>Ga0207665_10002537_pt1 | contig 12279 bp, 15 predicted proteins | sample LARL112metaG_FD_184351 | JGI IMG/M metagenome (GOLD analysis project Ga0207665, IMG submission 184351) | Corn, switchgrass and miscanthus rhizosphere microbial communities from Kellogg Biological Station, Michigan, USA - LAR L11-2 metaG... | ecosystem: Host-associated > Plants > Roots >...
CGTCAGCGAAATGGTGATCGTCGTTGGCGGCAAGAATGCATCGCGCATCGCGCCCTTTGTTTACGCCGCAGGCGCATCGCTGGCCGAGAATCAAGAACCCGATCGCGGACAATTCAGTTCCCTGCAGATCGGCTTGCACGAGGTTCTCAACCACGGGCGCGACGCGGCGGTGGTCACGCTGGTCGACCGGCCTCCCGTATATTCCAAAACGATCGCGCACCTGTGCCAAGCCTTCTCGTCGGCTCTCGAGTCTTCGAAGTGGGCGGTGATTCCCGAAATGAACGGCAGGCACGGACACCCTATTGTCCTGGGCCGCGAAATGATCGAGGTCTTTCTCAAGGCGCCCGCCACCGCGACCGCCCGCGATCTCGAGCACGAGTTTGTCGAGCACATTGAATACGTGCCGATCGAGGATCCGGCCATCGCAATCAACGTCAATACTCCTGAAGAATATGCCGCGCTGAACGCATCCGCGCCGTTTGCCTTTGGACTCTGATGGCATCCGTTACAATTTAAGTCTCGCGCAGCAAGACTTGCCCAAGCGCCGGCTTGCGCGAAAAATCCCACGAAGAGAGAATCCTTGACCGCAACTCCAGTGACTGACCGCTCGCAGGCCTTTGTCGAGTCCATCTTGCGTCTTGAACCCCGCGTCGCTGCCTTTGACTGCGACGGTACGCTTTGGAGCGGTGACGGTGGCGAGCGCTTCTTCGCCTGGGAACTGGAAGAAAAACTGGTACCGGACGACGTAGCCCGCGCCATGACCGCTCGCTACGCGGAGTACAAGGCCGGCAGAGTTCCTGAAGATGTGATGTGTGGCGAAATGGTCACCATGCACCGCGGCATGATCGAAGCCGACGTCCAGCGCGCCGCCACGAGATTTTTTGATCTCTATTTCGTGGAACAGATCTTCCCGGAAATGCAGACCCTGGTTCGTCAACTCATCGCGCAAGGATGCGACGTGTGGGCCGTCTCCTCCACCAACGACTGGGTCATTCGCGCCGGGATGCGGCACTTCGGCATCCCCCGGGATCACGTGCTGGCCGCGTCCGTCGAAATTGAAAACATGCGGATTACAGACCGCCTGGTCCGGATTCCCAGCGGACCGGGCAAGCCGCAGGCCATCCTGGATGTGGTCAAGAAGAAGCCGGACGCCGCCTTCGGAAACTCCCGCTGGGACGTCGATATGCTCAAGCTGGCCAGTCACCCCTACGCGATCAACCCGAATCCCGACCTCGAGAAGTTGGCCGAGGAGCGCGGGTGGGGCTTGTACTTCCCGACCACCGTTCGAAAATAGATACAAAAGTCAACAATGGGTCACCTGCAGTTGTAATGAAATTGTAAGAATCCCTTGCCCTTCCGGAGTGGTTACTTGACCCTCCCCAAGAAACTGACATATCTTCCCCCCAAAGCACGGCGCAAGCCCGTGCCAGTTCGAGCCTGGGGAAACACGAGGGACAGATTCATGGCCACATGGAACAGTTGGGGTGAGGACGAGCCTTACTGGTGGGTGGTGATCTGCAAGAACCAGAAATTCCATCGCCATCAGAACATGTTCAGCGGTCACAAGATTCCCTTGGGCGAAACCGACGCGTTCGCTCCGCCTCCGGAAATCGACTTCAATCTGACCATCCGCTGTGATGAGTGCGGCGAGGAATATACCTACGATCCTGCCGACCTGCTCCGCTTTCAGATGGGCTCGCAGCCGAATTTTAAGCCGCATCCGCTGTTCGCATAGTCGCAGGCGCAGGATCTTGTCCTTGGCGCCTCGCCGTCTTTTACGCCTTCTTCAGGAGTTCGCGCAGCGCATCAATCGCCAGGTAAGCCGCATGCCCCGACGCCTCCGGCAAGCCGCCCACCTTCTTCAACACTTCTTCCCTCTGAACCTGCCGCGCGTCGCTCACCAGGACGCCGGAAACAATTTCTGTCAGCGCGGATGCGCATGCCATCGCGGCCACGCAACCCTTCGCGCGAAAGCGGATCTCCTCGACTCGTCCGTTAGCGACTCTTGCGGTGAGTTCCAGCACATCGCCGCAGGCGGGATTCTCGATCTCCACGCGCGCATCGGCATCCGGTACCACCCCGGGATTGCGCGGATTCTGAAAGTGGTCGAGTACCTGGGGGGAGTACATTCACTCCCATTGTAACCAGCCCTCTGATGCGAAGTCCTGCGCGCTCCTCGCCACCCCTCCACGAACCGTTTAAGATCAGCGTTGTGCCCCTGCTCCACACGCCCCGCCGGATCGTCAGCCTTCAGCCCAGCGCTACGGTGATCCTGCAAGCGATCGGCCAACTGGATCGTCTGGTCGCATGCACTCGCTATTGCGTGGACGTCTGTCCAGAAGCCGCCTCGGGTCGCATCGTCGTCGACGACTCCTGGAGCGCCGATGCCGGTCAGATTCGTGCGGCGAAGCCCGACCTCGTCATCGCCGCCGTTCCCTACCGCGACGCATCCGTTACCGAAATTCTGAAGACGGGTGCGCGTTTCCTCGGCTTCGCCCCGAAAACTCTGGCCGACATCTACACCGATATCGCCTGCATCGCCGGCATCGTCGGAGTTCCCGACCGCGGACAGCAGGTCTGCGATCAGATGGCTTCCGCGATCGATGAGGTACGCAAGCAGACGTCCTCGTTGCCGCGCCCTCGGGTATTTTGCGAGGAGTGGGGAAAGCCCCTCATTTCTTCGCAAGCGTGGGTGGCTGAATTGGTCGAAGCCGCGGGTGGCGAGTTCATCGGCGCCCCCGGGAAGCAAACGACAGCGGAATCCGTCTTCGCAGCCATTCCAGACGTGATCGTCGCAGCCTGGTGCGGCGCGGGTGACCGCGTCCCTCTCGAAAAAATAGTTCACGATCGCCGGTGGACAGATCTCGCCGCGGTGCGAAACAGGCGCGTCTATTGTTTGCGCGACGAATTCTTGAACACTCCGGCACCCACACTCATCCAGGGACTGCACGCGCTAGCGTCTGCCATTCATCCCGAACTCTTTCCGCGAGTGAATGGATTGCGTGCGATTGCCGATGTATCGCCCGAGCCACGATCCCCGGGCGAGCCTGTAGTTTAAGATTGTCGTCATGCCCTCTCCAACCATCGATACCGTGCGCGACGAAGTTGCGCGTCTAGCGGCGAATTCGAAATCCGCCCACGAACTCATGACGAAGATGGTCGCGCTGCTCCACGAGCAGATGCTCAAGTACAACTGGGTCGGCTTCTACATGCTCGACGAAGCCGCCCAGCCGCCTGTGCTCGTTCTCGGCCCGTTTCAAGGCGCCATGACGCCGCACACGCGCATCCCCCTCCATCAAGGCATCTGCGGTGCCGCCGCTTCAACAGGCAAGACCGTAATCGTCGATGATGTCGCCAAAGACCCGCGCTACCTGGCCTGCTCGCTTGAGACCAAATCTGAAATCGTGGCGCCCGTTTTTCGGAAAGGCAAAGTCGCGGGCGAACTCGACATCGACAGCCACTTCCCCGCAGCCTTCTCGCCGCAAGATCGCGAGTTTGTGGAATATTGCGCTGCCCTGGTCGGCAAGAAACTCGAAAGCTCCCCCGCATGAGAGTGGAAAAAGGCAAAGTCCGCGCGCCCGAAATCGGACGCCTGTGGCTTAACTCACCTCCCCTGAGTTTTCGCCAATTGCGCGGGCGCGTCGTGCTGGTCGACTTCTGGGACTACACCTGCGTCAACTGCATCCGCACCTTGCCCTATGTGCAGGCGTGGCACGAACGCTACGTCGGCAAGGGATTGACGGTGATCGGCGTTCACACGCCCGAGTTCACGTTTGCGCAGTACGAGTCGAACGTGGAACGAGGCGTTCGCGAGTTCGGACTGACTTACCCCATTGTGGTCGACAACGATCGCGAAATCTGGAAGGCCTTCGCCAACCGTTACTGGCCGACCAAGTACCTGCTCGATAAAGACGGCTACTTGCGCTGCGCCCACTTCGGCGAAGGCGCCTATCGCGAGACAGAAGAGGTCATCCGCGAGTTGTTGCTCGAGGCGAACTCCACCCTTGCCTTCCCGCCTTTGATGGAACCGGTCCGTGCCGAGGATCGCGAAGGCGCGGTCTGTTACCGCCCCAGCCCCGAGCTTTATCTGGGCCAATCGCGTGGACGCATCGGCAACGATGGCGGCTTCAAGGAGGACTCCATCGCCGAGTACAGCCTCCCGGAAGCGTTACAGGAAAACGTCTTCTATCTCGGCGGTCGCTGGGCCGCAACGGCGGAATACGTCGAAGCTGCCGAGGTTGGTGTTCACAGCATCAAGCTGCGCTACGAAGCCGGCGGAGTGAATCTCGTGATGGCCGCGGCCCGTGGCGGCGTATGCGAGGTGGTCATCCTGCAGGACGGCAAACCCCTTGACCGCTTGCACAAAACTTCCGACACCCGTTTCCGCACAGGCAGCGGCGGCGAAGAAAGCTACATCGCGGTGCAACAGGCCCGCATGTATGCACTGGTCAACGACCACAACTTCGGGCAGCACGTTCTGGAACTACGCTGTCCCGCAGGATTAGCCGCCTTCGCGTTCACCTTCACCAGTTGCATCGATCCGAACGGCGTCGCGGCCGCGGCAGTCGAGTCCTCCCGATGATGAAACGCGTAGTCGCGGCCCTGATCGTCCACGAGGGCAAAATCCTTGTCTGCCAGAGGACGCGCCATCAGACCATGCCGCTGAAGTGGGAATTCCCGGGCGGCAAGATCGAAGAAGGCGAACAGCCCCGCGCGGCCCTGGAACGCGAGTTGGAAGAAGAACTCGGAATCCATGCGACGATCGGTGAAGAAGCAGCCCGCATCCACCACACATACAAAAGCGGCAGCTCCGTCGAGCTAGGCTTCTTCGTGGTCCGGGAGTACAAAGGCCAACTGGAAAACCGAATCTTCCGCGATATGCAGTGGGCCAACCCCGAAGACCTCTCCACCTTCGACTTCCTGGAAGCCGACCTGAAACTAGTAGCCGACCTGGCCAACGGAAAACTCAAGCTCTGATGAACACGTGTGGGCGGACACTCCAGTCCGCCGGTTTTGATTTTTGGCAAGTGGAGATTCAGGCCACGGATCGAGCCAATCTCGACGCTTATATGCGTGATTAACAAAGGTCAAAAGCAGCGGACAAGAGTGTCCGCTCCACAACAAAAAAGCGCGGCAACAAAGCCGCGCCCATCACAACACTAGATCTAATTCTGCGATCCATCCCGCTTCAGCACCGGATGATCGTCATCGCTATCCCCACTATCTCCAGGCGCCGAAGCACGCCGCAACTCCGGCGAGCTGTCCTTCTTGTCATCCAGCTTCCGCCGATTCTCCAACTTCGCCAGCCGGTTCTTCACTTCCTGAAACTCCGAAGTGTCAACCTTGTAACTCGGCCGCGCAGGCAGTAGTCTTTCGATCTCTTCCTGTGATTTCTCAATGCGGTCGGGCGTCGGCGGATGCGACTCAAATGCCTTCGACAGCGCTCCCGGTTTCTTCTTTTCCTGCGCCTGAATCTTCTCGAAGAATGCCGTAAACGCCTGCGGATCGTACCCGCTCTTGTACATGTATTCCACGCCCAGGTAGTCGGCCTCCGCCTCAAAGCCGCGGCTGAACTTCAGCATTGCCGTAGGCAGCGCGAGACCGGCGGCCTCTTGCACGGCCAAGCCTCCCAGTCCTCCGGTCGTAAAGATCAGAGGAATCGTCGCCAGCTGCGCCAGCGTTCCGCGCGTATTCTGCCGGGCAATATGGCAAGCGGCCACGTGCGCGATCTCGTGGGCCATCACGCCCGCCAGTTCGGCTTCATTGTCAGCCGCCAGAATCAGGCCGCTGTTGACGTAGAAAAACCCACCCGGCAACGCGAACGCATTGATTACATCCGCATCCACCACCTTGATGGTGAACGGAACCTTCGAATCCGAGTTGCGCACCAGGTTCTGCCCGACGCGGTTCACGTACTCGGTAATAACCGGATCCTTGATCAGCTTGGAACTGCTATCCACCTGCTCGGCGTACTGGCGGCCCATGTTAATCTGACCTTCGACGCTGTACCAGTTCCCGATACCCCGGCCGCAACCCACGTTCCGATTGCCAATCGCATCCAAGTCGTTAATACCACCGTTGTGCTTCAGATCCTTCGGGTCCGGCGCTGGCGGATCGTCCCCAGGGGCCGCCATCGCCATGCTGCCGAAAGCCAATACGATTGCCAGCCCAGTTCCAATCAGTCTTTTCATGGGGCTCTCCCTGACGGACACAATACCGCCTTTTATTAGACGCGGCGCGGATGAGGAAGGTTTCCCCCTTCACCATCTTAGTTTCTGTCAGTTTACGCTGGTTTTGTGGCCGATATCCAGCAACGACAAAACGCCGCCGGAACCGTGCAGGCTTTGCCACATCAGGGCAAAAGTCAGGCCAATGACCAGGATGGTCGTCGCCCACGCAATCACGTTGAAAAGCCGAGAATTCACGTATTCGCCCATCAGTTCCTTTTTGTTGATCAACAGGAGCATGAAGATCAGCACGAAGGGCAGGACCACGCCATTCACCACTTGCGACAGGATCGTGATCTTCACCAGGGGCAGGTTCGGCACCAAAATCACGGCGCCGCCGGCTACGATCAGGATGGTGTAGAGCCAGTAAAAAACAGGGGCCTCGCTGAACTTCCTCCCCACTCCGGACTCGAAGCCCAATCCTTCACAAACTGTATAAGCCGTTGAGAGCGGCAGAATCGACGCCGCAAACAGCGAAGCATTAAACAAACCGGCCGCGAACAGAATGTAGGCGTAGTCGCCTGCCAGCGGCCGCAAAGCCTGGGCCGCGTCTTTCGCATCTTGCACGTTGCGATATCCGTGCGCATACAGCGTCGCCGCGCAGGCCACGATAATGAACCACGCCACCACGTCCGTGAAGATGCAGCCCGCGATCACGTCAATCTGCGACGCCTTGTACTGGCGCCGGGTCACGCCCTTCTCGACCACGGACGACTGCAGATAAAACTGCATCCAGGGCGCGATCGTCGTTCCGACCAGGCCGATGACCATGTACACGTAACCCTGCTGCAGCCACGCCGCCCTCGGCGGAGGCTTGATGGTCGCAAGCAGAGCGTCTCCCCACGCGGGTTTTGCCAGCACTCCGGCCACGATGTAAGTGATGTAGAAGAACGAAGCCGTCAAAAAGACTTTTTCGACCGTCTTGTACTGGCCTTTGACCACGATGAGCCAGACGATCACGGCGCTGATGGGTACCGTGATGTACTTTGACAGCCCGAATAACTCCAGGCTTCCCGCAATGCCAGCAAACTCCGCGATCACATTCCCAAAATTGGTTATCAGAATCCCGATCATCATGAAGAAGGTGATGCGAAAACCGAATTCCTCGCGGATCAGGTCGCTGAGGCCCTTACCGGTCACGGCCCCCATGCGCGCTGTCATTTCCTGGACCACGATCAGGGCCAGGGTGATGGGGATCATCGTCCAGAGGAGAGTGTGTCCAAACTGAGCGCCCGCAGACGAGTACGTCCAGATGCCGCCGGCATCATTATCGACGTTTGCGGTAATAAATCCCGGACCAACTACTGCAAGGAACAGCAGGATCTGGGTCTTCCAGCGTCTCAGGAACTTCATGGGCACATTTCACAAACATAGAAGCAAGCAACGACCTGACAGAATAAACGTGGATCATCAATTCTGGATACCTCAAATCAATTTTTGTTTCGAGAACAAATGAACGGGAAGGCCCGTGAATGGGAAGGGCACGACTTCAGTCGTGCCGACAGCGATTCTCAATTTGCGCTTCGGCGCCTGAGGTGGGCTTCTTGTTACCAAACAGACCGACGTCGCCCGGCAGCTCACCTCGGCGGCTAAAGCCGTCTCAGAATAGCGAATGTCACGGCCCGACTGAAGTCGCGCCCTTCCCTTTGGTACGGAGTAGAGCGAAGGGGGAAAGAGCGATCCCCAAAGATGCGGCACAACTGCGATGCGGGCGGGAGCCCGCGAGCCACTACAACTTTTCGCGCAATAAACTGATCACATCATCCGACGTGATCACGCCCGTCAATTTCTTCTGATCGTCCACCACGGGCAACGTCAACAGATTGTACTTATCGAACAATTCCGTTACTTCCTGATCCGACGCATTTTCATGGCACGAAATCAACGGCTCCTGCGTCAACGACAACAGGGGCGTGGTGGGCGCGGCCAGGACCAATTTCGACAACGGCACCATCCCCGACAATGTATGCCGCGAATCGACCAGGAAAATCGTGCTCACCGTCTCCACACCGCCCTCATAATGCCGCAGCGCTTCCACGGCATCGTGCGCGCTGGCATTCACGGGCAGCGCAATGTACTCGGTGGTCATCCTGCCCGCAGCCGAATCGTGCTTGAACTCGAGCAGGCCGGAGACTTCCTCGGCCTCCTCGGCCCCCATCTCCTCCAGAATGCGTTCGGTCTTTTCCTCCGGCAGATCGCCCAACAGATCGGCCGCGGCGTCCGGCTGCATCTCTTCGACAATCTCCGCCGCGCGATCCGAATCGAGCGACTCGAGAATCGCCTTTTGCACTTTGGGCTCGACTTCTTCCAGCGCCCCGGCCGCTACTTCCTCGTCCAACGTCTCGAAAACCGCTTCGCGCTCGTCCGGGGCCAGGTTTTCCACGATATCGGCAATATCGGCAGGATGGAGCTTGGCCAATCGGTCGTGGGAAATCTTTAGTTTCACCCGCCGTGCCGGATCGGTCTCGATCAGGTCCACGAAATCCCAGGGGATGCTGCGTGGGGGAATTTGACTCAGAAGCAAATGAAGGGCGCCCAGAGGCACGACTCCTTTTAGCAAGCGCCGGACGGCTCCCCGCGCTCCCACATCCACCGAAGAAACCTTGAGAACGGCGCGCGCCCCCATCGACTCCTGCTGCAAGTCAACGTCGTTAACGCGCACGACCTTCCGCCCATGCACGTCAATCACCTGCTGATCCAGCAGGTCCCGCTCCAGCAGAAACAGCCCTTCCGTCCCGTTAACCGCTCCCCAGTCCGCAGAATTCGTCGACGCCCGCACGCCGCCATTGATCGAAGCGACCGCCTGCAGCGGCAACACCCGGTCTCCGCCCTTGGTCTTCACGATCAGCAACGAAATCCGGATGCGATCCTCCTGCGGCGCCAAGGCCACTTCGCGCACACGTCCGCAAGCCAGGCCCGCGGCATCGCGGACCGGCGCGCCTAACAGTTCCGTGAGCGCAAGCGCAGTCATCCCTGCGAGAATACTCAACTCGCGCGCAAGAAATCCAGATGCGCATCGCACTTATTTTTTGTACGGAACCGTTTCTGCATCGCACGCCTCCAGCTGATCCCGTACGCAACGCTGCGTTGACAATTACCGGTACTAAAGGCAAACTACCGGATTCGTTAAACCGGACGCTTCTCTTCGTGCATCCAAGGGCGGGCCGGTAAAGGAGTTCGGGTCCTCAGGTCGTCTTGCTGGGCCGCCACCATGAGCGCACAACGGGTGTCTTACACGCTCGATTCGACGCTGGACACTGTCAACAGCGCCGAAGAAGCGGCCAGCCAGATCGCCACCGAGGCCGGGTTCGGCGATGAAGAGGTCATGAAAATCGCCATGGCCGTGCGCGAAGCTGCGGTAAACGCCGTACTGCACGGCAATGCGTACGATCCCGGCAAGAAGGTCACGGTAGACTTCGAGACCACCGCCAGCGACCTGGTCATCACCATTCGCGACCAGGGCAAAGGCCTGGACCTGGCCAAAGTGCCAGACCCGCTGGCCCCTGAGAATCTGTTAAAAACTTCAGGTCGAGGCATTTTTCTTATCCGCTCGTTCATGGACGAGGTTGAAATCAACCCCACCACGTCGGGCACCGAAATCAAACTCATCAAGCACGTCCAAGGCACTGCCGCGGACGGCAAGGAGGCTTCCCAGTGAGCATGAAGACCAGCACTCGTCAGGTCGATGGCGTGACCATCGTGGATTGCAGCGGCCGCATCACCCTCGGTGAAGGCAGCGTAATCCTGCGCGATACCGTGCGCGATCTGCTCAGCAAAGGTAACAAGAAGATCCTTCTCAACCTGGGCGACGTCAACTACATCGACAGCTCGGGCATCGGCGAGCTGGTCAGCGCCTACACCACCGTGAAAAACCAGGGCGGCGAGCTGAAGCTGCTCAACCTCACCAAGAAAGTCCACGACCTGCTCCAGATCACGAAGCTCTACACCGTCTTCGACGTGAAAGACGACGAAGCGGCCGCCGTAAAGTCGTTCAGCAAGTAGTCGTTCAGCAACCAGTTTCGACCAAGCTCTCTCGAAGAGGCCGGACACACCGACCGGCCTCGTTCGCTCGCCCAAGTACTGGGATTCTCCTGCCCATGTGGGGCGGACACTCCTGTCCGCCGCCTTTGACTTCCTTCCGGCATCATGCGGTTTAAGCGTCACTCTCCGCGATCTCCGGGTTCAAGCGTCCTAGAGTGACGTTCGAAAGTAGCCCGGCGCTTCAGCGCCGGGTGGCTGGTAAGGAAAATGAGAGCGTTCAGGGGAACGCGTGAAACGATTGCACGGCACCCACCGTTCCGACCGCCTTCTTCAAACGAGCGTCTGTCTCCAACGTCCCAGTCAACGGCGGCGGACAGGAGTGTCCGCCCCACATTCGATTCCCGAATCGGGGACACGCACCACAAATGTCTGCAGCCCGTTCCCCCTCCGCCGCTCCGCACTCCCTACAATGAAGATCGAGCGTCCCGAATGACTGGCCGTTCTATTCTGATCATCGCGGTGGTCGCGTTCGCAACTTCTCTGCCCGCAACTGCCTCCGCGTGCATTCCCATTGCCGACGCCGGCAAACATATCTGCGCAACGAAGTGCGTAAGCGGCAAAGTCGTGCGTGTGAAACAAGGCAGCAAGGGCGCGCACTTCTTCGACTTCTGCGAGGACTTTCGCACCTGCCCCTTCACGGTCGTCGTGTTCGCGAGCGACCTGAAACAAATCGGCGACGTGCGTCGCCTGGAAGGACGCCAGATCGAAATCGACGGCGCGATCAAAAGCTACGATGGCCGCGCCGAAATCATCCTGAGCCGACCAAGCCAGTTGCGGGGCGACGCAGCCCACATCCCGCCCCTGCCCAAAGACTATGACGTGGAACGCCACGGCGAATACGGCGCCGGAGCGTTCCGCTATCCCAAGCAAGCCAAGAGCGCAGCTCGCAAGAAGCAGTCGCCCCCAGTGAGCCTGCAAGACCCAAGCCTGCCCGAGTCGCCAACCGACTAACGTCGAAGCGGAGCTAGTGGGAGGGGAGGAAGTGGATCTGGAGGGATTCGTATCAGGGCGCGGCTTCAGCCGCGCCAAAAAGACGTAGCTAAGATTGGCGGCTTTAGCCGCCGTACAGTGTCGCTAAGTAAGAGCTCGGCATCAAAGCAAGCCATCAGGGCCCTATGACACTGATCTGCACGTTAACGGTCTGGACATTACTATCTGCAGCGTTGGTGGAATGGCGATGTTTCAACAGAGATCCGGCCACCAAATAAAAAGCCCCGCCCTTTGACGGGGCTCGATGTGTCTTGAGCAATCACTTTTTCGGTTCTAGGATAATCTCGCGTGCGAGGCGGCTGCCAATGATGTCCCGATAGGAGGACCGGTCCACGTAGCCGGCCTCGATTTTCGGCGCCCCTCCAAAGAGTTCCTGGCCGAGCTGTTCCCCTTTGTCCGCGTTGGCCTCCATGGTCGCGAGGTCTTTGTATTCGGTCATAAGGATCACGTTACAATCGGTCGGGTTGTGCGCTTCTGTCCTTATCGCTTTGTAACTGACCACATATCCCGCTTTTTGCATGGCATCCTGCTCTTTCTTCCAGTCGCCCGCCAGGTAACGGGAATACCGGTCTTCCATGCCAGCCTTAACGTGGATGCATTGCATTTGCCACACAGATCCATCGTGGTACGGCTTCGACTGTGCCAGCAAAGGCAAAGCACATGACAGCAGGCATACTAAGGCAAGCGCTGAGGCGATTCTTCTCATCTTTGTCTCTCCCTCTTCAATGGATTCAGGGCTGAAAAGCCGAAAGGGCGTGGTTCAGAGTGGGCAGATCATATCCGAACCGCCCACACGTCAAAGGATGTTGCCACGTTCGAGGACTTCGGACTGTTCACTATTGACCACCTTCAGAAAAGGCGCGAGTCTTGCAACTCCGGTTTTTTAGTGGCCCGAAGAGGACATAGTCAGCGAAACCAGGTCAATGAGTGTAATGGGGATGTTACGCCAACTAGGCGTGGTAGAAGTACGCGACCATCTGGGCGGGGTCTTCTATGCACTGAATTTTCCAGCGACGCAGCT
>Ga0207665_10002539_pt1 | contig 12274 bp, 9 predicted proteins | sample LARL112metaG_FD_184351 | JGI IMG/M metagenome (GOLD analysis project Ga0207665, IMG submission 184351) | Corn, switchgrass and miscanthus rhizosphere microbial communities from Kellogg Biological Station, Michigan, USA - LAR L11-2 metaG... | ecosystem: Host-associated > Plants > Roots >...
CCGTTCCTCGACAAAAATCGGGCCGCCATGGTCGACTTCATGGAGGACACGCTGCGCATCACGCGCTGGTTCCTCGATCCCAAGAACCACAAGGAGGCGATGGAGATCGCAGGCCGCGTCACCAAGCAACCACCCGAACGCTTCGATTGGCTCTTCACCGCGCGCGATGCCTATCACGACCCCAACATGCAGCCCGATCTTGCGGCGCTGCAGAGGAACGTCGACATGACGCACGATCTCGGCTTCGTAAAAACGGCGCCCGACGTCAAGAAGCACGCCGACCTGAGCATCGTGGAAGAGGCAGCGAAGCGCTTGCAATAGGCGCGAACGACAAATCGGCAACGCCGCGCGTGGTTCATGCGCTCGCACAAACATTGCGTAAAAAGGCGGGCCCATGGGCCCGCCTTGCAACAGACAATTGTGACGGTTCTCGTTATTTGACCGGGCGCGACCGCTGATCGGAACACGCGCCCCAGTAGCCGACGCCGAAATCGTCATTGGTGGGGATCCAGCACGAACCGCGCTGTTGAGCGTTCGCCGCGGGCGGAGATGCGGGTGCAGACCCCTGCTCTTGCGCCTGCGGGCGCTGCCGTTGCGTTTGCGCGACCGACGGCATCGCCGTGCTCAATGCGAGAACCGATAAGACGCCGAGGACCAATGCCGGTTCCAACTTTCTAATAGCCATCTTGTAGCTCCGTGTGTGCTCGTCGCCCGCCGCAAATGAACGGGCCTGCCGCGGGCACGTTCCGCAATCCGCCGTTTTGGAGGAGAGCTCTGCAGTATCGGAATGGAGATTCGCAGCGCTGGAGTGTGCGGCACGGCGATTGCTTCATAGTCGGCGCGCCAATCGTTCATGCGGATTTTACACGGGATCGCCCACCGGCCAACAAAGCTCTCGCGCTCTCTACTCAGTCCCCGTGGGAGGGCCGTTCGGCGCAAGGTGGACGCGGCCGCCGCCATTCGCCATGGGCGGCAACGCAGGCTAATATCGCTCGCGCCGTCGGGTGGAAATCGCAGACGGCGTCGGAGCGGCAATGACCGATTACTGGGTGAGTAAGCTCTTCTTCGATCTGCAGCAGGATGCGAAGCTCGCCGCGGAATATCGCGCCGACATGCCTGGCGTGCTCGCGCGCTACGACATCAAACCGGACATCCGCAAGGCGTTGCTCGAAGACGACGTGGGCAAGATCGCGCCGCTGGTCAACGCCTATCTACTGCGCTTCTATTTCCAGATCCGCGGCATGCCGCAAGACGAGTTCATCGCGCGGCTGCACGCGCTCAACGCAGGGAAAGGAAAGGCGGATGGCTGATCTCGTGGGCGCATTCGCGGCCAGTCACGGGCCGATCATCGCGCGGGATTGGGAAACGATGGCGGCGGACCACCGCGACCGGCTGGCCGCCGGCTTTGACGAGCTCGGGCGGCGCCTCAAGGCCTGCCGGCCTGACGTGCTCGTCGTCATCTCGCCCGATCACTGGGTCAACTTTTTCATCAGCAACCTGCCCGCGGTCTGCATCGGTATCGGCGAGGAGCACGACGGCCCGCCGGAACCGTTCATGCGGAAGGTGTTTCCGCGCGAGCGGCTCAAAGGGCACGCCGCGTTCGGCCGCCACCTGCTGCAGACCGCGCTAGATGGCGATTTCGAACCCGCGCTGTCGCATCGCCTCAAGCTCGACCACGGCACCTGCATCCCGCTCTGGCGCATGGCGGTCGATGCCGAGCTGCCTATCGTGCCGCTTATCATCAACGACCTGGAGGAGCCGATGCCAAGCATCCGCCGCTGCCTCGCCTGGGGCCGGCTGCTGCGGCAAGCGATCGAGAGCTACCGCGAGCCATTGCGGATCGCGGTGCTCGGCACCGGCGGCTTGAGCCACTCGATCGGCGAGCCGACGATGGGATGGATCGACGAGGAGTTCGATCACGCCTGCATCCGGCACTTCGCCGACGGCGAGGACGCTCGGCTCGCCGCGTTTCTCACCGAGGCGCTTCCGCGCACCGGCAACGGCGCACACGAAATCCGCGACTGGGTCGTCGCCCACGCCGCGGCCGGCAGCAAGGGATTCGAGTTGATCGACTATTTCCCGAGCCCGCAAACGCTCGTCGGCGCCGGCTTTGCAGCATGGCGTGTCACGGGATGAAGTCGTAAGCTCCGTCAGCCACGCAGTCCTTAGGTCTGAAGCCGGCGCGAGGGCTCGGCCGTAAGGGCTCCCCCGCGCTCGGGCCGGGGACGATGGCGACACTGAACACGTCGAAAGCGAGGTCGGCATGGCCGCAAGCGCGCCCTTTCCCGCGGAACCGCCCTACGAGGGACCGGCGCTGCCCGCTCGATCGAAGGCTTTGAGCGAGCGAATCGGCGAATACATCGCGAGCAGGCTTTTCATCACCATCCTGCTCGTGCTGCTGGTCTTGGCCGGGCTGCCCATCGCGGTCTGGCTCGACCTGCGTAACCTGTCGGAGCGTTCGCTGACCGAGCAGGCCGACGAGCTGTCCTCGACGATCGACACCATCCGGAATTACTACGCCAGCAACGTGGTCGGCCGTATCCTTGCTCACGGCGAGAAGACGCAGGTGCTGCCCAATTACCCTGACGTCCCCGGTGCCATTCCCATCCCGGCCACGCTCTCGCTCGAGCTGGGCGACGTGATCAACCGCAACAACGGCAATACGCAATTCCGGTTTTTCTCTGATTACCCGTTCAAAAACCGGCCGCCGCACGCGTTCGACGCCTTCGAGCGGCAGGCGCTCGAGAGCTTGCGGGAAAATCCGCATTCGCGCGTGTACGGAGTTTCCGGCTCGATATTCGACCGCCGCGTTCGGCTGGCGACTCCGATCATAATGACAGCCGCCTGCGTGAGCTGCCACAACACTCATCCCGACAGCCTCAAACGCGATTGGCAGGTGGGCGACGTGCGCGGCATCGAGGAATTCACCATCACCCAACCGATCGCCGCCCACATCTTTGCCTTCAAATATCTGCTCCTCTATTTCGCCTTTGTCGCCGTCAGCGGTCTCGCCTTCATCGCGCTGCAGCACCATCAATCCGGGGTGATCGCGCGCTTCAATCGCGAGTTGGGAAAGACCAACGAATTTCTTTCCAATCTGGCGAAGAAAATTGCGAAATACCTGCCGCCGCAGCTCTACCGCGGCATCTTCGCCGGCAAGGACGTGCAGATCGCCACCGAGCGCAAGAAGTTGACGGTCTTCTTCTCCGACGTGGTCGACTTCACGTCGACGGCGGAGCGGATGCAACCGGAAGAATTCACCGCATTGTTGAACGAATACCTGACCGAAATGTCGATGATCGCGGCGGCGCACGGCGGCACGGTCAATAAATTCATCGGCGACGCGATTCTCGTCTTCTTCGGCGACCCTGATTCGCGCGGGGCGGTCGAAGACGCCAAGGCATGCCTGACCATGGCGCTGGACATGCAGCGCCGCCTCGCCGAGCTCAACGTGCAGTGGCGACAGCGCGGGATCGCCGAGCCGTTCCGCGCGCGTATGGGCATCAACACCGGCTTCTGCAATGTCGGGAATTTCGGCAGCGATGACCGCATGGACTACACGATCATCGGCGCCGAAACCAATCTCGCCGCGCGCCTGCAATCGATTGCGCAGCCGGGTGAGATCGTGCTGAGCTACGAGACGTTCATGCTCGTGCGCGACATGGTGCGCGCGCGTCCGCTGGAGCCGATCACCTTGAAGGGCATCGCCCATCCGGTGGTGCCCTACGTCGTGGAAGGCCGCATCGACGGCGCCCGCCGTGACGCGCAGGTGATCAGCGAGCACGATACCGGGCTCGACCTGTTCATCGATACGAGCGCGATCGACGCGTCCTCCGCCGAACGCGTGCGCCGGACCTTGGAAAAGGTCGCCGCCGAGTTGAAGTTTCGCAGCCGGGCAGCGCAGTCGAATTGAACGGCTCGCTCACGCCGTGCTCGGCGCCACCGCCTCCTGATGCCACAGCAACAGGCGCCGCCGCATCAGCGTCATGCCCTTGACCAGCGCGTAACCGATCACCGCGATCTCCACGATGCCTGCGAACACGCCGCGGGAATCGGCAAAGCGCGCGGCGGTGTTCATCGCCCCGCCCAGGCCGTAGCCCCCCATGAACATCTCGGTCACGATGGCGACGATGAGCGCAATGGGGAGCGCCACCTGCAGCCCGGTGATGATTTGCGGCAGCGCCGCCGGCAGGGCGATCTGCCACAACAGCTCGCGCTCACCCGCGCCCATATTGCGCGCCGACCACAACAGCTCGCGTTCGACCCCGCGGATGCCGACGACCGTCGCGGTAACGACGGGGAACACCGCCTCGACGGCAATCATGGTGATCTTCGACACGTCGTAGACGCCGAGCCACAGGATGACCACCGGCAGGAAGGCGATCTTCGGCATCGGGAAACCGACCGAGATGATCGGATCGAAGAACCAGCTGGTGAGCCGATTGCGGGAAATGCCCATGCCGAGCGCTACGCCCGCGGCAGCACCGATCAGAAAGCCGCTCAGCGCGCGATAGAGCGTCACGGCGGTGTTGGTGAGGAGGTCTCCGGTAAAGAGGTCGTTCCAGATCCGCTCCAGCACCGCGCTCAGCGCCGGCAGCATATATGGCGTGAACGCGCCCGAGCGCGCCGCAAGCTCCCAAGCGAGCGCGAGCGCAAGGATGGAAAACATCCGCGCAACGGCCCAACCGGCTCGTTGCAGCCACCGATAGAGCGAGCGCTCGCGCGCCGCTTCAGCGACCCGTCCGCCGGTGTCCTCTAGCCCTGCCACCGCAGCATCCGTTGCATGACGACGAGGTAAATCCGGTCGGCCACAAACCCCAGCAACGCCACCGTGAGGACGACGGCGAACATCGCGTCATAAGTGCCGCTCGCGCCGAGAAAGCCGATCAAATAGCCCAGGCCTTCGCGCGCCGCGATGAGCTCGGAGCTGACCAAGAGGATGAAGGAAAGCGCGAGCGCGGTGCGGATGCCGTTGAGCAGCTCGGGCATCGCGCTCGGCACAACCACGTCCCATAACATGCGCAGTCGATTTGCTCCCATGCTGCGCGCCGACCAGACCAGCGCCTGCTCGCTCGAACGCGCGCCGTTGAAGGCGCCGATCGTGACCGGCAGCATGCAGCCGAGAAAGATCAGCAGGATTTTCGAGCCGTTGCCGAATCCGAGCCACAGCACGGTGACCGGGATCAGCGCCGATTTCGGCATCGGGTAGAACATCTCCACCAAAGGACTGAGCAGCACGTTCACCACCCGCCACCAGGCCATGAAGATGCCGAGCGCAGCCCCGATCACGATGGCGAGAGCGAGCCCGGCGCCGGCGCGCCACAGCGACGCCGCGCCGTTGCTGATAAGCTCGCCGTCCTTGAGAAGCTCGACCCACGCAGCCAGCACACTGCTGAGCGGCGGCAAGGCGAGCGCGGAGATCAGGCCGCTGCGCGCGCCGACCTCCCACGCCAGCGCGAGCAAGAGCAGCGGAACGTACCGCAGCAGCGCCGCCGTCATGCCACGCTCTCGCTGTGCTTGCTGAACCTTGCCCGAGTTCGCAGACGGGCCGACGTCGAGTGAACTCGACTTCGCCTGGGAGGGAGGTTGGGATAACGTGCCATCATCGGCTCAGGCATGCCGCCCGCCCTGCGCCTTGATCGCTTCGATGCGCACCAGGTTCCAGATCTCGTCAACCTTGTCGATGAAGCCCTGATTCTTGAAGATAGCAGGATCGCTCTTGTCGAATTTGGTATCGACGAGGGCCTTGATGCGGCCCGGCCTGGCCGACATCACCGCCACGCGGTCGGCAAGATAAACCGCCTCCTGCACGTCGTGGGTCACGAAAATCACGGTTTTCGGCGTTCGCTGCCAGATGCTCAGCAATTCGGACTGCATGAGGCTGCGGGTCTGGGCGTCGAGCGCGCCGAACGGCTCGTCCATCAGCAGGATTTTCGGATCGAAGGCCAGCGTGCGCGCAATCGCGGTGCGTTGGCGCATCCCGCCCGAAAGCTGCGAGGGATAGCTGTCCTCGAAGCCGTTGAGGCCGACGAGATCGATGAAGGATTGCGCCCGCCTCTCACGTTCCGCGCGCGCAAGTCCCATCCGCTCCAAGCCGTAGAGGACATTGGCGCGGACCGTCTTCCACGGAAACAGCGCGAAGTGCTGAAAGACGATGCCGCGATCGGGCCCGGGGGCGCCGATCGGCTTGCCCTCGATGAGGATCTTGCCGGTTTCCGTCGGGAGAAAGCCGCCGATGAGATAGAGCAGCGTCGACTTGCCGCAGCCGGAAGGTCCGAGCAGGGCGACGAACTCACGCACGCGCACATCGAGCGAGACGTCCTCGAGCGCGAGCACCGGCCGCCCGGTCGGCGGGCGATAGCAATGGCTCACGCCATCGACGACGATTTGCGCCTGCACCATGGCCCGCAGCCCGTCCCCGCGCCCTTCGGCGACCGCGGCAAGCTAGCGAAATCCCGCGGGCGCGGCAAAGCCCGCGAGCCCACGACGGCGCCCATGACGACGAGAGTGCATCGATGCGTGCTTGCGCGCACAGGCGTTGGAGAAAGCCGCGCCCACCGCATCGACCGCGGCATGTTTCTCGCTCGCGACTCCCCGTCGGACGAGGCTTGCGCCGCTGTTTGTGGGGGAGGTTATTCGGCGGCGATTCCAAGCGCCGCGGCTGGCGGCCCATCCTTGCGGAGACCGGCCGCCGGCGGGGGTCGCAATCAAGCGAGAAGCGCGCGGATCGGCCCAGGCCGGATCCGTATGGAAGTGCTTGGCAAGCAGGTCGATGAAGCTGCGCACTTTCGCGGACAGATGGTGGCGATGCGGGTAAATCGCGTTGATGGCATGCTCGGTCTGTAAAAACTCGGTCAAGACTGGAATCAGACGACCGGCCTTGATATTTCGTCGATGAGCAGAAAGCTCGGCGCCAGCGCCAGGCCCTGGCCGTGGACGGCGGCGAGCCGCAGCGCGTTATCGCTGTTGGCTTGCAAATTGCCCCGCACGGTGACCGATTGCTCGCCGTTCGCCGCGGCGAAGCGCCATTCGTTGCCCCATCCCGAATGGGAGTAAACCAGACAGTTATGATGCGCGAGATCGGCCGGTTGCTTCGGCGTTCCCCGCGCGGCGAGATAGCTCGGCGCCCCCGCCACGACAAACCGGTAGATGGCGACGCGACGCACGACCAGGCTCGAGTCCGGCACCGGCATGTTGCGGACAGCGAGATCGAACCCCTCCTCCACCAGATCGATCATCCGGTCGGTCATCGTCAGGTTGATCGACACCTCGGGATAAAGGGCGACGAACTCGGTGATCACGGGCGCAAGCAATGGCGGAATGGCGATCGACGTATTGAGGCGCAGCGTCCCCCGCGGGGTCGACTGCAGAGCCTGGGCGATCTGATCGGCGTCCTCCACGTCCGCCAGAACCTGCGAGCAGCGCTCATAATAGGCATGACCGACTTCGGTCAGGCTCACGCGACGGGTGCTGCGGTTGAGGAGCCGAACCCCGAGCCGTTCCTCGAGCGACTGAACGTGGGCCGTGACCATGCTCGGAGACATGCCCAGCGTCCGCGCCGCCGCGGAAAAGCCGCCGCTCTCGACCACCTTCACGAAGGTGGCCATGCTGGTCATGCGGTCCATGTCTTACGCAACCACTCAGTTAGGCGAAGACATGTTCCGGCGCTCTGTCCTGATCAAGTTGCCTGCGATCACGTTTGCTCACATTTGCGGCAGGCTTGAGCGCGGAGGTGGCCCTACGGAATCGGCTTGTGTGCCCTCGGCCAGCACTTCGTGGGCCCGAGATGGCGCTGCGGCATGCTCGCTAGGCGCAGCGCGTAGCCTTTCTCAGCCCTCTCACCATCGCGCGTCCCGCCCCAAGCCACGCACTCGATCACGATGGAACCATCGTCGGTTGGATCGGCGGAGTCGATGCTCGAATCCTCGTGCGCGCCGCCGGGTGCGGCGGAATAGCCATTGCCCAAGGAATAGGCTTGCGCGCGTGTGCTGATGGAGGCGCCGCCACCGGCAAGCGCAACCGCTGTCACCATCACCTGCCATAATTGAACTTGGTTGCCCATGGTCTGCTCCCTGTTCCGGAGGTGCAGAAGCCGCGGCGGCCAAAACCGCGGAGCATGGAGATATGGGTCGGCACCCGCTCGATAAGCCGCGGAATTTCAAACGCGCCTTTCGCGATTTTTGAACAATCCTCCAGCGCCGTAACGCAACTATCGCCGGCGCGGGAAGTGGCTGCCGGGATGGGCGAGGGACGGTTATCGCGCGGCAGCCAGGCGGCACCGGCGCGGCTCCGCTCGGCCTACGGGCGAGACCCCCGGTCCTGCCGGCCCAACCCGGTGGGGGACTTCAGCCCGCTGAGTTCGGCCCTCGCCGGATAAGGGTTTGAAATCATGTAACAATTTTTTAGGTAAAAATATTTTGATTGGCTCCGGAACCATTGCACCGGTCCCGCGTTTGCGGCGTCAGGTGGTGCTTCGACCTCGAGGCGCCGAGGGGTACTAAGCACATGGCCGGATCCAGCCGGTCGGAGGGTTATCATCCGCAAACGATCTGTGGATTTCTCGCGCCAGAAGCGTCGGCCGCGGGATGTGACGCGCGTGCGGCACGAGATCGGCCCGCGCCCACTCGCGCGCGAGTTCCCTCGACCACTTTCCATTGGCCACTTTCGGCTGATCCGTCCAAAATCGCAGCGCCTCGCCGCATCGCCGTGACAGCGTCGCTGCGCGCCCAACACTGCGCTGTTTGATCCGCGCCTGGAGGAAATCATGCGACCGAACCCCGAGCCGGTCGGCGAAGTCAAGACCAATGGCCCGTCTCCCGGCGCGGCCGCCGCGGAAACGGCCGATCGCCAAGCCGACGGCGGCGCGTCCCCTGAGCTTTACGATCTGCTGCATGCGCTGCAGTCGATGCGCGTCGGCGACTTTTCGGTCCGCTTGGCCGGCGGTCAGGTCGGCCTCTTGGGCAAGATCGCCGACACCTTCAACGACATCGTCGCCGGCAACGAGCGGATGGCGCAGCAGCTCGAGCGCGTTGGCCAGGTCGTCGGCCGCGAAGGAAAGACGCGCCAGCGGGTGAAGTTCGGCCTATCCCACGGCGCCTGGGGCGAGATGGAAACCTCCGTCAACACCCTGATCGACGACCTGCTCTGGCCGACGACAGAAGTGACGCGCGCCATCTCCGCGGTCGCCAAGGGCGACTTGCTGCAAACGGTGAGCCTCGACGTCGACGGGCGCCCGCTGAAAGGCGAATTCCTGCGCGCGGCGAATATCGTCAACACCATGATCAAGCAGCTCAGCGTGTTCACCTCGGAGGTGACGCGCGTGGCGCGCGAGGTCGGCACCGAAGGCAAGCTCGGCGGTCAGGCGCAAGTGCGCGAGGTGACCGGCGTGTGGAAGGACCTCACCGAGAGCGTCAACTCGATGGCGTCAAATCTCACGGCACAGGTCCGCAACATCGCCGACGTCACCATCGCCGTCGCCATGGGCGACCTTTCCAAGAAAATTACCGTCGACGTCCGCGGCGAGATTCTGCAGCTCAAAGAAGCCATCAACACGATGGTCGATCAATTGCGCTCGTTCGCCTCGGAAGTGACGCGCGTGGCGCGCGAGGTCGGCACCGAGGGCAAACTGGGCGGCCAGGCGATCGTGCCCGGCGTCGCCGGCACCTGGAAGGATCTGACCGACTCGGTGAACGCCATGTGCGGCAACCTCACCGACCAGGTGCGCAACATCGCCCAGGTGACGACGGCGGTGGCGCGCGGCGACCTGTCGCGCAAGATCACCGTCGATGTGCGCGGCGAGATTCTGGAACTCAAGGACACCATCAACACGATGGTGGACCAGTTGAACGCGTTCGCATCGGAAGTGACGCGCGTGGCGCGCGAGGTCGGCACCGAAGGCAAGCTCGGCGGTCAAGCGCAGGTGCCCGGCGTCGCCGGCACTTGGAAGGACCTGACCGACAGCGTCAACTTCATGGCCTCGAACCTGACCGCGCAGGTGCGCAACATCGCTGACGTCGCGACCGCCATCGCCGGTGGTGACCTCTCGAAAAAGATCACGGTGAACGTGAGCGGCGAAATCCTGCAGCTCAAGGAGACCATCAACACGATGGTCGACCAGCTCAACGCGTTTGCCGGCGAGGTGACGCGCGTCGCGCGCGAGGTGGGAACCGAGGGGCGTCTCGGCGGACAAGCCAACGTGCTCGGCGTCGCCGGCACCTGGAAAGACTTGACCGACAGCGTCAACTCGATGGCCTCGAACCTGACCGCACAGGTCCGCAACATCGCCGAGGTCTCGACCGCCATCGCCAGCGGCGACCTGTCGAAGAAGATCACCGTCGACGTGCGCGGGGAAATTCTCGAGCTCAAGGACACCATCAACACGATGGTGGACCAGCTCAACGCATTCGCCGGTGAAGTGACGCGCGTCGCGCGCGAAGTCGGCACCGAAGGCAAGCTCGGCGGTCAGGCGACGGTGCGCGGCGTCGCCGGTACGTGGAAGGATCTGACCGACAGCGTCAACTCCATGGCGTCGAACCTGACGGGGCAGGTCCGCAATATCGCCGAGGTGGCGACCGCGGTGGCGCAAGGCGACTTGTCGAAGAAGATCACCGTCAACGTGAGCGGGGAAATCCTTCAGCTGAAGGAAACGCTCAACACGATGGTGGACCAGCTCAACGCCTTCGCGGCGGAAGTCACGCGCGTTGCGCGCGAAGTCGGCACCGAAGGCAAGCTCGGCGGCCAGGCGCAAGTGCCGGGCGTGGCCGGCACCTGGAAGGACTTGACCGACAGCGTCAACTCCATGGCGGGCAATCTGACCGACCAGGTGCGCAACATCGCCGAGGTGGCGACCGCGATCGCCGGCGGCGACCTCTCGCGCAAGATCACGGTCGACGTGCGCGGCGAGATTCTTCAGCTGAAGGAGACGCTCAACACGATGGTCGACCAGCTCAACCGCTTCGCCGGAGAGGTGACGCGCGTCGCGCGCGAGGTCGGCACCGAGGGGCGGCTCGGCGGCCAGGCGAACGTGCCGGGCGTGGCGGGCACGTGGAAAGATTTGACTGACAGCGTGAACTCGATGGCCGGCAACCTCACCGCCCAGGTGCGCAACATCGCCGAGGTGACCACCGCGGTGGCGCGCGGCGATCTTTCACGGAAGATCACCGTCGATGTGAAAGGCGAGATTTTGGAGTTGAAGAACACCATCAACACCATGGTGGATCAGCTCAACGCTTTTGCGTCGGAAGTCACTCGCGTGGCGCGCGAGGTCGGCACCGAAGGCAAGCTCGGCGGCCAGGCGCAAGTGCTGGGCGTCGCCGGCACGTGGAAGGACTTGACCGACAATGTCAATTTCATGGCCTCCAACCTCACCGCGCAGGTGCGCAACATCGCCGAGGTGGCGACCGCGATCGCCAGCGGCGACCTCTCCCGAAAGATCACCGTGGACGTCCGCGGCGAGATCCTCTTCCTGAAGGAAACGCTGAACACGATGGTCGAGCAGTTGCGCTCGTTTGCCGCCGAGGTGACGCGCGTGGCGCGCGAGGTCGGCACCGAAGGCAAGCTCGGCGGTCAGGCGGTCGTGCCGGGGGTCGCCGGGACTTGGAAGGACTTGACGGACAACGTCAACCTGCTCGCCGCCAACCTTACGACGCAGGTTCGCAACATCGCCGAAGTGACCACCGCAGTGGCGCGCGGCGACCTCTCCCGCAAGATCACCGTCGACGTGAAGGGCGAGATTCTCGAGCTCAAGGACACCATCAACACGATGGTGGACCAGCTCAACGCGTTCGCATCGGAAGTCACCCGCGTGGCGCGCGAGGTCGGCACCGAAGGCAAGCTCGGCGGCCAAGCCGTCGTGCCCGGCGTCGCCGGAACCTGGAAGGACCTGACCGACACCGTCAACGTGATGGCGGCCAATCTGACCGAGCAGGTGCGCGGCATCGTCAAGGTCGTGACCGCCGTCGCCAACGGCGACCTCAAGCAGAATCTGACGGTTCAATCCAAGGGCGAGGTGGCGGCCCTGGCCGAGACCATCAACAACATGACCGATACGCTTGCCACCTTCGCCGACCAGGTCACCACCGTCGCGCGCGAGGTGGGCGTGGAAGGCCGCCTCGGCGGCCAAGCCAACGTGCCGGGCGCAGCCGGCACCTGGAAGGACCTCACCGGCAACGTCAACTTGTTGGCCGCCAACTTGACCACGCAGGTGCGCGCGATCGCCGAGGTCGCGACCGCGGTGACCAAGGGCGACCTGACGCGGTCGATTCAGGTCGACGCG
>Ga0207665_10002543_pt1 | contig 12254 bp, 10 predicted proteins | sample LARL112metaG_FD_184351 | JGI IMG/M metagenome (GOLD analysis project Ga0207665, IMG submission 184351) | Corn, switchgrass and miscanthus rhizosphere microbial communities from Kellogg Biological Station, Michigan, USA - LAR L11-2 metaG... | ecosystem: Host-associated > Plants > Roots >...
CCGAGTCCGGGGAGATCCGCATCGACGGCCAGCCGGTCTTCTCCTCGACCGCGCGCGTGCGCGTGCCGCCGGAGCAGCGCGGGCTGTCGATGGTGTTCCAGTCCTACGCGATCTGGCCTCACATGACCGTCTTCGACAACGTGGCCTACGGCCTGCGGGTGCGGAAGATGGCGCTGGCGGAGATCGCCGAGCGGGTGGGCGGGGCGCTCGACCTCGTGCAGATGCGCGAGCTCGCCACCCGCAGCGCCTCGAAGCTCTCCGGCGGCCAGCAGCAGCGGGTGGCGCTGGCCCGCGCCTTCGTCTTCGGGCCGGCGGTGCTCCTCTTCGACGAGCCGCTCAGCAACCTGGACGCGAAGCTGCGCGCCGAGATGCGGCTCGAGATCAAGGAGCTGCAGCGCGCCCTCGGCATCACCTCGGTGTACGTGACCCACGACCTGGAGGAGGCCCTCGCGATCTCCGACCGCATCGTGGTCATGCGCGACGGGACGATCGAGCAGATCGGCACGCCCGCCGAGATCTACGACCGGCCCCGCAATCGCTTCGTCGCCGACTTCGTGGGCTCCGCCAACCTGATCGAGGGCCGGCCCCGGCCCGAGCTGGCCGGCCCCGGCCAGGTCGCCCTCGAGACCGCGGGCGGCGCCGTCGTCCACGGCATGGCGCACGGCCGGCCGGCGGGCGAGCGCGCGTGCTTCTCGGTGCGCACCGTCCACGTGCGTCTCTCCCGCGAGCGGCCCGCCGCCGCCGTCAACGTGTGGCCGGCGACGGTGCGTCGCCGCGTCTTCCAGGGCGACTTCACCCAGTACCATCTCGACTGGGACGGGCGCGCCCTGGTCGTCCGGGACGTGAGCGCGGATCCGGTGGCCGAGGGCTCGACGGTCTATCTGACCGTCGAGCCCCGTCACTGCGTGCTGCTGGAGGCGTAGCGCAGGGTACTGGTCGAGCGGCTAGTCGCGGCCGCGCCCGCGCCCCTTGCCCTTTCCGTGACCGGGATGGTCGTCGTCGTCCCGGTCGCGATCGCGCTCCTTCCAGCCGCGCTTGTCGGCCCACTCCGGGCCCCACTCTTCCTTCCAGTGCGGGGCGCGCGCCCGCTCCCACTGCTTCCAGTGGCCGGGCGGCACGTGATAGTACTGCACCGGCACCAGCAGCACCGGCCGCGGCACGACCTGGGGCGCGACGACCACCCAGGGGCCGTTGTAGCCCCGGCTCACGTACCAGCCGCCGCCGGAGAAGGCCCAGTACTGGCCCCCGTAGAGGAAGAGGTTGCCGGGCGCGGCGGGATCCGGCACGTACTCCACCGCGGGCACCTGCGGCACCACCACCAGCCGTGGCGGCGCGGGCAGATGGAAGCCGATGTCCACGTGGACCTGCACCTGGGCGTGGGCCGCGGGAGCGGCGGCCACGAGCGCGATCAGGGCCATGAGCAAGGCGAGCATGGGGAGTCCTCCTGCCCGTATTGTCGCCCACTCGATTTTTCCGACCTAGCGCCCCGTCTCGGGTGTGAGGCTCACCAGGAAGTGCACGAGGCTCACGATCTCGTCGTCCTGCAGGGGCTGGGCCGCCACCGTCATGGTCCCGTCGAGGTCCGCGGCCGTCTTCGCCTTGAAGCCGCGAAGCAGGCGCAGGAGGTAGTCGAAGTCCTGCCCGGCCAGGCGCGCCGCCTGCTGCTGACCGGTGAGGCCCGGCCGGTGGCACGAGGTGCAGTGGTGCGCCTCGGCCAGGCGCCGTCCCGCCGCCACGCGCGCCCCGTCGGGCGCGGCCGGGCGCGCCCGCGGCGGCTGCGCGGCGTAGAACGCGGCCAGGTCCGCCATGTCCGCGTCGTCGAGCTTCTCGGCGAGCGGGGACATCTGCGGGTCCTTCCGCCGGCCGTCGCGGTACTTGATGAGCTGCCAGTGGGTGAAGTACACCGGCTGTCCGGCGAGCGACGGCGTGCCCGGAACGGTCGCGTTGCCGTCGGGGCCGTGGCAGCCGGCGCAGGCCTGCGCCTTGCGGCGCCCGGCCTCGAGGTCGGCTGCGGGCGCCGCGGCCGCCACCAGGAGGACGGCGGCCGCGACGCCGGCGATGAGGCGGATGGACGTCAGGGCTTGTAGGCGACTCGGTAGATCGCGCCCGCGTAGTCGTCCGCGATCAGCAGCGAGCCATCCTTCATCTGCTGGGTGTAGACCGGGCGGCCCCAGATCTGGTCGCCCTGCAGCCACCCCTCCGCGAAGACCTCGTACTTCGGCACGTCGCGCGGCCGGAGGGTGACCATCATGATGCGGAAGCCGACCTTCTCGGAGCGATTCCACGACCCGCGCTGGGCGAGGAAGATGCGGTTGCGGTACTCGGACGGGAACATGGAGCCGGTGTAGAACTGCACCCCGTTGCCGGCCACGTGGGCGCCGGTCTTGAGCAGCGGGGGCGCGAACTCCGCGCACGAGCGGCCCTGGGCGAAGTCGGGATCGGGGATGTCGCCCTGGTGGCAGTAGGGGAACCCGAAGTGCAGGCCCTTGCGGGCCGCGACGTCGAGCCGGTCGCTCGGCGCGTCGTCGCCCAACCAGTCGCGACCGTGGGTCGTGAAGTAGAGCTCCTTCGTCACCGGGTGCCAGTCGAACCCGACGCTGTTGCGGACCCCGTGGGCCACGTACTCGAAGCCGCTGCCGTCCACGTTCACCCGCGAGATGTTGGCGTGGGTGTCGGGCGGCTGGCAGATGTTGCAGGGCGCGCCGATGTTGAAGTAGAGCTTGCCGTCCGGTCCGAAGGCCAGGTACTTCCAGCCGTGCGGGAGATCGCGCGGGAGGATGTCGTAGACCGTCTCGAGAGCGGGCGGGTTGTCGAGCTTGGCCTCGATGCCGGGCATCTTGCTGATCCGCGAGACCTCCGCGACGTAGAGCGTGCCGTCCTTGAACGCGACGCCGTTCGGCAGGTTGAGTCCCTTGGCGATGACCTTCACCTCGCGGCGGCCGCCGCGGTCCAGCACCGCGTACACGTTGCCGGCCACCCGGCTGCTCACGAAGAGCGTGCCGTTGTCGCCCCACACCATGGCCCGCGCGTTGTTGATGCCGTGCGCCCACAGCGAGACCGTGAAGCCGCGCGGCACCTTGATCTTGTCCACCGGGATCTCGCCCGGTGCGGCCGGACCGGGCGGCTGGGCGATCGGGGCGAGGGTGGAGTTGGCGAGGTCGGTCGGCTGCCCCTGCTTCCACGGCGGAGGCGCCTGGGCCAACGCCGGAGCGACCAGAGCGAGCGCGAGCACCACGACGAGGGAGAGCTGGCTGACCGGCCGCATAGTCGCCTCCTCTTAGGACACGCGGGCAAGGACATGCGGGCCCACCGCGGCCCGGTGCGCGGGAACATACGTCGCGCTCTCGCCGGTTGTCAAGACGGGCACCCGGTGACGGAGAGCGTCAACGCGCGGGCGCCCGGCGTCGCGCAAGTCCCCGGCGTTGCGAGCCCCGCGCGAGGCGGGCAGAGGCGCCAGGCTGGCATCGCCCTTGCGGCATCGCCCGTCGATGCTGCACCACACGATCCTGAGCTTCCTCATTCGCTGCGCGACCTGGGCGCTGATCGGCTGGCTGCTCAGCCTGAACCCGGTGGTGACCGCGCACGCCCGCCGCGCCGTCGAGGGGTGGCGCGCGGCCTGGCGGGTCGAGGCCCCGACCTGCGGCGTCCGGGCCTACGGCCTCCTCTTCCGCGGCCGCGAGTGCGAGGGCGAAGCGGAGTAGCCCCTCGCCCGGCCGAGCGATATGATGCGCTCGCGATGACGACCTCCCGCGGCATGGTCCCGGCCGACCTCACCCGCATCCGCTTCGTCAGCGACGCGCAGGTCTCGCCCGACGGGCGCGTCGTCGCCTTCGTCGTCACCACGCTCTCCGAGGAGCGCGACGAGTACCTGTCGCAGATCTGGCTCGTGGACGTAGCGGGCGGCGACCCCCGGCGCTTCACCACCGGAGCCCGGCGGGACACCACGCCGCGCTGGTCCCCGGACGGCGGGCGCCTGGCCTTCGTCTCCGAGCGCGAGGGCAAGAAGAAGGGCCAGCTCCACGTGATGCCCGCCGCCGGTGGCGAGCCGATCCGCCTCACCGATCTGGGGCACGGGGTGAGCGCGCCGGTGTGGTCTCCGGACGGGACCCGGCTGGCCTTCGTCGCGCGCGTGGGCGGCTGGGTGGAGCCCGAGTCGGAGGAGGAGAAGCGGAAGTCGCGGCCTCCGCGCGTGATCACCACGCTCAAGTACCGGTTCAACGGCGAGGGCTTCACCTATGACCGGCGCCCGCAGATCTTCACGGTGGCCGCCGACGGCGGCGAGCCGCGCCAGGTGACCGAGGGCGACTACGATCACGCCGATCCGGCCTGGTCGCCGGACGGCCGCACCCTCGCCTTCACCTCCGCGCGCCACGACGAGCGCGACCACGACGACGTGAGCGACATCTGGCTCGTGCCTGCCGAGGGCGGCACCCCGCGCCGGGTGACGGGGGCCGATCGGCCCGCCGCCCATCCCGCGTTCTCCCCCTCGGGGGACGCGATCGCCTACCTCGGGCGCGCGACCCGGAACGCGTTCGGCCGGAACATCCGGCTCTTCACCGTGCCCGCCAAGGGCGGCGCGTCCGAGTGCCGCACCGACGCCCTCGATCGCTCGTGCGGGCCGCTCGGGGTCGCCCCGATCTGGAGCGCCGACGGCCGCGCGCTCACCATCGCCGCGGAGGACCAGGGGAGCCTCGGGCTCTACCGCGTCGAGCCGGGCGCGGGCGCGCCGAGGCGGGTGGTGGGCGGCGAGCGCGTCGTCGGCGGCTACTCCGCCTCGCGCAACGGCGTGGTCCTCGCGTTCACCGCGAGCGAGCCGGGCGCGCCCGCCGAGGTGTTCGTGTGCGGCCCCGACGGGAGCGGCGAGCGGAAGCTCACCGATCTCAACCGGGCCTTCACCCAGGAGGTGGCCCTGGCGCGTCCCGAGCGGTTCCGCTTCGAGCGCGCCGGCTTCACCGTCGACGCCTGGATCGTGAAGCCCCACGGCTTCGAGCCGGGCCGGCGCTATCCCCTGCTCCTCAACGTCCACGGCGGCCCGCACGCCCAGTACGGCTATCCGTTCTTCGACGAGTTCCACGTGCAGGCGGGCGCGGGCTACGGCGTGCTCTACGCCAACCCGCGCGGCAGCCAGGGCTACGGGGAGGCCTTCACCTCCGCGGTGGTGGGCGACTGGGGCGGCGGCGACGCGGCCGACGTGGAGGCCGCGCTCGACGAGGCGCTGCGCCGCTTCGACTGGATCGACCGCGAGCGGCTCGGCCTGCTGGGCGGCAGCTACGGCGGGTTCATGACCAGCTGGATCGTCGGGCACTCGAAGCGCTTCCGGGCCGCCTGCTCGGAGCGCGCGGTGAACGTGCAGACCAGCATGTTCGGCACCAGCGACATCGGTTTCCTGTTCAACCAGGTGGAGCTGGGCGGGGTGCTGCCGTGGGAGGACTTGGGCAAGTACGTCGAGCGGTCACCGCTGACCTACGCCAAGGACATCACCACCCCGCTCCTGATCCTCCACTCCGAGGACGACCTGCGCTGCCCGATCGAGCAGGGGGAGCAGCTCTTCGTGGCCCTCAAGACCTTGCGGCGCGACGTGGTCTTCGTGCGCTTCCCCGACGAGAACCACGAGCTGACCCGCTCGGGCAAGCCGCGCCACCGCCTCGAGCGCTTCCGCATCCTGCTCGAGTGGTTCGCGAAGTACCTCCGCCCCGCCTAGTCCGCCCCGCGGCTAGTCGGCCAGATCCGCGTAGAGCGGGGTGCTGAGGTACCGCTCCCCGAACGACGGGATGATCACCACGATCAGCTTGCCTGCGCTCTCCGGACGCCGCGCCACCTCGACCGCGGCCCACAGCGCGGCCCCCGAGGAGATGCCGACCAGCAGGCCCTCCTCGCGCGCGGCCCGCCGGGCGAACGCGAAGGCGTCGTCGTTCTTCACCCGGATGATCTCGTCGTAGATCTTGGTGTTGAGGATATCGGGCACGAACCCGGCCCCGATCCCCTGGATGGGGTGCGGGCCCTTGGCGCCGCCCGAGAGCACCGCGGAGGCGTCGGGCTCGACGGCCACGCAGCGGAACGCGGGCTTGCGCGCCTTGATCACCTCGCCCACCCCGGTGATGGTGCCGCCGGTGCCGATGCCGGCCACCAGGATGTCGACCTGGCCGTCGGTGTCGCGCCAGATCTCCTCCGCGGTGGTCCGGCGGTGGATCTCGGGGTTCGCCGGGTTCTGGAACTGCTGGGGGATGAAGTAGCGCGCGTCGCCCTTGGCCAGGTCCTCCGCCCGCTTGATCGCGCCGGGCATGCCCTCGGCGGCCGGGGTCAGGATCAGCTCGGCCCCGTAGGCGCGCAGGAGCATCCGCCGCTCCTTGCTCATGCTGTCGGGCATGGTGAGCACGAGCTTGTAGCCGCGCGCGGCGCACACGAACGCAAGCCCGATGCCGGTGTTGCCGCTGGTGGGCTCCAGGATGATCGTCTCGGGCTTGATCAGGCCGGCCTTCTCGGCCGCATCGATCATCGACACCCCGATCCGGTCCTTCACGCTGTGGGCCGGGCTGTAGAACTCGAGCTTGGCCACCACCTGCCCCTTCGCGCCCTCGGTCAGCCGGCGGATCCGGACCAGCGGGGTGTTGCCGACCAGCTCCGTGACGTCGTTGGCGATTCGCATGCGCGGGCTCCTCCCGGCCGTACTGTACACCTCGGCGCCACCCGTCTCCGAGCTACACGCCCAGGATCCGCTCGATGACCGCGCGGTCCGCCGGGTCCACCGATGTGAGGTGGACGCGGGCGCGCTGCCCGCCGTCCGCGGGCCCCGCGGCCAGCACCTTCGCGTAGATGTCCTCGGACTCGCGCTCCGTGCCCGGGAACCGCACGCGCAGCCGCAGGTTGGCGAGCGGCGGCAGGCTCGTGGCGAGGGCCAGGTCGAAACGCTGGCGGCCCAGGCGCACCACCCGCAGCGGAAGCGCGTCCGGGCTCACCGTCTTGCCCTCGATCAGCCAGGCGCGGCCGGCCAGGTCCACGTCCGTGTCGCCGCCGTCCTCCGCGGGCGGCAGGGCGCCAGGCCAGCGCCCGCGCAACGCGCGCAGCGCGTGGAGCACCAGCGGCTCGCTCAGGCCCTTCACCGCCACCGTGATGGGCTCGTCCGCCTCCGCGACCGCCCGGATGTGGGCCCACGTGGCGTCGCTGACGAGCACCTGTCCGCCCACGCTGGCGCCCTCGACGCGCGCGGCCACGTTCACCGCGCTGCCCACCACCCCGTACTTCGCCCGCTGCTCGGAGCCGATGTTGCCCACCACCGCCTCCCCGGTGTTGATGCCGATGCCCATCTCGAAGCGCGGCAGCCCGCGCGCGGCCTGGCCCGCATTGATCTCGGCCATCGCGGCCTGCATGCCGAGCGCGGCCGCGGCGGCTCGCTCCGCATGGTCGCCCTGCGCCAGCGGGGCGCCGAAGATCGCGAACACCGCGTCGCCGATGAACTCGTTCACGGTGCCCCCGTGCGCGATGATCACGTCGGTCATGCGCGCGAGGTAATCGTTGAGCAGCGACATCACCAGCGCGGGGTCGCCGTGCTCCGCGAAGCGGGTGTAGCCGCGCAGATCGGACATCAGCACCGTGACCTCCCGCTTGTCGCCGCCCAGGGCGAGGCCCTCGGGTGACTCCAGCAGCGTCTTCGCCACCTCCGGCGAGACGTACCGGCCGAAGGTATTGCGGATGAAGTCGCGCTGTCGCAGGCCCTCGAGCATCTCGTTGAAGCCGCGGGTGAGGCGTCCCAGCTCGTCGGCGGAGCGCACCGGCACCGCCTGCCCGATGTCTCCGGCCGCGACCCGGCTCACCGCCGCGGTGAGCGCGGTCACCGGCCGGGTGACCCGGCGGGCGAAGAGCAGGCCCACGATCAAGGCCCCCACGCCCCCGACCACCGAGGCCTCGAGCACGCCGCGGCGGAGCGCGACGAGCCGGTCCAGGAAGATCTCCACCGGGTAGTTGATCACCAGCACCGCGGTCGGCACGCCGCCCGCGTCGCTGGTGACCGCGGCGAAGGCGGTGATCCAGGTGCCGTCCGCGTCGCGGTAGATCGGGGTGGCCCGGGCGAAGCCGTCCTGGAGCGTCCACGAGAGCGGCTCCACCATCTCGCGCGCGATCGGCACCGGCTCGCCCGGCTTCCGCGCCTCGTCGCTGCTGACGACCAGGCGCGCGACGCGGGTCGCGGGGTCGAAGCCGGTCAGGGTATAGACCGGAGTGGTGAGCACGTCGGCCTCGCGGATCGTGTCGAGGGTCTTCCGCACCCGCCGGAAGGCGGGCCCGCCCGGTTCGGCCTCGCGCTGGGCGCGCGCGTGCGCGATCGGATCCACCAGGAGCACCGCGGTGCGCACGATGTTGAGGAGCTGGCTGCCCACCGCCTCCTCCACCTCGCGGCGTTGCCACTCGTAGACGAGCAGCCCGACCACCGCGACCGCCAGCAGGGTCACGGAGGCGAACAGCAGCGCCAACCGGACACTCAGGCGTTGCCAGGGGCGGAGTGGCGGCGCCATGGTGGCGCGGATCGTATCACCGCCGGACGACGCGCGTCCGGCCGCTTCCGGGCCGCAGCCGGACGTCAGGCGGGCGAGACGGAGCAGCGCGGCGCGGTCGTCTGGATGCGGGTGGGCGCGGCCGGCTCCGGCGCCCCGGGCTGGAGGATCGCCGCCGCCTTCACCACGTCGACTGCGAGCTGCAGCGCGGGATCGGCGGTGGAGGCGGTCGTGCCCGCGGCGGGCGCAGCGTCGGGCGCGGGCTCGCTCGCGACCACGTCCGGCGCGATGCCGTGCCCGGTGATCGGCCGGCCGCCGGGAGTCTCGTAGCGTGACGTGGTGAGCGACACGCGCGAGCCGTCCGCCAGCGGCGTCGTCGACTGGGTGCCGGCGTCGCCGAACGTGGGGGCGCCCACGATGACCGCCCGCTTGGCGTCCTGCATCGCGGCCGCGAGCACCTCGGCGGCCGACGCGGTGCCGTGGTCCACCAGGATCGTCACCGGCTGGGCCCAGCGCGCCGGGCCGGCGGAGGTGGTCAGCTCCGCCGACTGCCCGGCGATGCGGCTCTGCACCCGGGCGACCACGCAGCCCGGATCGAGGAAGAGCGAGGCCACCGCGGGCACCGCCCTCACGTCGCCGCCGACCGTGTTGCGCAGATCGAGCACCAGCCCGGTGACCGGCCCGGCGGCGGCGGCGATCGAGCGCTGGAGATCCGCGGGGGTGCGGCCGGTGATCTCCGGGAGGCGCACGTACAGCACGCCCGCGCCCAGGGGTCGGGAGCGCACCGCGGTCGCCGTCGGCTTGGCCCGCGTGAGCGTGAAGTCCCGCGGCTCGGCCCAGCCGGCGCGGAACACGCTGAGCGCGACCTGGCTGCCGGGCGCGCCCTGCAGCCGCGCGGCCGCGTCGCCGACACTCAGGCTCCGCGTCTCGATGCGGTCGATCGAGACGATCCGGTCGCCGGGGGCGAGCCCGGCCGCCCGCGCCGGGCTGTCGTCCTGGGTAGCCATCACGTCGAGGGCGCCGCTTCTATGGGTGAGCAGCAGGCCGACGTCACCCGAGCCCGCGGGCTTGCGCGCCTCCACCACCGTGCTGTCGGCGTCGAGGCCCTCGACCGCGCCCCGGATGCCGTCCTGCACGATCTTCGACCACGGCAGCTCGTCGACGTACTGGTTGTGGATGATCGTCATCGCTTCGGTGTACACGTCGAGGGCGTGGTAGGTCTCGCTCCGGGCGGCCCGGGCGACCGCCGCCGCGCCGCCCGCCACCAGCCCGATCCCCGCCACCACCACTCCCAGCCGCCAGCCGTGTCCCATCGCTCGAAGGCGCATGGCTTCCGGGATAGCACCGGCAGATGAGAGATCGATGAGGATCAGATGAGAACGTCCGCGGCGCGGGTCCGACCGCGGCGCGGCCGGGGCGCGGCTAGCGGTCCCGGAAGGCGGGCATCACCTCGGCGCCGAAGCGACGCATCGACTCCATGATCCGCGCGTGCCCGAGATAGCCGAAGCTCATCTGGGCCAGCACGTGGTGCACCCCCGCCTCCCGCAGCGCGGCCACCTGCTCGGCCACCTCGGCCGGCGTGCCGTAGAGGGCGCCGGTGCCGAGCGAGAAGCGCACCGCCTCCTCCTCCGGCACCCGCGGGTCGTTGAAGGGGTTCACCACCGCGGGGTCGACCCGGTAGTCGTCAGGGTTGTGGGCGGCGCGGGCCTCCAGCATGTGGCGGCGGGTGTGGGCCAGCGTACGGGCCAGCTCGTCCTCCGCCTGGGCCCGGCTCGCGGCCACGTAGACGTGGCGCCATACCGCCACGTCCTCGCGCAGCCGCGCCGGATGGCCGCCCGCGGCGAGACCCTCCTCGTAGAGGCGGAGGCGCTCCGGGATGGTCCCGAGCGGGATGCGCGAGGTGAGGATCGGCACGCCCTGCCGCCCGCACTCCGCGAAGGACGCGGGGGTCACCACGCTGCGCCAGATCGGCGGGTGCGGGCGCTGGTAGACGCGCGGGCGCAACGCGGGGAAGCTCGCCTGGAAGAACTTCCCCTGGTGGACGAACGGCTCCTCGGTCCAGGCGCGCACCAGCACCTCGAGCGCCTCCGCGCTCCGCTCCCGGCTGTCGTCGCTGCGCAGGCCGTAGCCCACGAACTCGTACTCGTTGTAGAGCGTGCCGCGCCCCACTCCCACGTCGAGCCGGCCCCGGCTCAGGTTGTCGAGCAGGGCGAGCTGCACCGCGAGACGGATCGGATGCCGCAGGGCGAGCTGGATCACCGCGAACCCGATGCGCACCCGCGAGGTGCGCGCGGCGAGCGCGCTCGCGAACGGGATGGGATCGGAGTAGACCGCCTCGCCGGTGAAGTTGTGCTCGGTGAGCCACACCGAGTCGAAGCCGAGGGTCTCCGCGGCGCAGGCCTGCTCGAGCTGCTCGGCGATCGCGGCGTGGTCGCCCTCGGGCGACGGGGAGTGCGCCAGCGTGAGCCAGCCGAAGCGCATCGGCAGGGCCGTCAGGCGCCGATGAGGGTGCGGGCCAGCTCGATCTCACCCAGGTGGGTCATGCCGTGGGTGAGGCCCACCTGCCCCAGGCACTGGACCACCGACATGTCGCCGAGCGGCTTCACGGTGATGATCTTGTCGAGCAGCTCCGGCGGCGCGCCCGCGATCAGCTCGTCGGTGCCGGCCCAGACCTTCCCCATGTACTCGCGGAAGAGGGGCACGTCCTTGATCCGGAGGGCCTGCGCCTCCTCGGTCGACATGCCGGTGCCCTGGGCCGCCGGGTGCAGGCCGAGCCGCTCGCCGTACCCGCCCTCCACCCAGATCGGCGGCTTCCGTCCCTGGATCACGTAGCGCACGATGTTGTCCTCGGTGCGCGTGTAGTGCCAGACGCCCCACGCGATGGTGTTGGCCTTCGGATGCCCGGCCGGGACGGTGTGGAGCTGGTCCGGGGTGAGGTCGGCCATCACCTTGTCGAGGCCGCCGTGGAGCCGCTTGAGATTGGTGCGGATGAAGTCCGCCGCGGTGAGCATGGGGTCGGGTTCCTCCTCGGCAGCCCTTGTATCATGTATACTGTTCCAGGTCATCAGGCTCCGAGGAGCGTTGCGACGGGCGCGATGCCCGCCAGGCTCGGAGCGGCCGGCCGCCAGGTCGGCTCGAGACAACGGCGCTCGCAAACTCCAGCTCACAGAGGAGGGCGCGAGATGAGCGCCACGACCAGAGCCACGCAGTCCGCCGACCATGTCGTCACCGACCTCAAGCTGTCCGACTGGGGCCGCAAGGAGATCCTCATCGCGGAGACCGAGATGCCCGGCCTCATGGCCATCCGCGAGGAGTACGCGAGCCAGCAGCCGCTGCGCGGGGCCCGCATCGCCGGGTCGCTGCACATGACGATCCAGACCGCGGTGCTGATCGAGACCCTGCAGGCCCTGGGGGCCGACGTGCGCTGGGCCTCCTGCAACATCTTCTCGACCCAGGACCACGCGGCGGCCGCCATCGCGGCGGCGGGCACCGCGGTATTCGCGCGCAAGGGCGAGTCGCTCGAGGAGTACTGGGACTACACCCACCGGATCTTCGAGTGGCCCCAGGGCGGCCACGCCAACATGATCCTGGACGACGGCGGCGACGCCACCCTGCTCCTGCACCTGGGCGCGGTGGCGGAGAAGGATCCCTCGGTGATCTCCCACGCCGCCAACGAGGAGGAGACCGCCCTCTTCGCCGCGATCCGGGCCAAGCTCGCCAAGGACCCCGACCCCGCGTGGTACTCCACCCGCCTCGACAAGGTCCGCG
>Ga0207665_10002544_pt1 | contig 12251 bp, 10 predicted proteins | sample LARL112metaG_FD_184351 | JGI IMG/M metagenome (GOLD analysis project Ga0207665, IMG submission 184351) | Corn, switchgrass and miscanthus rhizosphere microbial communities from Kellogg Biological Station, Michigan, USA - LAR L11-2 metaG... | ecosystem: Host-associated > Plants > Roots >...
CCATCCGCAGCCTGGAGACGGCGGGGCTGGTTGCTTGGCGGCGGCAGATCCCGCCCCGGTACCGCCAGGAGGCTCCGCAGCTTGCTCGGGCGGCTTCACGACAGTTATCGGGTTCGGAGAAGAAGTCTGGCCTTGAGTGGGTGGTTCTGCGTTGGCCGGCCGGGCAGCTTCCGCTGCGGCAGGCGGGGCGCCTTCCCCCGTTCCCGTCGCGGATTGATTAGAGGAAGAAGTAGGGCTCGCTGCAGGCTCGGCTGCCGGAGGCTGAGTTGGCGAAGTCTGGGTTGAAGACGTCTGGGTTGGCAAGGCTTGGCCCGCCGCAGGCTCAGTGGGCGTAGCCGGAGACGGCGCTGGCGCGGGAGCTGGCAAAGAACCTGCAGGCTTGTGGCTCAGCGCGGACGTTAGCCCTTCCCAGGGATAGCCGTCACGCTGCCAGTGCCACGCTAGCAATCCCGCGCTTACCACCAGCAGAAGAAGCGCCAGGTACAAGCGGCTGTGACCTCGCGAAGGCTCATCGTCCAGCAGGTAGTCAAGGTCGTGAGAGCGATCATCCCCCAGGCCCAGAAACGACGGACCGCCGACCGGCGAAACTCGTGCTCTCTCTGGTTCCCGATCGGGCTCCCCAGCAGGGATGCTTGGAGCCAGCGGTGCTCCGCACACTCCGCAAAACCGGTACTCAGGATTATTTTCGTGACCGCATTGATCGCAGCGGACCGTCATGAGAGTCAGCATAACTATACTAGCCCAGAACTATACCAGCGTTAGATGCTGGCTCAAGATAAGGCTTTGGTATGCCGCCATACCGATGGTAATGCGCCTTGTGGTAACGCGTTTTGTAACTTTGAGATGCCTTACCGCGCCTCGTGCCCTTCACCTTTACACTCTGGTCTACAGCGTGTTACCTTTAATGCACGTTACCAACGAATTGAAACCAATAGAAGACAGGAGTGCACTAGGTTAGTGCTAGCCAGAGAGCAAAAGAAATCCCTCATCGACCAGTACGGGACGCATGCCACCGATACGGGCAGCCCCGAAGTCCAAATCGCGTTGCTGAGCGAGCGCATTGGTCAATTGACGGAGCACTTCAAAACGCACCAGAAGGACCACGGCTCGCGCCGGGGTCTTCTCATGCTGGTCAGCAAGCGTCGTCGCCTGCTGGACTACCTCAAGCTATACGATTCCGAGCGTTACAAAACGGTTGTGCTTAAGCTTGGCCTGCGCAAGTAGGTTGCAGCGGGGCCGTTCCCGGCTCGGGGTGTTCTCGCCGGACCACCTTCGGAATCATTGTCGGACGGTCGTCACCCATTACCAAGGATAAAAAGCCGAGAACGGTGTGTTTCCGGCGATCTCCAAAGCGCTACTGGCTCTTGCCCTTCACCTGTGCAGTCTCTTCAAAACGCACGCGCGTGTCCTCCTGCCTAAAAGGAAATGAATCATGAAACAAGAAGTATCTGTTGAACTCGCCGGCGGTAAACGAATTTCATTTGAAACCGGAAAATTAGCCAAGCAGGCGCACGGTTCGGTGGTAGTGCGCATTGGCGATAACGTTGTCCTGGCCACCGCCACAGCCAATCCCGATCCTCGCGAGGGAATTGATTTCTTCCCTTTGACCGTCGATTACCGCGAATACACTTACGCCGGCGGGCGCATTCCCGGCGGCTTCATCAAGCGCGAAGGCCGTCCCAGTGAGCGCGAAATTCTCACCAGCCGCCAGATTGACCGTCCGGTCCGCCCCCTGTTCCCGGATGGCTTTCGCTGCGAAACTCAGGTGATTGCCTTTGTCCTTTCCGCCGACACCGAGAACGATCCCGACGTGGCCGGCATCAATGGCGCATCAGCCGCGCTGACCATCTCCGACATCCCGTTTGAAGGCCCCATTGGTGCCGTACGCGTGGGCTTGGTTAACGGCGGTTTCATCATCAACCCCACCTACAGCGAAATGCGGGACAGCCTGCTGAACATCATGGTGGTAGGTACTGCTGACGGCATCGTGATGATCGAATCCGGCGCCAAGGAAGTGAAAGAAGAAACCGTGGTGGATGCGATCGACTTCGCCCACGCCGAGATCAAAAAGATCTGCGCCGCCATCAACGATCTCAAACAAAGGGCAGGGAAGCCCAAGCGGTCAGTCACTCCGCCGGAATTCGATCAGGCCTATTACGACGATCTGAAGAACCGCGTCGGCGCAGATCTCACCGATCGGCTCGACACCCAGAAACATCCCAAGGCCGAAAGCTACAGCCTGGTCCGGGAACTGAAGAAACAACTGCAGGCGGCCATCCCAGCGGAAGATGAAGCGGCCCAGAAGAAACTAAAAACCTACTACGAGACGCTGCGTGAACGCATTTTCCGCGAACACGTGATCAATCACAAACGCCGTCCCGACGGGCGCGCCTTCGATCAGATCCGCGAAATCTGGATTGAGGTTGGCGTCCTCCCGCGTACCCACGGCTCGGCAATCTTCACCCGCGGTGAAACCCAGGCCCTGGTAACTACAACCCTCGGCACCAGCGACGACATGCAACGTCTCGAAGTCTTCGAAGGCGAAGCCAAAAAGAGATTTATGCTTCATTACAACTTTCCGCCATTCTCGGTTGGGGAAGTGGCGTTTTTGCGGGGCGCGGGGCGGCGGGAGATTGGGCATGGGGCGCTGGCGGAGCGTTCCATCTCGAACGTTCTGCCTGACGAGGACAAGTGGCCGTATGCCATGCGGGTGGTCTCGGACATTCTGGAATCGAACGGATCATCTTCCATGGCAACCGTGTGCGGCGCTTCGCTTGCGCTGATGGACGCTGGCGTTCCCTTGAAGTCTCCCGTCGCTGGAGTCGCGATGGGATTGGTTAAGGAGGGCGAGCAATATGCCATTCTGACCGACATTGCTGGGGCCGAAGATCACTACGGCGACATGGATTTCAAAGTCGCCGGCACAAAAGACGGTATTACCGCCCTGCAGATGGACATCAAGGTCGGCGGCATTACCGCGCAGGTCATGCGTGAAGCTTTAGCTCAGGCGCAGCGTGGGCGATTGTTTATCCTTGAGAAGATGAATGCGGTCCTGCCGGGTCCGCGCGAAAAGGTCTCGGCCTTCGCGCCTCGTATTTATACCCTGCAGATTCCCGTGGACAAGATTCGCGACGTGATTGGGCCCGGCGGCAAGATGATTCGCAGCATCATCGAACGCACTGGCGTGAAGATCGACGTCGAGGATTCGGGCAAGATCAACGTGGCCTCGAACGATGAGGCTTCGGCGGCAAAGGCTCTGCAGATTATCGGCGACCTGACGGCCACCGCCGAAGTTGGGAAGACATATCTAGGCACGGTGACGCGCCTGGCTGATTTCGGCGCCTTCGTCGAAATCATCCCCGGTACGGACGGGTTGTTGCATATCAGCGAGGTCGCGGAGCATCGCATCAAAGACGTTCGCGACGAACTGAAAGAAGGCGACCAGGTACTGGTTAAAGTGCTGGCCGTCGAAGGTAACCGCATTCGCCTGTCGCGCAAAGCCATCCTCAAGGAACAGCGCGCAAAAATGGGTGGCGGCGAGCTTCCGCCTGACAACGGTGGTGGAGAGGGCGGTGGCGAAACTGCTCACGCGCCCGCGTTGACCATCGAAGGCGGCGGCGATTTTCCAGACGACGAGCCGAACTTCAACCGCGATGCGCCTCTAGCCGGAGCCGGCGCCACAGATCGCGGCCCGGCACGCAGCGCTGATCGTCCAGACAGAGGTCCAGATCGAGGCGGAGATCGAGGCCGCGGTGGCCGTCCCGGCGGTGGCGGCGGCCGAGGTCGTGGTCGCGGCGGTCCCGGACGCGGAGGCCGTGGTGGCTTCGGCGGCGGTGGCCACGGCGGCGGAAGGCACTGAAAATTTGGTTATGTGGCGCGGGCGCGCCCTCGCCCGCGTGCTTTTTAGAGAAAGGCCGCGACCAAGAGCGCGGCCTTTTCCTTTCCCTGAACCACGTAGGTGCGGGTGTCCCACCCGCCCAGCCGAGCGAAGCTCGGCAGTGGACGGCAAACCCCAGCGGCTAAAGCCGAAACTACTTCTCAGCCTCCTGCGGCACGACTGGAAGTCGTGCCCTTCCCGAACATCATCCTGATCGGTGCTTTCGGAGCCTTCCAGTCCCGATCAGGGTTTCGCTCTTTCCTTCTCGGCGGCCAGCTTCCACTCAGCTGCCAGAGCCTGAAATTCCGGCTGTCCCTGAAAAGCCTGGAACTCGGCGGCTTCTAGCGCGGAAGCCTCATGGAAGCCGCCCGCCAGCGAGAACTTCAATTCTGCCAGCGTGTTCTTCTTGTCAGCTAGCATGGCGTAGGCACGAGCCCGCTGGTAGTGCGCCCATGCAGGGTTGGCCGACCCGGCAGCGGCCAAATCAAAATAGACCACGGCGGCGCGATAGTTCTTCTCCTCCAGGCTGCGCTGTCCCGATTCATGAGCCTCGATGACTAGTTGTCCCAGCGCCCGGCGCAGCACCTGTGTCTTCAAGTCGTTTGGGCTCCGGGAAGCGTCCGCTCGTTTCTTGAGATCGGCGATATTACGTTTCAGATCTCCGATATCGACCTGGTAGCGGTCGCTGGTGGCGATTGCCTGGATCTGGGAGGAGAGACTGGAGGTCATTCGCGCCTGCTGATCGAGGGCAGAGGCCTCCTCTTTTTCGGCGGTCTTCACGGCCCTGTTTTTCGCCCATTCTGCCAGTGCGGTTTTCGCGGAAGTCAAGTCCGCCAGGCCGCGGAAATCGCGCACCAGTGATTGGTACTCGCGAAACGCGGCCAACAGATCGTTCTGCGACTGAAACTCGCGGGCCTTCGCGAATGCGCTGGCAAAGGTCTGTTGAATGCGCGACGGGTCACGCGGCATCGTGCCTGCAGACATGGCCTGCATGTCCATCCAGTTGAGCGCCTCCATCCATATTTCTGGCGGAGCCCATCCATGCTGGCCGTCGAAGATGCGAATCCGGTAGCGCGCGCCGGCGGCGTCGAGCTTTCGCCGCAGGTCTACGAATTCGCCGTAGTTGAAGTCGGCGTTGCCGACCGCCGCGTAATAAGTGAACTTCATGTCTCGCGTTGGTTCGGCACCAAAGGGAAAACCAGCAGCGTTGGCAATCACGCCAGCCACACAGCCCTGGCAAGACAGCGCGATGCTGGTAGCCACGCGAGCGCCGCCCGACATCCCGGCCACGTAGCGGCGCTGCTCCGCGATAGGGAGCCTTTCGTGCGTGTCCTGCCACATGGCCTTCATCGCCTGGGAGGAACCTCCCATGGGGCCGTTGCGGGAGTTGTTGGAAGCCACGACGATGTAGCCAAACCTTTCCGCCGCCGTCTTGATCGTTTCTACGGCAACTTGACCTCTGGCGGCGGGATCAAAAACATACATGATCGGCCACGGTCGGGTGTTCGAAAAGTTGGACGGCAGATAGAGAGCGTAGCTCTGTTTGTTATCTGCGCTGCAAACCACACTGGGAATTATCGTGCCGACGGGCAACGAGGAGGGCGCGACTTGCGCGAGCGCAAGCTGGCTGAATATGGCCATACAGACGATCGCCGGGGAGGTCCGAAGCACTCAAACAACATAGACGTAGCCGTGATCGGGAAGCAAGGCAGGCTCCGTTCGCCCTATCGCCGCAGTCCTCCCAAGCGAAGCTTGGACGGGCCACCCGCCACCGTCGGCTCCAACTGGACACGGCCAACCGCCGTGACCTTCTTCTGAAAATCCTGGAGCAAACCCGCCGCCAGTATCGCTTTGTCGTGCACCATATGTCCTCAAGCCGGCCAGTCTTTGAACTGCTTCTATTCAACTTGTGACCGTTTTCTATCTTCCTGATGTCAAGTGCTTTGGCCCTTCATGGCGAACTTTCTGCCTGGAATCAGTGCATGTGCCTTTCGTAACCTGTTTCGCGGAGCTATCCCCATGGAATAGTAGGGTGCCTATGACTCACTTCCCCCAAGCGCATCCGCAGCGTCGCTCTCCTCGTATTCACCTGGGCGGTTCGGTGCCGGCACTGGTCATGCTGGAAGACGGTCAGCGTGCCAAAGCAAAGCTGCAGACTATTTCGGTTACCGGCGGCCTGTTGCGGCTTGCCCGAGCGCTGAGCCAGGGCGACTTCGTCGAGGTTGCTTTCCATATACAGGGTGGTGCGGTTCGAGGCATGGCCGAAATGCTCAGCCCGGTGCGTGCTGCCAGCCAAGGATCGTTGCAGCCATTCCGGTTCGTCGCGCTGGGCGATGACGACCATCGCACTCTGCGCATGGCAGTGGATTCGGTCACGGACCGAAGTTTTCAGGGCATCCGATCGAGCCAGTGGTCAGCGCCGAAACCGGTTTAAGAGCCTGCGGAAACTCCAAGTCGGTTCGTTTCTTCGTTTCGCTTTCTTCGCTTCGTTTTCACGGTTCGTAGAGACGTAGCTTGCTACGTCTTTTTTTGGACGCCGCCGGGCAAGACGCGGCAAGCTAGAGTACAGGCAGTGCATCTATACTGGTCACTCGACTGACCAGCATGGCCACGCAAGAATTTATAACTCATTCAGCTGAAGAGACGGTTGCGCTCGGCCGCTGGCTGGCTGGCATGCTTGCTCCGCCCAAGCTGGTGCTGCTGTGCGGCAACCTGGGCGCCGGCAAGACGACTCTGGTGAAGGGCATCGCCGAAGCTTTTCAAGCCGCGTCGGCGGAGGACGTTACCAGTCCAACCTTTACCCTGATTCACGAATACCACGGCCCCGAAGTCAACCTTTATCACATCGATCTCTACCGAATCGATACTCCGCGCCAGTTGGAAAGTTTGGGATTGGATGACCTCCTCGCCGCGAACACTATTCTCCTGATAGAGTGGGGAGAGAAGTTTGAACGTTTCGAACGCGAGCGGGACGTGGAAATTGTGCTGGCGAGGCTGGCTGAAAAACCCGGAGGGCCGGTTGGAGTACAAGGTGGTATTCAGGATCAAGAAGTTGAAGGACGAGGTTCAGAAAACGACCGGCGCATCCGCATCACTACCGCTTAGGTTGAGCGTTCCCTTGCACCGGTTTGCGCGTTCGCAAAGTACGAGAAGCGCGCGACTTCTCATTGTGGTGACTGTACTGGCCGTTGCTTTCACAGTATTGGCAGGGGTGTGCGCCTGCCGCGCCCAGGAACCCAGCCCAGCCCACCCGGCTGACGACAAAGATCAAACACAGAAACGAACCGCTTCTTCGACAAAGCCCCAGGGGCGAGAAAGAATGTTCGGCGTAATGCCAGCGTATGGGTTGGTAGATGCGGGGATCCAACCACCTCCTCTAACCTCCGGCGAGAAGTTCAAACTGGCTGTGCAGTATCTAAACCCCTACACTCTTTTTTTCGTGGGGGCTGAAGCCGGGATCAACCAGGCGCGCAACGATCCCCGGGAATATGGCCAGGGCGCGGAAGGTTATGGCAAACGATATGGCGCGGGTTTTGCCGACGGTTTGACTGATGGCATCTTCGTCACCGGCGTGTATCCATCTCTATTGCGGCAGGATCCACGCTATTACCGTCTCGGGGCGGACAATTTTTTCCATCGGGCAGGATACGCAGCGACGCGCATTCTGGTAACGCGGCAGGACTCCGGACGGCGAGCGTTCAATATCTCGGAGATTCTGGGCAGTTTTACTTCATCGGCTATCGGAGTCACTTATTATCCCAAGAGCGAGAGAGATTTTTCCGACGTGGCCGAGCGCGCCGGCGTGCAGTTTGGCTTCGACGCCGGCTTCAATCTATTGAAAGAATTCTATCCGGATATAGAGCGCAAGCTCTTCGGCAGGAAACGAAAACGTTAGCGCCGAAGTCTCGCCGGCTGTCGCGAGGGCGTCCCGCCCCTCGCCGCACAAAAACCTAAAAGCCCATGATGTTGTAACCGCAGTCCACGTAAATGATCTCGCCGGTAATCCCAGAACTGGCGTCAGATGCCAGAAACACGCCGGTAGCGCCGACTTCGCTTACATCCACGTTCCGTTGCAACGGCGCTCGCTCGGCGTGCGCCTTCAACATGTCGCTGAAATCGGCAATGCCGCGCGCTGCCAGGGTCTTGATCGGACCGGCTGAGATGGCGTTGACCCGGATTCTCTTCTTGCCCAGATCGTAAGCAAGGTAGCGCACACTGCACTCGAGCGCGGCTTTCGCCACGCCCATCACGTTGTACCGGGGCACAACCCGCTCCGCACCATAGTAGGTCATGGTGATGATGCTGCCTCCGTCGCCCATGAGCGGAGCCGCAGCCCGGGCGAGCGCCAGCAGTGAATACACGCTGACGTCGTGCGCAATGCGGAAACCCTCGCGCGTGGTGGCTACAAACTCTCCCTTCAGTTCGTCGGCGGGAGCAAAAGCCACGCTGTGTACCAGAACATGCAGCTTGCCGTAGCGCTCTTTGAGTTGCCCGAAGAGCCGATCGATGGCGGCATCCTCGGATACGTCGCACATGAACCCTTCCGCGCCCGGCAGGGAAAGAATCAGATCTTTGGCTTCCATCTCGAGGCGCTGGTTCTGATAGGTTACAGCTAGCTTGGCTCCCGCCTGGTGTAGTCCCTGCGCGATCGACCAGGCAATCGATCGCTTGTTGGCGACTCCGAAGACCACGGCAACTCGACCTTCGAGGCTGGATGACATGACATTTCTCCTCAATTTTGAAGGGAAAGAATAACAGCGATTGGAGATTTCAGATTGTTTAGATTGCAGATTCTCCAGGCACTCCGCTCTTGGTTTCTAAAATCTTCAATCTTCAATCTGAAATCTCTCCGCTCACTCCGCTGCTCGAACTTCCGGGACAGGCGCCGTCGCTCCCACCGGCCACACCGCGCTAACAAACGCCACCGCGTAGACCATGCCGATGATGGAAAATCCCGCCACCAGGTTCCATTGCGCCACCGCGCCCACCAGAAACGCCAGCACGATCTGCAGGAAGGTGCCAGCGAAATAGAACGTGTTCTGCACTCGCCCCATGAAGTGCTTCGGAACCTGCTCCATGATGCTGGTGTTCATCGCGACGCCACTCACGCCGCGCCCCGAACCCATGATGCCGTAAATCGCAACCGCTACCGCCAGCCAGGGCGAGAGCGGCGCGACGATCATCGAAATAGTCAGAAAGCCCATGGAGATCGCAATCGAGCGCCGGGCTCCCACCGCGGCTATCAGTTGCGGCGCATAGAGCGCGCTGAAAAACGCTCCCGTACCCCAGCCGGCGTTCAGCCAGCCATACCCTACCGCGCCGGCGTGAAATACGCTGTCACTCAATGGCGCCGTAACCACGACTCCCGTCATCATCGCTCCCAGAAAGAGCGACCAGCTGATTCCCAGGTTGACCACGGAGCGGTGAGTGCGGAGAAAATCGATGCCTTCGCGCATCTCGCGTACGAAGCGCTCGAATGCCGATTCCGCCGCTACCAAGTCGGTATGCAACTCCGCCGGGCGGGGTACGACATGCCGGCCCTTGCGTACTCCCAGGTAAAGCAGAAAAGACGCCAGGTATGTAGAGAAGTCAATGAGCAGGACTCCGCCCAGCCCGATGTGGTTATAAACGAATCCGACGATGGATCCGGCAATCAGCCACCCGCCCTGAATTCCCGCCAGCAAAAACGTGTTGGCGTGGACAAACTCTTCTCCTGGCGTCAATTCTTGAATCAGCGCGGTTATGGTGGGCCAGAACATCCAGAAACCCGCCGCCACCAGCGTGTTCATCAGGTAAAGTTCCCAGACTCTTACCCTGCCGGCAAAGGCCAGGATCGAGACCGTGAGGATGATGACAGCGCGGATCGCGTCCAGCATCATCACCAGCCGCCGCCGATCTTCGCGGTCAATCAGGACTCCGGTGAAGGGGAGCATCAGCATGGCGGGAAGCGTTTGCAGCACGGCAAACGTGCCCAGCGCCACTTCCGAATGAGTGGCCTGCAGGATGTACCAGGCCACGGCGGCGGAATTCATGCCGCTGCCCAGCATGGAAATCATGTTGGCCGCGAAAACGTATCGCAGCGCACGCATCTGCAGAATGTTGCGCATGTTTCCAATGTAAATGATCGGAGAAGGCTCGCCAACGGGCGACGTTCGAACGTCTTGGCATCCTTTGGGGCCTTGGCGAACTTTGCCGTCAAAGCTTTTAACCGTAAAAGGCGCGAAGAGATCCGCAAAGGACGCCGAGGAAGTTGTTCAAGTGGTTGTGCGGAGTGGCCAAACGGATTTGAATCCTGCTCGCTTCGTAAAACAAATACACCGCGAGCAGAATAATTTCCGGTTCGATGGCATGTTTGTAGCGTGGAAATGGATTCACCAGATAATAAGGCAGAGGATAGATCAGCAAACAGCAGGCCAACAGAAATCCTCCTTGCTTTCGATTGCGCAGGGTCACCCACAAGCCTGCGAAGGCGGTGGCCGCGGGCAGAAGAAACGCAACATGCCGCGCAACCATCAGGTCATATCCAGCCACAATGTTCGCCTGAGGAGGTCCAATCCAGAAGTAGATGACGCGTTCTACAGTGAAGCGAACAAACTGCATGGGATGCTCTCGCACGAACTCGCGTACTTCGCGCCGCTTTTCCTCCATAAAGGGAAGTTCGCCTAACTCCTGGAACTTGCGCATCGCTTCGGGATCATTGCCAGGATGCTCACTGCGCGTCCACAGGCCGGTGGACCGATCATTATTCGCCATGTGCATTTCGAGGGGAAGATTGTCGCGCACAAAAACAAATTTGCCGAAGACAGCATAGTTGCGCACCAGCCACGGAGTAACCACGAGCAGGCCCGCCAGAATGTACAGGCCCACTCCGGCAAGTTGCTGAGTCGGCCGAGGTGAACGCCACAACAGGTAGAGCAGACAAAACGGTAGCAGCGAAAGCAGCGCGGTGTTGGTCAGCGCGATCACGCCCCATAGTATTCCGAGCCCGATCCAATGACGGTTGCTCTCAGTCGCGGTCTCATTCCCCATCGCATCGGCCAGGTTGAGCGTAAGCCACAAAGCCCAACTCAGCAGAAACGCGCTCAGACTCATTTCCCACACCACGCGCACCGGCCAGTAAACCGCATAGGGGAAGAGTGCCCATGTCCAGGCCGTGGCTCGCGCCACCGCAACTCCGTAGATTTTCTCTGCGATCCGGTAAAGGGTGAGACAAGTCAGCGCCGAAAAAATGCTGTTGAAAGTAAAGATGACCCAGGCCGAAAGCTGGCTGTAGACCCCAAACACCTTAAAGACACCCGCCAGAATATAAGGATAGAGGGGCGGCGCCCAGGCGCTCGGCCCAGTGGGCAAATCGGTGGGAGAACTGAAGCCTTGCCCCATCGCAATCGAACGCGCGATGCGGCCCATTTCCCATCCAAACTGAAAGTGGTCTCTGCGGGGCGTGACACGGTAAGTATGGCCGATGGCGATGACAGCGAGCCGCAGCAGGAACGCGACCACCACAATGAATAGGACAGACTGCCGCCAGGATCGCGGCGTGGTTTCAGGTGAATTCTTCGCGGATGACGGCGAGTCCTTCTCCCCCTGATCCTGCATGGGCTCAGACTAGCACAGGCGTTTCATCCAGCTTGCCTAAACCCCCGCCTCGGAGCTAGTATGCCGTCGCAACCGCGGAGGCCTTTATGAAGCGTAGTTGCGGGTTCACCGTCCTGCTCGTTCTGTTGGTCTTTAGCCCTATCCCAGCCACTCTCGTCCACGCGCAGATCGAATCCATCTCGATCCCCGCCGGTACGCCGGAAGATCAGGCCCTGCAGGCAATCACTAAAGAGCCGAACGATCAAAAGAAGCTGGCTATGTACGCGGATTTTCTGCAGCAGTTTTCGTCCAATCCGGCGGCAGTGGCTTACGGTAACTGGCAGATTGCACAGCATTACCAGGGCGCGGGCGACTTGCCGAAGGCCCTCGGATATGGCGACAAGGCACTCGTGAGCGCGCCCCGCAACCTCGATATTCTCGTTTCCCAGGCCAGCATCGCCCAGCAGATGAAGGACAATGGCAAACTGCTGGACTATGCGGTGCGCGGCGGCGAGGTCTACAACTCCATTGGCAAAGCAGCCAAGCCGGAAGGCTTGAGCGACCAGGATTTTGCCACTCACATCGAGGAGCAGAAAAGCGCAGCCAAGAGTTCTTACGATTTTCTCGAGGCCGCCGCTTTCAACGTGATCGTTGACGAGAGCAACGCAAAAGCCCGCATGAACGACATTGAGCGCTTCACGCCGGCTTTCCCCAATTCGCGCTTTGACGAGCCAGTCACGTCGTACGCAATGATGTCGCTAGCTGAACTGAAGGACACGGCGCAAGTGACCGCTTACGG
>Ga0207665_10002545_pt1 | contig 12248 bp, 12 predicted proteins | sample LARL112metaG_FD_184351 | JGI IMG/M metagenome (GOLD analysis project Ga0207665, IMG submission 184351) | Corn, switchgrass and miscanthus rhizosphere microbial communities from Kellogg Biological Station, Michigan, USA - LAR L11-2 metaG... | ecosystem: Host-associated > Plants > Roots >...
GTCGAGGTGTATGCGAGCGAGGTGCGCCGCGAGCCGCTCACGACCGTCAACTTCCTGCGCCAGCAGAAGGGCAAGCCGCCGGGGCAGCCGCACGAGTGCCTGGCGGACTACGTCGCTCCCGCGGCGAGCGGCGTGCGCGACTACTTCGGCGCCTTCGCCGTGACTGCAGGACTTGGCATCGAGGCGCACGTCGCGCGCTTTGAGCGCGCGCACGATGATTACTCCGCGATCATGCTCAAAGCGCTCGCCGATCGTCTCGCCGAAGCCGCTGCCGAGCACTTCCACGAACGCGTCCGGCGCGAGCTCTGGGGCTACGCTGCGGATGAGGCCCTCACCAACGAGCAACTGGTGCGTGAAGAGTACCGCGGCATCCGTCCGGCACCTGGCTATCCGGCCTGTCCGGATCACACCGAGAAAGCGAAGCTGTGGCAGCTGCTCGATGCACAGCGCAACGCCGGCATCCTGCTCACCGATTCTTACGCGATGTATCCGACCGCGGCGGTGAGCGGCTGGTATATCGCGCATCCGCAGGCGCACTACTTTGCACTCGGCAAGATCGACCGCGACCAGGTCGAGGACTACGCGCGGCGCAAGGGTTGGACGCTCGCGCAGGCGCAGCGTTGGCTCGCGCCGAGCCTCGGCTACGAGCCCTGAAAGCCACCCCAAGAAATCACGCTTGACGCGACGAGCCGGCTCTCGGCCGATTCCTCAAGACAGGTGATTTCTCGGGGACCCCGGCCCGGGGGCGCTGGCGCTACGCTGCAGTGACTTCGACCCGGAGGCGGCGGAACCAGGCTTCCGTGCCGCGGTGCTGCAGCACGATGTGCCCTGCGCTCAGGCGCGCGAACTGCGGGTAGTCGCGGAAACGGCTGCGCGCGATGCGCGCCCTGAGCTCATCGCTCGCCAGGTCGCAGCCGATCACCTGCGTGTCATCGATCCAGTACTCGACCAGCGAGCCTTTCATGACGATGCGCGCGCTGTGATAGACGTTGGCGCTGGTGCGTGAGTCGCGCCACGGCGCCACCAGTCCATACAGCGCGCCGCAGGAGGTCAAGGCATCCGCCCCATCGGGGTGATGCTCGTCATCGAGCAACTGCATGGCGGGACCTGACTGTGCAGGCGGTGCTGCCTCATCCTGCACGCGGCAGATGATCGCGCTGCTGCCCGCGCGCGGCAGTCGCCAGTCGAACAGCAGCGCAAAATCCGCGAAGCGCTCGCGCGAGATCAGATCGACGCGCTCACCCTGTGCGATGGCGCGCAGCACGTCGCCATCGACGCTCCAGGAGCCTTGTGGAAACTGCTCGCGGCCAAATCCACGCCAGTCGGCCGCACCGAGCAAACGCTCAGCCATATGTCCGTCCCTGACTCATACGCAGGGATCCTACCCCAGAAACTCGCCGGTAACATCGCTCGAAAGGGGCGAGTGGCGTTTTCCGCCACCGCCCGCCTCTGCAGCAGGCTTGGCAGCGGGAACGACTCAGCGGGCCAGACGGCGTTCGCTCTCGAGCGCCCGCAGATACGCCGCCCCACCCAGCCCGCGCATTTGCCCGAGGATCCAGTCGCGCCGCGCGATCACATAGGGTGAAGGACGCTCCGCATGCAGACGCAGCGGGTTCGGCAGCACGGCCGCAAGCGACGCCGCTTCGGCCGAGCTCAGGCGCGACGCCGGTTTGTGCCAGAACCGCTCTGCTGCGGCCTGCACGCCGTAAATACCGTCGCCAAACTGCGCTACGTTGAGGTACATCTCGAGGATACGTTCCTTGGGCCAGAGCGTCTCGATCAGCACGGTGAAGTACGCCTCCAGGCCCTTGCGCATGAAGCTGTGTCCCGGCCATAGAAACAGGTTCTTCGCAACCTGCTGGGAGATCGTGCTCGCCCCCCGCAGGCGTTTGCCGCGCTCGCTGGCGCGCACCGCTTCACGTATCGAGTTGAAATCAAACCCGGTGTGAAAGGGAAACTGCTGATCCTCGGACGCAATCACGGCAATGGCGGCATGTGGAGAGATCTGCTCGAGGCTCACCCAGCGGAAATCGGTGTGGTATCCGCGCTCGCGCCCCGGCCAGGCTGCAAGGCGCGCCTCGACCATCAAAGCGCTGGTGACCGGGCGCAACCAGCGCAGCAGCAACACCGGCGTTGCCGTGACCACCAGCCAGCCGAGCAGTCCCAGCGCGAGGTACCTGAGCAGTGCACTCGCGATACCGCCACGCTGTGGAGCGCGGCGCCGGCATCTCGGCTGTGAGCGGGAGCGGCTCAGGCAGCCGGGACGCGCCGCGCCGAGACGATGACGACATCCTCGAGCGGCGCGTCCGTGTACCCCTTGCGCGTTCCGGTGCGAACAGCGGCGATCCGGTCGATCACGTCCATGCCCGCGCTCACGCGAGCGAAAACCGCATACCCGTAGTCGCGTGGACTGTGGTCGAGGAAGGCGTTGTCGGCGAGGTTGACGAAGAACTGCGAGGTGGCGCTGTTGATATCGCTGGTGCGCGCCATGGACAGCGTCCCGCGGGTATTCTTCAGCCCGTTGTTCGCCTCGTTGCTGATGGGCGCGCGTGTTTTCCTGTTGGCGAAGTCGGCGCTGAGTCCCCCGCCCTGAATGACGAAGCCCGGAACGATGCGATGAAAGATGGTGCCATCGAAGTGCCCGTCATCGACGTAGCGCAGGAAATTCTCCACTGTGACCGGCGCCTCCTTGGGAAAGAGTTCCACCGTGAAGCTGCCGTGCGAGGTTTCAAACTGGATCATATTGCCCTTCCGTGACGCGCTCGTGGCCGGCGAGGTCGCGCTGCGAGCGTACAGAAGTGAAGCCAGCGAGGACAAGCTCGCGACGCAGCGCCGCTGCCTGCGTGGGGCCGTGCTCGAGTAGCAGCCAACCGCCGTGATTGAGGTGCTGCGGTGCGTCGCCCGCGAGGGCGCGCAGGCAGGCGAGCGCATCGGGCCCGGGCGTCAGCGCGAGCCGCGGCTCGTACGCCAGTGCCGCGTCGGCGAGCGCCGGGTCATCCGCTGCGACGTACGGGGGATTGCTGAGGATGAGATCGAAGCGCTCGCCCGCGAGTGGGGCGAACCAGCTGCCGTGGCGGAAATCGACCGAACTGATCCTCAGGTGCGCTGCGTTGGCGCGTGCGACCTCGAGTGCTTCCGCCGAGAGGTCGGTGGCGATGATCTGCCAGTGGGGCCGTTCGCTCGCGAGCGCCAACGCCACCGCGCCGGAGCCGGTGCCGAGATCGGCGGCGCGGCCCTGCGGCGCCGGAAGCAGCACGAGTGCGCGCTCGACGAGCAGTTCGGTCTCGGGGCGCGGCACCAGCACCGCGGGTGTCACCCTCAACGTCAACGACCAGAATTCCCGTGTGCCGGTGAGGTAGGCGAGCGGCTCCCCGCGGGCGCGCCGTTCGATGAGTCTGCGGTAACTCGCGGCCGTCGCGGCAATGGCCTGCTCCGGGTGGGATCGCAGATGTGACCTCGGGACGGCGAGCAGGTGTGCCAGCAGCACTTCGGCATCGAGCTCGGAGCTGGCACTGCGGCTATGCGCGGCGGGATCCTGCTGCAGGCGCCGTATTCCCTCGGCCAGCAGTTCACGAATTGTCGGGTTGCCAGCAGTCAACAGCGCTTCTCACCGGCTAGAATGGCAGCATGGGAAATATAATTTACCCACCCTCGCGGCCACAGTCCGTTGGCGAGGTGCTCGACTCCGCGTTCCGGATCTACGGCACCACACTGTTGAAATGTCTGCCCTACAGCTTCGCGAGCGTCATCGTGGGCCAACTGTTGTCGCTCTATGACGTACTGCACCGCCCGGCCGCGACCGGGGCGGCGCTGCCCGCCGCGGCGGTGCACTCCGCGCACGGTGCGGTCTGGGCGGTGTTGGCGCTGCTCGTGACCGTAGCCAGCATGATGTTTGCCAACGCCGTGTTCCTGCGCCAGTACGCGCTGTCGACCGGCCGTGCGGCATCGATGCCTGAGGAGCTCAGCAGAAGCCTGCGGCGGGTTCCAGGTGTGTTGCTGATGGGAATTCTGATCGCGCTCGCACTGCTGGCCACCATGATCCCGGTGGTACTGGTGCTCGCAGCCACCGGTGCGTTCGCAGCCATCACCCACCCCGCCGGGTTGTCGGGTTCCCAGATCTGGTCGATGCTCGCCGTCGTAGTCGTGGTGGCCACTGCCGCGTCCTGGGTAGTCATCAAGTGGGTCTGCGCCATGCCGGTCTATCTGCTCACGGACCGCGGACCCATCGACAGCATGAGTCACAGCTGGAGACTGACCGCCGGCAATTTCTGGCGCCTGTCCATTATCTATGCGGTCGGTGTGATATTGCTCATCGTCTTCTATCTGCTCGCGAGCATCGTCGGAGGGATGGTGGCGCTCTGGCTCGGGCGCGGCGATGTCGTGCTGTGGGTGGCGGTGTCGACTGCGGTCGTTGCGCTGCTGGCGGCGCTGTTCACCCCGTTCTATCACGCGCTGGTGCTCGCGGTGTTCGGGGACCTGTCTGTGCGGCGCGAAGGCGCCGACCTGGCGCTGCGTATCTCTGCCACCGCCATCCAGTGACGGCATGAACCGCTGGCTGCTGGCGCTGCTGCTCACCGTGTGCGGGACGGCGCCGGTGGCGGCTAATGACGAGGTCATTGCGGCCATCGATGGCTGTATTCACAAGCTCGATCCCAGCCTCGATGTCGGCTACCGGCACGTCGCGGAACGCTGTCCCGAGCTCGCCGGCGCCCTGGCCGCGAGTCCCTACGCCGCCTGGCTGCCGCCCGACTGGAGCAAGCCGGACAACGAGTTGTCCGTGGGGGGTCTCGCCGAGCTGCGCCGGCTGCTGACGCGTAGCGCGCCGACGCCCGCCGTGCGCACGCCACGGGTCGCGCAGCTGGCCGATGTGTTGCAAGAGCTGCATCGCAACGCCACGGCGCCGCGCAGCTGGTGGGCGCGGCTCAAGCAGTGGCTGCGGGGCGTGTTCACACCGCAGCCCGGCGAGGCGGAGCAGGGCTGGCTCGCGCGTCTCATCGGCGGGATCGATCTCTCGCAGCGAATCACGCGCGCGATCGTCTGGGGTGCGCTGCTCCTGCTGTTGTTGCTCGCCGGGGCGGTGGTCGCGAATGAGCTCCGTGTGGCGGGCTGGTGGCGCCGGCAGCGGCGCCAAGGCCGGCAGCTGGCTGCGCACGCTGCGGCGGGGGCAGCCGCAGGCGGCCTGGAGGATGTCGAGCGGGCGAGCGGCGAGGAGCAGCCGCATCTGCTGCTGCAACTGATCATTCGACGCCTGATCGAGCTGCAGCGGCTCCCGCCCGCGCGCGCACTCACGCTGAAGGAGCTCGAGCGCGCGGCGCGCCTGCCTGATGAGCTCGATCGCGCGCGCCTCGCCGCGCTCAGTGCCGCCTGCGAACGCGCGCGCTACGCCGAGGTTGTGAGTACGGCGGTACTGGCGGCTGCGTCATTGCGCGGCCGCGAGTTGTTCGCTTCGCTCGGCGCATTGCATGCGCAGCCGGCCGAGTCGGGCTAGCGTGCGCGAGCGGCTCAACACTCTGTTGTGCGCACTGGGTGCGCTCCTCGTGTTCGCGACGCTGTTTCTGCATGGCCCGATGGAGATGCCGCGCGGTGCCGCGCCTACCACGAGTGAGCGCGGTGCGGATGGCTTGTTTGCGGCACGCAGCTGGCTCGAGCGCGAAGGAGTACCGGCCCTCTCGCTGCGGGAGCGATTCGATACCCTGGAGAAACGGCACGACCTTGCCCCCACCGGCAATCTGCTGATCGTGACTACCCCGGTGGTGAATGCCTTCAAGGCCACCGAGCTGCGCAGTCTCGACCACTGGGTACGCGCCGGTAACACCCTGCTGGTCCTCGCCGCGCTCTCCGACCAGCCTGCCTGGTCGTGGGTCGGCACGGTGCACGGCGACCTGAAGCTACTCACCGGACTCGAGTTCGTGTTCGCCAAGGGGCAACCGGCCTCCTCTGCGGCAGCGCAGGCCGAGTCGTCCCAGGGCGCGCAGCGGCGCGCCATCCAGTCGTTGCAGCGATTGGCGCAGCCGCTGCGCAGCACGCTCATTCCCAACAGGCCGCATCCCTACCTGAACGAGGTCGCAACCGCGCAGGCGTTCTCGGACCATCCACACAGCGCCTGGGAGGTTGTCGTGCCGCGCGCGGGCTTCGTGCTGGCGCTGGCACATGAACGCGAGTCCGGCGAGGGGGTGTTGTGGCTGCGGCCTGCGGGCCGCGGGACGATCATCGTGAGTGCCTTCGGTTCGCTGTTCACCAATCGCGCCCTGGGCGTTGCCGACAATGCCCGGCTGTTGGCGAACATCGTAACCGCGAGCCTCGGCAGCGGCGGCGCGGTGCTGTTCGATGACACTCACCAGGGATTGACCGCAACCTATGATCCGGCCAAGTTTTATCGTGATCCGCGACTGTATGCCACGCTCGGTGTGCTGGTGGCCGTATGGCTCGCGTGGGTGCTCGGCGCCACGAGGCTGCGCCCCGCCACGGCTGCCGCGAGCGCCCCGAGCGAAGCCGAGCTGGTGCGGGTCACCGGCATGTTTCTCGCGCGCGTGCTGCGGCCCGCGGCGGCGGCGCGGCGGCTGTTCGAGCAGTTCTTCCTGCGATTGCAACGGCTGACCGGACGCAGCGCTGCCGAAGGGCCCCCCTGGGAGTGGCTGGAGAACCATCCACGGGTGCCGGCCGGGGATCTGCGTCAGCTGCGCAGCTGGTATGCGGATGCCTACTCCGAGCGCCGCATTCCGCTCGCGCGCCTGCACAACCTCATCGTACATACCGAAAGGCAGCTGGCGGCATGAGCCTGGCACTCCGCAAACTCGAGGATTCCCTGGTGCAGGAGCTCAGCCGGGTGGTGCTGGGTGTGCAGACGCCGGTGCGCGCATTGCTCATTGCCCTGGTCGCGCGCGGCCACGTGTTGCTCCAGGGCGCACCGGGCCTGGGCAAGACGCTGCTCGCGAAGGCTCTGGCACACGCACTCGGTGGAGAATTCAAACGTGTGCAGGGCACCGCAGATCTCATGCCGAGCGACATCATCGGCGTGCACGTGTTCGAGGAACGGGAGCATGCCTTCGTGTTCCGTCCCGGACCCCTGTTTGCCGATGTCTTGCTGGTCGATGAGGTCAATCGCGCAGGCCCGAAGACACAATCCGCGTTGCTCGAGGCGATGGAGGAGCGGCAGGTGAGTGTCGAGCGCTCCGTGTTTCGGTTGCCGGCCGACTTCCTGGTGATCGCGACGCAGAACCCACGCGAGTTCGAGGGGACCTACCCACTGCCCGAGTCGCAGCTCGATCGGTTCATGCTGCGGATCGACATGGACTATCCAGCGCGCGAGGTGGAGGCCGACATCCTCGCGCGCTACGGCGGAGTCAGCCTGCAGACGCACGAGCTGCTCGGCGGAGTCGGTGTGTTGGAACGATCGCTGCTTCCCGCGGCGCGCACGGAAGTGGAGCACATTCACATCGCCCCTGCGCTCTCGGCCTACGTGCTCGATCTGGCCCAGGCCTCGCGGCAGCATCCCCGCCTCACATTGGGTATCTCGACGCGCGGGGCCCTGGCGCTGCTCAAGGCGGCACGCATCGCGGCCGGCTTGCAGGGCCGCGACTTCGTGTCTCCGGATGACGTCAAGGAAACCGCCGCCTGGGTGCTCGCCCATCGGCTGCTGCTGACGCCGGAGGCCGCGCTCGAGGGCATGAGCGATGTTGCAATCGTACAGAGCCTGCTCGCGGAAACTCCGGTGCCACGCTGAGGACGCGGGGTGCATCTTTCCGCGCGTGCGTTCATCCTCGTGGCCCTGGCGGCGGTGCTCGCCATTGCGGGTCTCTGGTCGAGCGAGCCCGCACTGTCGGGTTGGTGGCGCCTGCCGGCGCTGATGTTGCTGCTGGGACTCACGTGCGAGGGGCTGTTCATGCGCGGCCGGCCGCTTGCGGCGCAGGTGATCCTGCCGCCAAGGACGTTCCTCGGCCGGGAACAGCGGGCCATCTTCGCTTTCAGCAACCGCTCCGCACGGGCACTGAGCCTGCGGTACCTCCCCGCGACGCCCGCCGGCTTCGAGGGGATAGCGACGGCGCGCAGTGCGCGAGCGCCTGCGCATGGCACCGCGGAAGACTCGTTGAGCCTGTTGCCGGTGCGTCTGGGTCCGCAGAGCTGGCCACCGTTACCCGCACGGGTGCTCGGGCCGCTGCGACTTGCCTGGTGGCCAGTGACACTGCCAGCGCAGCAGCACACGCTCATCGCGCCCGATGCGCTCGGCACGCCCGTGCGCCTGCGTGGACTCGGCGGTGGCGCGCGCCCGCGAGCCGTTGCCGGCGCGGGAGCCGAGCTGCATCAGCTGCGCGAATATGTTCGCGGGGATCCGCTCGCGAGTGTCGACTGGAAGGCCACGGCACGCGCTGGCTCGCTGGTGGCACGCGAGTTCAGCGAGGATCAGCATCTTGATGTCCTCATCGCCATCGATGCCGGCCGGCTGAGCCGCATTCGCGCCGGGCGGCTGGATCGCCTGGGCCTGTATGCGAACCTCGCCGCCCGCCTGGCTGAGATCGCAGTCCTGCTCGATGATCGGGTGGGACTCGTGGTGTACGCCGATCGCGTGCTCGCGAGCCGTGCCCCGGCCCGCGGGCTCCCGGCAATCGTCGGCGTGCGCCGTGCTCTCGAGCAGCTTGCCGTGCAGCCCGCCGAGTCCGATCCAACCGCCGCCGCCGTGAGCGTGCGCCGTCTGCTCAAGCACCGTAGCCTCATCGTATTGCTCACCGACCTCGATGACGCCGACGTCGCGGCAGAGCTCGCGCGCGCCATCAGGATCCTCGCGCCGCCTCATCTGGTACTGGTCGCCGGCGTGCAGAGCGGCGAGATCGGCGCGCTCGCGCGGCGCGATGCCACCGATTGGCCCGATCCGTGGATCGCTCTTGCCGCGAGCGAGCACGAGGCGCAGGCCGCGGCGCAGCGGCTGTTGCTGAAGCGGCTGGGGGCGCCGGTGGTCGCCGCGACCCCGGAGCGGCTCGAGCAGGCCGTATTTACCGAGTATGAGGCGCTGCGGCGCGCGCGGCGGGTATGACTCGAGCTGAGGCGGCGCGTGGCAACAACCGTCCGGAGAGCAGCGCGACCATGAACACCCAGTAGCCGATGCCGATAGCCATCTTGGTTGCCAGCGAAAACCGGTGGTTGGGTGAGACGTAGCCCTCGAGCAGACCCGCACCCACCAGCAGCAGGGCACAGGCGCCCAACAGCTTGCTCGCGCGCAGCGCCGCGATACGGAACGACTCGCTGCGGCCGCCCGGTCCGGGCCGAACCAGCGCCTCGCCGACCGCAGCGCCTGCCGCGCCCGAGAGACACATCACCGAGATCTCGACGCAGCCGTGCGCAACGATGAAGGTGAACAGCTCTTTCGCGAGCGAATGCTGTGCGACGAAGGCGAATATGGCGCCAAGCATCAAGCCATTGAGTCCGAGAATGTAAAGAGTGCCGAGACCGAAGAATATGCCGGCACAGAAGGCGAACAGCGTCACCACGATGTTGTTGGTGAGGATCTGCGCCGACAGTAGCGATGAAGGGACTACATTGAGCAGCCCTTCGGTCCACAGCTGCCCGCGCTCGACCGTGGCGATCAGATCGGGCGATGCGAATAGCGCAATGAGCTCCGGATAGGTGCGCACCAGGGCGTATCCGGCGAATACGGCCAGCGCCAGGATCGCCGTGCACCAGAGGATGTACGGCAGCAGCCAGCGCACCACCGCGGGCAGCTCGTCGCGAAACAGTGTCAGCAATGCGCGGTCTGCGCGCCAGGCACCGTGATGCAGCGCCAGGTGCGCGCGCGCATAGGCCCCTTCGAGGTATTCGCGAGTGCGGCTGTTCGGCAGCAGGGTGCGCACCCGGGCCAGATCGTGCGCCAACAGACGATAGTCCTGTGTCAGGCGCACGGCATCTGCCGCGTCGTCGATGTGCCCGCGGTTCAGCCGGCGAGCGCGCGCCTCGGCCTCCCGCCACAGCGACATGCGGCCGAGGAGATTGGCCGTGAGCGCCTGCCGAGGAGCCGAGGTGCTCACATGGCACGCCGCGCGGAGCTCGCCCCGAGCCGCTGCAGATGTCCGTGCAAGGCGGCCTCGTCGGCTGCAGCGAGCCTCTCGGCCGGCATTCCCTGCTTTGCCAGCAAACGCAGCGCGAGCTCGCGGCGCGCTTCGGGGGTCAACTGCGGCCAGCGCGCGAGGAGCTCCGCGATGAGCTCTGCGGTGAGCGCGTCATGCTGCGCGTATGCGGCCGATACCCCGGTCGCATCCGTGACAGGTACGGCCGGACTGTCGTAAGCGAGCACCGTGCCGGCGGCCAGATCGCCGATACGCCGGTGCTCGTGGGTCGCTATCACTGCGATGAGCCCTAATCCGTAAAGCACCGGCAGGCTGTCGATCAGGCGGAAGACGTTGCGGATCAGCAGTGCGCCGATACCCGGTGTGCTGCCATCGCGGCTGATGATGGCGACCCCGGCCATGCGTTTGCCGGGTGTGCGGCCGCGCATGATGGGCTCGAGCGCATAGTGATAGAGGAAATAGATTGCCAGCGCGGGCGCGACCACACCGCCGGACCAGCGCGCATCAGTTTCCGGTGGAGGAGCGAGGCTCAGTTCCCCGTTATAGATAAGTGCGCCCGCGCAGTACCAGGCGAGGGCGAGCAGCAGCCGGATGACCCAGTCGATCAGGAACGCGAAGGCGCGCGCCCCGGCGCCCGCCAGCGGCAGCGAGACATCGATGCCGGTCGCACTGTCGACGGTAAGGGCAGGAGGCGCGCTGCTCACGCCTCCTCCGCCAGCAGCTCGGCCTGGTACTCCTGCTGCAGGGCGTCGATCAGCTCATCGAGGTCGCCGTCCATGATCTGCGGCAAGCGATACAGAGTCAGGTTGATGCGATGATCGGTCACGCGTCCCTGCGGGAAGTTGTAAGTGCGAATGCGCTCGGAGCGGTCGCCGCTCCCGACCTGCAGGCGTCGCGACTGAGCCCGTGCGCTCTGCTGTTTCTCCTGCTCGGCGGCGAGCAGTCGCGCCCGCAGCAACGCCATGGCGCGCGAGCGGTTCTTGTGCTGTGAACGCTCATCCTGACATTCCACCACGATGCCACTCGGCAGATGCGTGATGCGCACCGCGGAATCGGTCTTGTTGACGTGCTGCCCGCCGGCGCCCGAGGAGCGGTAGGTATCGATGCGCAGATCCGCGGGGTTGATCTCGACCTCATCGACCTCATCGAGCTCGGGAAGTATCGCGACGGTGCACGCCGAGGTGTGGATACGTCCCTGCGCCTCGGTGTCCGGAACGCGCTGCACGCGGTGTGTACCCGACTCGAATTTCAGACGCGAGAACGCGCCCTTGCCGGCGATGCGGCTGATGATCTCGCGGTAACCGCCATGCTCGCCGGGATTCTCGCTCAGCACCTCGCTGCTGAAGCCATGCGCTTCGGCATAACGAGCGTACATGCGGTAGAGATCACCGGCGAAGATCGCCGCCTCATCCCCGCCCGTCCCGGCACGCACCTCGAGGAAAATACTGCGCTCATCGCGAGGATCCTTCGGCAGCAGCAACCGGCGCAGCTCGAGCTCGTCCGACTCGAGCTCGCGTGTGAGGCGCGCCACCTCTTCGCTCCCGAGCTCGCGCATGGCGGCATCGGGGTCTTGCTGCAGCTCGCGTGCGGCCTGGAGCTCGCGCTCGGTGTCGTGGTAGCGCTGCAACCGCTCGGCGAGGGGCTGGAGCCTCGAGTACTCCATCGACAGGTCGCGGAACTGCCGCGACCCGCCGGCGACCTCTTCGCTCGCGAGCAGCCTGCCGACCTCCTCGAAGCGATCGGATAGCTTCTGCAGACGCTGTCGAATGGAGTCCTTCATGGCATTGGAATGCGGCCGACGCGGCCCCGCCGCAGCCCCCGCGGTCCTGCGGCGGCCCGGCGCCGCTCACGGTTTGTCAATCGCGGGCGCGGCATTCTCGGGGATGTTTGCGCTTTGTGACAAGTTGCACAATGCTCAGGCACCGCGGACCCTCTATAGTGCTAAGGTGTCACGGATGGACAGGATTTCCCGTATTTCGAGCCACTTGTGCGCAGCGGCGCTCGCCGCGGGGATGCTCGTCGGTTGCGCGAGTGGACCGGGCACCAAGCCCGCGCCAGCGAGTGCGCAGCACCGCGACCCAACCGCGCTCACCGTCGTTGCCGAGGCGGATCTGAAACGCGGCGACTGCCGCGGGGCCTCGGAAAACTACGCGCAGGCTGCCGCGCTCGGCGATGCGCAGCTCGCGCGGCGCG
>Ga0207665_10002547_pt1 | contig 12246 bp, 10 predicted proteins | sample LARL112metaG_FD_184351 | JGI IMG/M metagenome (GOLD analysis project Ga0207665, IMG submission 184351) | Corn, switchgrass and miscanthus rhizosphere microbial communities from Kellogg Biological Station, Michigan, USA - LAR L11-2 metaG... | ecosystem: Host-associated > Plants > Roots >...
CGGCCTGGCACTCCCGGCTCTTACGGCCAAACGGTCACAGACATACCATTGGCCCATGACTGATATCCGCCTCGCAGACCGCATGTCCAGGCTCGGCACCGAATCCGCGTTCGAGGTGCTGGCCCGGGCCCGGGCCATCGAGGACGCCGGCGGGAAGGTCATCCACCTGGAGATCGGCGAGCCGGACTTCCCGACCGCCCCGCACATCGTCGAGGCGGCGGTCGAGGCCCTGCACGCGGGGGCCACGCACTACGTGCCCGCACCCGGCATCCCGCCGCTGCGCCAGGCCGTGGCGGCCTTCCTCGATCGCACCGGGCGGATGCGGGTCACGCCTGACCGCGTGATCGTGACGCCCGGCGCCAAGCCGATCATGTTCTTCGCCATCCTCGCCCTGGCCGGCGAGGGCGACGAGGTGCTCTACCCCGACCCCGGGTTCCCGATGTACGAGTCCATCACCTCGTTCGCCGGCGCGGTGCCCGTGCCCGTACCGCTGCGCGAGCGGAACGGCTTCCGCGTCGACACGGACGAACTCGAGCGGCTGATCACGGACCGGACCAGGCTGCTGATCATCAACTCGCCGCACAACCCGTGCGGCAGCGCGCTCACCCGCGAGGACTGCGAGGCGATCGCCGCCATCGCCATGCGGCACGACCTTGTCGTGCTGACCGACGAGGTGTACTGGGCCATCAGGTACGGGCCTGACCATGCCAGCGTGCTCGACGTCGAGGGGATGGCCGACCGGACGATCCTGCTCGACGGGTGGTCCAAGACCTTCGCGATGACCGGCTGGCGGCTCGGCTTCGGCGTGTTCCCGCCCGCCCTGGTGGAGCCGGTGACCAGGCTGGCCATCAACTCGGTCTCGTGCACGTCGGCGTTCAGCCAGTACGCGGCGATCGCCGCCCTGGAAGGCCCGTGGGATCAGGTGGACGCGATGGTGGCCGAGTTCCGCCGCCGCCGGGACGTCGTGGTGGCCGGCCTCAACGACATCCCCGGCGTCAGCTGCCTGGAGCCGCAGGGCGCGTTCTACGCCTTCCCCGACATCACCGGGACCGGGCAGAGCGCGGCGGACCTTCAGGCCAGGCTGCTGGCCGACGCGGGCGTAGCGGCGCTGGCGGGCACCGCCTTCGGCGCCTACGGCGAGGGCTTCCTGCGGTTCTCCTACGCCAACTCGGTAGAGAACATCCGGATCGCGCTGGAGGCCATGAGGGCTCTGCTGGGCGAGCCGGGCTGAGGGCAGGGCGAAACCCGAGATGACCGAACGGGGCCGGGGCTCACCTATACCGGTTCGCCCTCACCCTCGTCCAGCTTGAGAAATTCCTCCGCCGCGGCGGCCATCGACATGTCACCGGGCTGGAGGCCTTGTTCGTGGGCGCCGGGCGGGCTCTCCGGGTTGATCTTGATGAAGGGCGGAAGCTGCGGCTCGGACCACACGACCTTCTTGCGTTTACCGATGACCCAGCGCCTGATCCTGACCATGCCAGCTACCTACCCACGAGGAAATTAATAACCGTCGCGCGCGGACCTACCTGAAGCCATTTCCGGGTTAGCCCGGGGGCTGGCGGGGGGCACGGGCGCCTGGACGTCGCGGCGCGTGATGGCGAGGTACGCGACGCCGATGGCCACGGCGACGGCCACGATGAGCGCGACCCGGCCGGATCCGAAGCCCGCGCCGCTCAGCGAGCGCGCCCGGCCGAAGTAGTCGGCGAACGATGCGCCCAGCGGGCGGGTCACCACGTAGGCGAACCAGAACGCCACGACCGCGTTGAGCCCGAACCGGGACCAGAACAGGGCGGGAATCCCGATGATGCCCACGAACATGATCGCGGACGCGAGATACCCCAGGCCGAGGACGCTGGCCGTGAAGTCACCAAGCGCGGTGCCGAGCGCGAAGGTGGCGAACACCACGGCCCAGTAGTAGGCCTCGCGCCGCCGGGTCACGATGCTGTGGATGGACAGCGTGCCCTCGCTGCGGTACCAGAGCCAGAAGACCAGCGCGAGCACCACGGCCCAGAGCAAGGTGGTGCCCGCGTACGGAATGCCGGCGAACAGGTGCAGTGCGTCCGACACCCCGGTGCCGAAGATGGCGATGGCGTAGGCCAGCGACCAGTAGGCGGCCGCGACATAGCGCCGGGTCCTGAACTGCCAGATCAGCGCGATGACCACCAGGCCGGTCTCCACGACGGCGCCGACCTGCCGGTTGCCCAGGGCCAGGTAGTCGGACACGGCCTCGCCGCCGCAGGTGGTGAGGACCTTGATCACCCAGAACAGGAAGATGATCTCGGGTACCTTCGCCGCGGTCGGCTCGGGAAGGATGCGATTACGGGCCGCGTGAGCGCTCACCGGCGGCATCCCAGGGTCCCCGGGGCGTGTACCGCAACCTCCCGACCCGGCTGGCCCAGGTCCGCTATCCAGCCAGGCGGGGGTTGAACGGCCAAGAAACCTCCAAGGGATGCACGACGCAAGGCAACGGTATGGCGCGGGCGCCTCCCCGCGGGACCACCCGGAGGACGAAATCCGGCCGGGCGGCCTCATCCTCAGGTCTGATACGGGGCCGGACCGGGGGCCGGGCCAAGCCGCGCGGGTACGCTGCCGGTAGGCGAGGAGAAGGACACCCATGGGCATCACGACCAGGCTCCCGGCCCCGCTGGGGACCGGCGCGCATCCGGCGCGCGAGTGGCCGGGCGAGCAGCCGCCTGACGAGATCGCCCGGGGCCTGTTCGGCCAGAGCCGCCGGCTGATGCGGATCCATCCGCTGGCTGCCGACATGCTGCTGACCGGGATGCTCCTCGCCTTGTGCTCGCTGTGGCTGTCCTGGTCGCACTTCGCCAGCAGCCGTTCGTTCGTCGTGCAGACCGCGCTGATCATGGTTCTCGTCGGCCGCCGCCGCTACCCGTCCGCGGTCTTCCTGGCCGCCAGCGCCATCGCGCTGGTCCAGTGGCTGCTCGGGTTCCCGCTGCTCGGGGACGTGGCCCTCCTCGTCGCGCTCTACACGGTGGCGGCTCACGAGTCGCGCATCCGCGCCCTGATAGCCGCGGCCGTGCTCCAGGTCGGCTCCGCCATGGCGGCGGTCAAGTGGCAGCTGGCCGGGACGGCGCCGCGCTCGCTGCTGTTCCTGACCGCCCTGGTGGTCGCCTCCCTGTTCGCCGGGCTGGCCGCCGCCTCGGGCAGCCGCTACCTGGCCTGGATGGACGAGCGCGCCCGCAGGCTCGAGGTCGAGCGGGACCAGCAGGCGGCGATCGCGGCCGCGGCCGAGCGGACCAGGATCGCCAGGGACCTGCACGACATCGTCTCGCATAGCCTGTCGGTCGTGATCACGCTGGCGGACGCCGCCGCCGTCGTGGGCCGCGCCGACCCGGCCCGCGGCGCCGAGGCGATGACCGACACCTCCGAGGTGGCCCGCCAGGCCCTGGCCGACCTGCGGGCTATGCTCGGCGTGCTGCGTACCGACGAGCCGGCCGGGGGACTGGCGCCGCAGCCCGGCCTCGGCGACCTCGGCGCGCTGGTCGAGCGGATCAGGGCGACCGGCCTGCCGGTGGACCTGACGGTGGAGGGAACGCCGTTCCCGCTCGGTGCCGCGGCCGAGCTGAGCACGTACCGCATCGTCCAGGAGGCGCTGACCAACACCCTGCGCCACGCCGCGGCCCGCCACGCGGCCGTCGCCATCGTCTACGACCGGCCCCAGGTCAGGATCCGGGTCACCGACGACGGCCAGGCCCGGACGGCGGACACGCTGCCCGGCGGCGGCGGGCAGCGCGGGCACGGCATCGACGGCATGCGGGAACGAGCCGCGCTGCACGGCGGCACGCTGCGCGCTGGGCCGAACCCGGACACCCAGGAGGGCTGGCTGGTCGAGGCCATCCTCAGGATCTCGGGGAGGGCCGGATGAGCGTCTCGGTCCTGCTGGCCGACGACCAGCCGCTGCTGCGGCGCGGTTTCCGCATGATCCTCGAGGCCGAGGACGACCTGACCGTGGTCGGCGAGGCGGGCAACGGCGAGGAAGCCGTCCAGCTCGCGCAGCGGCACGCCCCCGACGTGGCGCTGATGGACATCCGGATGCCGGGCACCGACGGTATCGAGGCGACCCAGCGGATCACCGCCGCCGGGCCGCTGCCCAAGGTGCTGGTCCTGACCACCTTCGACCTGGACGAATATGCCTTCGGCGCGCTCCGGGCCGGCGCCAGCGGCTTCCTGCTCAAGGACGTGCGCCCGGGGGAGCTCGTCGCGGCCATCAGGACCGTGGCCGCCGGGGACGCGGTGGTGTCCCCGCGGGTCACCCGCCGGCTGCTGGAGGAGTACGCCCACGTCCTGCCGGTTCCCGCGAGCCAGCGGGAACCGCGTTTCCCGCAGCTCGCCACGCTGACCGATCGAGAGCGCGAGGTGCTCGTCGCGGTGGCGCGCGGCCTGTCCAACACCGAGATCGCGGCTACGCTGTTCGTCTCCGAGGCGACGGTGAAGTCTCACGTCGGGCGGATCCTGGCCAAGCTCGCCCTGCGGGACCGGGTCCAGATCGTGGTCCTGGCCTACGAAGCGGGCCTCATCCAGCCGGGCGCGCGATAGCGGCCTGGCCCGGTCCGGCCCCTGGCTGAATGTCGAGTTCCGCCCACACGGCCTTGCCGGTCTCGGTCTCGCGCACACCCCACTTGGCCGCCAGGGCGTCGATGAGGACGAACCCGAAGCCGGACTCGCTGAGCTCGTTCACGACCCGCGGCCGCGGCCACTGCCGGTCGCGGTCCTGGATCTCGATCCGCAGCCAGGCCCGCGTGACATGCAGGTCCAACTCGATGGCATCGGTATCCCGGGCATGCCGGACGGCGTTGGTGAGCAGTTCCGAGACGACCAGGACAGCGTTCTCCTCTAGGTCGGACAACCGCCAGGCGGACAGCACCACGCGGGTGGCGTGCCTGCCGGTCCGCACTGATTCGCTGCTGGCAGGAAGCGTCATCAGCAGCCTCCGCCAGGTCGTGCCCCCCGTGTTCGCTTCCATGCCGTCCTCGCTGCTTCTGCTCTGCGTCGGCTCAGGATCGGGCCTGGATCTGAGCAGAAACTGGAGGATGACGTATCATTAGCTCCAAGTTTACTGATGAGTAACTTAAGATCTGCTGGTCATAAGCTGATGGTGCGGCCCGCGCGGAACCGCCTGTCAGGGTCTGCATCACGGACCGAACCTCCGGGCGGGACCAGTTACCAGACCTCCTGTCGGGACCGGTTACCAGCCGACGGCGACCACCATGTACTGGGGGTTTGCCACCGAGATGTCCGAGGACTGTCCGGCGTCGTCGTCGTAGGGGAAGCCGTACGCCAGGCCGTTGATCGCGTTCTGGTGCCAGAACTCGGCGTAGTAGTTCGCCGGGGCGGCCTGGTAGAAGTTCGCGGGATCTGACTGCTGCGCCGCCGGAAGCTGCGCGACATGCCGGTTCAGGCCGGCGCACAGCGCGGGGTTGCCGGCCAGGGTCCCGGCGCAGCCGAAGATCTGCGCGGTGGTGTCGGAGGTGTCACCCTCCGCGGCCGCGTAGCTGGCGAAGTAGTTCGCGTGCGCGCCGCCCGGCTGGAAGGCGGGATCGTTGCCCGGTGAGGGGATGCCGTACGGGGCGTCGTCGGTGGCCAGTTCCTTGAACTCGGCCGGCACGAAGTTCTCGAACCGGCTGAACGTGGCCGCGCGGCTTTCCGTGAAGGTGGCGTAGCTGTCGCCGACCTCCTGACTGGTTCCGTCGTGGCCGTGCAGCAGCAGGGCCAGCTTCAGGCCGAACCGGTCGACGCGGGTGGTATCCACGTTGATCGAGGACGTGCCCACGGTGAACTCGATGAAGTCGAAGTAGGGGCCGTTCGTTGAGCCGAGGTAGAAGTACATCCGCCCGGCCGAGTTGGCCGGCATGTCGATATAGGGCTGCTGGGCGATGGACTTGGTCTGCCCGTTGAAGCTCCAGTAGACCTGGCTGTCCGGGTACTGGCCGTTGGTCTGGTTCACCACGGCGACTTCCAGGACGTTGTGAGCGGCGGGAATGGCGCTGGTGTTACCCCAGAACGAGGCCGGGGGAGCCCCCGAGCCGCCGCCTCCGGTGCCCGGCGAGGTCCCGTAGACCTGGAACTCCCACAGGCTGTAGCCCCACTGGGTAGCGCGGGTCGTGCCGTACATCCGGATGTACCGCCCGGTCCCCGACACGTTCAGCGCCTGCACGCCCCCGGTGCCCGTGGTCGTGGAGTAGATGGTGGTCCAGCTGGAGTTGTCCGTCGAGACCTGGATCTGGAAGGCACTGGCGTAGGCCGTCTCCCAGTCCAGCGTGACCTGGCAGACGGGCTGCGACGAGCCGAGGTCCACGTCCAGCCACTGCGGGTCGGCGAACGCGCTCGACCACCGGGTGCCGGTGTTCCCGTCCACCGCGTTGGAGGCGGGGAAGCTCGCGTTCTCCAGCGACGATGCGGTGGCCGTCTTGCCCTGGGCGATGTTCGTCGTCCCGCAGGCGGCGGCGGTCGCGGGACCCGCCGTCAGCGCGGTGACCAGCAGCCCGGCGATCAGGCTGAGCGCCGCGAGGACGGCGCCGATCCGGCGCTTTCCTCGCGTACGCGAGATGAGACTCATAGCCGTCCTTCCGGTACGAAGGGCCCAGTCTTCGGTCCGCCACCATGCCTGATGGTGACCGCCCCACCCGCGAAGCGACTTGCTCCAAGACTTATTTCAAAGCGAAACGTAACTATGTCCGACATGACTCGTCAAGCACGAACAAAAGGAAAATACTATTAACGCCACTCTGTCACGCTATCCCCCAGCAATCCTTTGCAAGTGCCAGCACGACTGCGTCGATGGCACATCGGGGCCCTGGCCTCCGGGTGTCCTTGCAGCTACGTGGTGGTTGCTGCAATGTCAGCCTTAGGACGTGCATGTTGTGGCAATCATGCGCAGGCGGTGACGTCCCCGGGACGGCTCAGTCCCGGGACGGCTCGGCGGCCGGCGTGGCTCAGCTGGCGGAGCGGTCGCTCTTGGCGCTGAGGACCGTTCCGGCCAGGAGCGCCTCGATCGGCAGCGTGGCGGCGCCGAGGGCGACGGCGTCCGGTCCTAGGCGGCTGAGTTCGATCGTGGTCCGGGCGAACGGGTACCGCAGGGAGTGCTCGCGGGCCGCGGCCGTGATGGCCGGCAGCATCCGCTCGCCGAGCAGCAGCCCGGCCCAGCCGCCGATGATGATCCGCTCGGGGGTGAACAAGTTGATCAGGTTGCCGATGCTGACGCCGAGGTAGAGCGCGGCCTCATCCAGCACCTCCGCCGCGCGCTCCGAGGTGGCGGCCAGGCCGATCAGCGCGGCCAGGTCGGATTCCTCGTCCGCTCCCGGCAGCGGGCCGCCATAACGCTGGAGGATGGCCTCGGCGCCGGCGTAGGCCTCCAGGCAGCCGCGTGCCCCGCACCGGCAGGTGCGGCCGCCCGCGATGACGGTGGTATGCCCCCACTCCACCGCGCTGGACACCGATCCCCGGTGGGAGGACCCGTGGGTGATGATGCTCGCGCCCACGCCCGAGCCGATCAGGCAGACGACGGCGTGCTGGGTCGCGCGCCCCGCGCCGAACCACAGCTCCGCCTGGCCCATCGTCCGGGCGCCGTTGTCGATGTACAACGGCAGGCTGGTCCCCGCACGGAGCAGCCTCTCCAGGGGAACCGCGTCCCAGCCGAAGCTCTGCCCGTGTATGCGGGCGTCGGGCTGGTTCTCCACGATGCCGGGAACCCCGATCCCGATGCCCAGGACGGCCGACGGGCTGACGCCACTGCGCGCCAGCACCTCGTCGAGGCCGGTCAGGATGGCTTCCACGATCACGCCGGCGTCGTGCTGCCGGGCATCAAGCGGGTAGTCCACCTTCGCGCGCTCGGTCATGGTCAGGTCGAACAGCTCGACCCGGACCCGGATCTCGCCCAAGTCGACCCCGATGACGTATCCGTAGTCCGGGTTCACCTGCAGCAGGACCCGCGGCCGGCCGCCGTCAGAGTCGACGGACCCGGCCTCGACCACGATGCCCTCGTCGATCAGCTCACGGACGACGTTGCTGACCGAAGCCGGGCTGAGCCCGGTGACCTCGCTGAGATCAGGCCGGCTCTGCGGCTGCTCGAAGAACAGCGAGGACAGCAGGACCGCGCGGTTGTCGCGACGCAGGTCGCGGACGGTCCACCGCCGTCGCTCACGCATGCATCCCCCAAGGCTCCCAGCTTGACTAGCACCTTATAACAAGCCGTTCACGGAATGTTTATACCGGTCGAATGGCGTCAACAGGCAAATCCCGTCACATCCGCGCACATTCGTTGCGAGATCTTGACGGTCTGTGTCGGAACAGTTAAGTTACGCCATTAACTAAGTCTTGTATCAAGCCTGGCCAGGAGCTGTTGCCATGCCTCTCGCCCCGCCCCTCCGCCTGCTCACCCGCGCGCTAGCCTGCGCGTCACTGATCCTCACCGGCCTCGTCCTGCCGGCCCAGGTTACGACCGCAGCCGCCGCCACCTGCGGGACCGCCGACATCGCCCAGGGCAAGACCGCCACCGCGTCCTCCACCGAGAGCGCGAGCTTCCCGGCCTCGAACGCGGTCGACGGGAACACCGGGACGCGGTGGTCGAGCGCCTTCTCCGACCCGCAGTGGCTCGAGGTGGACCTAGGCAGCAGCCAGTCGATCTGCCAGGTCACCCTGCAGTGGGAGACCGCCTACGGCAAGGCCTTCCAGATCCAGACGTCCACCGACAACTCGGCCTGGACCACGATCTACTCCACCACCACCAGCACCGGCGGCACCCAGACCCTGCCGGTCACCGGCACCGGCCGCTACATCCGCATGTACGGCACCGCCCGCGGCACCCAGTACGGGTACTCCCTGTGGGAGTTCCAGGTCTACGCCACCGGAGGCACCACCGGGACCGGCTGCACCGGCCAGTCCAACACGCCGAACTTCGGGCCGAACGTCTACGTCTTCGACCCCAGCATGTCCAGCTCGAGCATCCAGACGACGCTGAACAACGTGTTCAACACCCAGAAGCTCAACCAGTTCGGCACCCAGCGGTACGCGCTGCTGTTCAAGCCGGGTACGTACAGTGCCGAGGCCAACATCGGCTACTACACCTCGATCCAGGGCCTGGGCCAGAACCCGGATGACGTCACTATCAACGGCGACGTGACCGTCGACGCGTTCGACGGCACCGGCAACGCCACCCAGAACTTCTGGCGGTCGGCCGAGAACCTGGCCATCAACCCGTCCGCCGGGAGCGACCGCTGGGCGGTAGCCCAGGCCGGGCCGTTCCGCCGGGTCGACGTGCACGGCGGCCTGGAGCTCTACCCGGCCAGCTACGGCTACGCCAGCGGCGGCTACATCGCCGACACCAAGGTCTCCGGGCAGGTGTCCAGCGTCTCGCAGCAGCAGTGGTACTCCGCGGACAGCAACTTCGGCAGCTGGAGCGGTTCGGTGTGGAACATGGTGTTCTCCGGTGTGACCGGCGCGCCCGCCCAGAGCTTTCCCAGCCCGCCGATGACCACGCTGGCGACCACCCCGACGGCCAGGGACGTCCCGTACCTCTACGTGGACTCCGCCGGTAACTACCACGTGTTCCTGCCCAGCCTGCGGACGAACGCGTCCGGCGCCAGCTGGGCAGGCGGCTCGACTCCCGGTACCTCGCTGCCGATGAGCCAGTTCTTCGTGGCCACCCCGTCGGACACCGCCGCGCAGATCAACGCCGCCCTGGCGCAGGGCTGCAACCTGTTCTTCACGCCCGGTGTCTACACCATCAACCAGACGCTCAACGTCACCAACCCGAACACGGTGGTGCTCGGCGTCGGCTTCCCCACCCTCATCCCGGCCAACGGCGTGAACACCATGCAGGTCGCGGACGTGGACGGGGTCCGGATCGACGGCCTGCTTTTCGACGCGGGCACGACCAACTCCAGCGCCCTGCTGACCGTCGGCACGGCCGGGTCGACGGCCAGCCACGCGAGCAACCCGATCTCGGTGCAGGACACGTTCTTCCGGATCGGCGGCGACATCGCCGGCAAGGCCACGAACAGCCTGGTCGTCAACGCCAATAACACCCTCGTCGACGACATCTGGGCCTGGCGCGCCGACCACGGCAACTCGGGCACCACCGGCTGGACCGTCAACACCGCCGCCCACGGCCTGGTCGTGAACGGCGCCAACGTCCTGGCGACCGGCCTGTTCGTCGAGCACTACCAGAACTACGACGTGCAGTGGAACGGCAACGGCGGCGAGACCATCTTCTTCCAGAACGAGATGCCCTACGACCCGCCGAACCAGGCCGCCTGGATGAACGGCTCCTCCGACGGCTACGCCGCCTACGAGGTGGCCCCTGGCGTCACCAGCCACACGGCGTACGGGCTCGGCAGCTACTGCTACTTCAACGTCAACCCGTCGGTCGTGGCCGACCACGCCTTCGAGACCCCGACGGGCTCCGGCATCCATCTCCACGACCTGCTCACCGTGTCCCTGGGCGGAGTCGGCGTGATCGAGCACGTCGTCAACTCCACCGGCGGGGCCACCCCGTCCAACACCACGCCCGTGGACGTCACCAGTTATCCGTGACCCGTAACGAAAACGAGTGGCCCGGCCGGAAGGCCGGGCCACTCGGGGTAACCGTGGAGGCGGAGACGGGAATCGAACCCGTGTACAGGGCTTTGCAGGCCCTTGCCTAAGCCACTCGGCCACTCCGCCAACGGAAAACAGGGCCGCAGAAGGTGCCATGAAGACCCTGCGGTCCTGAGAGAGCGGACGACGGGATTCGAACCCGCGACCCTCACCTTGGCAAGGTGATGCTCTACCAACTGAGCCACGTCCGCATCGCATCCCCTCCGGGGGCTGCGATCAGAACTGTAGCCGATCCTGCCGCTCACGCAAACTCGGAACGCCTCACTTGGTCATCTCAAGTTTCCGACATATTCCGCGTAGGCCGACACTCCGGACACGTGTTCCGCGATCTCGCGCAGCGTCCAGGCCGGGTCGCGTGGTGCGTCCCATGCCTCCTCACCAGCCATTTCATAGGTAAGGAGGTAGGTGCGGGCCAGCCGCCGCAGCCGTGAGGAAGCTTCGCTGAAATCCGGCTCGGTCAGCCGGGCCCAGTCAGAATCCAAGGTGACGAACCGGCCGTGCCATTCGTCCGGCAGCGGCTCGGCGCCGGCCAGCAGGGCCTGCACCTCGTGCAGGTGGTCGATCAGGTGGTCGGTGATCCGGCGCAGCGCCTTGGCCGGCGTCCACACGTTCGGGCGGCCGTCGACCGTCCCGGCGATCGGACGGCCGTCCCAGGCGTGCCAGGTCATCGCGATGGACAGGGACTTCTCGACGCCCTCGGCGACGAGGCGGGCGGGGTTGTCTGTCATCCTTCGATGCTCGTTGAACGATAGTTGGGCTAGCGTCGAATCATGACCGCGGTACCCGAGCACCCGTACGACACGGACATCGCGCCGGCCGCGGCGCTGATGGCCGACCCGACCCGGGCCGCGATCCTGCGGGCGCTGCTGCCCGACCGCCCGCTGGCGGCCGGGGAACTGGCCCGGATGGCCGGGGTCAGCGCGGCGACCGCCAGCTTCCACCTGGCCAAGCTGCTCGACGGCGGCATGATCGCGGTCGCCAGGCAGGGCAGGCACCGTTACTACCGGCTGGCCGGCCACGAGGTGGCGGCGGCCATTGAGGCCCTCGGCCTGATCAGCCCGGCACTGCCGGTCCGCAGCCTGCGCCAGTCCCGCGAGGCGGCCGCGCTGGCGCAGGCCCGTACCTGCTACGACCACCTGGCCGGGCGGGCCGGGGTGGAACTGCTCGACGCCATGCTGCGGCGCCGTTACCTCAGTCCAGAACCATCAGGCCGAACGGGGTGGGCTGATACACCCGCCGCACGCTTCGAAGTCACCGGGGCCGGAGCGAAGGCGCTACGTTCGTTCGGCGTCGATGTCGGCGAAGTGCGGCGGTCACGCCGCCACTTCGCCGGTGCCTGCATCGACTGGACCCAGCGGCGCGGGCACCTGAACGGGGCGCTGGCCGCCGCCATCACCAGCCGGCTGTTCGAGCTCGGCTGGATCGAACGCGGCCAGGGCAAGACAGCGCGCCGTCGCAGCGTCTGTATTACCCCCGTCGGCCTCGAAGGCCTGGCCAGCACCTTCGGCGTCGACCTCCCCGGGTGACTACGAAAAGTAACCCCGGCCCACCACGGGGGAGTGGACCGGGGTGCTCTAAGGGCGCACGGCGCTGGGCCGAGATGATTTGTCAGGCCTTGCGCAGCAGGTCGTT
>Ga0207665_10002548_pt1 | contig 12244 bp, 8 predicted proteins | sample LARL112metaG_FD_184351 | JGI IMG/M metagenome (GOLD analysis project Ga0207665, IMG submission 184351) | Corn, switchgrass and miscanthus rhizosphere microbial communities from Kellogg Biological Station, Michigan, USA - LAR L11-2 metaG... | ecosystem: Host-associated > Plants > Roots >...
GGGCTCCGAGAAGGAGCTGACGCGCGCCGTGCGCGGTTGCCTCGCGAAGCTGACGGCCGAGCTCGCCAAGGATGCGGGCATCTCGCGCGACGACATCCTCGAGGTGACGCTCGTCGGCAACCCGATCATGCATCACCTGGTGCTCGGCATCGACCCCGTGGAACTCGGCGGTGCCCCGTTCGCGCTCGCCACCGACGAGGCGCTCACGCTTAAGGCCAGCGACATCGGGCTCAAGCTGCACCCGGGGGCGCGCCTCTACACCCTGCCCTGCATCGCCGGTCACGTCGGCGCCGATGCCGCCGGCGTCATCCTCGCCGAGCGTCCCGACCTGTCCGAGAAACTCACGCTGCTGGTGGACGTGGGCACCAACGCGGAGATCGTGCTCGGCAACAAGGAGCGCCTGCTCGCCTGCTCAAGCCCGACCGGTCCTGCCTTCGAGGGCGCGCAGATCAGCTGCGGGCAGCGCGCCGCGCCCGGCGCGATCGAGCGCGTGCGGATCGATGCGGCGACCCTGGAAGCGAAGTTCAAGGTGATCGGCTCGGACCTGTGGTCGGACGAGCCGGGCTTCGAGGCGGCGGTGGCGCGCACCGGCGTCACCGGCATCTGCGGCTCGGGGATCATCGAGGTCATAGCCGAGATGTACCTCGCGGGCATCATCAGCCACGACGGCGTCATCGACGGGGCGCTCGCCGCCAGGAGCGAGCGCATCGTGGCCTCCGGGCGCACCTTCTCCTACACGATCTACCGCGGCGCGGTGCAGCTGCAGATCACCCAGAACGACGTGCGCGCGATCCAGCTGGCGAAAGCGGCGCTGTACGCGGGCATCCGGCTGCTCATGGACCACCTCAAGGTTGCGCAGGTGGACCGCATCCGCCTGGCCGGTGCCTTCGGCAGCCACATCGACGTCAAGTACGCGATGGTGCTGGGCATGATCCCCGACTGCGACCTCGCGCAGGTGTCCTCGGCCGGCAATGCCGCCGGCACCGGCGCGCGCATTGCGCTTCTGGACAATGCCTCACGCCGGACCATCGAGGAACTGGTGCGGCGGGTGGAGAAGATCGAGACCGCGATCGAGCCTAAGTTCCAGGCGCACTTCGTGGCGGCGATGGGCATCCCGCATTCCACCGCTGCGAACCCCTGGCTGCGCCAAGTGGTGAACCTGCCGCAACAGAAGGCGGCCGCGCCGCGCGCCGGTGCCAAGGGGCGCCGGCGCCCGCAGGGCTGAAGGCGTCCCCCTAGATGTTCGAGTCGGGGAATGAGGCCTTGCGACGATTGATGTAGTCGTTGAGCGCCTCGTCCACGGCCGCATCCAGCGGCGGCGCCTCGTACTCGGCGAGCTGCTTCTTCCACAGGGCATTGGCGCGCTGGATCGTGTCCTTGGCGCCCTCCGCCTCCCACTGCTCCACGCTGTTGTTATCCGCCAGCGGCGAGCGATAGAACGCGGTCTGAAAGTTCGCCTGCGTATGGGCGCAGCCGAGAAAATGCTTGCCCGGCCCCACCTCGCGGATGGCATCCAGCGCCTGCCCGTTCTCCGAGAGGTCCACGCCGGCGAGCAGCGTGTGCATCATGCCGGCCTGGTCGGCATCCATGACGAACTTCTCGTACCCCATCGCCAGGCCCCCCTCGAGCCAGCCGGCGGTGTGCAGCACGAAGTTCACCCCGCCCAGGCAGGTCGGCACCAGCGTGTTGGCCGATTCGTAGGCGGCCTGGGCGTCGGGGATCTTGGCCGCGCACAGCGCGCCGCCGGAGCGGAACGGCACCCCCAGGCGGCGCGCCAGCGCGGCCATGCAGTACAGCACCAGGGCGGGCTCCGGGGTGCCGAACGTCGGTGCGCCCGACTGCATCGAGAGCGAGGACGCGAAGCTTCCGAGCACCACCGGGGCACCCGGGTTCACCAGCTGCGCGAGCGCCATGCCGGCCAGCGCCTCGGCGAGCGTCTGCGCCACCGTGCCCGCCACGGTCACCGGGGACATGGCGCCGGCGAGGATGAAGGGCGTGACGATGGTGGCCTGGTTGGCGCGTGCGTAGGTCTTCAGCGCCCCGAGCATGGTCGCATCCCAGGTGAGGGGCGAGTTGGCGTTGATCAGGCTGATGATGCAGGTACGGGCCTTGCCGGTCGCGGGATCCACAAATTGGTCGCCGAAGAGGATCCGGGTCATCTCGACCGTGTCCTGCGCACGCTCCGGGTGGGTGACGGAGCCCATGTACGGCTTGTCGCTGTACTTCATGTGCGTATACACCATGTCGAAGTGCCGCTTGTTGACGGGCAGGTCAACGGGCTCGCAAATGGTGCCCCCGGAGTGGTGCAGCGAGGTCGCCACGTAGGCCAGCTTTACGAAATTGCGGAAGTCCTCGATCCTGGCGTAGCGCCGCCCCTCGTCGAGGTTGCGCACGAAGGGTGAGCCGTAGGCGGGCGCAAACACCGTGCGGTTGCCGCCGATCACGACGTTGCGCGCCGGGTTGCGCGCGTACTGGGTGAATTCCTGCGGCGCCGAGCGCCGCACCAGCGTGCGGCACAGGCCGCGCGGGAAGTGCACGCGCTCACCGCGCACGTCGGCACCGGCGTTCTTCCAGATCTCGAGCGACTCCGGATCGTCGCGGAAATCGATGCCGATTTCCTCGAGAATCGTGTCCGCGTTGTGCTCGAGCAGCTCCAGCCCCTCGGGCCCGAGCACCTCGTAGTACGGCACCTTGCGGGTGATATAGGGAACAAAGGCCTGCGAGCGCGCGGTGCGCGCGGCGATCTTGGCGTCACGGCCGCTCGGGCGACGGGAGCGGGCCGGCTGACTCGAATCGTGCTGCGCGTCCATGGGGTGTTCCTGACCGCCGCTTACGGCGTGGCCCGAGAGGGGGCCGTTGCGGCCATTATGGGTACCCCCTGCCCCCGGAACTGACCGAATTGCGGCATGCACTTCTCCGGCAGCGCCACGGGCGCGGCCTTCGGGCGCACGCCGCTGCGCGCAAGCTACGGCGCTGCGACCACCGGCAGCTCGATGGAGGTGGCTGCGGCGCCCGCGTGGAACACCCGCTGGGTCGCCTTGCGGTAGTCGGCCGGCTTGGCGAGGAAGATGTTGGCGACGTAGCTTTGGGGATTGCGGTCATAGAGCGGGAACCAGCTCGACTGGATCTGCACCATGACGCGGTGACCGGGCAGGAACACATGATCCGCCATGGGCAGCGCAAAGTGATAGGCCTGCACCTTGTTCGCGGCCAGCGCGCGCGGATGCTCGAGGCTCTCGCGGTAACGCCCACGGAAGATATCCATGCCGATCGGCAGCTGGTAGCCGGACATGGGCAGGTCCGAGGGCACCTCATCCGGGTAGACGTCGATGAGCTTCACCACCCAGTCACTGTCGGTACCGCTGGTGGAGGCGAACAGGTTCACCAGCGGCGCCCCGGCGATGTGCAGGGGCGCGGTGAGCGGCGCCGTCACGTAGCTCAAGACGTCCGGACGGTCGGCGACGAAGCGCTGATCGTTCAGCAGCCAGCGCTGCCAGGCGGGTGCGTCCGCAAAATGCACCGGGCGCGGCTGGTAGGGCACGGGCTTGGCAGGATCGGAGACGTATTCGTCGAAGGCGGCCGCTCCGGCCGCCGGCGCGCTGAAGGACAGTTCGAAGCCTGGCTGCAGGTAGAGCCGCCGCGGGGTCGAGGCACAGCCGGACTCGCACGAGAGCGGCCACGCCGGCAGGCGCCGCCAGGCGTTGGTGCCGGTCTCGTAGACGAACACCGGCGGGGTGTTCGCCTTCGGCGCCGCATCCTTCAGGTGCTCATCGAGAAACGGCTGCATCACCTCGCGGCGGAACTGCAGCGCGGTGTTGCCTTCCAGATGCAGCGGACCGAGCGTCGTGCCGTCGTAGTTGACGCCGCTGTGTCGCCACGGACCCAGTACCAGGAAGTTGCGGTCATTGGCCGTGTCCTTCTGCTCCGTGACGGCGTAGGCGTGCACGCCGCCGTACATGTCCTCCTGGTCGTACAGGGACGTCACGTACATGATCGGGGTCTTCAGCGGCTCCTTCGCCAGGATCTGATCGAGTGCCTGCGCGCTCCAGTACTGATCGTAGGAGGGGTGCTCGACGATTTTCTGGTAGTAGGGCAGCGCCTCCAGCCCGAAGCGGTGCGCGAAATCGGAGGCGGAGCCGGAGTCAAGAAACAGCTGGTAGTCGTCGTACACGCCGGTGGCGATCTCGGAGCCTTCGGCGCGCGCCGTCGTCTGCAGGTAGATATAGCGGAAATTCGACTGCCGGAAGGCGCCGTTGTGGAACCAGTCATCGCCCTTCCAGCCATCGACCATGGGGCACATCGGCACGGCCGCCTTGAGCGCCGGGTGCGGGTTGATGAGCGCCATGAGCACGGTGAAGCCCTCGTAGGAGGAGCCGATCATGCCGACGTTGCCGTTGGACTCCGGCACGTTCTTCACCAGCCAGTCGATCGTGTCGTAGGCGTCGGTGGAGTGATCGATGGGGGTGTCGTTGAGCGGCCCGTGCAGCGGGCGCGTCATGACGTACTCGCCCTCCGAGTCGTACTTGCCGCGCACGTCCTGGAACACGCGGATGTAGCCCTCGGGCGCGAACAGCTCGTCTCCGAGCGGCAGCGTGGAGAGCATGTGCGGACTCACCAAGCGCTTGGCGCGGTTGGCGGCGTGATACGGGGTGCGGGTGAGGATGATCGGCGCGCGCTTGGCGCCCTTGGGCACGATGAGGACGGTGAACAGCTTCACCCCGTCGCGCATCGGCACCATGACCTCGCGCCGCTCGTAGTCGAACTGCGCGGTGGGCGCCTTGAAACTGGGGATGTCGGGCTTCATCGGCGCGGTTTGCGCCGCCGCTGCTGCCCCCAGGCATGCGGCCACCACCACCCCGAGCAAACTCGTGATTCGCATCCGTCCCACTCCGGTGCGGGGGTCTTGGGCCCCGCTTCGCGGCGCCAAGCCTAGCAGAAGCCCGCGCGAGCTTGCCGCAAGCGCCGCCCGCCGCGTTAGGATGGTGCATGGCTGAAGATGACATCGTCGCCGCGCTGCGCGCGGTCCTGCCCGCGGACGGCGTGCTCGCGAGCGCCGAGGAACGCCGACCGTACGAATGCGACGCGCTCACCGCCTTCAGACAGGTGCCGCGGGTGGTGGTACTGCCGCGCACGGAAGCCGAAGTCCAGGCGGTACTGCTCGCCTGCAGCCGGCTCGGCGTTCCCGTGGTGGCGCGCGGCTCGGGCACCGGACTCTCCGGGGGCGCGACGCCGCATCCGCAGGGGGTATTGCTGTCCCTGTCGCGCATGAACCGCATCCTGGAGATTGATCCTGCCGGGCGCACCGCGCGCCTGCAGCCGGGGGTCCCGAACCTGCGCGTGTCGGAGGCCGCGGCGGCCTATGGTCTTTACTACGCACCGGATCCCTCCTCGCAGGTCGCCTGTTCCATCGGCGGTAACGTGGCGGAGAATTCCGGCGGCGTGCACTGCCTCAAGTACGGGCTCACCGTGCACAACGTGCTGGCCGTGCGCGGCTACGGCATCGACGGGGAGCGCCTCGAGCTGGGCAGCCGCGCGGCGGATGGCCCGGGCCTGGACCTGCTGGCGCTGACGATCGGTTCGGAGGGACTCTTGATGGTGGTCACGGAGGTGATCGTCAAGCTCATCCCGCGGCCGCCGTGTGCGCAGCTCGTGATGGCCTCCTTCGCGGACGTGCACAGCGCCGGCAACGCGGTCGCGGCCGTGATCGGCGCGGGCATCATCCCGGCGGCGCTGGAGATGATGGACCGCAAGGCCACGGCGGCCGTGGAGCCCTTCGTGCGCGCCGGCTACGACCTCGAGGCGGCCGCAATTCTGTTGGTGGAGTCGGACGGCACCACCGAGGAGGTCGCCGATCAGGTGGCGGAGATCGAGCGCGTGCTGCGCGCCGCCGGTGCCAGCGCGCTGCGGGTTTCGGGCTCGGAAGCGGAGCGCCTGCGCTTGTGGTCGGGGCGCAAGAACGCCTTCCCGGCCGCGGGCCGTATTTCCCCCGACTACTACTGCATGGACGGCACCATCCCGCGCAAGCATGTCGGGCGCGTGCTGGAAGCCATCGAGCACATGGAGGAGCGCTACCAGCTGCGCTGCATGAACGTCTTCCACGCCGGCGATGGCAACCTGCACCCGGTAATCCTCTTCGATGCCAACGAGCCGGGCTCCTGGGAACGCGCCGAACGCTTCGGGGCGGAGATCCTCGAGCTGTGCGTGGAACTCGGCGGCACCATCACCGGTGAACACGGCGTCGGGCTGGAGAAGATCAATTCCATGTGCGTGCAGTTCTCAGCGGCCGAGCGGGCGGCGTTCTTCGCGGTCAAGGAGGCCTTTGATCCGGCCTCCTTGCTCAACCCGGGCAAGCTGATCCCGACGCTGCAGCGCTGCGCCGAGTACGGCAGGATGCACGTGCACCACGGCGCCCTGCCCCACCCGGATCTGCCGCGCTTCTAGGAACGTGCGTGTGAGCACGCCCGACGCCGGCATCGCTGAACTGCGTGAGCGCGTGCTCGCCGCGTCCGCCGGCGGTACGCCGCTGCGCCTGAAGGGCGCGGGCACCAAGGACTTCTACGGCGAGGCTCTGGAAGGGGACGTGCTCGAGCTGCGCTCCCACCGCGGCATCGTCAGCTATGAGCCCTCGGAACTCGTCATCCGCGCGCGCGCGGGCACGCCGCTGTCGCAAATCCAAGCGGCGCTGGCCGCTGAAGGCCAGTTCCTCGCCTTCGAGCCCCCGGCTTTCGGGGGCGACCCGACCCTGGGCGGCGTCATCGCGGCCGGACTCTCCGGACCGCGGCGCGTGTATGCCGGCGCGGCGCGCGACTTCGTGCTCGGCACACGGCTGCTGACGGCGGATGGCGAGGTGCTGCGCTTCGGCGGAGAGGTCATGAAGAACGTGGCCGGCTTTGATGTCTCGCGCCTGTTGTGCGGCTCGCTGGGCATCCTGGGACTGATCACGGAAGTCTCCCTGAAGGTGCTGCCGCTGCCACGCGCCGAGGTCACGGTGCGCCTCGAGTGCACCGCCCGCGAGGCGCTCGAGGCCTTCAACCGCTGGGGCGCGCAGCCGCTGCCGCTCTCAGCGGCCGCCTGGAGCGCCGGGGGTGCCTGGGTGCGGCTCTCGGGCGCGGCGCCGGCGGTCCGCCTGGCCCGTGAACGCATCGGCGGCGAGCCGGTGGACGAGGCGACGGCCCGGCATTTCTGGCATGGCCTGCGCGACTGTGCTTTGCCTTTCTTCACACAACAGCCGTTATGGCGCCAGTCGTTGCCCTCCACTGCGCCCCTGGCCGCACTGGGGAGCGAGCCGCTGATCGACTGGGGTGGCGCGGTGCGCTGGTATGGCGGCGTTGCGGAAACCCTGGACGTGCGCGCCGCGGCCGCCGCCGGGGGCGGCACCGCACTGTGCTGGCGCGGCCCGGTGCCGCGCGGACAGCGCTTCCACCCCTTGTCCGGGGTCACCCTCGAGTTGCACCGGCGACTAAAACAGCGCTTCGATCCACGCGGCATCTTCAACCCCAACCGGCTCATCGACGGGTTGTAGCGCCAGAGCGCCGTCCGCGTGCGCCACAGCGTGTGGCAGCGCAGGCGCGCCTGGGTCAAGATTCTCCCCATGCAGCACTACACCGTGGCGGCGCTCGGCGCCGGCCTGATCAGCGTCGCCCTCGCCACCACGCAGGCCGTGTTCCCGCCCTGGGGCGTGACGCTCGACTACGTCGACGCGAGCGTGCCCCCGGGGGCGGACTTCTTTCGTTACAGCAACGGCGGCTGGCTCAAGAGCGCGACCATCCCGCCCGATCGGCGCGCGGCGGGCATCAACCTGGAACTTGATAAGGGCAACGAAGCGAAGCTGCGCACGCTCCTCGCCACGCTCATCGCCAAGCCCGACAGCGCACTGTCCGCCGAGGAACGCAAGCTACGCGACTTCTATAACGCGTTTCAGGACACCGCGGCCATCGAGAGCGCCGGCCTAGCTCCCGTGCGCGCGGACCTGGAGCGCATCGCGGCGCTGCAGAGCGGCGCCGAGGTCGCCGCCTTCATGGGCGCGCCCGCCACGCGCACCAGTGGCCCGTTCGCGGCACGCATCGGCATCGACGAGAAAAATCCTGACACGTACGTGGTGCGCCTCACGCAATCCGGCTTAGGCATGCCGGATCGCGATTACTACCTGCGCGAGGACAAGGACATCGCCGCCACCCGCGAGGCGTACCGGAAATACCTGACGGACATGCTCGCCTTCGCCGGCATTTCCGATCCCGCACGCGCGGCGGCGGTGTTTGCGCTCGAAGCCCGGATCGCCGATGCGCATTGGCCGGCCGCGGACCGCCGCGATGCCGACAAGACCTACAACCCGATGACCTTGGCCGAGTTGGCCGCGTTCGCGCCGCAGTTTCCGTGGTCCGCGTACCTCGGTGCCGCCGGCGTCTCGGCCCAGGCCCCCAGCGGTGAGCGCAAGGTCGACGTCGCCGAGAGATCGGCCTTCCCGAAACTGGCCGCAGTGTTCGCCTCGACCCCGGTACCCGTGTGGCGCGACTACCTGACGGTGCGCTACCTGCACGAGCGCGCCGATTATCTTCCCAAGCAGATCGATGACGCCGACTTCGCCTTCTACGGGACGGTGGTGTCGGGACAGAAACAGCAGCTGCCGCGGGATATCCGCGGCATTCACCTGCTGGACGAGCAGATGGGCGAGGCCCTGGGGAAGCTGTATTGCGCCAGCTACTTCCCGCCCGAGGCCAAGGCCAAGAGCCAGCAACTGGTGGCGAACCTGCTGAAGGCGTACGAGGCGGACATCCGCACGCTCACCTGGATGACGCCAGCCACGCGGCAGAAGGCACTGGAGAAGATCCACACCTTCACCCCGAAGGTCGGCTATCCGGACAGCTGGCGCGACTATACGGCGCTCGCCGTGCGCCGCGACAACCTGATCGGGGATGTACGCAACGCGCAGGTGTTCGAGTGGAACCGCCGCCTGGCGCGGCTCGATGCGCGCGTCGACCGCAGCGAGTGGTACATGACCCCGCCCACCAACAACGCCTACTACAATCCGACCCTGAATGAGATCGTCTTCCCGGCGGGGATCCTGCAGCCCCCGTACTTCGATCCGAACGCCGACGATGCGGTGAACTACGGGGAGATCGGCGCCGTGATCGGGCACGAGATCAGCCACGGCTTCGATGACCAGGGCAGCAAGTACGATGCCTCCGGGAGACTGAATAACTGGTGGAGCGAGGAGGACCGCAAGAACTTCGATGCGCGCACCGCGCAGCTCGCCAGGCAGTACGACCAGTACGAGCCACTGCCCGGCCTGCACGTCAACGGCAAGCTCACCCTGGGGGAAAACATCGCCGACCTCGCCGGCCTGGTAATCGCGCACAAGGCGTACCACATCGCGCTTGGCGGCAAGGCAGCCCCGGTGCTGGATGGCTACAGCGGCGATCAGCGCTTCTACCTCGCCTATGGCCAGAGCTGGCGCGAGGTGTGGAGCGAAGGTCTGACGCGGCGCATCGTGCTGTCCAACCCGCACAGCCCCTCGGCCTACCGGGTGAACGGAGTGGTGCGCAACGATGCCAGCTGGTACGCGGCCTTCCCGCAGATCAAGGCCGGGGACACTTACTTCCTGGCGCCCGGCGAGCGCGTCGTCCTGTGGTAACGCGTGGCGGAGCGCTTCAGGCCGCAGCGGCCTCGGCCTGATGCGCCTTGACCATCGCGGCGAGCGTGTCGAAGCGAAAATCGTAGGCCGGGCTGCCCTGCGGGGCGCGCGTCGCACCCCAGCCGGGCTGCTCGCCGCGTCGGTCAATCCATGCCGAGGCAAGTCCGGCACTCTGTGCCGGGGCGTGATCGTGATAGAGACTTTGTGCGGTGTGCAGGATCTCTTCCGGCGCCACCCCCAGCTTGCCGACCGTGGCTATCAGGAAACGGAAGTTCGCGGGATCGGGCTTGTAGGAACCGATGTCCTGCGCGGTGCAGATGGCGTCAAAGGTGACGCCGAGCCTCTGGTTGCTGCCGGCGAAGCTGTCACGATCGACGTTGGAGAGTATGACGAGCTTGTAGTGACGCTGCAGGTACTGCAGCGCCGCCGGGGTATCGGCAAACGCCGGCCACGCCGGCACCGACTCGCCGAAGGCGACGTGCGCTGAGTCCTCAACGGTGGCATGCCAGTCGCGCGCCAGGCGGCGGTGCACCTCGGCGAGAAGTTCCGGGTAGCGCATCTCCGGGGTCCGGCTTTCCTGGTCCACTTCATGCAGCGCGAATTGCGCCAGCACTTCGGCACGCGGCGTGCGCAGGCCGGCCGCCCTCAGCAACGGCTGCAGCGCCTGGTAGAGTCCGGTTTCCCAGTCGATCAGCGTCCCGTAGCAGTCGAACGTCAGCGCCTTGAAGTCATGCAGTCTCACAAGTGATTCCTCGGCGTAAGCGCTCATAATTCGATCGTGCCGCGCCCGAGTTCGACGACGTCGCCACTGACGTGGATGTGATGTTGGACATCGACTGCCAAGCGCAGCGATGAGGGGCGGCCGGTATACTCGCCCTGGGCGATCTCAAACTCAAGTGGCAGGGGCCTCTCCATCGCCAGGTACCAGCCGCCGAGGTTCGCCGTCGCCGAGCCGGTCGCCGGATCCTCCAGCGCCGCGTTCCCCACCGGAAAGAAGAAGCGCGCCAGCAGACCCGTTCCCAGCGGCGCAAACACGTACACCATGCTCTTGCCCTCGCTGCTGGTGAACTGCGCCAGCAGGTCCGCGCGCACGCGCACGCGGCGCACGGCCGCTTCGCTGGTGAGGGGAACGACGAGCTGCTCCATGCCGGCGGTGACCCACAGCGGCCGCTCGCCGATGTCCTCGTTGGCCAGCCCGAGCATGGCAGCCACCGCCAAGCGTGGCTCCGTCACCTCGCGCCAGGCGGCCGCACGCGCCTGCAGCGTCCAGCGATCCCCGCTGGCGCGCACCGGAATCACGCCCGCGGGCATCTCGAGTGTCAGCCGGTCACCACCCAGGCCCAGCGCCCGGCACACGTGCGCGGTACCAAGGGTCGGGTGCCCGGCGAATGGCATCTCGTACTGGGGTGTAAAGATTCGCACCCGCGCACTGGCGCGTTCGGAGGGCAGGATGAAGGCGGTCTCGGAGAGATTGAACTGCAGCGCCAGCGCCTGCATCCTAGCGCCATCCAGTGCCTGAGCACGCTCGAACACGCACAGCGGATTGCCGCTGAGTACGGTACGTCCCTGGGTGAACACGTTGACGATGCGGTAGGCGTAGGCGGGCATGGCGCGCTGAATTCTAGTCTCACCAAGGACGCGATCATAAGCCATGACGACTGAACTGCTCTTCCGCGACGACGCCTATCTGAAAACGGCCACGGCGCGCGTACTCGCCGTGGGCGAGCGCGGCATCGAGCTTGACCGCACGGTGTTCTATCCGCTCGGGGGCGGTCAGGCCGGCGACAGCGGGACGCTGGTGCGCGCAAGCGGCGAGCGGCTCCTGATCGGCGACACCCGCAAGGGTGACGGACCCGATCGCGTGCTGCACCTGCTCACCGCCGGCAGCACGGCGCCCGAGCCCGGGGAGACCGTTACGCTTGAAATCGACTGGGAGCGCCGCTACCGGCTGATGCGGCTGCACACGGCCCTGCACCTGATGTCCTGCGTCATCACCGCGCCGGTGACCGGCGGCAACATCGTCCCGGACAAGGCGCGGCTGGATTTTGACATCGACCTGAGCCAGCTCGACGCGGCGCACATCGAGCGCGAGACCAATGCCCTGATCGCCTCCGGGATCGCCACCGAGACCGTCTGGATCACGGACGAGGAGCTCGAGCACCAGCCGGAGCTGGTGAAGACCATGAGCGTGCAGCCGCCGCGCGGTGCCGGACGGGTGCGGCTGCTGAAGATCCCAGGCATCGACCTGCAGCCCTGCGGCGGCACGCACGTCGCCAACATCGCCGAGATCGGCGGCATCAAGGTGCTGAAGATCCGCAGCGAGGGCAAGCACAACAAGCGGGTCGAGATCACCCTCAGCGGTAGCGGCTGACCTCGAGCCCGTTGCCGACCTCGAGCAGCACCGAGGTCATGTCCGCGGCGCTGCGCACCAGCTCGCGGTAGGCGCGTGCATGCACCCGGACATTCTCCGGCTGCAGCATGTTGTCGGCGACGATGATGGCGCCCTGCGCCAGCTTCGGATGCAGCAGCTCGAACACCGGCACGTACAGGTCCTTCCACAGGTCGATGAGCACGAAGTCGAACGGCCCGGTCAGCGCCGCCAGCGAGGCCAGC
>Ga0207665_10002549_pt1 | contig 12242 bp, 13 predicted proteins | sample LARL112metaG_FD_184351 | JGI IMG/M metagenome (GOLD analysis project Ga0207665, IMG submission 184351) | Corn, switchgrass and miscanthus rhizosphere microbial communities from Kellogg Biological Station, Michigan, USA - LAR L11-2 metaG... | ecosystem: Host-associated > Plants > Roots >...
GCGGTGTTCCAGCTCGACGGCAGCACGTTCATCAGCGGCGGGATCACGAAGAAGATCCCGGCGAAGGTGGCGATCCCGCCGGCCGTGTTGCGGATCATCGCGCCGATCCCGAGCGCGAAGATCCCGACGAGCACCACGTAGACGGCACCGCCGATGACCGCGCGGGCGACGCCGGGGTGCGAGAGGGAGATCTGCAGGATGTGGTGCCGCGAGAGAATCGCCTGGCTGCAGAAGAAGGCGGCCAGCACGGACGGCACCATCAGCACCAGCGTGACGACGCCGAAGACGAACGTCTTCGCCCAGAGCACCGGCAGCCGCTTGGGCACCGCGCTGAAGCTGGCCCGGATCATCCCGGTCGAGTACTCGCCGGTGATGACGAGCACGCCGAGCACGGCGACCGCGAGCTGCGAGACGTTGACCCCGGCGAGCGCGATGTCGAGCGGATGACGGTTCGCTCGGTCGCTCGGGCTCATCGAGCCCCAGTGCGACGAGGTCACGAACGCGAAGAGCACCGGGAATCCGATCGTCAGCAGCACGGCGGCGAACAGCGACCAGCGGGTCGAGCGCAGCGAGCGGAGCTTCGTCCACTCGGACACTGCGACGCGCGCCTGGGTCACCCTGCCCGTGTGGGCGAGTCGCGGGATCGTGCCGACGCCGGCGTAGCTGCTCACGCGGCCGCCTCCTCTCGCTCGAGCGTCTTGAACTCCACGTCGTCGCGAGTCAGCGTCATGAACGCCTCCTCGAGCGAGGCCTGCTGCGGCGTCAGCTCGTGCAGGACGATCTGGTTGGAGGCGGCTGCCTCGCCGATCTGGCGCGCGGTGAGGCCGCGTACCTCGAGCACGTCGGGCTCGAGCGTCTTGACGGTCACGCCTGGCCCGGCGACCTGCGCCTCGAGCGCGCCCGCCTGCGGCGTCCGGACGCGAACGACGTTGCCGGACGCCTGGTTGACGAACTCCTGCGTACTCATGTCGGCGATCTTGCGGCCGCGGCCGATCACGATCAGGTGGTCGGCCGTCAGCGCCATCTCGCTCATCAGGTGGGACGAGACGAAGACCGTGCGGCCTTCGGCGGCGAGACCCTTGAGCAGGTTGCGCATCCAGTGGATTCCCTCGGGGTCGAGCCCGTTCACCGGCTCGTCGAGCATCACCGTCGAGGGGTCGCCGAGCAGCGCGGACGCGATGCCGAGCCGCTGGCCCATCCCGAGCGAGAACTTGCCGGCGCGCTTCTTGGCGACCTCGCGCAGGCCGACGAGGTCGATCAGCTCGTCGACGCGGCTCCGGCCGATTCCGTGGGTCTGGGCGAGCGCGAGCAGGTGGTCGTAGGCCGAGCGGCCGCCGTGCAGCGAGCGCGCCTCGAGCAGCGCGCCGACCTCGTGCAGCGGCGCCGCGTGGTCGCGGTAGTGCTTGCCGTTGACCTTCACGTCGCCCGCCGTGGGCGCGTCCAGCTCGAGGATCAGGCGCATGGTCGTCGACTTGCCCGACCCGTTGGGCCCGAGAAAGCCGGTCACGATCCCCGGGCGAACGGTGAAGGAGAGGTCGTCGACGGCGCGCTTCTCGCCGTAGTCCTTCGTCAGGGCGGTCGCCTCGATCACACCCGGATCGAAGCGTCTATTCGTGAGGATTCTCTGAGAGCGGCGTTAACCGCCTGTTGCGCCCCTACATGCGCGACTCCGCCATGCGCCGGATCGTCTCGCTCGCCTCGTCCCAGTGGACGATCAGCCCGTAGAGGACGACCGCGGACAGGGAGACGCCGGTCAGCGCCCACAGCGTGTGGTTCGTGCTGCCCAGGAACCCGAGCTGCAAGATGATGTTGAGGCTGGCGGCGACGATCGTGAACCAGCGGGCCCAGTTCGCACCGAGGGTCAGGCCCCAGCCCGCGGCCCCCACGATGATCCCCCAGAAGAGCATGACCCAGCCCCACGTCCTCGTGTCGACGAGGATGATCTGGTTGGGCGTGAGGGTGTAGTAGCCGCCGCGGATGATCGCGATCAGCCCCTGGAAGAAGTCGATCATCCCGATGATCAGCATCAGGATGGCTCCCAGGCGGATCCAGCCCGCCCACGTTTCGCTTCCTGCCACTGCCGCACTCCTTTCGGCCGACGTCTGACGAAGAGCGTCCAGCCTCCCGCGCGGGCTGCTACCGCCGCGTCAACCGATCGGGGTGATCCAACGAAGAACCCTCGCGGAGCGTTGGCGTTCAGGAGTTGAAGAGGAGCGGCATCAAGGCGCCCGGTGTCTTATGACCTCCCGACTAGCCGCCGTGGAGGATGACCCGGTCGGCCCACGGAGGGTATTCCTCGTTCTCACCGTTCGTGAGCGTCACCGTTGCGGACGCTTCCGCGTCCGTTGCGCCGTTGTGGAACGTGCCCTCGACGACGATCAGAGTCGCAAACCATGTCCCAGCACCTCTTGGGGTAAAGACCGAATCGGCGCGAGCGACGGCCTCATGCTGCGTGAGCTGTGCATGAACCACCGCGCCGTCTTCGTCGTCTTCCCACCTGACCGGACCGCTGACCTGGATCGCCGTCCCGCCGGCGACGATCGCACCGTCGAAGTGAAACCGCCCGGTCAACGTTGTTCTCCAGACATGAGCCGATTGTCACATTCTGCGATTCGTGCGTCAACATGACCCTGCTGAGCGAACACTGACTCGAGGCTGCTGTTCGAAAGGCGCAGCGCCGACCTGTTTACGGATCCACAGCAGAAAACCCCGCAGGAGCGGGGCTTTCACGAGGAGCGGATGATGGGACTCGAACCCACGACCTTCTGCATGGCAAGCAGACGCTCTAGCCAACTGAGCTACATCCGCGGAACGCGAAAGTATAGCCCCGGTTCTACGCGGCCGAATCCAGCGCCTCGTTGACGAGGCGGTCGGCGAGCTCGTTGTGCTCACGGCGCACGGCGGTGTAGGTCACGCGCCGGAACCGGGACTCGAGCGCGTGCGCCTCGTCGACCAGTTCCCGGAGCGTCTCGTTCTTCACCTTGTACTCGCCGCGCATCTGCTTGACGACGAGCTCGGAGTCCGAGATCACCTCGACCTCCTCCACCCCGCGCTCGAGCGCCGCGTCGAGGCCCGCCAAGAGCCCGCGGTACTCGGCCACGTTGTTGGTGGCCGTTCCGATCGTCTCGCCTCGCGCGTCGAGCACGGTGCCGTCGTCGGCCTCGAGCACGTAGCCGTAGGCCGCCGGGCCGGGGTTGCCGCGCGCGCCGCCGTCCGTCGAGAGCCGCGCCTTCACGCCGGCCCCGGCGGATCGGCGAGCGGGTAGAGGTCGAAGGCGGGCTCCTCGTACGGGTGCGCCTCGCGGAGCGCGGCGACCACCTCTGCTTCGCGCTCGGCCGGGTAGACGGTCTCGAGCCGCAGCTCGGCGACGCGCTCCTCGCGCCCGGGCTGGCCCACGCTCGGCTCCGTTCCCGCGCCGCCGAGGAACGTGCCCGTGCCCTCCGTGTACCAGGAGCAGCGCTCGTAGTCGCCGATGCGCCCGGCGCCCGCGGCGAAGACCGCCTCCCGCACCGCGTCGAGGGACTCGCGCGGCACGAACACGACCAGCTTGTAATTCACCTGGCCCAACTCGGCTGGATCTGCTCGCCGGCCCACGCGTTGACCCCGACGGGCGTGACGGGCCGCGGCGCCGGCGCCGCCGATGCCAGGCTCGTGCACACGGCCGCCAGCGCGAGCACCGGGAGCACGCGCACGGCGCTAGGCCTCGGTGTCGATCTGGGCCTTCTGCAGCTTGCCCGAGTAGTCGACGTAGATCGACTTCCACTCGGTGAAGACGTCGAGCGCCGCCTGGCCGGCCTCGCGATGCCCGTTCCCGGTCTGCTTGGTGCCGCCGAACGGCAGGTGCACCTCGGCGCCGATCGTGCCGGCATTGATGTACGTGATGCCCGCCTCGAGGTCGCGCATCGCGCGGAACGCCTTGTTCACGTCGCGGGTGAAGATCGACGACGAGAGGCCGAAGCGGATCCCGTTCGAGACGCGCACCGCCTCGTCGAGGTCGGCGACGCGGATCAGCGCGGTGGTCGGGCCGAAGATCTCCTCCTGCGCCACGCGCATCTGCGGGTCGACGTCACCGAAGATCGTCGGGCGATAAAAGGTGCCCTCGCCGAGGCCGTCGCCGTTCGCGACCTCGCCGCCGGTGAGCAGCTTTGCACCCTCGTCCACGCCGATCTCGGTGTACGAGTGGATCTTCTCGAGCGCGCGCTCGTTGATCACAGGCCCGACGTCGACGCCCTGCTCCCAGCCCGGCCCGAGGCGCAGCTTCTCGGCCGCCGCGACGAGGCGGCTCTGCAGCTCCTCGTAGACGCCGTCCTGCACGATCACGCGGGAGGCGGCGGTACAGCGCTGGCCCGAGGTGCCGAACGCCGACCAGACGATCCCGTCGACCGCGAGGTCGAGGTCGGCGTCGTCGAGGACGAGGACCGCGTTCTTGCCGCCGAGCTCGAGGTGGACGTGCTTGAGGTTGTCCGCGGCGTTGCGCATCACCTCCACCCCGGTCTCGCGCGAGCCGGTCAGGGTGATCACCGGCACGTCCGGGTGGCGCACGAGCCGGTCGCCGACCGCGCCGCCTCCGCCGTGGACGATGTTGACGACGCCGGCCGGTACGCCGGCCTCGACGAGCAGCTCGACGAAGCGCTCGCCCAACAGCGGCGTGTCGGTGGCCGGCTTGAAGACGACCGTGTTCCCGCAGACGAGCGCGGGCGCGATCTTCCAGCTCGGGATCGCGATCGGGAAGTTCCAGGGCGTGATCACGCCGACGACGCCGATCGGCTGCCGCACGCTCATGTTGAACTTGTCGCGCAGCTCGCTGGGAGTGGTCTGGCCGAAGAGCCGCCGGCCCTCGCCGCCCATGTAGAAGCTCATGTCGATCGCTTCCTGGACGTCGCCCGCGGCTTCCGGCAGCACCTTGCCCATCTCGCGCGCCATCAGCAGCGCGAGGTCGTCCTTCTGGTCGGCGAGCAGCTGGCCGAAGCGGAAGAGGATCTCGCCGCGCTTAGGCGCCGGGACGAGCCGCCACTCCTCGTACGCGGCCTTCGCCGCGTCGACCGCGCGGTCGACGTCCTCGGGGCCCGACTTCGGGAACGTCCCGAGCGTCTCGCCCGTGGCGGGGACGGTCGTCTCGAAGGTCTCGCCGGAGGCGGCGTCGACCCACTCGCCTGCGATGAAGTTCTTGAACGTCTTGGTCTCGGTGCTCGCCACGGCGGCGATTCTATTCGGCGCGCGGCACCTGTCCGAGCGTTGGCCCAGGGACTGTCCCTGGGCCGTGCCCGTTCCGGCCAGCTCGATGCGTGGGCTTATCGCCTAAACGCCGCACACAAGCCGTCCGCTTCGGCCATGCCCAGGGGACAGTCCCTAGGACGTGGCCGGCTGAGTCAGACGCCCTCGGGCGGATCCGTGTCCGGGAACGTGCCCGCTGCGCGAGCGCGGCGCCGGTCACGGATCATGCGCTTCCCGCCGTACGACCGGCCGCTGCGCCGGTCGTCGCCCTCGCGGCGGTCGAGGATGACGGTCACGTTCGGGTTGTCCTTGTAGTACTCGACCATCTTCTCGAAGAGCTCGTCCTCGAGCTCCCGCGGAATCACGCAATAGATCATCCTGCGTCGGATTGTAGGGAGGCGCCGCGCCGGTGCTAGACCCGAGCGATGTTCGGCGCGATCCGGCCGTCGCCGGTCAGCTTCGCGTTCCAGCCGGTGAAGAGCGTCTCGAGCTCCTGCGGGTCGTGGCCTCGCTCGGCCAGGCGAACCGGCTGACCGGCGTCCGGGCTGATGCGGTACTGGTACCACGAGATGTCCCAGGCGACGGTGAGGACGACCTCGCTGCTCGTCCCTGACAGCGGCACGATCGAGGCCTTGGGCTCGCCCAGGCTCTTGGCGATCCCGGCGATCGTGCGCCGGAAGGCGCTCTCGTTGAAGAGGTCGGCCGCCTCGACCATCGCGAGCTCCGGCTCGGACAGACGCCGCAGGATCGGCTCGTCCGCGACCGGCTCGACGTCCGACTTCCGCGTGTCGCCGAGGAAGGAGCTGAGCCACGAGCGCCGGCGGCGGTCGGCGACTACGGGGGTCGTCGGACTCCCCTCCTTGATCCAGCCGTAGTCGAGCGCGGTCTCCTGGCAGAGCGGGCAGACCTCGACGTAGCTCTCGCCGTCGGGCGAGTAGCGCACGGAGCGTTCGCCGACGAGCAGTGTCCGCTCGCAGATCGCACACGTGCTGACGGCTGTGACGGCCTGCCGCGTGATCCGCATGTCGCCGAGGACCTTAGCCAACCGGGCTCGGGCCGACCAAACTCAGACTTTGGCCTCTTCCAGCTCTTTCTTCGTCTCGTCGATGATCTTCTGCGCGATGTGCGACGGGACCTCCTCGTAGCGCAGGAAGTGCATGTGGTAATCGCCTCGGCCGCCCGTGAGCGAGGTCAGCGCCTGGGAGTACGTGAGGATCTCCGCCATCGGCACCTCGGCCTTGATGCTGGTCATGCCGCCGCGCGGCTCCATGCCCTGCAGCCGGCCGCGGCGTGAGTTGAGGTCGCCGTTGATTGCGCCGACCGCGTCGTCCGGAACGCTGACCTCGAGCTCCATGATCGGCTCGAGCAGCACCGGGTCGGCCTTGGCGTAAGCCTCCTTGAAGGCCATCGAGCCGGCGATCTTGAACGCCATCTCCGAGGAGTCGACGTTGTGCTGCTGGCCGTCGACGAGCCGAACCCGGACGCCCTGCACCGGCGCGCCGGCGAGCTCGCCGTGCTGCATCGCCTCCTGGATGCCCTTGTCGACCGCGGGCCGGTACCCCTGCTGGATCACGCCGCCGACGATCTCGTCGACGAACTCGTAGCCCTCGCGCTCGGGCAGCGGCTCGAGCACGATCTCGCAGTCGCCGAACTGCCCGCGGCCGCCGGTCTGCTTCTTGTAGCGGTGGCGCGCCCGCGAGTCCTTGCGGATCGTCTCGAGGTACGGCACGTGCGGCTGGTGCAGGTCGACGTCGACGCCGAAGCGGCCCTTCAGCCGGTCGACCGCCACCTCCACGTGCATCTGGCTCATGCCGCTGAGCAGCTGGTCGCCGGTCTGCGGGTCGCGCCGCAGGACGAGCGTCGGGTCCTCCTCCGCTAGCCGCCGCAGCGACGATGCGACCTTCTCCTCGTCGCCCTTCGCCTTCGGCGTGACCGCGAAGCTCATCACCGGCTCCGGGAAGTCGAGCTTCGGCAGCTCGAGCTCGCGCTCCGAGTCGAGCAGCAGGTCGCCCGTCGTCGTCTCCTTCAGCTTGGCGACGGCGCCGATCTCGCCGGCGCCGAACTCCTTCGCCGGATCGTGGTCCTTGCCCTGAAGCGTGAGCAGCGCGCCCACGCGCTCCTTCGCGTGCGAGCGCGCATTGACGACCGTCGCGTCCGAGTTGAGCGTTCCGGAGAGGACGCGGAAGAGGTTGATCCGCCCCGCGAAGGGGTCGGCCACGGTCTTGAAGACGAATGCGGCCGTTCCCGCGCCGTTCACGTCGATCGAGGCGGGCCGCCTGGCCGGCGACGGCACGCCTTCGACGAGCAGGTCGAGCAGCGCCGTCGTGCCGAGGTTCTTCGTCGCCACGCCGCAGGCGACCGGGAACAGCTCGCCGCGAGTAACCGCGTCCTTGAGCGCGTGCGCGACCTCCTCGTGGCCGAGCTCCTCGCCCTCGAGGTAGCGCTCCATCAACCCTTCGTCGGTCTCGACGACCGAGTCGAGCAGCTGCGTGCGGTACTGCTCGACCGTGTCGTGGAGCTCCTCCGGGATCTCGGTCGGCCCGCTCTCCCGCTGACCGTCGGGGCTCATGTAGGCGCACATGTGCAGCACGTCGACGATGCCGGTCAGCTCGTGCTCGCTGCCGATCGGCAGGTGCACGGCGACGCAGCGCTCGGAGAGCTGCGAGCGGAACTGCTCGAGCGCGCGGTAGAAGTCGGCCCGCTCGCGGTCGAGCATGTTCACGAAGACGACCCGCGGCAGGTCGAGGGCCGTCGAGCGCTCCCACACGCGGCTCGTCTGCACCTCGACGCCCATCACGGCACTCGCCACGACCAGCGCGCCCTCGACCACGCGCAGGGCGGCAACCGTGTCGCCGGTGAAGCCCGAGTCGCCCGGCGTGTCGATCAGGTTGATCTTCCGCTCCTGCCACTCGAGGTGGCAGAGCGACGACGAGAGCGACATCTGCCGGCGCTGCTCGTCCTCGTCCCAGTCGGAGGTGGTCGTCCCGCCTTCGACCGTGCCGAGACGGTTGATCGCCCCGGCCTGGAAGAGCATCGCCTCCACCAGCGACGTCTTCCCGGTGCCGCGGTGGCCGGTGACGGCGACGTTGCGGATCTTGCCGGGCTCGGTTGGCATCGCTGGCTGGTCCTCCTGCGTGTCGGGTTTTGCGGGAGATCCTAGCGCCGTCCGGACGTATGCTCGCGCCCGCGATGTGGTGGCGGGACGCGGTCGTCTACCAGGTCTACCCCCGCTCGTTCCAGGACTCCGACGGGGACGGCGTCGGCGACCTGCGCGGGGTCGCCGAGCGGCTCGAGCACCTCGCCTACCTGGGCGTCGACGCGCTCTGGCTCTCGCCGATCTACCCCTCCCCGCTCGCCGACTTCGGCTACGACGTCTCCGACTACACGGACGTCGACCCGAGCTTCGGGACGCTCTCGGACTTCGACGCGCTCGTCGCGTCCGCGCACCGCCTCGGCCTGCGGGTGCTGCTCGACTTCGTCGTGTGCCACACGTCGATCGAGCACCCGTGGTTCCGCAAGCACCCGGACCGGTACATCTGGTCGCCGGTCGACGGGCCGCCGAACAACTGGGTCGCGGCCTTCGGCGGCCCGGCGTGGAGCCGGGACGAGCGCAGCGGCCGCTGGTACCTGCACTCGTTCTACCCAGAGCAGCCGGATCTCGACTGGCGCAACCCGGAGGTGGTCGACGCGATGCAGGGCGTCGTCCGCTTCTGGCTCGACCGCGGCGTCGACGGTTTCCGGCTCGATGCCGTCAACCTGATCCTCAAGGACGCGGAGCTTCGCGACGACCCGCCCGCCTCGGGCGAGTTTCCGTTCCCCCGCGCGGGCGAGAGCGCCACCCTCGACCACGTCTACTCCGACAACCAACCGGACGCGGTGGAGGCTCTGCGCGCGATCCGAGCGGCCGCCGGGGACGCGCTCCTCGTCGGCGAGGTCTACCTCCCGACGAGCGAATACGGGCGCTGGCTCGAGGTGCTCGACCTCGTCTTCGGCTTCGAGCTCCTCTTCACGCCCTGGGACGCGGGGCGGCTGCGGGACGCGATCGAGCGGGCGGCGAAGCTGGAACGGGTCGCCTGGGTGATGTCGAACCACGACTTCGACCGGCTCGCCACCCGCGTCGGACCGGAGAATCTGCGCGCCGCGGCAGTTCTCCTCCTCATGCTCCCCGGCGCGGCGTTCGTCTACCAGGGCGACGAGATCGGCCTCGTGAACGGCCCGGGTCACGAGCCGCCGTTCGACCGCGCCGGCCGCGATGGGCTGCGCCACCCGATGCAGTGGGACGCGAGCGCGAAGGCCGGCTTCACGACCGGAGAGCCCTGGCTGCCGCTCGTCGACCCGCAGGAGCGCAACGTCGAGTCGCAGCGCGGCGACACGGGCTCGCTGCTGGAGCTCTATCGCCACCTGGTGGCGCTGCGCCGCACGCTCGGCGACGGCTTCCGGCTGGTCGACGCCGAGCCCGGCGTGGTCGCCTTCGAGCGGGCCGGGCACACGGTCGCGGTGAACACGACGCGCGAGCCGCGAACGGCCCCACGAGGCGAAATCGTCCTCGCGACGCACGCGGAAACCGGGCTGCCTCCGCACGCAGCCGTGATCGTGCGAAACTAGTACGCGTATGGCCGAGATCGCGTACGACGCCGTCCAGAAGATCTACCCCGACGGCACGCAGGCGGTGCACGACCTCAACCTCGAGATCGAGGACGGCGAGCTGATGGTTCTCGTCGGCCCGTCCGGCTGCGGCAAGACGACGGCACTGCGGATGCTCGCGGGGCTCGAGGAGATCACCGACGGCGAGATCCGGATCGGCGACGTGATCGTCAACGACCTGACGCCGAAGGAGCGCGACATCGCGATGGTCTTCCAGAGCTACGCGCTCTACCCCCACATGTCCGTCTACGACAACCTCGCCTTCGGGCTGAAGCTGCACAAGGTCCCGAAGAACGAGATCAAGGAGCGTGTCGACCGCGCAGCCAAGATCCTGCAGATCGAGGACTTCCTCAAGCGCAAGCCGCGCGCGCTCTCCGGCGGTCAGCGCCAGCGCGTCGCCATGGGCCGCGCGATCGTGCGCGAGCCGCAGGCGTACCTGATGGACGAGCCGCTCTCGAACCTCGACGCGAAGCTGCGCGTGCAGATGCGCGCGGAGATCCACCAGCTCCAGCGCCGCCTCGACGTGACCACCATCTACGTCACGCACGACCAGGTCGAGGCGATGACGATGGGTGACCGCGTCGCCGTGATGAACGCCGGCCACCTGCAGCAGGTCGAGACGCCTCAGGTGCTCTACGACCAGCCGGTGAACGAGTTCGTCGCCGGCTTCATCGGCTCGCCGTCGATCAACCTCGTCGCCGCGCAGCTGGAGCGTGACAACGGCCGCCTCGAGGCGATCTTCGGCGACCACAAGCTCACGGTCGACGACCAGCTCGCGCGAAACCGCAGCCGTGTGGCCGAGTACGTCGGCCGCGAGGTGATTCTCGGGATCCGGCCGGAGGACTTCGAGGACGCGAGCCTCGAGCCGGACACGCCTGCCGACCGGCGCATGAAGGTCACCTCGGACCTGGTCGAGCCGCTCGGATCCGAGGTGCTCGTCCACTTCAGCGCCGGCACGGAGCGGATCGTCTCGAGCGCGGCGACCGCGGACGTCGGCGAGGACGCCGAGGTTTCGTTCACCGACGACGAGGACAGCGGCGCCACGGACCGCCTGGTCGCACGGGTGAGCCCGAAGTCGCGCGTGGCGCTGAACAGCCCGATCGAGCTGGCCGTCGACACGACGCGCCTCTACTTCTTCGACCCGGAAACGCGAGCCGCGATCTAGATCAGCCCTTGACCGCGCCGGCGGTCAGGCCGGCGAGGATGCGGCGCTGCAGGATCAGCGTCGCGGCGATCAACGGCAGCGTCACGATGATCGTCGCTGCCATCACGGTTCCCCACGGGAACTGGAAGGCGTTGCCGCTCGTGCCCGTGAAGGAGAAGATCGCGACCGGCACCGTGTAGTGGCTGGGCGACTGGATGAACGAGACCGCGAACAGGAACTCGTTCCAGGCCGCGATGAACGCCAGCAGGCCCGTCGTCACGAGACCCGGCGCGATCAGCGGCAGCAGTACTTTCCAGAACACCTGCAGGGGCGTGGCACCGTCGACGTAGGCGGCCTCCTCGAGGTCGGCCGGGAGGGCGCGCATGAAGCTCGTCAGCACCCAGATCGTGAACGGGAGCGTGAAGATCATGTAACTGAAGACGAGCGCCCACGGGCTGTCGTACAGCTTCGGAAAGTCGATCGGCCCGATGATGTGGAAGCCGCTGAACATCGTGTAGAGGGCGCCGAGGATCGCAATCTGCGGGAAGATGGTCATCGAGAGCATCAGGTAGAGCACGAACGACTTGCCGTGGAAGCGGAAGCGGCCGAGCGCATATGCAGCCGTCGAGCCGACCGCGAGCGACAGCAGCGTCACCGCCCCGGCGACGAGCGTCGAGTTCAGCAGCGCCCGCCGGAAGTAGCTCGAGCTGAGCGCGTCGTGGAAGTGCGCCCACGTCGGGTGGCTCGGGAAATACTGGACCGGCGTGTTGAAGAGCGCGGTGTCCGGGGTGATGGACGAGCGGAGCGCCCAGTAGAACGGGAAGAGCGCATAGATCCCGATCGCGATGATCAGGAGCCAGAACCCGAGCCGCGTCAGCACGCGGCCGACGGGGCTCCGGCGCAGTCGCACCGAGCGCGACATCGGCCGCACCCTGCCCGTGGTCTGCGCCGCGGTGCTCAATCGTCACCCACCCGCACGACGGTGACGTAGATGACGACGAACAGCGAGATGATCAGGAAGATCGCGACGCAGAGGGCTGCGCCGTAGCCGACGTGCCCGTCCTGGACGATCGTGCCTTGCGCGACGACCGCCATCGACTGTGCCCCGAGGCGGTTCCCGAAGAAGACAGCAAAGACGTCGTAGACGCGAAGCGCGTCGAGGCTCCGGAAGATCAGCAATACGAGGATCGCGGGCCGCAGCAGCGGGAACGTGATCCGCCAGAACTGCTGCAGAGCATTG
>Ga0207665_10002550_pt1 | contig 12240 bp, 11 predicted proteins | sample LARL112metaG_FD_184351 | JGI IMG/M metagenome (GOLD analysis project Ga0207665, IMG submission 184351) | Corn, switchgrass and miscanthus rhizosphere microbial communities from Kellogg Biological Station, Michigan, USA - LAR L11-2 metaG... | ecosystem: Host-associated > Plants > Roots >...
ATCCACGGCTGCTGGGGTATCCAATGCGGGCTTAGCCGCACCGTCATCCTTCTGCTGAGCAAAAAGCGGAAGCGCGAAAATCGCGCTGACCGCTGCTGCTGCACACCACTTACGCATAGCCATCCTCCATAAAATCGTAATGAACTGTTTCGCTGATTCCCGCGTCCGCCCCTCTGGAAAAACCGCGCGCATGTAAATGGCGTGGTTCGTTCTTTGTCTCATTGCGCAAGGAAATATGGCTTGCAGGTCCCCCACCCAGGCCCGGAACATTCACAGAGAGGGACTGTCTAAAAGAGACAAAGCGCGGTGGCAATAGCGTATGTCAACCCTGTCGAGTTCCGCAAGCAAATCCTTGCTGCTACAGGATTATCTGGGGTCCGCGATGCGTCCGGAAAAAACTGATAAACTGCGATCTACATGATGACGTTTACGACCATTGATCTGAACTGGACTGGGCGACCACGATCCATTGCGGCAATGCTGATCGAATCCGCAGACAGAGTTGCGCTCATTGATCCCGGGCCAGGCTCCACGGTGGAAGCGCTGCGTATGGAGCTCAGCTCGCGTGGCCACGATGTGCAATCGCTCGATTCGCTTCTACTGACGCACATCCACCTGGATCACGCCGGTGCGACGGGCACACTGGTCCGCGAAAATCCTAGTCTTAAAGTCTATGTCCACGAATCCGGCGCAAAACACATGATCGATCCAACGAAACTGCTGGCAAGCGCCGGGCGACTCTATGGTGGCGATTTGCAGGCGCTTTACGGCGAGACGGTCGCAGTTGCCGAGAGGAATTTGCAGTCACTGAAAGGCGGAGAGCAAGTCAGGGTGGACGAAGCGGAGTTTGAGATCTTCTATACGCCCGGCCACGCGTCTCATCATTTGACCTATTGGGAGCGGCAATCGCGAACAGCGTTCGTCGGAGATACGGCGGGAATTCGCGTCGAAGGAGATTCGTTTCTCTTGCCGGCCACTCCGCCTCCAGACATCGACGTGGAACTCTGGAACCGATCGCTCGGAATGATTGCGTCTTGGAAGCCAGAGCGGATTTTTCTTACGCACTTCGGATTTATGGAAAATCCCAGTGAGCATATTCAGCTGTACAAGGAACGGCTGGCTGAATGGACGGAACTTGTACGAAAGCTGCTGGACAGCGGCGTGGAAGCAAGCGAAGCCGAGAAAATTTTCGTGGAAACGACTTCTGCCAAAATCAGGTCGACAATGCCGGAGGAAGTGGCGGATCACTATATTTTTAATGGCGCGCTGAAGCTTTCCTGGTTGGGCCTGATGCGCTATGTGCGGAAAAAAGACGAGCTGGCCAAGTCCGCAATCATCAGGTGAAGAGAAGCTGATTGGCTGGTCAGGAAAGTCAGGAGCTTAATTCTTCCGGCACCTGCTGTGCTGGTTCCGTGGCGGGAGATTCCTGCGCAACGGCGAGCGCCGCGAACCGGGCCGACAAACCGTCCACGAGAAGATCCGCGAGTTTGCGGGCAGCGGCGCCGTCGGGATCGCGATCAGGATTGTACTGGGTAACATCGAGGCCAAGCAGGGTCTTCTGGCTGAGGACTTCGCGAAGCGAAACGCGAACTTCTTGCAAGCTAAGCCCGCCGCTTCCCGGAACATTGACGGCGGGAAATTCTTCCTGGGCGATAACATCGGTGTCGAGATGCAGAATAAATTCGCGCGATTCGGTGTGGAGATGGGCGAGAGCATCACGGGCGCTCTCAGCTGCACCCTTTTTCTGAATGTCAGCGGCGTAAACGTAGCGCAGCGGTGACTTCGAAAGAAATTCCTGTTCCGGCGGATCGACGCGTTCAAGACCAAAAAGAAGAACATCGGGCTCGCGAACCAGTGGCGTTTCTCCCCAGAAACGAACCAGTTCCGGCGCACCCCGGCCAATGATATGAGCGACAACCATGCCATCGATGCGACCGGAAGGAGTGGATGCGGGGGTGTTGAGATCGGCGTCGCGATCCATCCAGAGCAGGTTGAGATGCTTATAATAGCGACGCGCACCGGTGAGCAGACCTATGACTTGCGCGCAATCGCCGCCAAGCACAAGGACCAGCGCTCCGCTCTTGACAGCAATTTCAGCCTGAACTTTCAGGTCGTTTAAACCGGCGACAATTGCGGGGAGATTGCGCGCGCGGCGATGCTCTTCATCATCGGCAAAGAGCCGGGGCGGGCAATCGCCCATGTCCGTCACTTCGTAACCGATATTTTTTAGCTTTTCGACCAATCCCGCGGCACGCAGTGCTTGGGGAGCTTTTTCCGTACCTGTCAGAAAGGCAGCCGCGCTCGAGCAGGCGCCAATCAAGGCAATCTTCTTCGGCTGACGGACAATTTTGACCGCCAAGTTTTTCTCCTGGAGTTTCTGAAATGCGGCCGGCGCCTTCGCGACCTGCCGCCCCCTGCTACTGGTAAGAAAACCGGCCCTATGTGCCTATATCCTGATACTCAGTACTATTTGACGCTCACTACCGCCGAGGCGCGGCTGCGATGGTCGCAAGCTCCGGCGGAAGCGTAAAGCGAACGTCTTCACGAATCAAATCCAAATCGCGCTGGTCGGTATAACCGTGCTCGGCGAGCCGCTGGCTGACTTGCTCCACCAACACTTCGGGTGCGGAGGCGCCGGCGGTGAGTCCGACACTGTTTACCCCTTCGAGCCATGCGGGATCAATGTCCGAAGCGGAATCAATCAATTCCGCTTTGACTCCACGACGCTGAGCGACTTCCACCAAGCGATTCGAATTAGAGCTGTTCTGCGAGCCCACAACGAGGATCAAATCGACATCCTGCGCGACCTGCTCCACAGCTTCCTGACGATTTTGCGTGGCATAGCAGATGTCGTCGCTCTTTGGGCCGACGATCTTCGGAAATTTCTGGCGAAGGCGGGCGACAATTTCCTGGGTGTCGTAAAGGCTGAGAGTGGTCTGGGTAAGAAATGCCAGCCTATCCGGATTGTTGACTTCCAGATTATCAACGGCCTCTACGGAATCGACCACGATGGTGCGGTCGGGCGCTTCTCCAGACGTACCGATAATTTCCTGGTGGTCCTTGTGGCCAATAAGAATGATGGTGCGGTCTTCGCGCGCAAACTTGAGAGCTTCGAAATGAACTTTGGTGACCAGCGGGCAGGTCGCATCGATTACTCTGAGCGAGCGAGATTTGGCTTTTTCGCGGGCTGCAGGTGGAACGCCGTGAGCGCTGAACACCAGGACCGCGCCGTGGGGAACCTCGTCAATAGATTCAACGAAAATCGCGCCACGCCGGCGCAATTGCTCTACAACATACGTGTTATGAACAATTTCGTGGTGAACGTAGACCGGCGCGCCATACGCTTCAAGCGCTAACTCGACAATGTCAACCGCGCGAACGACTCCTGCGCAAAAGCCTCTCGGCCTGACCCTAAGTAGTACTTTGCCTTTTGATTCCGTGGCCATCTTGCTCCCTAGTTGTTAGGCGCTGATTCCTAAAACTCTATCATAACTCAGAGACGGGAGAGCGAGCAGCGGTTTTCCAGATTGTTGAGTAGCCTTATATCAGCTATCACCTTCGGGCTGCCCTGGGCAGGTTGCCACGTTAATCGTTTACATGAAATACCTGAGACCTGCCTCCGCAGATCTTCAGGCTCGGCTCGCTAAGCCGAAAAATTGGCAATCCACTTCAAACTTTTTTGAGGAGTCCGTGTTGGAGCGACTAGGGGAATGTTCAATGAACTCGAAATGGATTAACCAACCTCGAATGTTGATGGTCGCGCTGATTGTGTTGTTTTCGGGATTTGGACTGGCCGGATGCGAAGACGTCACGGTGGACCGCGACCCGAATATCCCGATCATTAAGGGAATGACGTGGGCGTGGCGGACGCCGCCTTCGCAGATGCGGCCGCGCTACTCTTCACAATATTATTCCGATCGGCAGATACTTTCACGGGATTCCGGCGCTCGCAAGGCCTTCGCCGCGAACACGGATTTTGAGAACGAGACGGTGCGCGAGAGGCTGCAGTTGGCAATTGAGAAGGAACTGCATTCGAAAGGCCTGGTGGAGGTGGACAATCCCGGGCAGGCAGATTTTCTTGTGGACTACCACATTGGCGTGCAGCGGCGGCGCGAAATGGTGGCAACTTCGGCACAGCCGATGATCGCTTGCGGACCTTATGGGTGCGGCAATGGTTGGGGCTGGGGATATTGGGGACCGCCAGAAGTGATGCTCCATCCAATCCAATACCGCGAGGGAACGATTGTGTTTGATTTAGTGCAGCGAGCGGGAAACCGGCTGGCGTTCCGCGCCATCAGCAAACACAGGATCAATCGAGGCTCATTCAAACAGGGCCAAGTAAGTGAAGGCATGAAGGAGCTGTTGGAAAAGCTGAAGACGACAAAGTGAATGTGCTGACGCGTTCGCGCGGCGCAGACTTTAATCAACATCTCGGAAAATAGTCACGATAAGCTGTGCGGTTTTCTCTGGCTTCTCCTTGCCGCAGCTCCCTCGATTTCTAGTCGAATATTTTTTATTTCTTTTTTTCTGTCCTTCGATTATCTTTCTTAAAATCGCAATCAAATTAACTCTGCGCAAAAAACACCAAAGTACTTTCGTACCCGGAGGTCTGGTATGTCATCCGCGACGCTATCATCCACAATCACGCCCGCACAGAGTGCCAGGCCGGAGCCCGTCGAACAACTTATGCAGTTCGCAACGGGATATATGATGTCCGCCGCACTTTTTGCAGTGACGTCGTTGAAGATTCCGGATTTATTGGAATCCGGCTCCAAGACTATCAGTGAACTCGCAGCTTCAACCGGCTCGCACGAGGATGCTTTGTATCGAGTTATGCGTGCGCTTTCATCAGTGGGCCTGTTTGACGAAAACCCAGCGCGCACGTTTTCGCTCACGCCAGTATCGGAGCCGCTGTGCGTTGATGCGCCGAATTCCATGCGCGATATGGCGCTGTGGCTTACCGGTCCATTTCATTTTCAAGTGTGGCGCGAACTGGGGCATTCCGTACGCACGGGAGAAACCGTTCCGGAAAAAATATTTGGAGTCCCCTGTTTCGGTTATTTCGAGAGAGACAAGGAAGTCGGCGACAGATTCAACAACGCGATGACCGGATTCAGTGTCTCGACAATTGCGGCTGCACTGGAAGCGTATGACTTCGGCTGGCTGGCGGGAAAAACTCTGGTGGATGTGGCCGGAGGACACGGAATGGTGTTGACGGAGATCCTGAAAAAGTGCCCGAACACCAAGGGCGTGCTGTTTGACCTGGAGCATGTGGTCACGGGCGCGAAGCCGAGAATCGAGAGGCAGGGACTCTCGGTGCGCTGCTCGATTGCTCACGGCGATTTTTTTGTGGCGGTACCAGAAGGCGACGCGTACGTCATGAAAAACATCATTCACGACTGGAACGACGAGCGGTCAGCAACAATTCTTAAAAATATCCATCGCGCCTCGCGGCCCGGGTCGCGCGTAATTCTTCTTGAGGCAGTGATTGCCCCAGGCAATGAACCGCACTTCGCAAAATGGATTGATATTGAGATGTTGCTGCTTCCGGGAGGGCGCGAGCGAACTGAACAGGAATATCGTGATCTTTTCGCAGGCGCCGGATTCAAGATGAGCAAAGTTGTGCCTACAAAATCTCCGCTGTGCGTGATCGAGGCAGTTCGCGAGAATTGACGCTACTCCAGCATTGTTCTTTTGTCGTCTAGGCCGCGGCATATTCACTCGTTGAGAGAAGCCCGGTGGAGAGAAGCCGAATTGAAACGCACCTCGAAAAACGTTTTGCGATCGCAGCCTGTTCCCACGGCAAATGCACAAACAATCGCCAATCGCTTGATGGTGGTTGCGCGCGAATTTCACGGGCGCGGGTGGGCACTTGGAACCAGTGGAAATTACAGTGTAGTTCTGCAACCCAGCCCGTTTCGTCTGCTGATCACATCGTCTGGCTTGGATAAATCAGCACTGGCGGAAAGCGATTTCCTCGAAATCGACGCGGACGGACGAGTGCTCCGCGGCAAAGGTAAGCCCTCCGCGGAAACGTTTCTGCATCTGGCCGTGGCCCGCGCAAGGAATGTTGGCTGTGTGCTGCACACCCATTCCGTTTGGAGCACACTCCTTTCGGAGCGCCATAGCGACGAAAGTGGCTTGGCAATCTCCGGATACGAGATGCTTAAAGGCCTGGAAGGCGTGAAAACGCACGAGCATCGCGAATGGATTCCGATCTTAGAGAATAGCCAGGACATTGCAGCACTTGCACGCAGGGTAACAGACGTCCTGGAGCGCGAGAAGGACGCGCACGGATTCCTTCTGAGCGGCCATGGGTTATATACTTGGGGCGTGGATATGGCGCAGGCGCGCCGTCACGTGGAGATTTTTGAATTTTTGTTTGAGATTGTGGGGCGCTGCGAATTTGGCGCAGTACCATCCAACGTTAAATGAAGAATGAAGGTCGCTTATGGCAACGATTCACATCCCAAGTGAAAAACGAACGCTGACGCACAAGGAAGAGATCCAAGCGTACCTCGCCGGAATCGGAATCACCTACGAGCAGTGGAAGCCAGCACACGAGATCGCAGAAGGTGTAAGCGCTGAAGAAGTGCTGCATGCCTATGCGCCAGAAATCGAGCGCCTGAAAAATGCGGGCGGATATGTGACCGCCGACGTGATCGACGTGATGCCGACGACTCCGGGTTTGGATGCGATGCTGAATCGGTTCAACTCCGAACATTGGCACGATGAAGACGAAGTTCGATTCATCATTGAAGGGCGCGGACTATTCCACATTCATCCGCGCGAAGGAAACGTGATTTCCATCACGGTTGAGGCCGGGGACTTGTTGAGTGTGCCCAGGGGAACGTGGCACTGGTTTGATCTTTGCCAGGAGCGCCGCATTCGCGCGATCCGTTTGTTCCAGAATGCTTCGGGCTGGACGCCGAACTATACGGAAAGCGGCACGGACCGTGGCTACGATCCAGTGTGTTTCGGGCCGTCGTACATTGCGCCTCGCGGCACCATGAGCTGAAGTTGTCACCACCGACTGAAGCCGCTGAAATCCGGGCATTGCTTCTCGACGTCGAAGGCACTACCACTCCAATTGATTTCGTTTTCAAGACGCTGTTTCCTTTCGCCAGCGATCGCGCGGAAGATTTTCTTCGGCGTCATTCGCAGAATGCCGAAATCAACGGTCTAATCGATCAACTTCAGGAGTCTTGGAGTACGCATCAATCCAACGGCGCGCCGCAAAGGAATGAGGAGACAGCTGGCGGGCGTATCGCGAGCGCCGCAGCTTACGTGCGCTGGCTGGCCGCTCGGGATAGCAAACTCACACCGTTAAAAATTCTGCAGGGAAGAATCTGGGAAGAAGGATTTCGAAACGGTGAATTGAGGGGCGAAGTTTACCGGGACGTTGCTCCGGCGTTCGCTCGGTGGGCAGCGCAGGGACGCTCTATTGCGATTTTTTCCTCCGGAAGTGTGTTGGCGCAGCGATTGCTATTTGCGCATTCGACTGCCGGAGATCTCACCTCATTCCTGCACGGCTATTTCGACACAACGACCGGGCCAAAACGTGAAGCCGAAAGCTACCGGAAAATCGCCGAATCGATCTGCGTACCACCGCGGGCGGTACTCTTTGTTTCGGATGTCGGCGAAGAGCTCGATGCGGCACTCGCGGCGGGAATGAAGACTGGGCATTCGCTGCGGCCCGGAATTCCGGAACTGGCGGAGAAACGCCATCCGGAGATACGAAGTTTCGATGACATTTAACCGGTTAGGTGGAGGCTGAACGACTGGTGCAAGAGACGGTCCGTATTTATAAAGAGGTTTCTGCGCGAGAGTACGCGATAGATTTTCATGCACAAAAGACGGAGAGATTCTTCACTACGCTCCGCGCCGTTCGGAATGACGGTCACGTGGGGGCGAAACGAATAGAACGGGTACGGTGAGAGATAAACGAGCCGGTAGAGGAGACAGGATGCTGCTGAAGGATCAAGCCGCTTTTATTACAGGATCGGGCCGAGGGATTGGACGAGCGATAGCGGAATTATTCGCAAAGGAAGGCGCCGCCGTTTTTTTGACGGCTCGCACGGAGACGCAATTATCTGCGACCGCAGCCGAAATTGCACAGGACGGCGGACGAGTCGAATATTTTGCCGCAGACCTGGCGAACGAATCCGATTGCCGCGCGGCGTTTGAGAAAGCGCTGACTTCGTTCGGGAGAGTCGATATTCTTGTGAACAATGGCGGACACTATGGACCGGTGGTTCCCGTGGAAGAGTATCCGATGAACGAGTTTGACCGCGTGATGGCGGTGCATCTGCGCGCGCCTTTTTTGTTGAGCCAACTCGCGCTGCCTGGAATGTACGAGCGACGGCGAGGCGCGATCCTGAATATTTCCAGCATTTCAGCGAAGGCCGCGTACAGCTGGGGCTCCGCGTATGCGGCGGCAAAAGCCGGGTTGCTGGGTTTGACTCGATACAATGCGGCGGAGGCGGCGCGCAAAGGGGTGCGAGTGAACGCGATTTGTCCCGGGCCGGTGACAGAAACCGAAATGAGCAAGGATCTGGGAATGGAGCTGGCGCGCAAGCTGAATATCAATAAGGAAGAACAGCTCAGCGGGTTCCTGAATTCGATCCTGCAAGGCCGTGGGACCAGGACCAAAGAAATTGCGGAGATGGCGTTATTTCTGTGTTCAGAGAAGGCCAGCGCGATCACCGGGCAGGCAATCAACGTGGATGGCGGCGCGGTGTTTTACTAAGCAGCGCGTACATTGTTAAGGAGCTCCGTTGTGGAAATACTCCATAGCTAATCCGCCTTTAAGCCCCGATACTTGCATTGACTTGACTGCATCGTAACACCTAGAATCGGCTCCCCTGCTGACATGATCGGCGAAACCATTTCGCACTATCGGATTACCGACAAACTCGGTGCCGGTGGCATGGGCATTGTCTATAAAGCGCAGGACCTGCAGCTTGAACGGTTTGTTGCGCTGAAATTTCTTCCTCACGATTTGGTGCTGAGTGAAACCGACCGCGAACGCTTTTTGCGCGAGGCACGGTCGGCTTCGGTGCTGGATCACCCCAACATTGGCGTAATTTACGGCATCGATAAGACAGACGATGGGCGGATGTTCATCGTCATGGCGTATTACGAAGGCCAGACGCTGTCGCAAAAATTAAGCAGTGGTCCGCTGTCATTGCGGCAAGCGATGGACTGGTCATGCCAGATAGCGGCGGGCCTTGCAGCAGCCCACGCGCGCAACATTGTGCATCGCGACATCAAGCCATCGAACATCATCATCGTGAAAGACAATTCGGCGCGCATTGTGGATTTTGGGCTGGCTCGTGTCGTGGCCACGCCGAGTGCGACGATGACGGGCGGAACTACGGGAACACTGCCCTACATGTCGCCCGAACAAATTCTTGGCGAAGCGGTGGACCAGCGCTGCGACGTTTGGGCGCTGTCGATTCTGCTAGTGCAGATGATAACGGGGAGTCATCCCTTTGGGCGAGACAACACCACCGCGATGACGTTCGCGATTTTGAACCAGCCGCCGGCGGCAATCGAAGCTTTGCCGGCGCTGCTGCAGCCAATTGTGCTGCACGGACTGGCAAAAGATATAGCGCATCGTTATCCGAATGCGAAAGAAGTCTTAACGGATCTGGAGTCGGCGCGCGCGCAACTTACTTCTTCAGGAATTGCATTGGATGAGCCGACTTTGACGCAGCTGGTTCCTTCGGCGGCGCTGAAGCAGGCGATTTCGCATGCATCAACCCCGCGATGGCAGGCGGGCTCAGCGACGGCGCAGGCCGTTGCAGGTGCTACTGCTACACCGAAGGCACGCCGCGTCGCGCCATATTTTTTTGTGGCGCTTGCGGCAGTGGTGCTTGCTGCTGGTTCACTGCTGTTTCCGTCTGTGCGGCAGCGTGCCGCGAATTTGCTTTCCGGAAGCGGCGGCGAAAAACACGTCGCGGTGCTTCCCTTCGACAATATTGGAAACGATCCCGCGAATGAAGCAGTGGCGGAAGGCTTGATGGATTCGTTGACCAGCAAACTTTCCAATCTGGACGCGCAGCAGCAATCATTGTGGGTGGTGCCATCGAGCGTGGTGCGCAGCCGCAAGGTAAGCGATCCTGCATCGGCGGGAAAAGATTTGGGAGCGAACCTGGTGGTGAAAGGCAGCATTCGCCGCGACGCAAAAAATGTGCAGCTCACGGTAAACCTGATTGACGCAAAGGATTTGCGGCAAGTTGGCTCGGCGGTGCTGGATGACGCGACGGGAGATCTTGCGGGACTGCAAGATGAAGCAGTGGCGCGGCTGGCGCGGCTGATGAATATCAATGTGACCGCGGAAAGTTTGCGCGCGACGGGCGGACAAGCTTCACCTGCGGCGTATGAGCAGTATTTGAAAGCGCTGGGGTTGATGCAGAGGTACGACAAGCCGGGAAATCTGGATCAGGCCGTGATGGCGCTGAATGACGCGGTGAAGAACGATCCGAAATTTGCGCTGGGATATGTTTCGCTGGGAGAAGTGTACCGCCTGAAAAACCAGCTTAGCCCGGATCCGAAGTACGTTGAGCAGTCGACTGCGTATTTGCAGCGCAGCTTACAACTCAACGACCGGCTGCCCGGGGCATACGTTTCGCTTGGCAAGCTTCACAGTTCGGTTCAACAATTCGATTTGGCCCAGCAGGAGTTTCAGCGGGCGATTGCGATTCGACCTCTGGATTCCGAGGCGGTTCAAGGGATTGCTACGAACTATGAGCACATGGGACGCGCTTCTGATGCGGAGGCCGAGTTCAAGCGGGCTGTTGCGTTACAACCAGACAACTGGGACAGCATCAACACGCTCGGAAGATTTTACGTCCGGCAAAACCGGTTTAAAGATGCTATTGTGCAGTTTCGACGGGTCATTGAGCTAACCCCGGACAATGCCACGGCCTACAGCAATCTGGCAGGAACGTACATCAATCTGGATGACCCAGCAGTGTATGGCGAAGCAGAGAAGGATCTGAAAAAGTCGATCGAGCTGGCGCCAAGCTACGCGGCGTACGCCAATTTGGGAAATCTGTACATGGAGCAGAAGCGCTTCGCCGATTCGGCGGTGATGACGCGGAAAGCGCTGGAACTAAATGACCGAGACTATCTCGTTTGGGACAATTTGCGAATTGCATATCAGTGGTTGGGAGATGAAACCAACGGCCAGCTGGTTCGAAAAAAAACCATCGCCCTGCTGGAAGACTACACCCGTGAACGCGCACAGGACGGTCCCGCGCAATCACTGCTGGCGAAACTCTACGCGCTAGATCATCAGGACGGACGCGCAAAAAATCATATTGATTCAGCCTTAGCGTTGGCTCCCGCCGATCTGAATGTTCTTGAGGATATAGCAGAGACGTATGCCGCGTTACGCGAACGAGCCAAGGCGATTGAATACATCGGCAAATCATTGTCAAGCGGCGCAAAAAAGGAAGAGTTAAAAGACCGGCCGGGATTGCAGGAGCTTATGGCCGACGCGAGTTTCCGTGCAAACGGAAAGTGAAGTAAAGACAAGCTACGCATTGAAGGAGATAAAGTATGGCAACACCAGCCTCTAGATTGACGACTTCGATTACGCCATCCCAAGTTGTAAGCATTAACCTGGTAAACGGTATCCCCACACCGAGCTTGGATCCAGTAACCATTCCGTTCGGCGGGTCAGTGCAGTTCGTGAATAACATCACCGGCCAGGATTACGCGTTGGAGTTATTCACACAGAGCAACGATAAGCATGTGATGGCGGCCGTTTACCTGGCAGCAGGCGGTGGGTCGGCGATTCTGGTGAGCGACAATGACCTCAACGCGAAGGGCCAGAAATGTTTTTATAACATCGAGGCGTACAACGCGACTGCAGCCGATAAGGGCGGCATCACGGACACGACTTCCGGGGGACACAGCATCATTATTGGTTCAACCGGAGACGGTGACGACAAGTAGTGAAAGCAGGTTGGGCGGGTTGCACCTTGGCCAAACTCTTGGATTAATTCGAAGTTCGGCTGCTCGGGGCGTGCTGCGAGGCTACAAAGGGCGCAGCACGCCACGCCACACTTTCTGAAACTAATGATGGGTAAAGTAAGTCGCGTTGAGGTCAGCCTCCCGCGCGAGAATTTAAAACACAGCTAGCAGTTCTAGGACTACTTAAGTTTTGTGGAAGCTTGCGATAACTAGGAATATTTTCGGAGATTCAGTTAGAATCCATTCATATTCGGA
>Ga0207665_10002551_pt1 | contig 12234 bp, 13 predicted proteins | sample LARL112metaG_FD_184351 | JGI IMG/M metagenome (GOLD analysis project Ga0207665, IMG submission 184351) | Corn, switchgrass and miscanthus rhizosphere microbial communities from Kellogg Biological Station, Michigan, USA - LAR L11-2 metaG... | ecosystem: Host-associated > Plants > Roots >...
CCGGACCTCTACACCGACTCGCTCGTCGCCCTGAACGGGGCCACCGGCAAGATCGACTGGTTCCAGCAGGTCACGCCGCATGACTTCCGCGACTACGACTTCCAGGTCGCGCCGATCGTCCGGTCTCAGATGATCAACGGCACGCAGACCGAGACCGTGATCGGAGCCGGAAAGTCGGGCAAGGTCGTCGCCTTCCGCGCCGACAACGGCAAGCGGCTCTGGACGCGGAACGTCGGCGTGCACAAGTTCGACAGCGGCCCGTTCCCCCTCAAGAAGGCGGTCTGCTACGAGCCCGGCTTCCTCGGCGGCGTCGAGACACCGATGGCCGCGAGCGGAAACCTCGTCTACGTCCCGTTCGTGAACCTCTGCTTCGACGCGACGGCCACGGGGATCAAGAGCGCGGGCGGCTTCAACGGTGGCACCGGCGGCCTGGCGGCGCTCGATTCCGCGACGGGCAAGATCGTCTGGCAGAAGAACCTGCCGAGCCCCGCCTACGGTGCCGCGACGGTCGCCAACGACGTCGTCTTCACCGCGACGCTCGCGGGCAAGATCTACGCCTTCGACACGCAGACCGGCAAGGCGCTCTCGACGATGACGGGCCCGGCGGGCATCAACGCCTTCCCGGCCGTCACGAAGAACATGCTGATCATCGGCGCAGGGGCTTCCTCGCCCGCGATCAAGAAACCGCAGAACGAGATCGTCGCCTACTCGCTGAACGCACCCGCCGGCGGCGCAAAGACGCAGACCGCGCCTTCAGCCGGTTCGGCGTCGAGCGCCACGGCTGGATCCTCGGCGAGCACGACGGGCGTCTCGGTCCAGGTCAAGGGCGGGGAGTTCTTCTTCAGGCTCTCGACCAAGTCGGCGGCGAAGCCGGGCAAGGTCACGTTCGTCTTCAAGAACATCGGCCATGTCCAGCACGACTTCAGGATCGCCGGCAAGCAGACGCCGCTGCTCCAGCCCGGCAAGACGGCGAAGCTCGTGGTCACCTTCAAGAAGAAGGGGAAGTACACCTACCTCTGCACCGTGCCAGGTCACGCCCAGGCAGGGATGAAGGGCGTCTTCACCGTTCGTTGATGCTCGACGGAGCGCCTCCGGCCACCCGGTCGGAGGCGCTCCGCTCGCTCCTCCGACCATCGTCACCGGCCCAGAAAGGATTCAGATGGACACCGATCTCGTTCAGCTTCTACGGCCGCGCGCCCGGCGGAATGCCACCTCTTCCACCGACCTGGTCACGTGCTCGCTCTGCCTACGGGTACTCCGAGAGTCGGAGTGGGTCGACGCAGAACGCGTGATCCGGGAGATCCATTCCTATGACCTCGAAGAGCTTCCTCACCTGCTCCCGGGCCTGTGCGACGACTGCGCGGACCGAATCCTGACGCGTAGGGCAACTCACGCCGAAGCCGTCGCTGCCTGATGCGGGTCGCGTCGTATCCTCGTTCGATGGCCGCCGACCCAAATCTCCAGCACCAGGCGAGCGCCCTCGCCGCCGGAACCGCCGCCCCCGACTTCGAGCTCCAGTCGGCGCCGGACCAGACGCTGTCGCTGTCCGAGCTCCGCGGCCGTCCCGTCGTCCTCGTCTTCTATCCAGAGGATTGGAGCCCCGTCTGCTCTGACCAGCTCACTCTCTATCAGGAGCTGCTGCCCGAGTTCGAGCGGTTCGACGCCCAGCTCGTCGGCATCTCGGTCGACGGCATCTGGTCGCACCTCGCGTTCGCGAAGGAACGGCATCTCCAGTTCCCGCTCTTGCCCGACTTCGAGCCGAAGGGCGAAGTCTCGCGGCGCTACGGCGTCTACAGGGACGCGGACGGCACGAGCGAGCGGGCGCTCTTCGTGATCGACCGCGACGGCGTCATCCGCTGGAGCTACGTCTCGCCGGTCGGCGTCAATCCAGGCGCCGACGGAATCCTGCAGGCGCTCGAGGAACTTCCACAATGAGCACGCAATGGGAGCCGCGCCTCACGCTTCCGGTCGCCGACGATCGCGACCATGTTCAGGGCCCTGCGGACGCCGCGGTCACGCTGCTCGAGTACGGCGACTACGAATGTCCCTTCTGCGGAGCCGCGTATCCGATCGTCAAGCAAGTCCAGGAGACGATGGGCGAGCGGTTGCGGTTCGTCTTCCGGAACTTTCCGATCACGACGGCGCACCCGCATGCCGAGCAGGCCGCCGAGGCCGCAGAGGCCGCCGCGGCTCAAGGGCAATTCTGGCCGATGCACGATCTCCTCTACGAGAATCAACGGCACCTGGAGACGGACGATCTGATCGCGTACGCGAGCAGGCTGGGCCTCGACGTCCCACGATTCCAGCGTGAGTTGGCGGACCATGTTCACGCCGCGCGCGTTCGCGAGGACTTCATGAGCGGCGTGCGGAGCGGCGTGAACGGGACGCCGACGTTCTACATCGACGGCGAGCGGTACGAGGGCTCGTATGACGCCGAGCCGTTGCTCGACGCCCTGAAGCAAGCCGCGGCCTGAGCCCAAGGTCACGGAAGAGGCGGACGCATGGGCGCCCGCCTCTTCCTGTTCAAGCCGTCAGCGGATGATCGTGTCGCAGTACGTCGGGCCTGGGAAGACGCCGGTTTCCGGACAGGTCGCCACCTGCGCGAACTGGTCCGCCCCCATGAGGTCGTCGACCGTGTTGGGGTAGTGGACGCCGTAGTTGATGGCGCCGCCGTCCCACGAGAAGTACGGGTAGATGCAGAACGGGCCGCCGTATGCAGTGCAGTCGGTCGGGCCGACGAACGAGTTGCCGAGGATCTCCGCCTTGCCGCCGGTGTCCGAGACCGCCGCCCAGTTCTGCTGGTGCGAGCCGTCACCGAACGTGGCGTCGAAGATCCGGATCGGCGTGAAGCCGGCCCAGTTGTCGTTGTTGAACGAGCCGCAGAACGTCTGACCCGGAACGCAGAACTGGAGGGGATGGTCGCCGTAGAGATCCGAGTGGCCGATCTCCCAGACGAAGGCCATCGGCGTGTCCCAGACGCCGCCCCAGTCGAGCGCGTTGCCGATCACGTTCTGGTTGAACTCGGGAGTCAGCGGGCCGTCCTTGGGACTGTTGAGCACGAGCACGCTCGACGTCTGTCCGCTGGTCTCGTCCCGGACCTGCTCCTGGTAGGCCGAGCTCGACCCCGGCGCCCAGATGTGGACGTCGACGATGTCGAGCGCGTGCATGACGAACGGGGCCTTGCCCGTTGCGTCGGTGAGCATGCCGTTGAACGCGGCCGGCTCGGCGATGTTCTGTCCCTGCTTGGCGATCGTCCAGACCGGCGAGCACGCGGTGTAGACGTTGGGCGCGTGCACGAGGGAGAAGCCCCCGTTCGAGAAGCAGTTCTTGGTGATGGAGTCGGGATAGAACTGCAGCTCCAGGAACCCCTCCTGGCCGATCTTGTGCGGGTTCGTGTCCTTGACCGTGCCGCCGAACCAGAACGTCGGTCCTACGCTCGAGACCGTGGTGGTCCCGTCTGCCGGCAGTCGGACGCGCCACGTGATGTTCTGTGCGGAGCGCAGCGCCGACGAAACGGGGTCGAGCTCGGGCTCGTCGTGCCCGGTGCACCCCGGTGTGTAGGAGTCGTAGAAGTCCTCGCTCAGGCCGCCGGGGATGTGCGCGAGGCAGCCGGCCGTGGCTGCGCCTGCGACTCCCGAGGTGACGTTCGTCGATCCTGCCCCGGCGGAAGCGGCTCCCCCGAGAACGACGAGCGCGGCGGCCGCGACCGAGGCAACCAACATCCTCAGGCCGATCATGTGCTCCCTCCCTCCTGCCTGCCGTAGGTAGCGCAAACGCTATCGGGGTCGGTCCGGGCGTGCAACGTGCGCCGGTCCTTGACTTTCGCCGTCGAGCTTGAGAGATATAGCTCTCTCGACAAACCGGGCAACACGCTCAAAGGGGGATCCACATGAGTCGACGGCGTTTGATCGCTGTCGTCGGGCTCATGGCCGTTGCCGCCGCCACGGCGGTGTTATTGGCCACAGGCTCGACAAGAACGTCCTCGAAGGTTCGCCATGTCGCGAGCCCGCGCCTGGCCTCGATGCACGAGCAGGCAAACGAGGGTGATGCCGCGGACGCGGCGTCACAGGCGTACACCGACCGGGCGTACCCGGCGGACAGCATCTCGATCGACCAGATCCAGAGCGCGATTGCCGCGAACACCGCGGTCGCGCGCCACGGCGGAGCCACACTCGGCTCGAAGTGGGACTTCATCGGTCCCGACACGCTCGACGTCGACCGGCTCGGCACCCAGTCGTTCATCAAGGCGACGCAGTGGTCGGGCCGCATCACGGCACTCGCGGTCGACCCGAAGTGCAAGCCGCAGGAATGCACGGTCTACGTCGGCGCGGCCGGCGGTGGCGTCTGGCGCACGACGAACGGCCTCGCGCCGAACCCGAGCTGGAAACAGATCTCGGACGGGATCCCGACGAATGCGATCGGCTCGATCGCCGTCGACCCGAACGACTCGACCGGCAAGACGATCTACGTCGGCACCGGCGAGGGGAATGCGAGCGGCGACAGCGAGGCCGGGCTCGGTCTCTACAAGACGACGGACGGCGGCTCGCATTGGTCGCTCGTCCCGGGCTCGTTCGCAGCCGCCAACCTCCGGTCGATCACGTGGATTGCGATCCAGCCGGGGAACGCGCAGCACATTCTGTTCAGCACGCGCTCCGGCACGCGGGGCGAGGCCTCCAACTCAACGAGCACGGCCACGGTGGCCGCCGCCTCGCCTCCACTCGGCGTCTACAACTCGACGGACGGAGGCGCGTCGTTCGCGCAGACGCTGAACGGCTCCGTCAACGAGGTCAAGTTCGACCCGGGCGACGCGAACACCGTGTACGCGGCGCTCGCGGGCAGCGCCACGGGCGGCCTGCTTCGCTCGACCTCGGGCGGCGCGGGTGGCTGGACCCCGATCTTCCAGGAGAATCGGGGCCGCTTTTCCTTCGCGGCCGTCTCGCTGCCGAACGGCAAGACGCGCATCTACCTGGGCGACGCGAACTCCGGCGCCACGGGCGCGCAGGTGTACCGCATCGACGACGCGAGCCAGCCGGCGTCGACGCTGACCGCGTCGAACAACGCCGCGTGGACGAGGCTCTCGAACCCGAACGACGGCACGCCGGGGTTCCCCGTCTACAACTACTGCGCGTCGGCGTTCGGGCCGCAATGCTCGTACGACATGTTCGTCATGTCGCCGCCCGACCGCCCGAACATGGTGGTCGTCGGTGGGCTCATGCACTACGAGGAACTGAAGCCGTACGTCAACCAGGTTCCTCCCGACCAGGTGGTCGGCCAGCGCTCGAACGGCCGGGCCGTGCTCATGTCGTCCGACGCGGGCGTGAACTGGACGGACATGACCGGTGACGTCGGCGGCGAGTCGATGCACCCGGACCAGCACGCGCTCGCCTTCGTTCCGGGCGACCCGGATCAGTTCTTCGTCGGGTCCGACGGCGGGCTCATCCGCACGAGCGGCAAGTACGCCGACGCGTCGGCCCAGTGCGACACGCGTGCACTCCCGCTCACCGGGCAGAACCTCGCTGATTGCCACAGCTGGCTCAGCAAGATCCCGACCGAGCTGAAGGTCATGAATGCCGGGCTCGGAGACCTCCAGATGTACAGCATCTCGGTCAGCCCGTACTCGGCGGACACGGCGATGTCCGGCACGCAGGACAACGGCACGCTCTCGTTCACCGGCTCGACTCGGTGGGTGCTGCCGCTCACCGGCGACGGCTGTGACAGCGGCTTCGACGCCACCAACCCGCACCTTCGGTTCCACGAGTACACGAACGGCATCATCGACGTGAACTACAACGACGCCGACCCGACCTCGTGGCTGTGGGTGAACGACTTCTTCTATCTCACCCCGCCGGAGGCCACGCGCTTCTGTGCACCCATGCTCTTCGACACGGTGCAGACGAAGACGATCTTCCTCGGCGCCCAGAGCGTCTGGCGGACGACGGATGCGGGCGGCGATCGGTCGTTCCTCGAGCAGCACTGCAACACCGCGGTCGGCGAGGAGCCGAGCGACCTCCTCTACACGGGCGCCTGCGGCACCGCCGCGGACTGGCCGAGGCTCGGCACGTCGACACTGACCGGGAGCGCATTCGGGACGACGAAGAGCGGTAGCACGATCAGCGCGCTCGCGCGCGCTAAGGACGGCGGCACGATGTGGGCCGGCACCGGCAGCGGCCGCGTGCTCGTCTCGCAGAACGCGATCGCCGTCAACCCGGCGAGCGTCACGTTCAGGCGCGTCGACACGGCGAACCAGCCCGCTCGCGCCGTGTCGTCGATCTTCGTCGACCCGACGAACGCCAACCACGCGATCGTCACGTTCTCCGGGTACGAATCGAACACGCCGACGACACTCGGTCACGTGTTCGACGTGGTGTTCGATCCGACGTCCGGCACCGCGACGTGGACGAATATCTCGTACGACCTCGGCGACCAGCCCATCAACGACGCCGTGCTCGACGCGGCGACCGGTGATGTGTACGTGTCGACTGACTTCGGCGTCGACCGGCTCCAGAACGGGAGCAACACCTGGATCCAGGCCGCCGATGGCCTGCCGCAGGCAGCCGTTTCGGGGCTCACGATCGCCAACGGCAAGAACGGCGACCGCCTGATCTATGCGGCGACGCACGGCCGGAGCGCGTACCGGCTGCGGCTGAAGTAGCGGTAGCCGCTATCGCACCTCGCGTACACGAGAGGCCCCGGCGACGGGGCCTCTCTGTACGCTCTGCCGCCGTGGGCGTGGCGTTGCGGGAGGGGCGTGAGCAGGACTTCTCGCGCTTGCGCGAGATCGCCCTCGACGCGAAGGCGCACTGGGGCTACGACCGTGCGCTCGTGGAGGACTGGGCGCTGCAGGGCGACTTCGAGCCGGAGAGCCTCCGCGCGCGGCTCGTCTACGTCGCCGAGGCCGACGGCGAGCCGATTGGCTGGGCCGCACTGATCCCGCGCGGCGAGGTCGGCTGGCTCGAGGATCTCTGGGTCGGGCCGGCGTGGATCGGCCGCGGAGTCGGGCGGCTGCTCTTCGAGCACGTCGCCGATCAGGCACGCGAGCTCGGAGCAGAGCGCCTCGAATGGGAGGCCGAGCCGAATGCCAAGGGCTTCTATGAGCGGATGGGCGCCGCATACGTCCGCGAGAGCGAGGTGACGGAATGGGGGCGCGTGCTGGACGTCCTCGGCGTCGAGCTCTGACGCTCGCAGCAGTCGCCGGCCTCCTCGTAGGGGCCGCCGAGGCGTCGCCTGCGCAGTCGCCGCCGCCGACCCTCGCGCAGCTGGTGGGCCAGAAGCTCGTCGTCACGATGAACGGGACGTCGCCGTCGCCGTCGCTGCTCGCGCGCGCCCGCCGAGGCGAGATCGGTGGGGTGATCGTCCACGCCTTCAACTTCTCGACGGCCGCGCAGCTGCGATCGATCACGCGGCAGCTCCATGCGGCGGCGGCCGCAGGTGGCCAACCACGGCTCCTCGTCGCCGTCGACCAGGAGGGCGGTTCGGTCAAGACGGTGCCGTGGATCGCGCCGACCGTTGCGCCGCCCCGGACAGGCTCGGTCGGCGTCGCGCTCGACCAGGGGCGCCGCACCGGCGCGTCCTTGCGTGCTCTCGGCGTCGACATCGACCTGGCACCCGTCGCCGACGTGCCCGCCACGCGGGCCTCGTTCGTGTACCGGCAGGGCCGGACCTGGTCGTTCGACGCCGCGCAGACGGCCCGACTCGCGGGCGCGTTTGCGCTCGGGCTCGCGCAGTCGCACACGCTCGCGACCACGAAGCACTTCCCCGGCCTCGGCTTCGCGCCCCGCAACACCGACTACGCCGTCGTCCGCATCGGCGCCTCGAAGGCGCAGCTTGCGCCCGGCCTGACCCCGTACCGGCAGGCGGTGGCACAGCATGTCCCGCTCGTGATGCTCTCGAATGCGATCTACGACGACTACGACCGGGTGAACGCGGCCGGCTGGTCGCGCGTGATCTCGACGCAGCTCCTGCGCGGGCAGCTCGGCTTCCGCGGCGTCACGATCACCGACTCGCTGGACGGCGCAGCCCACGCACGCGGGATCCTGCCGAACGGCCTCGCGATCGGCGCCGCGAACGCCGGCACCGACCTCCTCCTCGTCACGGGCAGCGAGCCCGCGAGCGGCAGCGTCTTCACGTCGCTCCTGCGCGCCGCGCAGAGCGGCCGAGTCCACCGCTCGAGCCTCGAGGCGTCGTACCAGCGGATCCTCGCGCTGAAGGCGACGGTCTTGCGCGGCGGCGCCTGACGGACGAGGATCGGCTAGTGCCCGAAGCCGCCGCGGAGCGCCGCCGGCCGCCTCGCGAGGCGGACGTGATCCTCGACGTCGAGTTCGAGGACGGCCTGTTGTTCCTCGTGCTGGAGAACATCGGCTTCCGCCCGGCGCACTCGGTGCGCGTCCGCTTCGGCGGCCCGTTGCGCGGCCTCGGCGGCCAGAAGCGCATCGACCGGCTGCGGATCTTCCGCCGGCTCGAGCTGCTCCCGCCGGGTCGTCGGATCCGGATCTTTCTCGACCGTTCGGCGCTCTTCTTCGCGCGCGAAGAACCGACCGAGATCGAGGCGCGGGTCGCCTGGCGGACGGACGACGGCAGTCGCCGCTCCCGGATCGTTCGCCACGACCTCGATGCCTACCGCGACTTCCCCTACCTGGAGGTGCCACGCGATGCCCCAGCGCCGTGACGACCCGTACCTGAACTTCAACTTCCGCGTCGAGATCGACGGCGTCACGATCGCCGGGTTCAGCGAGGCCGACTTGCCGGCAGGCCGTATCGAGGCGGTCGCCTACCGCGAGGGCACGGACAAGAGCTCGGCCGCGAGGCTGCTGCCCGGGCGCGTGGAGTGGGGACCGGTCGTCCTGCGCCGCGGATTCACGGGCGATCCCACGCTCTTCGCGTGGTGGAGCGAGGTCCTGCAGGGGAACGTCACGCGCCGCAACGTCTCGATCGTCCTGCTCGACGAGGCGCGAAGCGACGTCGCGCGGTGGCTCGTCCACCGAGCGTGGCCGCAGAAATGGGACGGCCCGGACCTCCGCGGCCTCGGCAACGACGTCGCGATCGAAACGCTCGAGCTTGCCCACGAGGGGGTCGAGCTGGACGATTGATCGCCCGCTCCGTACCGCTCAGCGCCAGAGCGACGAGGGAAAGTAGTCGTAGGTGACGCGGTCGAGCAGCTCGATCCGCACGCCCGCGCGCAGCATCCGCTCGCCGCGGAACCAGTCGCCCGGGACTGCGAGCGCCGAGGCGACGTGCTCGCGCTCGAAGAACCGGAGGTGCGCGTGGACGATCGCTCCCTTCAGCGGCAACTGGTCGGGCAGCTTGGCCGGAATCGGCTCGGTCGAGCCGTCCGGCGCGTGACTCGTGATCACGCCCTGGACGGCCTCGGCGCGGCTTGCTCGTGCGGCCGCGAGCAGCGACTCGATCGCGTCGGCCGGGAGCGAGTCGTCGTCGTCGAGGTCGAAGAGCCAGCGGCCCTCGGCCAGGCGGTAGCCCTCGTTCCGCGCGAGCGTCGTCGCCGCGAGCCAGTGGCGGTACTCGTCCGGGTAGACGTAGCGCTGCGACGTGTTCGCCCAGCGCAGCCTCGGGTCGCCGGCCTCGCGGACGACCGTCTCGGCCTCCGCGTTCGGGCCGTCTCCAACGACGAGCACCTCGAGCCGCTGGTGCGTCTGGTCGAGCACCGCCGGCAGCGCCCGCGAGCGCAGCAGCTCCGGTCGTCCGAACGTCGGGACGATCACCGTGACCAGCGGGTTCGGGTTGTCCCACGCGAGCCGGTAGTCGTCGGCTGCGCGCGCCGCCGCTAGCAGCCGGCGGCTCTCCGCGTCGCGCCCGGCCAGGATGCGTAGGGTGGGGTAGAGCTCGTGGTCGAGCCGCTCCCGCGTGTGCCGAAGCTCCTCCTCGAGCCGCTCGACGCGATGGTGAAGCGCCTCGAAGCGTCGGTCGAGGGCGTGGGCGAGCCGGCGCCGGATCACGCCGGTGAGAACACGCGGGCGGGCACACCCTGGACGCGCGTCCGGGGCTCGACCGGCCGGACGACGACCGCGCCGGCCGCCACGACCGCGCCGGCGCCGACCTCGACCCCGTTCACGACCGTGGCGCTCATCCCGAGCACCGCGCCGTCGCCGATCCGGGTGTTGCCGCCGACGTTCGCCCCAGGGTTGAGCACCGTTCCCGAGCCGATGCGAGCGTGGTGTCCGACGAGCGCGCCGCGGCCGATGAGCGCGTGCGGCCCGATCTGCACAGCCGCGCCGATCACCGCCGCGGGGCCGACGACTGCTCCGTCTGCAACGTCCGCCGACGGGCTCACGTGCGCCGCCGGGTGGACGACGCGCGCCGACCGCCAGCCGTGCTCGGCCAGACGCGCCCAGAGTTCGAGCCGGTCGCCGCCGAGCCCGATCGCCGCGAGCCCGAGGCTCAGCTCCGGCGCGAGCACCGGCAGCCCGTGCACCCGATTGCCTACGCCTGCAGCGTCGAGCAGCTCCAGCAGGCCGACCACGTGATACCCGTCGGCTCGGGCGTACTCCACCACCTCGAGCGCGAACGACCCCGTCCCGGCCACGTGCAGGTCCCGCACGGAGCCGACCCTACCGCTATCGCTACGTCAGCTCCGCCTGTTGTCACCGAGCCAGGCGTCGAGCTCCCGCCGGCTGAAGAACAGGCGTCCCTCGACCTTGCTGTGCGGCACCTGGTGCAGGTGCTGCCGCAGCCAGCGCACGGAGACGCGCATGTAGTCGGCCGCCTCGGCCGTCGTCATCCACGGCGACGGCTCGCTCAGCTGGAGCCGCTCGGCGAGCGCCGCCGCGAGGGCGTCCAGGTCCGACGAAGGCGGGGTCTGGATCTGAATCGGTTGAGTTGCCACTGAAGCTCCCTTCGTTTCCGCTGTTGTCGCTGCGTCGTGGTGCTACGCGGCGAGAGGCGGAGCGCGGCCGGCCTGCTGCGAGGCCAGCACGGGGAAGCGGACCGGCACTGCTTCGAACGGCCAGGCGGGGGTCCGGGGACGAGCGCGGCCGGCGCTAGCGGCGCGGCGGGCGAGCGACCAGCCGAGGTGGTCGGCCGCACGCAGGAGCGAGCGGGCGAGCCAGAGGACGGCGGCGCCGACCGCGAGCTGCAGCGCGGCGCCCGTCAGCACCACCGGGTCGGCTGCCGTGAGCCACCCCGCGTGGCCGTCGGAGACGAAGCTCTCCAGGTGCTCCTGGGCCAGGAACGCCAGCGCCGGCACCGTCGCGAGCCGCCACGACGGCAGCGGCTGTTGCTGCGACCGGACGGACGTCGCGGCACGCCAGAGGACCGCCGCGAGCGAGAGCGTGGCCAGCGCGGCGACGACCGTGCCGAGGTCGAACAGGCGGTGGCGGGGCTCGTTCGGGTCGAGCAGGCGCGTGACGATCGCGTGCCCCGCGGTCTCGCCGAGCAGCAGGATCGGCAGCGTCAGAAGCCAGACGGGCCGCACCTTCATGCGCTCATGGTTGCACCTGGGAAAAAATGCCGCAAATCACCTGAATTTGCGCGTCATTGCCGGGCACTGTCCCGCTACGATCGGTAGACGCGCATAGATGCTCTCCCCTCCAAGAGAACATCACGCGCTGCGGCGAGCCGGGCTTTTGCCTGGCTCGCTGCGTTTTACGTCCCGAAGGGCCGAACGGCGCCGACGAAGCCGAAGGCGTAGCCGGGCTCCGAAAGCGACGAGATCTTCACCACGTCGCCCGTGTGCGGCGCCTGGATGAACTCGCCGCCCCCGATGTACATGCCTTCGTGCTGCGGCCCGCGCGGGCTCGGCTCGAAGAAGACGAGGTCTCCCGGCTGCAGGTCCCAGCGGGGCACGGGGGCGCCTTCGTAGAACTGCGAGCCCGTGTAGTGGGTCAGCTGGATGCCGAGCTGCGCGTAGACGTACATCGTCAGGCCCGAGCAGTCGAAGCCGGTGATCGGGTCGGCGCCGCCCCAGACGTATGGGACGCCGAGGTACTGCATCGCGATCCGGACCGCCTTGGCGCCGATCGTCCCGTTTGTGGGCAGTCCGAGCAGCTGATCGTCGAGGCCCGAGGCACCCGTGTCGGCGGCGTGGCCGCCGACGCCGAGCGCGAGCCAGGAGAGCTGCGCGTTCTCGTGTGTGTGATGCGTGGGCGGAAGCGCGGCGCGCGCGAGCCCGACCAGCACCTGCGAGCCGGGGTCGAGGCCGAGCGACGAATCGCCTACGACCAGGCGCAGCCCGACCACGCCGCTCCCTTCGCCTGGGACGACGGCCTCCTGCAGCACGACGAG
>Ga0207665_10002553_pt1 | contig 12228 bp, 12 predicted proteins | sample LARL112metaG_FD_184351 | JGI IMG/M metagenome (GOLD analysis project Ga0207665, IMG submission 184351) | Corn, switchgrass and miscanthus rhizosphere microbial communities from Kellogg Biological Station, Michigan, USA - LAR L11-2 metaG... | ecosystem: Host-associated > Plants > Roots >...
CTCTTGGATCGTTCGGGCATTCCGGTCACCCATCTGCGGCCCACCTTCTTTGCCGAATGGCTCATGTATCTATCGGAAAGTATCAGGGAGAAAAATATGTTCCCGCTTCCCTTTGGCGACGCTCGCTATGCTCCCATCGCGGCGGAAGATCAGGGCCGGGTCATTGCCGCGATCTTGAATGACCCCGCCGCGCACGCCGGCAAGATTTACCCTCTCTACGGTCCGAAAGAACTAACCCAGTACGAGGTGGCTGACATCCTCACGCAGGTCCTCGGAAAAAAGATCACCTACGCTGCGGTCGAGATCGAAACCTTTGTTGAACTCTGGAAGAAGAGGGGGTTCTCCCCTTACATCCAGCAGCACATCGCGGCCGTCGCCCAGGATTGTCGCGACGGGGTCTTTTCAGGAACGAACGACGTGGTGGAAACGCTCACGGGCCAAAAGGCGCTGCGGATGGTGGACTACATCGTCAAGAACAAGGCGCTGTTCAACTAACGTTCAAAGAGGAGCTCGGTATGGATCAAGAGAAGGCGGCGGAAACGAAGGACTTGTCGAAGCGCCCTTTCCCAGCAGTCCCGACGACAAAGATTCTGGCTATTGGACACTTCACGAAGCCTCCAACGCCGGAGCAGCTCAAGGAGCTCTTTCCCAAAGAAGTGCCGGCTACGCTTCGACTGTATTTGGCTGGCAAGATCGACCAATGGTGGATTCGCCAGGCTCAGCCAGGCCCCGTCTTCCTCCTGAACGTGACGTCGGTCGAAGAGGCCCGTGTCCTGATGGAAGAGCTGCCCTTGGGCCAAGCGGGGCTCATGAAGCACGAGTTCATTGAGCTTGGTCCACTGACCCCACTCCATCTGCTCCTCAGCGAAGGCTGGGCACATGCTGGTAAATAGGGTGTCTACAACATTGGCCGCGTTTCTCGGCTAGGTATGGAATTCGTCGCCGAAGTCCCGGACGCAGACGCGATCCTCGGCCGAACCGGCCGCCGCGAGAAGGCGCTCGAGCGGTTCGTGCGTCGGTTCGCGGCTTAGCTCGAACGTTCGGTGATGGACCGGGAGGATGAACTCCGCGCCTGCATCATTCGCCATCGCGAGCGCCTGTTCGGGATTGCAGTGGGAACGAATCCACGGGTCATAGGCGCCGATCGGCATGATCGCGAGATCGACCGGCTTCGACGAGCGGACGCTGCGGAAGGAATCTGTGTAGGCCGTGTCGCCGGCGAAGAGCACCCGATAGCGCCCCGCCTCGATCAGGTACCCGTTGTACGACCGGTGTACGTCGTTTCGCATCCGGGCTCCCCAATGGTTCACCTGGATCGCACGGATCGTTGCGGGCCCCAGACGCGCCGTTTCGCGCCAGCGCATCTCGTGAACGGCGGCGTACCGGTTGACGCGGAGGAGATCCCTAGTATTCGCGGCCGTGATCACTGTTGTGCCGGGATTCTCGAGGCGGCGCAGTGTCGGGATGTCGAAATGATCCATGTGCGCGTGCGAGAGCAGGATCAGATCGGGATGCGGGATCGCGTCGAGCGTCGCCGCGGGCGCCACCAGGCGCTTCAGTCCGAGCGTTACTGGCCCGATCCGAATTCCGATTCGCGAGCCGAAGACCGGATCGGTGAGGACGGTGAATCCGTCGATGCTCAAGACAACCGTACTGTGTCCGATCCACGTCGCGTGCAGGCCGTCTGTAGGCCAGCCGGCGACGTTCGGTGCGCGCGGCGCCGGATCCACCGGCCGTTTGATGTCTCTCTTGACGCGCTCGAAGAATAGAGGCGCCGCCCTCAGGGCAAACGCAGCAAGACCACCCATTCCGGCCATCTACTCCGTTAGACGCGCGATATCATCCTTGCGATTCACGCGCTTTCCCTCGTAGACCCACCCTCGTGGTGGAAAGGCTTGGCAATGAGCGTCGGCTGCATGGGTACAAGTTTACCGGTCGTGACAAGAGGTGCGTGTCCCGGGCAAGAAGCGGCTCGCTCGTCATCGCGGCAGGTGCAGGACAAACCCAAGGCCAATCAAACCGGTCAGAATCAAGTAGATGGCCACGAGGTAGCTCAGCATTCGTGGAACCACCAAGATGAGGATGCCAATCACGATCGCAACGATGGCATGCAGGTGAGCGATGCTGATGTTCATGGTTCGATCCTCCTCGGCACCACTTCGATCGTCGCCGCGCGGACCAAGCTAGGCGAGGACTATAATCGCCCCATTGCCCGCCCTGTGGCCAGGAGGAATGAAGATGGCTATGGTGCAGCCGCTCCGGCTCCGGACGTCACCGCTCTGGATCGGGCTGGCGGCTGGTCTGCTCTTCGGCCCGGTCGCCCACGCTGCCGAGTGCAGTACCCCGAGGGTCGTGGTGGTGACCGCGACCGCCATGAAGTACTGCATCGACCCGGCATTCAACACCCTGATCCAGGATCAGGTCCGAACGATCCGCCAGGACATCAAGGCTCAGCAGAGCGCGGGCAAGCTCATCGTCTATGCGAGCACCCCGATCAGCCCGCGCGGCGGTGGCCACACCGGCACCAATCTCGAGATCGCGGCATCGGTCAAGGCCGCGCTCGAGAAGGAATACGGTGGAAGCGTCTGGGTCCTCGATCCGGGCCGATACCAGATGTCCCCTCTCGCGGGAAAGTCGCCGGGGGGCAGCGAGTACATGGCCATGTGGACCGCGATCCTCGCGGGCGATGACGGGAGCGGTCAGGACTTCGACATGGTGCACTTCACCGGCCCGGGCAACGTGCGCGCCTTCTTCGGGTGTGGCCCGTCCGCCATCGTCGAGTGCATCGATCGCTACATCACGAAGCGGGCCGCCACCGATGACACGTTCCGCCAGGACGTGGCCGACCGGCCGGCCCGTCGCCGCGAGTTCCTCCGCTACTATGCCCTGCGCGCATCCAGCGCGTACTCACCCGGCGCCCATGATGAATGGAATACATTCGTGGCGATCAACCGCCGGCGCCCGGTGGGCGGACAGGTCGCCATGTACTTCGACGGTCGACCGCTGTCTCCTGGTGAGATGGAGACGGGGGTCTCCCCGGGCTACGAGCTCCGCTAGGCTGTCTCGCCCGGAACGATCGGCAGAGCCGCGCACGGGTGCGTCCAAGTCTGCGCAGCGCGGGTGACAATCTTGGATAAGTCCTGCGTCGTGACACCATGCGCTAGCCCTTGCATATCCACCGGTTACGGGTGGCCCGGGGCTTGCTGTCTCTCGGGTGGAGGCGACCGTCATGCGATACCGATTCACCGATACGTGGGCCAGCGTGGTCGTGGGGACGGGCTGGATCGTCTTCATCGGAAGCGTCTTCACGGGCATCGCCCACGGAATTGCTCGCGAGGCCGGGATCGTCGGGGCGCACCCATTCACGAGGTTCAATGCCCGGGTCGAGGAACTCTTCGTCTTCCTCGCCTGCGCGCTGGCGGGGTTCCTGGTGGGGGGGGCCCTGATCGCGCTCGGCCAACTGCTCCACGTGATGCTCGACATCCGCCACTCAGTGATCGGCCTCCATTCTGATCTCCAGAGCGTGAGCCGTCCCGAACGGGACTCACGCGGTGAGGGACGCTGGGCGGAGCGCTCGGCTTTGTGAACGGGCAGCGCACCGTCCCCTGGCGCTGGCTCATCGCCGCATGCTCGCTTCTCCTGCTCTCGCGCTCAGCGCGCGAAGTTAGGGCTAGCGCATATCGGCCGGGCTGGGCCAGACTTCTTACTCTGGCCTACTGTTGATGATCTTCGCGAGGCTGGCTGCCGCAGGGATGATCATGTCACACGGAAACCCGCTGAACCCCAGCATCAGGCCCGACCGTGGCCGTGCCTTCCGGTACATGGGCGTGATCGCGCGGGCGATCACACCCCCCTGGCGAGCCGCGCGTTCGACCTCGACGTCTGAGCGCCGGTGGCGAAGGTACGCGATGAGGTGCATCCCCTGATCCGGCACGTCGATCGCGATGCGATCGCCCGCCCGCCGGAGGAGCTCGGCCACCAACGCATCCCGTTGATCGCGATACTGCAAGCGGGTGCGGCGCAGATGCGCGGCGAAGTGCCCTTGCCGCATGAACTCCGTGACCACGCTCTGGTCGAGGCTCGATGGCTGACGATCGATCAGGTACCGCGCGTTGGCGAACGCGCGGACCAGGGGGTGGGGGACCACGACGTAGCCGATCCGCAAGCCCGGGAAGAGCGCCTTATTCAGCGTACCGATATAGATCGTCCGCTCGGCGTCGTCGAGGCCTTGGAGCGAGGCCAACGGCCGCCCGGAATACCGGAATTCGCTTGCATAGTCGTCCTCAACGATCCACACGCCCGTCTCGCGGGCCCACGCGAGCAGCTCCAGCCGTCGGGGCATCGTGAGGGCCACCCCTAACGGGAACTGGTGCGAGGAGGTCACGAACGCCGCCCGCGCGCGCGGGGCGGTGCGCACGCCGACCCCGACATGCAGGCCGTGCGCATCGACCGGAATGGGACAGATCCGCATCGCGGCGGTCGCCAGCGCGTGATACGTGACGGGATAGCACGGATCCTCGACCCAGACCTGGGCGTCGCGATCCAGGAGCACGCGGATGGCGAGATCGACGGCCGGCTGCGTACCGCCGGTCACAATGATCTGGTCGGGCTCGCAACGCACCGCCCGGGCCGCTCGCAGATAGTCGCAGATCGTCTGCCGCAAGTCCGGCAAGCCTCGGGGGTCGGAGTATCCGAGATGGATCGGTCCGAGCGACCGCATGACCTGTTGGGTCAGCCGTCGCCAGATCGTGACCGTCCGGGCATCGAGACGCGTCCGGCCCATGTTGAATGGCGTGGCGTCGGACTCGGGCGTGGCTGCGGCGGGCAGGCGCTCGAGCGCCTTACCGCGAACGGCCAGTGAGATGGCCTTGGCGGCTCTTCGCCCGATGCGACGCGGCGAGCGCGACTCGATGGGCGCAGGAAGATCGGGCGAAATGAAGGTCCCGGAACGGGCCTTGCCCGTGATGTAACCCTCGGCGAGCAGTTGCTCGAAGGCGAGGATCACCGACGTCCGGGCGACCCGGAGGCGCGAAGCTAACCCGCGGGTCGAGGGCAACCGGAGGCCCGGCGCCAGCGTCCGCGACACGATTGCGGCCCGGAGCTGCAGATAAATCTGCTGGAAGAGCGGCGTCCGGCTCGCGCGGTCCACCTGCCAGCCGTAGAGATCCGCCCACCCTGGAGAACGCATGGCCTCCGTACTGGTATGCCCGAGATTTCAGGACTGGATCTTTGAACAGTCCAGTACCAAGGCTACTGTCGACCTGCATGGTTGACAAGGGGCCGCGACGGTCGCCAAGGCCCCAGAGGGGAGATACGGATGAGCCAGGCCCCGCAGATGCGTCGCGCGGAACGGGCCATGCCCGAGGAGCACGCATGGCAAATGTTAGCCACCGGGTTCTATGGGCGACTCGGAACCGCCGGCGCGGACGGATGGCCCTACGTCGTGCCGCTGCTGTACGTGTGGATGAATCGGCAGGTCTATGTCCACCACGCGCGCGCGCGGGGACACCTCAGGTCGAACCTTGACGCGAATCGGCGTGTCTGTTTCGAGATCGATGCCCCGTCCGATGTGTTCGCGTATGGACGGTACGAGTGCGACACCGGCCTCGCATACCAGAGCGTGATCGCGTTCGGGACCATGCGGCTCGTCGACGAGCCCGCAGAGAAGACGAGCTTCTGTGTCGAGTTGATGCGGAAGTATGCGGATCCAAGCTGGCAGCGGCCGAAAGACTTCTTTCCGCGCCTCGGCGACATCACGGTGTGGGCCCTCGCGATCGAGCGACTCACAGGCAAGGAACAGGCGCTGCCGGCAGCCTCCCAGCGCTGGCCCGCTGTGGACCGCACGAAGTCGCCGAGCGCCATACCGCCGCCACCTCTACGCTGATGCCGAGTACGGCGGATCAGGGGATCCGATATTGCATTCGACGGAAGAATGGGGCCGGAGGATCAGGGTGCAGTGCGCGACACCATGACTCGGAGACTCTGATGTCGTCAGGACCGGGCAAAATGAACGAACACCTCCTTCTCCCAATCCCGAGCGGACTGGAGCCTGCCATCCTGGCCACTCGTTCGACGAGCATTCTACGCTCGCAGGATCGGCGAAATAGACGCGTTCGTCTACGTGGATCGGGTCGTTGTCGCACGGGCCATGCGGGGGCGCGGTTATGCCCGCCTCCTCTACGCCGGCCTGTTCAATCAGGCCCGACGGGCGGGCCACGAGATCGTCGTATGCGAGGTCAATCAAGATCCGCCAAACCTGGCCTCTGACGCCCTTCACGCCTCGTTGGGATTTGCTGAAATTGGCCGCGCCGCGATCCGCCATGGCACCAAAACCGTTCGCTATCTCCTCCGTCGGATCAGCCCCGCCCAGTAGAGCAACTCGGCCGGGGGCTGCCGAGGTGATGGCTGATCCGGTGATTTTGCAAGCCTCGCTCAAGCCCGGTCAAGAAATAGCGTTGGCTAGGAGCCGGCCCTGGACTCGAGCTGTTCGCGCGGCGCCCAGTGCTCGGCCTGAGCCACGATGTCCACGCCGACGATCTCACTCCATGTGGCGAGGAGCCGCCGGGCGACCGGGCCGGGGGTGCCCGCACCGATCGGGCGTCGGTCCACCCGGGTCACGGGCAGGACGCAGGGACTCGTGCTCGTGAAGAACGCCTCGTCGGCCGTGTAGACGTCGTAAGGCTGGAGATCCTCCTCGACGATGGGGATGCTGAGCTCGCGCGCCAGATCGAACACCATTGCCCTGGAGACCCCCTGGAGGATCCCGCGGTCGCCGGCCGTGCGGATCACCCCGCCGGTGACGATGAACACGTTGTAGCCGACGCCCTCGGTGATGTTCCCACGCCCGTCGGTCAGGATCGGCCAACCCTCCGGGTCCACGTCGCCGGCCTCGAGCTCGGCCAGATTGAAGTTCATCCGGCTGAAGTGCTTGACCTTGGGATCGAGGGCATCCGAGGAGAAGCTGTGGGTGCGCACGATCACGCCGTGGGCGCCCGCCGCATAAAGGTGGGCGAAGCGCGAGAAGCCGACCTGGCGCGTGCACACCCCGACGACGGCCGGCCCCGCTTTGTGGGCCCATCGGCCCCGCCCTCGCGTGACGAACTGCCAGATCTGATAGTCGCCGACATCGGCGCGCAGGTGCTCGTTGCGCGAGATCACCTCCTCGCTGATGTGCTCCATCTCCTCCGGGGAGAGACCCGGGTCGATGCGCACGAACTTGAGCGAGCGGTACAGCCGGTCGACGTGGGCCTTCATCCGGAAGCTCTTGCCGTTGAAGGTGCGGGCGACGTCAAACACGCAGTCGCCGACCAGGAACCCGCGGTCCATGGGATCGATCTTGACCTCGCTGAACGGGAGCCACTGCCCACCGAAGTACGCGACGTAGTCGGCCACAGGTTCCTCCTTCGGAGCTGGGTAAGAAGGCGACCCCCATATTGCCACGGCGGGCCGCCCGCGGTACACGGCGCTGTCCGATGGCGGAGCATGGCTCGACTCGCCGGTCGGGCTGAAGCGAGTGAGGACCTACCACGCGGGGCGCCGGCGGTGACGATCGTGTTACCGTACTCGCGCCGCACCCGAGCCGTCATCGACCCTGGCCGGAAGGAGACCATCATGGGCACGAACGAGAGCAAGACCGTCCACCGGATGGGTTGCCGCTTCGACGCGGAGCCATGACCCGCGCGCTTGATGGCGTGCGCGTGCTGGACCTGACCCAGTTCGAGGCGGGCACCTCGTGCACCCAGCTCCTGGCCTGGCTGGGCGCGGAGGTCATCAAGGTCGAGGAGCCCGGCAAGGGGGATCCGGGCCGGTACGGCCGCGCCGAGAAACCGGGCGTCGACAGCAGCTACTTTCTCACGCTGAACAGCAACAAGAAGAGCGTCACGCTCAATCTCAAGCACCCGCAGGGCAAGGCCATGCTGCTGGACATGGTCAAGCGGGCGGACGTGCTGGCCGAGAACCAGGCGCCGGGCGCGCTCGAGAAGAACGGCCTCGGCTACGACGCGCTCGCCGAGGTCAACCCGCGGCTCGTCTATCTCTCGGTCAAGGGCTTCGGCACCTACGGCCCGTACAGCCAGTACAAGAGCTTCGACATGATCGCCCAGGCCACCGGTGGCGCCATGGCGCTGACCGGCTTCCCGGGCTCGCCGCCGCTCAAGCCGGGCCCGACCATCGGCGACTCCGGCACCGGCGTGCACGCGGCGTTCGGCGTGATGGCCGCACTGTGGCAGCGGCAGGCGACCGGCCGGGGTCAGCGCGTCGAGGTCTCGATGCAGGACGCGGTGGTGAACCTCTGCCGCATCGCCATGCGCTTGGCCTACGCGGGCGGTGACTTTGAGCTCCGTCGCGGCAACGAGATCCCCAATACGGCGCCCTCGGGCATCTACCGGTGCAAACCCGGCGGCCCCGACGACTACGCCTACATCTACCCGCAACCGGTGCGCCGCCATATGTGGGACGCGCTGCTGCGCTCCATCGGCCGCGAGGACCTGATCGGGAACCCCGAGTGGTCCGATCCCAAGTGGCGCAGCATGCACAAGGGCGAGGTCAACGCGCTGGTCGAGCAGTGGACGATGACGCGCACGAAGCACGAGGTCATGGCCGAACTGGGCGCGGCCGGCGTGCCCGCCGGCGCCTGTCTCACGCCGACCGAGATCCTGGCCGACCCGCATCTCAAGGCCCGGGGCATGGTGACGACGATCCAGCACCCGGGCTGGGGCGAGTTCACCATGCCGGGCAACCCGGTGCAGCTCTCGACGTCACCGACCGACGTCCGGCCGGCTCCGCTCCTCGGCCAGCACAACGCGGAAGTCTACAAGGAGTGGCTGGCGCTCGGCGGGGATGACCTCGCCCGGCTCAAGAACGACGGCGTGATCTGAGTCGCCCGCGATGACGAACCGGTGTTACACGATGATGACCGGGCGCTGAAACTGCTGTGACGCGCTCCATCAGACTCGCCAGGAAGTGCATCGCGATCGATCATGCGCCCGAGGCAGTGCTGAATCCTTGGGCGCTCCGCTGACAGCAAAGGCCGGTCAGATCGCGCACATGTAGAAAAAAGGCTCGTGGATACGACCCCGGCGCCGGTGGCGCTCTCTGTGCATCTAAACAGGCGGAGGAATCCATATGCCCACGAGAAAAGCCGCGCCCGGTCACTACCTCATCGCCAGCGACTTCGACCAGACCTTGAGCTTCAATGACTCTGGCATTGTCCTCAGCGAACTCATTGGGGCCTCAAACTTTCGAGAGAAAGTCAGTGGCCTCTCTGACATCCACCTGGTCCAGCAGGGTGCCGAGCTCGCGTATCTCCTTCGTCATGATCCTGAGTTTCGGTGTGTCCGCCGCGAGCATCTGATCGAGGCGGGACGGCAGGTGCGGTTGAAGCAGGACATCAAGCGCTTCGTCGAGTGCCTCAACGACGGCGTCGACGGGTATGAATTCTCGTTCTACGTCATCTCGGCCGCGCCCAGAGCCGTCGTCCAGTCCGCGCTCGAGGGCATCGTGCCTCCGGACCATATATACGGCGCGGAGTGCGAATATGACGCGTCCTCCGGCGAGATTTGCGCCATCACGAGGGTCCCAGCGGGCTATGGGAAAGTCGCGATCCTGGAGGAGCTTGCGACCGAACTCAAGGTGAGCCCGGACCGGACGATCTATGTCGGGGATGGCAGCTCCGATCTCCACGTCATGCTGCACGTCAACAGCGGCGATGGCGTGACGATCGCGGTGTCCGAGGCCAAGCACATCACCCGAATCGCGCAGCGGACCGTCGTCAGTGACAACGCCCTCAGCGTCTTGGTGCCCGTCCTCGAGGAGGTGGTGGGCTGGGACGCCGCGCGGATTCGCCAACTCTTCGCCTCCCACGGACTGGTCTTGCAGGAGTGGGACAAGGCGCGAACCGACTGGGTGACCGTGCGCGCATATCCCGAAGTTGGCGCCGGGGTGGTCCGCTGAGCGCCGGGGTGGCGTCATCCCAAGCCCTCGTGCCCAGGTCCCTTAGCACCTTGTCCTGGGCCTGGGCCCAGAGCGGGTCAAACGGTTGGAGGGGAGCATGAAATTTGGAACGATCGGCGCCGGCGCTGTCGCGCTCGCATTCGGGCGAGAGGCGCTGGCCAGGGGCCATGAAGTGGTCTTGAGCAGCCGGCGTGGTCCAGATGCACTCGTCGACAAAGTCGCCGAGCTTGGTCGTGGTGCGTCCGCGGCCTCGGTCGAGGAAGCCGCGAGCCTCGACTACGTGTTGCTCGCCGTGCCTTGGCGAAACGTCGAGTCAGCGTTGAAGAGCCTACCCGCCTGGAACGGCCGGGTGCTCATCGATGCGACGAATCCCTTCGTCGAGACGAGTCCGAAGCTCGTCCTCGCCGATCTCGGCGGCAAGGGCGCGAGCGAGGTCGTGGCGGCCCTGGCGCCAGGTGCCCGCATCGTCAAGGCGTTCAATTCGATCGTCACCGCCCGCTTCAATGAAGGGCCGGTGAAGAACGGAGGACGTCGCGTGATCTTCGTCTCGGGGGACCATCTCGAACCGAGCGCCTTCATCAAAAAGCTCATCGAGAGTTTCGGCTTCACGGCGATCGATCTCGGCGGTCTCGCGACGGGTGGCCGCCTGCAGCAGGCCGGGGGTCCGCTCGCCGGTCGCGACCTCGTCGAATTCGGCCATCACTAACACGGGAGGCGCAGAATGCGTGCAGTGCAAATCAGAACTTTCGGCGAGCCGGGAATCGTCCTTGAGCTTGCCGACCTTCCCGAACCTCCGGCACCGGCCGCCGGCCAGGTGCTGATCGGCGTCGAGCATGCGCCGATCAACATGAATGACTTGTACCTGATCCAAGGCGTATATCCGGTTCGGCCTTCGCTGCCGAGCGTCGTCGGAAATGAAGGGGTGGGGCGAGTGTTGGCCATTGGGAGAGGCGTCGATCATCTGAAGGTCGGCGATCGCGTGCTGGTGCCGCTCTACAGCTTCAGTTGGCGCGAGCGACTCGTTGCACCCGCCGCGGGCCTGTTCGCACTGCCCGAGGCCGATCCGCGCCAACTCGCCATGCTCGGCATCAATCCGCCGACGGCGGCTCTGCTGCTGAACGAGTCCATCGACCTCAGGCCCGGCGACTGGGTCGCGCAGAATGCCGCCAACTCGGGCGTCGGCCGGTCACTCATCGCAATTGCCAAGGCGCGCGGCCTGAAGACACTCAACTTCGTTCGCCGCCCCGAGCTCGTTCTCGAGCTGCAAGCCGTCGGCGGCGACCTCGTGATCGTCGATCAGAGTGGGGCGCTCGACAAAGTTCGGGCAACGATCGGCGACGCCCGCGTGCCGCTCGGCATTGACGGGGTCGCAGGCAAAGCCAGCGCAACCATAGCCGGCGTGCTCAGCAAATCCGGGACGCTCGTCGTCTATGCTCTGATGAGCGGCGAGCCAGTCACTATCGCCCCGTTCGACCTGATCGCGAAGCGTGTCGTCGTCAAGGGTTTCTTCCTCAACCATCCTGATGTCGAGTTGAAAATACCGGGCGCACTGCGCGAGACGGCGCCGCTGGTCGCTTCAGGCGCGATTCGAGGACCTATCGCCGCGACCTATCCGCTCACCGCCTTCCGCGAAGCCGTCGCCCACGTCCAGCGGGGCGGCAAGGTGTTGTTTGACGTCGATGGAGCCATCTGAACCGCCTGCAATGACGGGAGTCTCACGAACCCGAACAGCGGCAAGGGCCGCCGTAGACCTTTCACAACAGCTCACGAAGACCTTGCGGGCGTGGTTGGTCCGCGGCGAGGCCCAGAGGCTGTGGAAGGGCCGGAAGGAACTGCCCGCCTGGGTCTTCTCCACGAAAACCTTTCCGCAGAGATCAGGCGAGGTCGAAGCGATCGAGGTCCATCACCTTGATCCACGCCGCGACGAAGTCTTTCACAAACTTCTCCTTCGAGTCCGCGCACGCATAGACTTCTGCGAGGGCGCGCAGCTGCGAGTGCGAACCGAAGAGCAGATCGACACGGGTGCCGGTCCACTTAACCTCGTTCGTGTTTCGGTCACGCCCCTCGTACACGCCTTCAGAGTTGGCAGACGGCTGCCATTGCGTGCTCATGTCGAGCAGGTTGACGAAGAAGTCGTTCGTTAGCGTCTCGGGCCGCTTGGTGAAGACGCCGTGCGTGGACTTCCCGGCATTTGCGCCCAGGACACGCAGACCGCCGACGAGCGCCGTCATCTCGGGCGCCGTCAGCGTCAGCAATTGCGCCCGATCCACCAACAGC
>Ga0207665_10002554_pt1 | contig 12227 bp, 15 predicted proteins | sample LARL112metaG_FD_184351 | JGI IMG/M metagenome (GOLD analysis project Ga0207665, IMG submission 184351) | Corn, switchgrass and miscanthus rhizosphere microbial communities from Kellogg Biological Station, Michigan, USA - LAR L11-2 metaG... | ecosystem: Host-associated > Plants > Roots >...
CCAAAGCCGGCCCCTCCGACTACGTCGGATTGACCGGCACAACCGCCATCAGTCACCATCGACACGGCCCGTGGCCGCAAGACCAACTGGTCCCATCCTCATGGCAAACCAGTGGTCCCATGACCCTGGCAGGCGACAAATACCCACACCTGCGGTCCGAGAAGTCTTGTGCGAGAATGCAATTCGTCATATGGTCATGACAGAATTAGACAGGTCGGCGGGGCCGGGATGGATACCCAGACACCACGCTCACCAGTGAGGGATTGAGCCAGGAACGCACCGAGGCACCGGGCAGGAAGACTGGAATGCCAACCCCGCCGACGACTGGAACCGAAGGACGCTTAAGTGCGACGAGGCCGCGGGAACGGGGCGGGGAATGCTCATCAAGGTCGAGTCTGAGTGTCCGGAGTGTCAGGCCACGATCCAGCTCACGGTCTCTGCCGGTACGCGCGGCGAGACCGTGGGCTCGATAACCAGTTGCTCGGCCTGCCACGCGCGCCTCGTGACCCAGACAGAAGACGCCGTGCGTTCTCACGGGTCGGGCCGATGCGTCGTTGGTTGTGCGGTCGTGCGCGGGGTGTCATTGACATCCGGCTCAGTGCGGAGCCGCTCCACCGCCAGCGCTTAGGAGAGCACGCATGCAATATCTTTGCCTTACACCTGCCCTCCCACTTGTCGCCGAACTCGTCAACGTACGGTTCCGTCACTCCTACAAGCCGAGCCCCGTCAGCAACCGGTTTACCCCGCCGTGTTGTCGGCGCCGACCGATACATTGCCACTCATGAGCAACGCAGCGCCCTGGGCCGCGACGGCAGGCAACAAATTCCGCGAAGTCGCCAGGAGTACAGAGAACCCGACGACCAAACTCCTCGCCGAAGGGCTGACCGCACTTACCGAAGCCATGAGCGAACTCGATGCCAAGTTGGAGAGGATCGAACAGCAGATGCGGTCGAACGCGCCCTAGCAGGCCGCCGAGGTGAAGAGCACTGCACCGCGCTCGAAGGGCCTGCGACGGTGCGGATCTCTACACCCGCTCCTGCCCTAGGTGCAAATAGGGGGCTGGCGCCGTGTCAATTTCGCGTCACATCGTTCGCAAGCAAAAGCCGTCTTCTCAGCTGGCACCCACTGTATGTGTCGGCACACGCTGCACCGCACGTTCGTGCATCGCGCTACGGTCTCGAACTCCCCCATGGCAGCAAAGGATACGACCACGGTCCCAAGATCACTACCGGCTGGCCCACGTGAGCCGATGTTTTTCTGGTTCCGAACCGGTGTCTTTTCAGCTACTTTGCACGTTGATGAAGAACGCCTGCGGCCCATATCTGTCAGCGGGGGCGACTACCCTGCCGACAATGGAGGGCGACCTCGTCCGGACGACCAGAGGCAAATAGGTGACCGCATCGCCCACCCGATGCCCCAACGGCTGCCCCCTCACCTCAAGCCAGGTCCTTGTCGGGCATGTCGCGTGCCTCGGTCACGGCGGCGGCGGGCATACCTCCTGGCATTGCCGCACCTGCGACGCGGTTGTGTACGGCCGCCACTCAACACTCGCTGCACGGCGCTCGAAGGGCCTGCGGCGGTGCGGATCTCGAATCGATAGTCACCAACAAAGGTGGTTTACGCGTCAGGCCAGCTTTGGACAACCACGCCGTCGTGCTCCAACCTGACATAGGCGTAGCCCTCAGCCGGTGCCTCTTTCACCTTATCGGTGAAGTCGCCCGTCTTGTTGTTGATCGGTGACGTCGTCGAGTTTCGGTTAAACGTCTAGGCAACAACCGAAGAAGTAGCCCGCCTTCTGGTCAGGGCGTCAGGGTAAGAGCGGCGAGTTTCCTCTGGGCGGTACCGAATGTGCCCAGTTGGTACACCGAGGCTCCGACCGGTGAGAAGATGAACGCTTCAAACGGCTCGGCCATCATCTCGTCCAAGTACGTCTGCGGACCTGCTCCCGTGGTGACGTGCGGATTGAAGTTTTCCCCCGACGCGGCTGGCACGAAGGTGGCGACATACTGCACCAAGAACTCTTGGATGTCGCGACCTTGCTGGGTGCTCGCGAATGCGTCGACGGTTCCAGTCGGAACGGTGTAGGGCGACATCGTGTCGATCAGCTTCTGTTGCAATCTCAGTAGATCGTCTGTGGGTTCGATGACGATGCCCGCAAGGCCAATTGGCGGCGAGGGGATGTAGTACGCGTTTGAAGCCGTCAAGGTCCAGGCGGTCGGATCTTCGGAGGCAAAGACATTGTTGGCTGCCGCGTAGAGGTCGTTCAGATAGGCGGCGCCGACGAACCGCTGCAGCACCGATATATGCGGCTGGTGATCGGCATCGAGCGCGAAACCGTCTGGATACACAGTGAGCAGGCGAGCGTTTACGTCACGCGCCCGGGCGGTCATGATCTCGTCCGGCTCCAGCACGACATCGATCGCCACAATCGAGTCATCTTGCTTGCGGGGCGCAACTGGATCGCTCACTTGGCTTCTTCCTCAGCCCGTACGGTGAGGCTGAACTCTACGCGGCATCAGCGGCGGCAAGCCGAGATCGGGGAGTCACGACGTGGTCGAGTTCCGGTTCAACGTCTAGTGCTGGTCAGTTCGAGCTGCGCTCTATTCCATTCGCTCGACCCACTGGGCGCGGGAGGGGCCGGGATCAAACGCTTCGCCGAAGTACTGTGTCTCGCGGACGACCTCGCCATCCTCGAATTCCATGATGCTCACCACATAGAACGGCTGCCCGTCGTAGGTCAGGACGAGTTCGCTGACCCACAGGTTGCCGCCACCGAGGATTCGCCGCACGGTGAAGCGCTTGGCATTCGGCTGAGCGAAGCGCGATGCCTGAATGTTGTCGCGCCCTCGAATTCGCTCACCTGATTGGGGTACTCGAGAACCGCGTCAGGTCGGTAAATCCGATGTTCCGCCTCAAAGTCGTTTGCATCAGAGGCTGCCCAGTGGGCCTGGAGGGCGGCCCGCACTGCGTCGTCATTCATGGGCGGCAACCTTTCCCGAGCAGCGGCATGAGGTCTGCTCGAAGTCGCGCGGCTCGGGCAGTCTGTCAGAAAGACCGTATCGGGCTCGTCAACAAATGCTGACCAGATGGACAGGTGTCCAGTTATCTTTGACCCCGTTGATCACCACCAGGCGAGCAGAGATGGGGTTGGAAATGAGCAGAGTGCCGAGTCGACAGGCTCGCTTGGCCCACGCTGCCAAACATGCCGAGTTGTGGAAGGCAGGGAAGAAGGACGACTGGGTGGCATCGTGGCGCACGATCTGCCCGGGTGAGGTCCGCATGTTCGACCCGGTAGGTACCGAAGAGAAGCACGGCTTCGATGCCGCGACGTCGGAGGCGTTCGACATGTTCCAATCGATCCTGAAAATCAAGATGATCACGGTGCAGGTCAACGGCATTGAGATGGCTTGGGTTTGCGAGAACTACTTCGGCACGGAGCCGAACGTTCAAATGGCTCACAGCATCGAGACGTTCGCTTGGGACGATGACGGGAACCTTCTCATCAAGACCTATTATCCGATGCCTGAATCCGTCGGTGCCGACAGCGACCCTTACGCTCACTTGTTGGAGGGTCAGAAGTAGTCCGCACCGATCGTGGCAGCGTCGAGTTCCTGGTCAACGTCTAGTGGTGGAGCCGATGGCCGTTGACTGCCGCTTTCTCGGCAGTCAGATAGTAGGCCGTCCGAGCGGGTGCAGCTTGTAGACCGAATCACCCAAACGCTGATCTTGCTGGTAGGGAGAGATTAGGGTTCGGCTACGAGGGCGACCGCCGCGTAAACGGTGATCGGCACAGGTACGGCGAGGCCCATAGCTGAGGCGGGTAGTGGCGACGATGATCGTTTCCCAAGGGTGTGCCGTGCGCATCGCCGGCCTCGCTGGGTGCGTTGCTTTACTGCTCTCGAGCTGCTCGTCAACCACCGAGCCGACGACTGCGCTCTCATCCTCCGCGACGACCACCACGACCGCCCCCGCATCGAACTCCGCGCTCAAGACTATTGATCCCCAAGCGTTTCAGGCTGTCGTCGATGCCACCGCCAAGCAGCTGAAGGTCCCTGGGGCGATGGTGGTACTGCGCACCCCGCAGGGCAACTTCAATGCAGCGTTCGGCACCACCGAACTCGGCGCGCAGACGTCGCCGGATGCGATCACTCACTTCCGGATCGCCTCGAACACCAAGACCATGACCGCGGCGCTCATCGTGCTGCTCGCCCAGGACGGCAAACTGAAGTTCACGGATCCGGTGTCTGCCTACGTACCGGATGTGCCCAACGGCGAGAACATCACCGTCGCAGAGCTTTTGAAGATGCGCAGCGGCCTGTACGGCTACACCGCCGATCCTGCGCTTGCAGCCGCGATGGATGCCGATCCGGGGAAGGCCTGGACAACCCGGGAGGTATTGGACATCGCGTTCCGGCATCCGCCGCAGTTCGCGCCAGATGCCTCGTATGAGTACAGCAACACCAACTACGCGCTTCTCGGTCTGGTCGCCGAGAAGGTCGGGGGGCGCCCGTTGGCGCAGCAGTTCCAGGAGCGTCTGTTCGGCCCGGTCGGGCTCACGCACACGTCGCTTCCCGCCGCCGACGACATCTCCATGCCGGCGCCCTATTCACACGGCTACATGTACGGCGGCAGCTTTTACGCACTCGCCGACGACCCGTATCCGGCTGACATGCAGGCCGCCGCGCAGGCCGGAACGTTGCAACCGATCGATTACACCAACCAGAACTCCTCCTACGCCAGCGCCGCCGGGGGAGCGATCTCGACGGCCGAGGACCTCGTCACGTGGATGAAAGCACTCGTCTCGGGCAAGGTGTTCAACGCCGACTATCACCAACAGTGGTTGACGAGCTTGCAGGCCGAGGATCCGGGTGCGCCCGACGGGCAGAAGTACGGATACGGAATCTCGTATCAGCGCTTCGGACCGAAAGCCGCGATGTTCTACCACGGCGGTGAACTTCCGGGCTTCAACTCGTTCATGGGCTACGACCCGGATAACGATGTGGCGCTCGTCATTTGGACGAATCTGACTCTCTCGCCGGAGGGCAAGACGACAGCGCAAGCCATGCTTCCTGTTGTTCTCGACGAGATCTACGCGGGCCTGTCTCTGGCGCCACCGCCGACTCCGACGACCACAAGGTAACCGCACGGATACACTTATCCGCCATGGCTTCGAACATTCGTCGGGCTGCCGGCACTCAAACGTTTGTTGACGTGCTGAAAATTTGGTCGGGGATCAAGCGGCCAAATCCTGCTCAGGATCTCGAGGACTTCGCCGCTGGTATGACTCTGGAGGTCAGTTGCTTCTCGCGACCAGTAGAGGAGCCCGCTGCCCGATCTCACCTCGGCACGCTCAGTCTTACTCGGGGAAGGCCGGTCACATGGCGACGGCGTGGTAAAGACGCCGTCACCCTACGTGCTCCGCTGACCCTGCAGGACTGTGCCGGGAAGGCCAACGCGCCACAGCTGTCGGCCTTCGACCTCGTCACCGCGTCCGGATCGTTCAGTGTGCAGATCCCCGCGTTGGACGTAGAACTGGTGAAGCACGCATTGGCCACACCAGGCTGACGGCCCGCTCCGAGTCCTCCCCGCGGGATGACCCGAGATCGCCTGAGGCATAACCGAATCGGGCATTCACGCGGTCATGGTTAGCGCAGCCAGGATTCTGTCTGTCAGCCGGTCAAGGTAGTCCTCGCCGGTTTGTGTGTGTACGACCGCCAGCCGCCAGTAAAGCGGACCAGCTAGAAAGTCCATGCACATTTCGAGGTCGCTGTCGGCTGCCAACTCGCCGCGTTTGACGGCGCGCTGAAAGAGCACCGCGGCTTTCGCGCGGCGCGGGGTCCGCAAGGTGGGCACCAAGGCGTCGGCCAGAGCGGGGTTGCGTGTCGCCTCAGCGAGCAGGTCGGGAATGATGTGCCGGGCGAGCGGGTGGGCGATCGCCTCGCAGGCATTGTCCAGATACTGGCGGATGTCGCCGCGCAGACTCCCGGTGTCCGGTACGTCGATGGCGGCGACCGCCACCTCTGAGGTCAGCGCCACAGTCATGTCCAGCTTGGAGCGCCAGCGCCGATAGATGGCGGCCTTGCCGACTCCAGCGCGCTTGGCCACCGCGTCGATGGACAGTCGGCCGTAGCCCACCTCAGCGAGTTCTTCAAAGAAGGCCGTCTGTATCGCATCGGTCACCTCGGACTGCAGGACGGGACCCGCCGATGTCCGGCGTCGCATTGTGTCGGAGGCCATAGCGGCACCCTAACACGAGACGGAACAGTTGCGTTTCGTTTAGACATGGGGTTATCTTGTCGATACGATACTGTTCCGTTTCGACTTGAGGTGGCTCGATGAAATTTCTTTTTGACGACGCGTCGTTCTCGTTCGAGGCGTTGCGTGCTGCTGGCTTCGCCAACTACTCCGGCGCAGATATCGGCGAGGTGGTGGCGACCGCGCAAGCCATTCCCGACGGCGACGAGGCGAGTTGGCATCGGGAGTGGAAGGCCACCGCGGAGCGCGTCGAAGAACTAGGTCGCAAATCGCTCGCTGACGGTCACCGTGTCAGTGCCCGTGAAGCATTGTTGCGAGCCTCGAACTACTACCGCACCGCCGAGTTCTACCGTCGCGACGACCCGGCACGGGACCCGGAGGTGACCCTGCTGTCAGCGCGCAGTCGCGACGCGTTCGTCACCGCGATGTCGCTCTTCGAATTCGGCTTCGAGCAGGTGTCCGTTCCGTACGAGCGAACCACCCTTCCGGGTTACCTCTACCGCGTAGACGACTCCGGGCAGCCTCGGCCAACGATCGTCTACAACAACGGATATGACTCCACGCTGGAAGAGTCATACTTCGCCATCGCCGCGGCCGCGCTGTCGCGCGGCTATAACGTGCTGGCCTTCGACGGACCCGGTCAGGGTGGCGCGCTACGGCAACAGGGTCTGGTTTTCCGCCCGGACTGGGAGGCGGTTATCACTCCGGTCATCGACTATGCGCTGACTCGGCAGGAAATCGCCGATGACCGCATCACGCTGTTCGGGTACAGCATGGGTGGATACCTCGTTGCGCGAGCGGCGGCGTTCGACTCACGCGTTGCCGCCCTGATCCTCGATGACGGCCTCTACGACTTCCATGCCGCGATGGTCAACAAGTTGCCGCCATTCCTGGGCGAGTGGATCGACAAGGGCAGAGACGATGTGGCGCTTCCGGTGATGGAACTCTTGATGTCCATCGACACCGAAGCGCGGTGGGCACTGCGAAATGGCAAGTGGGTCATGGGCGTGGACTCGATCGCCGACGTGCCACGGGCCTTCAAGGGCTACACGCTGGCTGGGGTGGCCGATCGGATCACCGCGCCGGCGCTGGTTCTCGACCCCGACAATGATCAGTTCCTCAAAGGCCAACCGCAACGGGCCGCAGAGGCAATGGTCAACTCCGACACCACCCTCGTGACACTCAAAGAAAGCGAGGGCGCAGGCGAGCACTGCCACGTGGGGGCGATGTCCCGGCTGCACCAGACCATCTTCGACTGGCTCGACGACACCGTGGTCCGATGATCGGCCGGGTGGTTGGGCTCAGTCCACCGAGCTGATGGTCGCATTGCAAATCGGGAGATTGACTGGGAGCAGGTGCGATTGGAAGCCGTTCGGTGGAGTGACGACCAATGTGCCGACGCGAGGGCAGTCGTTCCCGGTTGTGGTGTCGATCGCGTAGGACTCGACATCCGCGTTGGCTACATCGCCGGGGTTGAGCGTGAGGTGATGCGCCGCATTGGCGGGGCGCCGCGCGACGTGAACCAGCACACCACCGGCCGCGGTCACCAGGTCCGCTCCGGGATATCCGGTCATCGCGCAGGGGTGTGACGAGGTGTTCTTGAAGGAGACGGTCACATGGCGCAGTGTGTTGGCAGACGCGACGTCTCCGTTGGTGACTCCGAGGTCACTGTCGGAGCACTGGCCGGCTGGCGCAGCGGTCGGAGTATCTGTTGGTGGCGTTGAACTCGGTGGCGCCGTTGGCGCAGAACTCGTTGGCGACGCGGCAGTCGTGGTCGTTGGGGACGTGGCCCCCGGCGATGTGGATGGCGCCGCTGGGGTTTGATGGGTCGTGCATCCCGCGATCAGAACGACCGATAGCACAGTCAGCACCCGTTTCATGTCCCACCCCTCGTTACGCCGGACCAAGCCGGAAAATCAATTCGAGTGTGCATCACCAATGTTTGTGACACACGGACATATTCGATCCGGGCGCGCACATCTGTATTGAGTAGTGGACTACTCGATTATTGACTGGGACATTGCTGTCTGATTGCTCGATATTTCCTGTGCCCCAACGACATATTGGTTGGGATCGCTCGCGGGGGCGCGCCGCACGAAAGGAACCGAGGAGGCGAACTTTGCGCTTGGCATTGGCATTTCGCGCACAACAGTCCGTCTTGTGTCCGAAGATGCCGCAAACCCCACCTGAGCGATGTGCAGATGGGGTCCGGGTCGTTCAATCGGTGAATCACCGCGGCAACGGATCAGAAAGGCACGTCCACATTGTCGCCGAGCCACTTGTGGTAGCCGAAGATTGCTGGGCTCTCCGGATCAGTGCCGTAGGGCGTGGCGGGATCGGTATCGGTGACGGCGGCGGGTCCTGGCTGCGTCACGGCCGTCGTCATAGGCGCCGGGTGGGTGGCGGCGCTGGCGACGGGGGCGACGGCGACCGCGACGCCGATCGCCGCTGCGGTCAACCACGGTGCTGCGAACTTGATTGTTGTTTTCATGGTGTTCTCCTGTTCGGCGTGCGATCCGTCGTCGGGACGCCCATCTGCGTGTACGAGCCGGTGGCGGTGAGGGCGTTGCCAAGCGGCGACGCGCAGATGGGGTCCGGCTTGGGGGTGGGTGCTCAGAAGGGCACGTCCACTTGACCATTCGTGGTGTTGGCCTCATCGTGATCCGAAACGTGGTAACCGAGCACGTATGGGGAATGGGGGTCCGTGCCGTAAGGCACAAGAGGATCGGTGTCGGTGATCGCGGCCGGACCGGAATGGGGTACCGGAGTGGAAGCGGCGCTGGCGATGGGTGCGAGAGCAATCGCGCCACCCATTGCTGCTGCGGCCAACCACGGCGCGACGTACTTGATCGTGGTCTTCATGATGTTCCCCTTTGCTGGAGCACCCTGTTTGGGCTAGGGAAATCATTGCGCTCTAGCAAACGGATGTCGTCAATGCTGGCATCCGTTCGACCCTGCAGTTACCTGGAATTCATTGCTGGGGGAGACCTATCCCTGGTTTGTCCACAGCGTCGCGAACCGACGGTCAAGTGCCGTGATCAGGCGGTCGAGGTCGCGTTGTCTGGCTTCCAGCGCGCGAACCTCGGATCGCAACCGCGCCATCGTCCGAAGCCCGACAACCGTGTCGCCTTCCACGCAGGCTCGCAGCTGTACGCGGCTTCGCAGCAGGTCGCCCGCGACCTGCTGGCGCTCGTCGGCAAGGACCCCGCGGAAGTACGCCGCCTGCGAGGCATCTGCAGCGCGGGCTGGACCGACACTCCGCTCCCCAACAGCCACCGTGGCAATCTAACGGTTCCCTTAGGTGGCTGCCACTCGGGTCACATTTGCCCGTGCGCGGGGGAGAGGCTGTTTTCGCGATCACTCCATCCGTTGGAATCGATTCAGCACCAATGCGATACGGGGTGGGCCAACCGCCCGCCTGGGCTGAGGCCACAACTTACGGCAGAATCGCGCACGTGACGCCGCCGCAACGCCCATGGCAGCCTGATTGGCGCGGTAGAGGTACCCCACCGCCCGGCCCGGCGCCGCGCAGGCCTCCGCCGCCCCGACGTCCGGAGCCGCCGCAAGAACAGCTCCGCGCAAGGTACCGGCCCGCCGATGTGGGGCCTACCCAGAGGATCGTGCGGCCTCAGTCACCAGCGGATGCGAGGCCGACCCAACAGATCCAGCGGATGCCGCCACCCCCACCGCCACAGTCATTCCCCGACAAGAAGCAGCGGCGCTCGCGCGGCATCAATCGCCAGTCGATCATTCTCATCGTCATCATCGTCGTCGCGCTGGTGACGGGCGGACTGGCAGCCGCCGAACTCTACGCCCGGCACCGCGCCGACAACATTCTGACGGAGGTCGCCCAATGCGTCGTGCAGGACAGCGCCTCCATCTCGTTCGGGGTGAATCCGCCCTTCCTGTGGCAGCACATCACGGGCCACTACACCAACATCTCGGTCGACACCGCCGGGAACCGAGTCCAGAGCGCCAACGGAATGACGGCCGACGTGACCCTCAAAGACGTGCGGCTGCAGGATTCCGCGAACTCCAAGGGCACCATAGGATCGCTCACCGCGACACTCAGCTGGAAGTCCGCAGGCATCAAGGACACCGTGGCTGCCAGCCTTCCTGGCGTGGGCAATCTGGTCTCCGGCGTGAGCACGGACTCCGCAGCGGGCACCGTGATCCTGGCGGCTGGTAGCAACAGCGTCACGGCCAAGCCCGTCGTCACCGACGGTGACCTGAACCTGAAGGTTCTCGACGTCAACGGCCCGCTGCCGAAGGACGCGGTGCAGACGGCACTGAACGGCCTCACCAAGAAGCTGAATGACAACTATCCGCTGGGCATCCACGCCGACAGTGTCAAGGTGACCGATACCGGAGTGGTCGGATCGTTCTCCAGCCAGAACGCACCGATCCCCAAAGCGGATGCGAATCCGTGTTTCGCCCGGCTGTGAGCGCCGATTAGTCAGCTAAGACGGCGATTTCGTCGCCGAGCCGGTGACCAGGCGCCAGGGGAAGCGCGTCGCCGCTCCAGAACGAGCCGGGATCAAACCAGTTGTAGTGCTTTTCGGTCGTGAGCAAGCCCATCTCCTCGTAGGTGATCGCGACGGTCTCAGCACAATACGCGGTTTCCAACCCGACTTGGAGTTTCTCCGCCTTCCTGCGCCGAGTGGCCTCACGAACCTTGCTGTGCAAGAACGGAATTCCTCGCGTGAGGTCGGCGACGGCCAGGCGGCCGCGGAACCATCGGCCGGTGAGCCTGGCGGTGGTGGGAAACGGTGTGCCGTCCATCCGGGCGACGACCTTCAGTGCGCGGTCCTCCTGCTCGCGGGTCGCGTACGGTGTCAGCTGTCGCAGCCAGCAGCGCTGATGGTAGCTGGTCATCCAGCGCTCGATCGCCTGCCGGGCGTCGTGCAGCTGGACGCCGCGGTGATTACCGCCCGTCCACATGTCGGTCAGTTTGTCGCCCAGCTCCGCGTGCCACATCAAGGGGGGCAGGTCTTCGATCGCGATTGTCATCCCGACGTGGTTGACCGGGCTGTTGCTCATCGTCTGGATCGCCCGGTCCGGTCCGGAGGATCCTCGGAACAGCCAGATATCACCCGTCCGGGTCTCGTCCAGCGCTCGCTCGAGCGACACTGTGCTTTCCCTCACGCGAGCAGCTTAGGCAGACTCTTGCTATGCGCGGCATATGGAAGTGGGTTGGACTGGCCGGTGTCGCCGGCGTGGTGGCGGGTGGCGTGTTGGTCGCGCGCGACCAACGTAAGCGCAATTCCTACACGCCAGAGGACATCCGTGCCCGGCTGCACAAGCGGGTGGCCGAGGCCGGCGGCGCCGACACGCTTTAGCTGGCCACGGCGTAGAGCCGATGCGAGCCCGAAAAACCCTTCAGTTCGACGTCGCGGGCGTCGTCGTAGGCGATGTCTTCGTCGCTGACGGCGTCACGCACCACCTCGCTGACCAGAATCTCGCCGCCGTCTGCCTGCGCCGCCACCCGCGCCGCCATCGCGACATTGCGCCCAAACAGGTCGTCGCCTCGACGTACCGACTTACCCATGTGAATGCCGATCCGGACACGAATCCCATTGGGCCGCCTGCGAAGTGAGCGTTGCACGTCGATGCTGCACCGCACCGCCTGCTCGGGCTGCGCGAAGGCGATCATGAAGCCGTCGCCCTGACTCTTCACCACATGACCAGCGTGCTGCTTGACATGCCTACGGACCAGCTTGTCGTGACTGCTGATCAGCCTGACCCACGCCCTGTCGCCGATACGCTCGTTGAGCGCCGTCGACTCCTCTATGTCGGAGAAGACGATCGCCACTTTGCCGCTCGGCGCCAGCCGCGCCAGATCCGGTCGCTCCACTTCCGCCCAGTCGGCGAGATCCTCGATGGACGATCGGACCGCTGCGCCCAGTCCGTCCTTGCGCAGGATGTTGGCGGTCTGCCAGACCTGCTTGACGGCCTCGCGACCGCCCGAGAGC
>Ga0207665_10002559_pt1 | contig 12207 bp, 9 predicted proteins | sample LARL112metaG_FD_184351 | JGI IMG/M metagenome (GOLD analysis project Ga0207665, IMG submission 184351) | Corn, switchgrass and miscanthus rhizosphere microbial communities from Kellogg Biological Station, Michigan, USA - LAR L11-2 metaG... | ecosystem: Host-associated > Plants > Roots >...
TTTGCGCTGCCTCGCTTTTGATGTGCCCGCCGCTCGCCTTCGGCGATAAACTGCAAATCACCAGCACGCCGGCGGGGGCAACCGTCGAGCTCGATGGCGCGCGCTCAGCCCCACGGACCTTCTGGAGGTTCTACACCGGTTTTATCCCAACGTAGCACTGGCGAACCCTGGCGTTACTCAAAGCACAAAGCCCGCGCCCACAGCCGACAGCGTCGAATCCTCCGAAGCGCTGAAGACCTCTTCCCGGGCGTAGCGGAGGCCGTGGGCACCGTTTCCGTCTCTTCCGAACCGGACGGCGCGGAAATCTTCGTTGACGACAAATTCCTGGGCAACGCTCCCGCCACGCTGAAGTTTCCTGCAGGACCGCATACCATCCTGCTGAAATTCCCAGGGCACGCCGATTGGCGCCGATTTTTGGAAGTCCTCAAAATCAAGCAAGACCTCGCTCAAGACGGCTCTCGAACCTACTCCGTGAGGCCAGGGGGGGCGGGTTTCTCTCAGCGCGGGCGGGTGGTCAGGCCGGCTTGTTTCCAGAGCTTTTCCCATTGCCAAATGCCTGGCGTTTTGTCGAGGGCGCGGTAACCGAGTTGGTGGGCCAGCATCAGAATCTGACCGCGATGATGCGCCTCGTGCGAGAACATATAAGCGAACATGGTCCCCCCGGCGGGCCATGTTGGCATCCAACTATCGCGAAAAAACTTTGCAACGCGGCGATTCGGAGCGGCCGAGAGCGCATCGGACAACATGCGCAGACACTGCGCGGCGCTTCTCCGGTGCGCGGCGGCAGTCTGCTTCATGGCGCAACGCTCGGGGTCGAGCGGCGGTGGACACTTCAGATGCGGCGCAGAAAGCCTCAGCCATTTAAGACGTGTGTTGTGCAGATGTGCGAAGATGGCCGCGATCGTCCGGCCATTGCCTTTTTGACCCACCGGCCGGGCGCGCCACGCACGAGCGTCGAGATGCGAGAGGATGAGCTGGTTCATCGAGTCATTGACCGCGTAGGTTTCAAGCAGGGTGTCGCGAATCTCGGCAAGCGCCGCGTGGGATAGGAGTGCCATGAGAGGTCGCCAATTTGAGGTATGTTAGCAGAGTAAGTCTTGAGGAAGGGCCATCTACTTGACGATGTGGCGTTGCCTCACCGTGAGGCTCGCTCCCTATCTACAAATGACATTTTCAAAAAGAAAAAGCAGGGCGCCGCAATGGACGCCCTGCGAGCTCGCTTCGCTATCTACTATTCGGGTTGTTCCGGCTCCGGCTGCTTCGGAATCTCCGGATTCTGGTCCGGCGGCGCCTGCTGTGGGTGCTCGGCCACCGGCGTGACCTTGGCTGCAGACGTATCGCTCGCGGCCAAGTCCGAAGGCCTATACTTGGGCGCGCTGATGTACCCATGAACGGAGTTCTTGCTGATCTTATTCACCACGACCTGCACCGGCTGTGACTCATTCTCCGTGTGGATCCAAATCGGCTCGAAGAGATTCACTCTTTTCTTGCTGAGTTGATTGTCGTCAACGACCATCGACAAGTCGTAATTCATGTGCTTGGCATCGGTCCTGCGCAAGGACAGGGTGAGCGGCCCGAAGCGCTGGAACTGCTTGGACTTCGTGAGATCGAATTCGAAATAGTTGCGCTCGCCGCGCTTCTGCAATACGACGAGCTCCTCATGAGTTTTGGCGATGGAACCGTTCAATTCATCCTTCGTCGAACTGAGACTTCCTTCCAGGTCCGCGCGGTTCTTGGCCACCAGATCCTGCGTCTCTTTCAACTCCTTCTGCTGATCGTCGATGCGCGCCTGGAGCTCTTTGAGACGCTTACTCTCCGCAGGGCCCTTCTTACCGGATGCAACCTTCGCCGCCGCCTGGACCTTGGCTAGCTCGGCAGCTTGCTGCGCGGCTGTCACGTCATTCAGCTTCGCTGTAACCGTATTCAACTGTCCCTGCATCTCGTTAATCGTAGCGTTGGCCATGGACTGTTGCGCAGTCAAATGGCCGACGAGAATTTGCTGCCGGAAGCCGTAACCAAGAGCTATCCCGGCCACAACAATCAGCGCAACGACAGCCAGCAAGAGCCATCGATTGGCGCCAAACGCCGCGAATCCCGTCTCATTGCTGCTTTGATTTTCTTCAAAATGTTCCGCCATACGTTTTCTCCTCGATCTCGTACTCTAGTGGTCCGACCGGCGCGGAGGAATCACTCAACGCGGTTGGGCCGCCAAAACCTTTCGCGTCTTGATGTGTTCGTTTGCTGGCACAAGAACCCTTTCTTGGCATGAGCAATCGAGGTACCGAGCAGCGGGAAACCGGCTCGTGGTTAAGTCCTCTGTTGTCAAGAGACAAGGACAAAGGGAAGAAGTAGCTTTCCACGAGGCAGGTACTAGTCCTGGTATTTTTTCCCTATTGCCGGAGCGACTTTCTCTGAAGTCAAGCTCACCTTTCTGGATGAATTCTCTCGCCGTCGCGTTGCCCCATTCCTTTCGCTGTGCTAGCATCCGCGTCGTCAGGAGACCGGACCAGGGATTATTTTGTCAAACCTTCGCCCCCGCCCCACGGGGACCCAGGTGCAGCGGCCACGTTCTCCTCCCTCAGTTCTAACTTGCCAGGCGCAGGCCCGCGCCGGAAATCGTCCGCCCGGACCTCGCCTCTGGAGGCTTGCATGAAGAGCTATCTCACAAAGGACATACGAAACGTCGGCATTGTAGGCCACGGCGGCACCGGCAAGACGCAACTGGTGTCGTCGTTACTCTTCGCCGCGGGAATGACGACGCGGTGGGGAAAAGTTGCGGAAGGCAGCACTACCACGGACTGGGACGAAGAAGAAATCGCGCGAAAAATTTCCATTCAAACAGGGCTAGCCTTCGCCGAATGGCCTCCTACTCCGACTGGACCTTCGGGTTCTTCGGACAGAGTCAAAATCAATTTCATCGATCTCCCCGGCTATTCCACTTTCATTACGGAAACGAAAGCCTCGCTCATTGCCGCCGATGCCGCGCTCATCGCGGTTGACGCGCACGTCGGCGTACAAGTGACCACGGAAAAGGTTTGGGACTATTGCACCGAGTACGATATTCCTCGCGCTTTCGTGCTGACGTGGATGGACCGCGAGCTGTCCAGTTTCGAACGTTCGATGGAGTCGCTCCAGGAGGTTTTCGGGCGCAACGTGGTTTCTCTGCAATTGCCGATCGGCACGGAAAGAGGATTCCGCGGCGTTATCGACTTGGTGGCGATGAAGGCCCACATTTACAAACCCGATGGCGACGGCAAGCCGTCCATCGAGGAAATTCCCGCCGCGCTCGCCGACGAAGCCAAGGAAGCACACGAAAAGCTGGTCGAAATGATCGCCGAAGGCGACGACGAAATGATGGAGGAGTTTTTCCGCGAAGGCACGATTCCCATCCATGATCTTATTCCGGCGGTCCGCAAAGCCATCGTCGCCGAGAAAATCTTCCCCGTTCTAATGACGTCCGCGATCCACAACATCGGCACGGCAAGCCTGCTCACTTTTCTCGCGGATGCGTTCCCGCATCCTGATGAGCACGCACAGGTTGGCTTCAAGCAGCCTGGGGGGAAAGGCGACCGCGTCGAGCGCAAGTACGATGACAGCCAGCCAGTGTCTCTATTTGTTTTCAAGACGCTGGCAGATCCGTTCGCAGGCCGGATCAACTATTTCAAAGTAAAAAGCGGGGTGCTGAAAAATGACGCCACGCTCAACAATTACAATCGCAACCTGCCGGAACGGTTCCAGCATACCCAGGTCGTTCAGGGCAAGCAGCTCACGGAAGTCGGCGAACTTCACGCCGGAGACATTGGAGCCATCGCCAAACTGAAGGAAACGACTACCGGCGAAACACTCGGAGACAAAGCTTCGCCCATTTATTATTCACCGGCGCAGCTTCCCGAGCCTTCCATCACGTTTGCCATCGAGCCGAAAACGCGCGCCGATGAAGACAAGATTGGTGTTTCGATTCATAAAATCCTCGAAGAAGATGCCGCGCTGCGCTTTTCCCGCGATCCGCAAACGAAGGAATTCCTGCTCGCAGGTTCGGGGCAGCAGCACATCGAAGTGGTCGTCGCCAAGCTGCACAAGCGCTACCATGTTGACCTTACTTTGAAACCGCCCAAAGTTCCGTACCGCGAGACCATCCGCGGCAAAGCCGACGTCGAGGGCAAGCACAAAAAACAGTCCGGCGGCCACGGACAGTTTGGCGTGTGCCGGATCAAGATGGAGCCCGTCGAGCGCGGCAAGGGTGTGGAGTTCGTCGATGATGTTTTTGGGGGGGCGATCCCCAAGAATTGGATTCCTTCGGTCGAGAAGGGCATCCGCGACGCCGCCGCAAGGGGCTACCTGGCAGGATTTCCCGTTGTGGACTTCCGCGCCATCCTCTATGACGGCAAGTACCACGACGTCGATTCATCGGACATGGCGTTCAAGATCGCGGGCTCACTGGCTTTCAAGGAGGCGATGAAACAGGCGCGCCCCGCCCTGCTCGAGCCGATCATGCACGTGGAAGTCTATGCGCCGGATCAATATTCCGGCGACTTAATGGGCGACCTTAGCTCGCGACGCGGCCGCATCTCCGGCAGCGAATCGCGTGGCCACAACGTGATCATCAAAGCGCTGGTACCGCTGGCCGAAATGCTGAGCTACGCGACGGATCTTACGTCCAAAACACAAGGGCGCGCGACGTATTCGATGGAGTTCTCGCACTATGATTACGTTCCGAACGAGTTGGCGGAAAAAGTGATCGCCGCCCATAAAGCCGCCCACGGAGAACAACTCGTGGAGGAAGAAGCGTAATTCTATTCCTGGTTCTGCAAGCTTGGCATGGAGTGAGGCGTTCTTACAGTCGCCGGACGGTCCCGCGGATCACGAATTCCGTGGGCAGGATGCGTTGACTAAAGGTCATTCGCGGATGGTGTAGCCGCTCGAGAAGCATCTTCATGCAGGTTTCGCCGATCTCCTCTTTGTTAACGCGAACAGTCGAAAGCGGCGGGTCCATCAGGGCGGCTTCCTCACGGTCGTCGAAGCCCACCAGGCTGATATCATCCGGTACCTTCACTCCATGTCGGCGCAGCGACCGCCAAAGCCCGTAAGCAATTTCATCGTTGCCGGCCATAGCGGCAGTGGGCCGCGGCTGGCGCGAAAGGATTCGCCCCGCGCTCTTTTGACCGAAATCGACGAAGCTCTGAGGATTTCGCGAAGTGATCAGGACGTGTTTTAGCTTGTTTTCCCGCATCGCTTGCCGGTAGCCTTCGAAGCGGCGGCGAAGCCACGGGTAGGAAATATCCGCGGCGAAAACAATGTGGCGATGGCCCTTGCCGATCAGATATCGCGTGGCATGCAGCGTCCCATTGAAATCGTCGAAGCCTACCTGGTCAAATTGTTGCTCGTCCTCCATACCAACTACATTGTTACTGAAGGCTACGAAGGGCATATGGATGGATTCGATCCTGCGAAGCAGGTTCGGGTAAATCGTCCCCGCCAGAATGAGTCCGTCGATCAAGCCATGCTCCTGAAGGACGGGAGGCAGGTCGATCCTATCGGAAGGTGTTCTGGGGGAATAATGAAGCGCGGCGAACAGCACGTGCTGTTTCAAGCCGCTGGCATACGATTCGACGCCTTGCAGAATGCGCGCATGAAAAGGATGGAGAAAATCGCGGTTGCTCAACAGGAAGCAGACCATTTCTGCGCGGCGTTTGAGAATCCGGCGGGCCTGCGCGTTGGGGCGGAATCCCAGGCGTCGAATGGCCTCAAGGACTCGCGCGCGCGTTTCCCGGCTCACTTGAGAGCTGGAATTCAGCACGCGAGAAATTGTTCCAATGCCGACGGACGCGGCTTGAGCAACCTCGCGAATTGTTGTTTTCCTTGGAACTGCTTCCATGGCGGTGAGGCCCTTTGTTGGTCTGGTGCCTTGGTCGGTTCTGGAGGGATCGTCGCCCTCTTCACCGCGGTAAGTCTAGCACACCAAGACGATGGAGATATCCCTAGCCTGCCTGGGGATTCGCGCCAGTGGAAAGAAGCAAGAAAACCGATGCAAGACATTAGTTTCACGAGAATCGGGCTTGACAGGGGGTTTTCGCTCAGTTAGGGTGTGGAACCAGTTCCAGGGGTTCGCTTGTCTTATCGGGGATGCAGTCTTCAAGTGGGGTGAGGTTATGAAAAAACTGTTTGGTTCGTCTTCCTCTTGGATTCGTAGGCGGAATAGATCTAATGCGATTCATGCTGAAAAATTTGCGGCGCCGGCAACTGGCGGTCTGTTTGGTCTGTTTAGACTATGGCAAGTTGGCGCGGCCGTTCTGCTCGGGGCATCACTTTTGGGGTTCACTGCGCCAGTTATGGGACAGGCGGTCAATGCGACGCTGCTCGGCACGGTGATGGACGCCAGCGGAGCGACGGTGGCGGGGGCAAAGGTCACCGCTATAGAAACGAAGACGGGTCTTAGCCGTAGCACGACGACGAATGATAGCGGGAATTATGCATTTGCCGATCTTCCCCCAGGTCAATATGAAGTCGCTACAGAGAAACAAGGATTCAAGAAAGCAGTGCGATCCGGCGTGGATGTTGTTGTGAACACGGACACGCGCGTGAACCTTACGCTTGAGCCGGGAGCTATAACCGAGAGCGTAGTAGTGAATGCTGAAACTCCGATACTCCAAACGGACCGAGCCGATGTCGGCGCCAAGATTGAAAGCCGGCAGGTGGTTGATCTTCCCCTGGGGAATAACCGCAATTTCCAGAATCTGTTGAATCTAGTGCCGGGAGCTACTCGCGCACATAGAGTGCATTCTGAGTTCTTCAATGCGCAAGACAGCTTGTCGACGGAAGTAAATGGCCAAGCTCGCCTATTCAATAACCTGCAGATCGAGGGGGTGGATGACAATGAGCGCACGGGCTTGCTGCAAATCTACATCCCTCCCGCAGAGGCCATTCAGACGGTTGACGTAGGAACGAGCAACTACACAGCCGAGTTCGGACGCGCCGGTGGCGCCGTCACCAACGTCATTTTGAAGTCGGGCACAAACGACTACCATGGCGCGGCCTATGAGTTCAATCGGATAAGCGCTTTGGCAGCCAAGCCTTTCTTCCAGACCCTGGCCAAAGCCCCGACCACTTACAACTATTATGGCGGCAATGTGGGCGGTCCCATCCTGCGAAACAAGCTCTTCTTTTTCGGCGACATCCTGCGGATCGACGATTCACGGGGTAAGTTTGACATTCTGACCGTGCCACGGGATGACTTCCGGGGCGGAAATTTCGGGGCCGTCACGCAGCCAATATATGATCCATATCAGACTACCGACGCGACGCACGCGACCCTGGCTCTTGATGCCAGTGGAAAACCGATTCCAGTTGCGCCCGCCAGCCGAACGCAGTTCCCCAATAATATAGTCCCTGCGAGCCGCTTCAGTCCGCTGGCGCTGAAGATTTTGGCGCTCATTCCACACACCAATGTGGCCAACCCGGGCCTCAGCACCAACTATCAACAAAACACGCGCTTTCTGAAAAACACCACGGCCTTCGACACTAAATTTGACTTCAACCGCAAGGATAACGACCGTTTCGCTTTCAGGTTCAGCCGCGCCGTGCAGAGCCTCAACGATCAGCCCATCTTTGGCCTGGCCGGAGGCCCCAAGGGCGGAGGTTTCCAGGGTACCGGCGAGCAACACGTCCAGAGCGGAGCTCTAAACCATACGCATGTGTTCTCGGCAAGCCTGATTGCTGAGACGCGTGTTGGTGTGAGCCATTACAGAAATATTGCCCTTAACTCGGACTACGGCTCCAAGGCTTCAGACGCTCTGGGCATCACCGGCGTCAATCTGGACGCCTTTACGAGCGGCCTGACGGGCATTGACATCCAGAACGGATTCTCGAGCCCGATAATTGGTTACTCGGCGTCCCTCCCGTGGGACCGCGGCGAGACCAACATCAACGCCGTGACTAACTGGACGAAGATTCATAGAAATCACACCTTCAAGTGGGGAGTTGATGTCCGCCGGCTGCGCGACGATTTGGTGCAAGCCCAGACGTTCAGCCCACGGGGAGTCTTCCGCTTTGGCACGAGCACGACTTCAACACCAACGTCGGCAACATCTAGGGGTAACAATTTCGCCGCGTTTCTTATCGACGCGCCCTCGGAAGTGGGGCGCGACGTCTCCGTGATATCCGGATCGTGGCGAGAGACGGAACTCTTCAGCTATGGACAGGATAAGTGGCAGCCAACTTCCAAGTTAACGCTGGATGTTGGGTTGAGGTGGGAGCTCTATCTCCCACCAACACCGCAACATTCCGGCGGCTATTCCAATTACGATCCCACGACCAACACCTTGGTGCTCGCCGGAATCGGGGGCAACCCGCTGAACCTTGGCCGTGACACCTCCTACCATTACTTTGCTCCTCGCTTCGGCTTGGCTTATCGCTTCACAGAACAATTTGTCCTACGCGGGGGTTTCGGCATCAGTTTCGAGCCTTTTCCCAACAACCAGTACGCCTGGAATTACCCCGTGCGCCAGGCCAATGGCACTAACCAATTGAGCGCCGGCGCTCTGCCAACGTGGCCCAGCGGCCAGATTGCTTCAATGGGTTTCGGATTTCCGTCGCCAGCCCCAGCGGCACTGCCGAGTAACGGGGTCATATCCGGCGTATGCCAAGTTCCGCCCGTTCCCGGGGTCGCCTGCATTGGGCTAAATTCCCAATACAACGTGGTAGACAAGAACTTTCAGCAGCCGTACGTTGAATCCTGGAATCTCGCCCTGGAACGCGCGCTGCCCAAGAATTTCGTGCTGGACGTTGCCTATGTAGGGAACCATGGCGTGGACATTCCCATGGACGTCGATCTGAATGCCGCGGTTGCTGCGTCCGTCGGTGCCACTTGTCCGCAAAGGCCCCTATGCGCCTTGTTTGGCAGAACAGCCGCCACGGATTTTCTGTTCAAGCCAACCAGCTCGAATTACCACGCCTTGCAGGCAAGATTCAATCATAGGATGAGTGGCGGGCTTCTGCTAACTACTTCCTACACTCTCGCAAAGGCTTTGGCGTACAGATCGGATGTGGGCGATGGAGGCGGGAACGACGGAGGAAGCCCGTCCTTCTATCTGAACTTCCAACGCAACTACATGGAAGTCAGCAACAGCCGTAGGCACACTTTTGTGCAAAGCGTGGTTTATGACTTGCCGTTTGGGAAGGGCAAGCCCCTGCTGCATTCAGGCTGGGCGAACTGGGTTGCCGGGGGCTGGCAGGTGAGTACAGTTATGACGATAATGAGCGGCAGGCCGCTGGATTTCAGCGCTAGCGGAACAGCGCTCAACGCGCCGGGCACGCGCCAGACCCCGAACCAAGTGGGACCTTTTCGCGTCCTCGGCGGAATCGGGCCCGCGCCTAATGGGGCGTGGTTTGATACTTCGTCCTTCATTGCAATCAACACCCCGCAGACCGCTGGAAACATGAGCCGGTTTATGTTCGCCGGACCACGCTACTTCAACCTCGATGCCGCAATGTTCAAGAGGTTCCCGTTAAGAGAACGAATCGGCCTGGAGCTTCGTGCGGAAGCATTCAGTGTAACCAACACTCCGCAGTTCGATCAGCCAAACGGAAACGCCAGTGATGCTGTTGGTTTTGGCCACGTCACCGGTACGATTGGCGGCAATCGTACCCTGGAACTGGGTGCCAAGCTGACTTTTTGATTGATTCTAGCGCGCCAGACTCTTTCGTGCGTCGAACCCGTGCCCGCTTGCGGCTCTGAGTTAGAGTTGCGGCTGCTGACCGGCCAATGGTCAAGGGCGGCGTAAAATTGCCCGCCATCCACGGCCCCTGTTCTTGAGGCATCAGGTAGGAGGAGTCCGTATGACGGTTCGCGTTTCACGTCGCGAATTTCTCACTGGGCTTGGGGTGATGACAGCCGCGGCTGCTTTTCCCTCGATCCCAGGCTATGCATCCATGGATTCGTCAATGAAATCGCCATTCCGGATTGCGGTTATCAACGACGAAATCGGCCAGGACTTTGAGCACGTCTGCGAAATAGCCGCGAAGGAATTTGGGATGGAATGGATCGAGCTGCGCGGCATGTGGAACAAGAACCTGCTCAAGCTGGACGCGAAGGAAGTCGAAGAGGCGCGGCGTATTTTGGAAAAGAACAAGCTGCGCGTTACGGACATCGCCAGTCCTCTCTTCAAGGTGGATTGGCCGGGGGCACCGAAGTCGAAGTACAGCCCCAAGCGCGATCAGTTCAACGCTGATTTTACTTTCGAGCAGCAGGATGAAGTGCTCGAACAAAGTATTGAGCTGGCCAAGAAGTTCCAAACCGATCGCGTACGCTGCTTCGATTTCTGGCGCTTGGATGATCAAGCGCCTTATCGAGCGGCCATGAATGAAAGTTTGCGGAAGGCCGCAGAAAAAGCGGCGAAAAAAGATGTGATCCTGGTTCTTGAAAACGAGCCCGCTTGCAATACTGCGACTGGGGCAGAAGCCGCCAAGGTGCTTGCTGCGGTTACGTCCTCCAACTTAATGCTCAACTGGGACCCGGGAAACGCCGCGGAGCATGATGAGAAGCCTTACCCGGATGGATACGAGCTCTTGCCGAAGAATCGAATTGGGCACTGCCATTGCAAGGATGCGGTAAAGAAGCCGGACGGCAAAGGCTACTCGTGGGCAGCCATGGGCCAGGGCATCATCGATTGGGCCGGCCAGTTCAGGGCGCTGAAGCGCGACGGCTACCATCTCGCGGTGAGCCTCGAGACGCACTGGCGCGGAGCGGGAACGCCGGAGGAATCGACACGGCAGAGTTGGGGGGGCATGAAAAAAGCCCTGCAAGAGGCTGGAGCGATATGATCCAGCCCGGATCGCCGAAAGCATGATGTCCATCGTTAAGCTTGATTGACACTCAGTGTCCCATCGAAAGTTAGTTCTTTCTATGCGCACACCAGCGCAGCGGCAAAGGCAAAATGAATGAATGAAGTGGCTGTGGAGGAAGAGTTTGCACTCCCATGGGTGGAACGCATTGCTGTGGCGGAGTGGGGGGATTCAAGCCTCGGTTGTTGAATGGGAGGTGAGAGGTTGGCGAGCGTTGTTATGTCTCTTGTTTTCAACAAGTATAGACCGTTTAAAAGAGGCGTTCCATATTTATGGCATTCGTGGGAGAATGCTTGTATGAAAGAGCAAGCGATTCGGACCACGGTCGATATTCCCGCTTCCCTTTACCGCAAGCTCAAGGAGCAAGCTGCCGCACAGGGACGGTCCATCCGCGAATTGATCCTCTTGGGCGTACGGGTCACCCTCATCGAGGGCAAGCGTCCTCGTGCCAAGAGGGTCAAGTTTCCGCTCATCGCGTCAGATGGGCCGAAAGTCGATTTGACCAACGAACAGATCTATGAACACGTTGAATTTCCTTGATGCCAATGTCTGGCTGGCTCTGGTGTGGGGTCGACATATTCACTCCGAAAGGGCGCGGGACTGGCTTGAGAAGTCGCCAGAAGAGAAGTTCTTTTTCTGTCGATTCACGCAGTTGACAGTACTTCGGCTTCTCACATCAGCAACAGTGATGGGGAGCGACGTGAGAAAAATGGTGGAGGCCTGGGATCTATGGGACAAGGTTTGCGCGGACGATAGGGTCGCATATCTCTCCGAACCCGAGGCAATAGAGCCTGAATTCCGCCGGCAGTCTAGACTCCGTACTTCTTCGCCTAAAGTGTGGGCAGATTCCTATCTTCTGGCATTTGCAACCGTGGCGGGTTTGAAGCTTGTCACTTTTGACCGAGCACTTCGTTCACGAGCCTCCGAAGTGCTCGTTCTTTAAGTCATGTAGTTCGGCGTCGGGTATCCAGCTGGATAGATAAGCTATGACCTTGCAACTGCAAAGAAGCCGTTGGCGCGGTTCATGGCTGTATATATTAATATATATGTTAAATTACTTTCTTTATATTAAAGGAGGGGGGATTCGAACCACCGGTACACGTTTTAGCGCGTACAACGGTTTAGCAAAACGAGTGATTGCGTCTGGCTCGCTGGTAAGTTGATGAAAACTAACGACGCCGTTCGGCTCGCTCTGGGCGGTTTGGGCACGTTTGGCAGCCTATTGATAAATTGGGATAAAGCCTTTGGGTACCGAGAGACTGAATGCGACGGTTTGCCAAAAAATTCACTCTGATCCGTTCGCACTGACTAACCCCATTTGTTTTTGTTCGCGTTACAGGCTCTCATTCGTACTGAGCGACAAATTCC
>Ga0207665_10002562_pt1 | contig 12205 bp, 10 predicted proteins | sample LARL112metaG_FD_184351 | JGI IMG/M metagenome (GOLD analysis project Ga0207665, IMG submission 184351) | Corn, switchgrass and miscanthus rhizosphere microbial communities from Kellogg Biological Station, Michigan, USA - LAR L11-2 metaG... | ecosystem: Host-associated > Plants > Roots >...
GTGCGCCTGGCAGGATTCGAACCCGCGACCCGCTGCTTAGAAGGCAGCCGCTCTGTCCATCTGAGCTACAGGCGCCGGCCTCCCATTCTGCCGGTCGAAGGTCACACGACGGACACAGAGAGCACACAGCCCGGCCGTGAACACGGGGCCTGAGCTGCCAGCGTATTCAGGCCATGACGCAGGCGGGCGTACGCTGGGCCTGTACCGGCCGCGGGCTGCCCCGGCCGCGCGGCCGGGGCGCGGAGGTCAACGTGATCGCGATGCTCGGCGGCGTCCTGTCGGCCCTCACCGGCCACGCCACCTGGCAATTCTTCGCGTTCCTGCCCGACGGGAAGCCGGCCGGGCTGATGGCGCTGGCCGCCGTCACGCTGACCTGCCTGCTCGTCGCCCTGCTCGCCCAGGGCGCCCGGCTGGCCGCTGCCGTCACCGCCGCTCCGCAGCAGTCCGGCGTGGCGGCCCTGCGCGAGAAATCATGGCGGGCCGGCTTCATCTCGCAGCGTGACCCCGACGCGCCCGGGCGGGCGCGCCCGAGAGCGCCTACGGCGGGCCCGGCGGCCGTCTGACCCGCTGCTCCCATCACCCGGCGCCCGCCGGGCTGCGTCCTTCCGCTGCCCAGGTGCGCCCGGTGTGCCGCGCGACGGCGGCCGCCTCCAGCTGACATCCATATCTCCGCTGGAGGGTGATCCGTCATGTCTTCTTTGCTTGGCCTGCCCATCGATGCCGCTTACCACCTTGTGTCCGCGCTCGCGGGCGTGCTTGCCCCGCTTCCGGCCGGGCTGGCCGCCGCCGCGGCGATCGTTGCGTTCACGATCATGGTGCGGCTGCTGGTGATGCCGCTGGGCTACTACGCGTTCCGGGGGCAGCGGGCGCAGGCCCGGCTGGCGCCCAAGATCCAGGAACTGTACAAGCGCCATTCCGGGCAGCCGGAACGCCTGAAGCGCGAGATGTCCGCCCTGTACGCGGGGGAGGGGACCGGTATGCTCACCGGCTGCCTGCCGGCCCTGCTGCAGATACCGTTCTTTACCGTCGTGTACCGGCTGTTCCTGTCCGGCACCATTGGCGGCAGCCCGAACCTGCTGCTCCACCAGCACCTTTTTAGCGCCTCGCTCGGCAGCCACTGGCTCACCGGGGCAGGCCCGTTGAGCGCTCAGGGGCTGGTATTCGGCGCCGTGTTCGTCTTGCTCATCCTGGTCGCCTGGCTCTCCACCAGGGCGGCGCGGCGCTGGGCGCTACCGGCACCCGCCCATCAGCCGGGAGCGTCCATCCGGCAGCCAGGGGCACCTGCCCAGCAGGGCGTGGTCGGGTTGCTGATGCGGATCCTGCCGTTCGCGACGGTGGCCTTCGCCGCGCTGGTGCCGCTGGCGGCGGGCCTCTACCTGCTGACCACGACCGCGTGGGCGGCGGCCGAACGGGCGGTGTTCACCCGTCTGGCCCCGATGCCGCCCGCGCCCACCGCCCCGAAGCCGCCACGATCACCGAAACACTCCGCCGGGCGCCCGGGCCCCGGTGTGTAGCCTCTTCCCCAGGAGGTCACCATGCACCAGCCGCCCATTCCGCACGTCGAGCAGACCGACCCGGAGATCGCCGAGCTCATCAACTCCGAGGCGCGCCGGCAGTTCGAGAAGGCCCGCCTGATCCCGTCGGAGAACTACGTGTCCGAGGCGGTGCTTGAGGCGTCCGGGACGGTGCTGACCAACAAGTACTCCGAGGGCTACCCGGGACGCCGCTACTACGAGGGCCAGCAGTTCATCGACCCGACCGAGCGGCTGGCGGCGGAGCGGGCCCAGGCACTGTTCGGAGTTGATCACGCCAACGTCCAGCCCTATTCGGGCTCGCCCGCCAACCTCGCCGTCTACCTGGCGTTCCTGCAGCCGGGCGACACCGTGATGGGGATGGCGCTGCCGATGGGCGGCCACCTGACCCACGGCTGGCCGGTGTCGGTGACGGGCAAGTGGTTCCGGTCAGTGCAGTACGGGGTGCGGGCCGACACCGGGCGGGTGGACCTCGACGAGGTGCGCGATCTGGCGCGCCAGGAGCGGCCGAAGATCATCTATTGTGGCGGGACGGCGATTCCCCGCATGATCGACTTCCCCGCCTTCGCCGAGATCGCGGCCGAGGTGGGCGCCGTGCTGGTGGCCGACATCGCGCATATCGCCGGGCTCATCGCCGGGGGCGCCCATCCCTCGCCGGTGGGTTACGCCCCGGTGATCACCACCACCACGCACAAGACCCTGCGCGGCCCGCGCGGCGCCATGATCATGTCCACCGCCGAGCACGCGTCCGCGCTGGACAAGGCGGTCTTCCCCGGCCTGCAGGGCGGCCCGCACAACCACACCACGGCGGCGATCGCGGTCGCGCTGCGCGAGGCGGCGCAGCCGGAGTTCCGCACCTACGCGCACCAGATCGTCACCAACGCGAAAGCCCTGGCCGCGGCGCTGGCCGAGCGGGGATTCGCGCTCGTGTCCGGCGGCACGGACAACCACCTCATCCTGATCGACCTGACCCCCAAGGGGATCGCGGGCAAGCCCGCCGCCAAGGCGCTCGACCGGGCCGGGATCGAGACGAACTACAACACCGTGCCGTTCGACCCGCGCAAGCCGTTCGACCCGTCCGGGCTCAGGATCGGTACCCCGGCGATCACCACCCGCGGACTGCGCGAGGAGCACATGCCGCAGATCGCCGCCTGGATGGACGAGGTGGTCACCGCCGCGCTGAAGGAGGACGAGCCGGTGATCGAGCGGATCGCGGGCGAGGTGCGCGACCTGCTCGCCGGATTCCCGATGCCCGGCTGGTCACCAGACGCCTGACCCGCCGGCGCCGTCACGAGAGCGACGCTCTCATCTCGTTACGATGCTCTGATAGACTGGCGGCGTGAATGCGAGTCGCACCGCGCGGCAGCGGGTCCGGGCCGAGCTCACCCGTGAGATCACCGAGACCGCCCGCCGGCACCTGGCCACCGAGGGCGCGGCCGGCCTGTCGCTGCGGGCGGTCGCGCGGGAGCTGGGCATGGTCTCCTCGGCCGTCTACCGCTACTTCCCCAGCCGGGACGACCTGCTCACCGCCCTCATCATCGACGGCTACGACGCCATCGGCGCCGCCGTCGAGCGGGCCGACGGCGTCTGCCGCCGGGACGACTACCACGGCCGCTGGCTGGCCGCCTGCCGCGCCGTGCGCGACTGGGCGCTGGCCCACCCGCACGAATACTCGCTGGTGTACGGCTCGCCCGTGCCCGGCTACCAGGCGCCGGAACAGACGATCGGGCCCGCGTCGCGGGTCGCCGCCGTGCTCGGGACGATCGTCAGCGACGCGCAGGCCGGCGGGGTGCTCGACCCGCCAGCGCTGGGCCCGCCCCCGCCGGGCTCCTTCGCCCCCGACGCGGCCCGCCTGCGGCAATCCGTTCTGCCTGGGGTTTCCGATGACGTCGCCGCGCGGGCGCTGGGGACCTGGGCGGGCGTCTTCGGGCTGGTCAGCTTCGAGCTGTTCGGCCAGTTCGAGAACGTCGTCACCGACCGCGCCGGGTACTTCGACCACGCGGTGAGCCGCCTGGGCCGCGCGATCGGCCTGTCCGCCTGACCCCGTTTGGCCTGGTTTCGGCGCGGAACGGGCGGGCAAGTGAGGTGGCAGTGCCGGTAGGCATCTGCGGATCCCGCCGCCGTGGCCATGCTCCGGGGAAGCTGAGAATCCGGTCCTAAGCGGGCCGCAATCCATGCATGAGGCTCGTGTGCGCGATAACGTGGCCCAGGCACAGCCCGGATGCCGCCCGTCACCCGCACCCGGATGCTCCCGTACTGTAGACGTGACCGGATGGCCCCCAGGGCCTCCTGTGAAACTAGGGATCACATGACTTCTGTTTTGCCCAGGATCGGCGCGGCTGTCCAGAGCAAGCTCCGTACCACCGTCGGCAAGCGGTTCAGCAGGTTCGTGGTCGTGGCGGTCGCGTCCCTGGGCTCGAGCCTCGTCACGCTCAGCCTGCTCCTCGGTGTGTTCCACCTGAGCGGCGGCCTGGCCGGGATCCTGAGCGCGATCGTCGGGGCAGCGGTGAGCTACGTGCTGAGCCGCTGGGCATGGGAGCGCAAGGGCAGGCCGCACCTGCTGAAGGAGACTCTGCCGTTCTGGCTGGTGTCCCTGGGGTCCTGGACCGTACTGGGGCTGACCAGTCACTACGCCAGCGTCTGGGCGCTGGAGATGGGGCACACCCACTGGGAGCGGGTCCTCATCGTGGACGGCGCCTACCTGATAGCCAACTGCCTGACGTTCCTCACCCGCTTCGCGATCTTCCACTACCTCCTCTTCGCGGACCGCGGGTCCAAGCTCTCGGGCTCGGTGGTCTCCGTGGCCGAGGCGGCCGGGGTCCCGGAACTCGAGGACGGGGACGCGGCGCCGTCGGGGCCGCTGGCGGCCAGCGGCTCGGGCCGGCTGGGCAACTCGCCGTCCTGGGCCGAGGGCGGCGCGGAGCGGTCGTCGTCCCGGCGCCCGTCCCCCGACCGCGGCGCGCTGCCGGAGCCGGGCACCCGGCGCTGACGCTCGCGCCACCAGGTACCGAGCACCACGCCGGCGAACTTCAGGCCGTAGATGGCGTTGTGCCCCTTCTTGCTCTCGCCGACCTGGCGCTTGTGGATCGTGGCCGGCACCTCGCTCACCCGGAACCCGTGCGCGAGCACGGCGATCAGCAGCTCTGACGACTGATACTGCGGCTGCTCCAGCCGGACGGCACCGGTCACCTCCGCCCGCATCGCGCGCAGGCCGAACGAGGAGTCGGTGATGTGCTGACGCGTCAGCAGGCTGATGGTCCCCGCGAACACCCAGGTGCCCAGGCGCCGCACCGGGTCGTTGGTCTCCTGGCTGCCGAGCTTGCGTGATCCGGTGACGAAGTCGGCCTCGCCGGCCACGACCGGCGCCAGCACGCGCTCCATCTCCGCCGGGTTGTACTGGCCATCGGCGTCGGTGGTCACGATGTAGCGCGCGCCGCCCTCGCGGGCGAGCCGGTAACCCAGCCGCAGCGCGGCGCCCTGGCCGCGGTTGACCGGCACGTCGGCCACGAGGGCGCCGTGGGTCTTGGCCACCCCCGCCGTCTTGTCCTTCGAGCCGTCGGACACCACCACAGCCGCCGTCTTGAGCCCGCAGATCTCCGCCGGCAGGGCCTCGATCACCTGCCCGATCACGTCGGCCTCGTTGTAGGCGGCGATCACGATCGCCACCGGCGGGAGCTTGCGGGCCGCCTCGCCGAACTCGGCGAAGAACGCATCGGCCGCGGTGTCATCCACCTCAGGACTGGTCACTATGCTGCCTTCCTTCCGCGGCGGCGTGAGGCGCGAATTCCGGCCACACCGTAGCCAGCCCGGACTTGAGATCGTGCGTGGGCCGGTAGCCCAGCGCGCGGGCGGCGGAGATGTCCACGATGACCGCGGGCATCTCACCTTGCTTGGCGGGGATGTACTCGACCGGGATCGGTGCCCCGGTGATGGCGCGCGCTGCCGCGATCATGTCGTTCACGGTGACCGGCTCGCCAGCGCCCAGGATAAGCGGGCCGCGGCACGATTCCCGCCAGGCCAGCAGGATGCCCGCCACGATGTCGTCGACGTGGACGAGGTCACGGGCCTGCGCGCCGTCCCCGTACACCTGGACGCCGTGGCCGTCGCGGGCCGCGCGCATGAGCCGCGGCACGAAGCTGTCCTTGGCCTTCATCCCGGGCCCGTAGACGTTGGCGAACCGCAGCGCGCATCCGGCCAGCCCGTACGCCGCCGTGTAGGAGCTGAGCAGCATCTCCGCCGCCGCCTTCGTCGCGCCGTAGGGGGTGAGCGGGCGGAGCGGGTGCTGCTCGGTGATGACCGCGGCGCCGACATCGCCGACGACCGCGTTGGTGGAGGCCAGCAGGAACGTGCCGACGCCGCGGGTGCGCGCCAGTTCCAGCAGGCCCGCGGTGGTTGCCACGTTCGTCTCATACGTGCCGGCCGGGTCCTCGACCGAGCGGAGCACCGAGGTCACCGCGGCCAGGTGGACGATGGCCGCGGTTCCGGGGCTGACGGCCTGGGCCGCGACGGTGGGGTCGCGCAGGTCGCCGTCCACGAACCGGACGCCCGGCGCGGACGGCTCGTGCCGGTCCGCCACGGTGACGTCGGCGCCGCTGCCGAGCAGCGCCGTGACGAGCCGCCGGCCAATGAAGCCGGACCCGCCGGTCACCAGCACCCGGGGCCGCTGGTCAGCCGCCAACCGATTCTCCATCCGCGATACGTCGAAGTTGCGTTCCACCTGGTTGTACCGGGTTTCGCCGGGCCACGTGACCCGGTCGAGCCGAAAACTACCAGGTGGCCGGCCTGCTGAGCCGCCCGTGGCGGGACCGGATACCCGGCCACCCGTGCCGCGCGCGGTTACGGCGATGCCTGTTGTGGCTCCGGGAACCGGTTGCCGCCGGACCGCGACCGCAGCGGTGCCTGGACAGTTTAGCCGCGCATTACGCCGCGCATCACTGGGCATGGGCCGGGGGTCACGGGTCCCAGGTCCACGGGCGGGCGGCCCGGCCTCTGTTACCCTCGATCGCTACGACCGCGCAGAGTACCTGCCGGGTCCCGGCGAGCCACATTCGCGGCCGCCTGTTTCGGGCATAGGGGCGGGTACCATGCCCGGGCGGTACATAATTACCCCAGCAGAGGAGGCTCCTCGGTCGGGGTGTGCCGTTACCCACGGTGACCCTGGGGTAATGGCAGCGTGCATGGGCCAGTGAGGGCCAAGATACGCGGGGTTACTGCGGTGTGGCCGGTGGGTCACGTGCCGCCCGACGCGCTGAGGCGGGATGACGGAAAGGGCGATGACCGAAGGTCAGGGCGTGACGGCCGCGGCGGCGCGCGCACAGGGGGCGGGGTCTGGCGTCCCGGCTGTCCCCGGCCTCGCGGCCCCGGCCGGCGGCGATCACCGGATCGCGCCGCCGCCACCTGCCCCGTCCTCCTCCGCCGTCCCGCGTGTACCCACCATGCCCCGGGGCGGCGGCGGCGGCCCGTCGGCCGAGCCGTCGGTCCGGGTGAACGCCAAGCTGATCGAGTCGGCGATCCTCGCGCTGCGCAAGCCGATCGTCGCCGCCCAGCTGCCGCTGGAGGCCCCGGGAGTCGAGGAGGCCCGCGCGGAGCGGCGCAAGCTGCTCGGCCAGATCGACGACTACCTGCTGCCGCGGCTGCGCGAATCGGGGTCCCCGGTCCTGGTCGCCCTGGTCGGCTCGACCGGGGCCGGTAAATCGACCCTGGTCAACAGCATCGTCGGGGTGCAGGTCAGCATGACCGGCATCCGGCGCCCGACGACCAACAGCCCGGTGCTCGCCTGCCACCCCGACGACGTCGACTGGTTCGCGGAGAACGTCTTCCTCCCCACCGTGCCCCGCGTGCGCCAGGAGGGGCTCGCCCGGTCGGGCCGCGACGGGCTGCTGGTGCTGGCGGCGAACGAGGGCATGCCCAAGGGCGTCGCGCTGCTCGACACCCCCGATATCGACTCGGTGGTGGCCGAGCACCGGGATTTCGCGCACCAGTTCCTCGACGCCTCCGACCTGTGGCTGTTCATGACGTCCGCGAGCCGGTACGCCGACGCCGCGGTGTGGGACCTGCTGCAGCACGCGCGGGACCGGGGCGCCGCGCTCGGGATCGTCCTGTCCCGGGTCAGCGAGGCGTCAGCGGCCGAGCTGGTTGATCACTTCGGTGCCATGCTCGAGGCCAACGGCCTGAGCCGCAACCAGCGCTTCCTCATCCTGGAGACGGTGCTCACGGAGGGGAAGCTGCCGACCGAGGCCTCCGGGCCCATCCGGCAGTGGCTGACCGAAGCGGCGCAGTCCGACCGCCGGGTCGCGGTGCTCAGCCAGACCATGTCCGGCGTGCTGGACACCTTCCCGACCCGGGTACCCGCGCTCGCCGCCGAGGTCGAGGCGCAGGCGGCGCTGCGCGACGAACTGATCGGCGCGGTGGCGGCCGCCTACCGGGTGGCGCTCACCGAGATCGAGACCTCGACCGCCGACGGCTCGCTGATGCGCGGCGAGGTGCTGGCCCGGTGGCAGGACTTCGCCGGCACCGGTGAGCTGCTGCGCGCGCTCCAGGCCCGCCGGGCCGTGGGCCGGGCGCGCCGGCGCCGCGGCCCGGCGCGGGCCCAGACGCTGCGGGCGGCCGTGCGGACGGCGCTGGAGTCGCTGCTGATCTCCGTCGCCGACCGGGCCGCGGAGGATTCGGTTTCCCGCTGGCGGAATCTTCCCGCGGGGGCCGCGCTCCTTGACCAGCTTGCGGCCGGCGACGACGGCGACGCCTGGGGCGGCTCGCAGTTCGCCGCCGACGCCGGCCTGATCTTCGGCCTGGAACCGGCCGAGGCCGGTGCCCCCAAGGACACTCCCGAGCAGGCGGCCGCCGCGCTGGGGCGGGCGTCGGCCGACCTGCCCACGCGGGCGGCCCGCACCGTCAGCTCGTGGCAGGACCAGGTGCTGCGCATGGTCCGGGCCGAGAACGTGACCAAGCGATCGATCGCCCGGCTCGTCAACTTCGACGACGAGTCGCTGGCCACGGTGCTCATGATCGGGCTGCTGGTACAGAAGGCGCCCGGGGCCGACGACGAGGAGAGCATGATCGGGATCCCACAGCGGCTGCTCACCTCGCTGTTCGGGGCCGGGCCGCTGCGTGACGTCGCCAAACGGGCCCGGGCCGACCTGCTGGACCGGATCAGTCTCATCTTCGACGAGGAGATGCTCCGGTTCTCGAAGATCATCAGTGGGGCCGAGGTTCCCGACGCGGGTGCCGCCCTGCAGCTGTACCAGGCAACCTACGCCCTCGAGGTGACGCGGTGACCGATGTGGAGTCGCCCCGCGCCGGGCTGGCGGACTCCGGGCTCGAGCTGACCACGGCCGGGTTCCCCCGTGCCGGTTTCGCCGGCCCGGGGTTCGCGCCCGATGGGACGCCCGGCGGGGCCGCCCTGTCCGACCGGCTGACCGCCCTCGCCCGCATCACCCAGATCGGGTCCGCCCGCAGCGGCCACGACGGGTTCGACCCCGAGCTGCTGCGCGAGTCGGAAGATCTGCTCGCCCGGGCGGGGGAGCGGCTGCGGCTGTCCGCCGGCCACACGGTGGTGGTCCTGGCCGGTGGCACCGGCAGCGGGAAGTCGTCGCTCTTCAACCGGCTGGCCAGCGCCGACTTCTCGCCGGTCGGGGTGGTCCGGCCGATGACCAGGGAGGCGTACGCCTGCGTCTGGGGGATGGAGGGCGCGGGCCCGCTGCTGGACTGGCTCGGGGTGGCCGAGCGCAACAGGTACGCGCGGTCGAGCGAGCTCGACGCGGGCGAGAGCTCGCTGGGCGGGCTGCTGCTGCTCGACCTGCCCGACCACGACTCGGTGCTGGCGGGCTCGACCGGCTCGGTGAACCGGCTGGTCTCCCTGGCCGACCTGATGGTGTGGGTGCTCGATCCGCAGAAGTACGCCGACGCCGCCGTGCACCGCCGCTACCTGGTGCCGATGGCCGGCCACTCGTCGGTCATCTCGCTCGTGCTCAACCAGGCCGACCTGCTCACGCCGCAGGAGGCGCACGACTGCGTGGAGGACCTGCAGCGCCTGCTCGAGCTGGAGGGCCTGCACGACAGCCAGGTGCTGGTCACCTCGGCCGTCACCGGCGCCGGGATCGCGGAACTGCGGCAGGTCCTGACCAGGACCGTGTCGGCCCGGCGGGCGAGCACGGCGCGGATCGCCGCGGACGTGGACACGCTGACGGCGCGGTTCGCCCCGTACGCCGGCCAGGCCAGCGCCGGGGAACCGGAACAGCACTCCGACGCGCTGGTGGCGGCGTTCGCGCAAGCCGCCGGGGTGGCCGGGGTGGGCCGGGCGCTGCAGAGCGCGCGGGAGCTCAAGGCGGTTGATTACGTCGGCTGGCCGGTCTCCTGGCTCGCCGACCGGCTGCTGCGCCGCGACCCGGTGCGCAAGATCCGGCTGGGCACCCTGTGGGACGAGCTGCGCAGCATGTCGGCCGGCCCGGCCGGCGCGCACAAGGCCGAGATCGACAACGCGATCACAGCGCTGTCCGACAAGATCGCGCCGGGCCTGCCCGCCCCCTGGCCCGCCACCGCGCGCAGCGCCGCCCGGTCCCAGGTGGACGCCATCCCCTCCGCGCTCGGCCGCGCCATCGCCGACGCGCTCCCGGCCGAGAACAGCGCCGCGCTGTGGTGGCGGCTGGTGGCCGTCTGGCAGGGCCTGCTGCTCGGCGGTGCGGTCGCCGGGCTGACCTGGCTGCTGGTGCTGATCGTGGCCGGGATCATCGGCGCGCTGCGGCACACCACCTTCAGCAATGTGGCGCTGCTGCCCTGGATCGCCGTCATGATCGCCGCGATCCTCCTGCTCGGCTGGCTCACCGCCAGCGGCTGCATGACGCTGGTCGCCCGCACCGCCGACCGGGAGCGGGAGCAGGCCGAGCAGAAGATGCGGGCCGAGATCGCCGAGGTGGCGCGGCGGATGGTGCTGGTCCCGGTCGAGCAGGAGCTGTCCGTCTACGGCCGGTTCCGGGACGAGCTGGCCGTCGCCCGCGGGGAGGCCTGAGCGGGAAGCTTTCCCGGCCAGGTACGGTTCACTGTAATGATGTAATCGTTGCAGTAACCGGAGGCGGCAATGGCCGATCAATCTCCGCTTGACGCCTACTCCCAGGTGGTGACCGGGGTGGCGGCGCATCTGACACCAAAGGTCGCCAGCCTGCGCGTGCCGCAGTCGCGTTCCGGCGGCCCCGGCCCGCGCCGCGGCGGCGAGAGCCTCGGCTCCGGCGTCGTGTTCACCAATGACGGATTCCTGCTGACCAACGCCCACGTGGTGGGCAACGCGCAGTCTGGGACGGCCTCGTTCGCCGACGGGACCTCCACGCCGTTCACCGTCGTCGGCGCCGACCCGCTGTCCGATCTCGCCGTGCTGAGGGCCTCGGGCGCCACCCCGCCGCCGGCCGAGCTCGGCGAGGCGGACCAGCTGGTGGTCGGCCAGCTGGTGGTGGCGGTGGGCAACCCGCTCGGCCTGGCCGGCTCGGTCACGGCCGGCGTGGTCAGCGGCCTGGGGCGGTCCCTGCCGACGCGCAGCGGGGCCGCCGTCCGCCTGATCGAGGACGTGATCCAGACCGACGCCGCGCTCAACCCGGGCAACTCGGGCGGGGCGCTCGCCGACAGCCAGGCCCGGGTGGTGGGGATCAACACCGCCGTGGCCGGGGTGGGGCTTGGGATGGCCGTCCCGGTCAACGCGACCACCCGGCGGATCATCTCGGCCCTGATGCGCGACGGCAAGGTCCGGCGCGCCTACCTCGGGCTGGTCAGCGTGCCTGGGCCGCTGCCCGCGCCGCTGCAGGAGCGGTTCGGCCGCGCCAGCGGCCTGCGGGTAAGCGAGGTCGTCCCGGGCAGCCCGGCCGACCGGGCCGGCCTGCGGACGGGCGACCTGCTGCTGACGGCGGCCGGCAAGCCGGTGGAGAAGGCGCAGGACCTGCAGCGGCTCATGTTCGCCGACGCGATCGGCAAGCCGCTGGCCATCACGGTCATGCGCAACGGGGCCCTGGTGGACGTCATCGCCCAGCCATCCGAGCTCGTCGCGGCCTGACCCGCACCGCGTCTGCTCCGGCTCTCCAGCCGGCCGGCCCGGATTATCGCACCTAACGATGATGCGTGGCCGGCCTCGTCCACAGCGGCGGCGGCCCTGCCCCGGGTATCCACAGGCTGGCGCGCGCCCTGGCCGGCCCCGGCCCCGGTTCGCGACCGTGGGGGTGGCAGGGGCGGCAGGGTGCCGCCCGGTGCGGCGGCGCGGGACTGCTGCGGCAGCCCGGTGACCGCCGCGCCGTACCGGCCGGCTGGAGGACAACGACATGATCAATGACGCGAGCATCGACCTGGCCGGGTTCGTCGTGAGCGAGCCTTCCTTCAAGCGCCTGGCTACCGGCACATCGACCGCGAAGCTGAGGGTCGCCTACACCGAGCGCCGCCTGAACCGGGAGACGGGCGAATGGGGGGACGGGCCGACCTCGTTCGTGACCGTCCTGTGCTGGCGCGCCCTCGCCGACAACGTGGCCATGTGCCTGCGCAAGGGAGAGCCCGTGCTGGTCCGGGGACGGCTGCGGGTGCGGGAGTACGAGGGCAAGGACGGGTCGCGCGGGACCGAGACCGAGATCGACGCGAGCTCGGTCGGGCACGACCTGAGCCGCGGGGTGGCGCACTTCTCGCGCACCCGGCGCGCGCCGGGCGAG
>Ga0207665_10002563_pt1 | contig 12203 bp, 11 predicted proteins | sample LARL112metaG_FD_184351 | JGI IMG/M metagenome (GOLD analysis project Ga0207665, IMG submission 184351) | Corn, switchgrass and miscanthus rhizosphere microbial communities from Kellogg Biological Station, Michigan, USA - LAR L11-2 metaG... | ecosystem: Host-associated > Plants > Roots >...
GTGCTGCACGAGTTCTCGACCGTCGCCGGGATGACCGAGGACGTCACCGACATCATCCTGAACCTGAAGGAGCTCGTGGTCTCCTCGGAGCAGGACGAGCCTGTGGTCATGTACCTGCGCAAGCAGGGCCCGGGCGAGGTAACCGCGGCCGACATCGCGCCGCCCGCGGGTGTCGAGGTGCACAACCCCGACCTGCACATCGCCGCGCTGAACGGCAAGGGCAAGCTCGAGATGGAACTGACGGTCGAGCGCGGCCGCGGTTACGTCTCCGCCGCGCAGAACAAGCAGCCCGGACAGGAGATCGGCCGGATTCCGATCGACTCCATCTACTCGCCGGTGCTGCGGGTCACCTACAAGGTGGAGGCGACCCGTGTCGAGCAGCGGACCGACTTCGACCGGCTGATCATCGACGTCGAGACCAAGCCGTCGATGCGCCCGCGCGATGCGGTCGCGAGTGCGGGCAAGACCCTCGTTGAGCTGTTCGGCCTGGCCAGGGAGCTGAACCTGGACGCCGAGGGCATCGACATCGGCCCGTCGCCCACGGACGCCGCACTGGCGGCGGACCTGGCGCTGCCGATCGAGGAGCTCAACCTCACCGTCCGGTCCTACAACTGCCTCAAGCGCGAGGGCATCCACACCGTCGGCGAGCTTGTCGCCCGCAGCGAGCAGGACCTGCTGGACATCCGCAACTTCGGCGCCAAGTCGATCGAAGAGGTCAAGCAGAAGCTGGCCGACATGGGGCTGACGCTCAAGGACTCCCCGCCTGGGTTCGACCCCGGCAGTGCCGTGGACAACTACAGCGCGGACGACGACGAGAGCTACGTCGAGACCGAGCAGTACTGACGGGCCCAGCCCGCAGGCAGATCCAAGGAGAGAAGCTTCCATGCCCACGCCCACCAAGGGCCGGCGGTTGGGTGGCAGTTCGGCCCATCAGCGGCACATCTTGGCGAACCTTGCCACCGCCCTGTTCGAGCACGGCAAGATCACCACGACCGAGGCCAAGGCACGGCGGCTGCGCCCGTACGCGGAGCGCCTGATCACCTTCGCCAAGCGGGGTGACCTGCACGCGCGCCGCGAGGTGCTCACGGTGGTCACGGACAGGGGGGTCGTGCACACCCTGTTCACCGAGATCGGCCCGCGGTTCGCCACCCGCGCGGGTGGTTACACCCGGATCACCAAGATCGGTCCGCGCAAGGGTGACAACGCGCCGCTGGCCGTCATCGAACTGGTCGAGGAGGAGGCTGCGGCCACCTCGTCACGGCGCCGCCGGCCGCGCCGTCCGGCAGCGCCCGCGCGCACGTCCCGGCCCAAGGCCGAGGAGGCTGCTCCGGCTGGTGCCGAAGCCGCCGAGGAGCAGGAGACGGCCGCGGTCGCCGAGCACGAAGCAGCGGCCGAGGAGCACGAGGCCGCGGCCGCCGAGCACGAAGCAGCCGCGGAGCAGCACGAGGCCGCGGCGGCCGAGCACGAGGCCGCGGTGGATGACGCCGAGGGCGCGACCGCCGAGTCCGCCGACGAGGACAGCGACGACGCGGCCGAGGAAGACGCCAAGTAACGCTCAGAGGGCCGGCCATGGGATTCGGGGATAGTGACCCCGTTCCCGTGGTCGGACTCACTCGACGGCCGATGCCCCGTGACGAAGTCACGGGGCATCGAGGCGAGCGCGGGGTTCCGGGGGGTCGTCCCCCCGGGCTAGCACCTGTCCGGGTTCGGCTGGACATCGGCTACGACGGCACCGGTTTCTCTGGCTGGGCGCGCCAGCCCGGCCAGCGGACGGTGCAGGGAACCCTGGAAGACGCCCTGACCCGGGTGCTGGGGCTGGCGGAGCCCGCCGCCCTGACCGTGGCCGGCCGCACCGACGCGGGCGTCCACGCGCGCGGCCAGGTCGCGCATGCCGACATCCCGGCGGACCGCTGGGCGGACAGCGGGCACACCGCGGTGCGCAGGCTGGCCCGGCTGCTGTCGCCCGACGTGCGGGTGCACCGGCTCGCACCTGCCCCGCCCGGTTTCGATGCCCGGTTCGCCGCGATCTGGCGGCGCTACGCCTACCGGGTCTGCGACGATCCGGCCCTCGCCGACCCCTTGGCCCGTCATGCCACGCTCTGGTACCGCAGCAGGCTCGACGTCGCGGCCATGAACCAGGCGGCCCGGGGCTGCCTGGGCGAGCACGATTTCGCCGCGTTCTGCCGCCGCCGCGACGGCGCCAGTACCGTCCGCACACTGCTGCGCCTGGACTGGACCAGGCCGGAGCCGGCCGTGGCCGAGGCGGCGGTGGTGGCCGACGCGTTCTGCCACAACATGGTCCGCGCGCTGGTCGGCGCGCTGCTCAAGGTCGGCGACGGCAGCAGGCCGGCCGGCTGGCCCGCCCAGGTGCTCGGGGCCCGGGTCAGGGACCCGGCCGCGCCGGTGGTGGCCCCGCACGGGCTGTGCCTGGAGGAGGTCGGCTATCCCGCGGACGCCGACCTGGCCGCCCGCGCCGCCGCCGCCCGCACCCTGCGCACCGCCCCTCCCGCGTGACCCCGTCGCGCTGAGCCGCCGGACCTTCGCCGACGGTGGGTCAGGCTTGCGGTTGATCAGGCCGGGGGGTGGGACGGATGGCCGGTGACCATCCGGCTCGTCAGGCTGAAGTTGGCCGTTCCCGCGACCAGGCCCGTCGAGAACGACTCCAGTTGCTTCCGCTTGGTCTTGCCCGACGGCGCGTGCAGGTTGGCAAATTCCGTCCAGGTCAAGATCAAGTAGTGCCCCTTGACGTAGGCCGCGACGATTCCCGTGCCCTTGGCGATGTTGCGGGTGGGGCCGCGCTTGGACCCCAGTTGCTTGATGAACTCCACCGCGCCCGCCGCCTTACCCGCCTTGCCGGCCAAGGTCGCGTTCTCCAGGTTCAGCACCCCCACGGTGGCCATGATCTTGCGGTCCGTGGACAGGTAACTGGCCCTGAGCACCTGCGTGCAGTCCGCCTTGCGGACCGCCTTGGCCAGCTTCGAGCCGATCACCTCATGGGTGCACTTGGTGCCTTCCTTGCTCACGGTCAGCGCCCCCGACTGGCCATCCGCCGTGAACTTCGCGGGGAACAGTTCGCTGATGGTCAGCGGCACCAGGTCCTGGCTGCGGCTCTCGATGTGCTTCCACGGACCGAGCGTGGGCGCCGGGCTGTTCGGCGCCGCGGCAGGATGACTGGGCGGTGCCGCATGCGGGGTGGGCGGCGCATGCCTGCTGCTGAGGTAGACGTACCCGGCGACCACCAGCACCACGACCAGGACCGGTGCCAGCAGCAGCGCGGCCATCGTGCCGTTGCGCCGTACGCCACGCCTGCCGGAGCGGCGGGTGGCTGCGGGTTCGCCGGCGTCGGCCGGGCGGTGGCGCGTTGCCGCGCCGCGCGGCGCCCGGCCGCGCTTGGTCTCGTCGAACGGCGTCCGGGCCTGCCGCGCCGTGTCCGCGGCGCGGCGGGCAGCCGCCCGGCCACTGGGCTCCCCGGCGCCCACGGCTAGACCGCCGGACCCGCCAGGCCCGGTCAGCCCCGCAGGGCTGCCCGGCGCCCCGGCGTCGGTGTCCGGCCCGCTGGTGCCGGGCCCCCCGGCGCCAGCCAGCGCTCCGGGGGCCGCGCCCGGCCCGGCGGTATCCACCGCCGCGGCGCCGAGTCCCGCGGCAGCGAGCCCTGCGGCGGCGCCCGCGCCGAGCCCACCGGCCCGCCGCCCGGTGGCGCCGGGCACTGTGGCATTCGGCCCGGTCGCGCCGGTGCCCGGCCCGGGGGCGCCCATGCCGGGGCCATCGGCCGCACCTGGCCGGGTGCCGCCCGCACGCCGCAGTCCGGCGGCCGCCCCGTCTCCTGAGCCCGGCGCAGGCCTGCCGGTAGCGTGCCCGCGGCGCGGCCCGAAGGTCTGGCCGCCGGTGGCACCGGCGCCGGGGGTGCCACCGGGAGCACCGCCGCCGGCGGTTCGTGGGCGGCCGGTGGCCAGGTCTTCGGCGTGCGAGCCCCAGTCACGGCTGGCGCGCCGCGTTGAGGGACCGGGCGGCGGCTCGTCATCGATCACGGCCCAGGTCTGGGTGGCGGTCAGATCGGCCGCGGCGTCGCTCAGCGCGAGGGCCGAGTACCCGGGCTCCACCTCGGCATCGGTGGTACCGCCCGCCCTCTCGGCGGTACCAAGCCACGCGGCGCGTGTGGAGGCGCGGTTCCACGAGGAGAACTGGCCCGGTGGGTAGACAGGGTCAGGCTGGCCCGGCCGTGGCGGGAAGCCGCGGATGGGGCCGCGCCGGCCGTCCTTGGGCGAACCGGCCTGCTGCGGGGGAGTGCGGTGAGTGCCCGGTGCCTCCCGGGTGATGGCCAGGCCTGGCGGCGCGTCGCCCGGGTCGTCCGGCCGTGCCCGGTACGGCGCCTGCGGGCCCGTCGCGGCGGGTCCTTGGGGCGAGGAACGCCCGTCGCGGCGGGCGAGCCCCGGCCGGGTGGCGGGCGGGCGGTGGTCCGTGGGCCGGGCGGAGTGTTGCGGCCCGGTCCGGCTTGGCAGCCGCGACCCGCTGTCCGGCACGGCGGGCGGCGGGCTCGACAGGAACGCCTGGTCCTGGGGGGCGGTGGTGGCCCGCTTCGGCAGCATGGAGCCGTCGTCCTGGCCGGCCGGCGGCGCACCTGACCGCCAGGACTGATCGTGCGGGCCGGTTGCGGTCCGGCCGGTCGGCTGCGTCCGGCTGTCCGTGGCTGGCAGGGGCGCACCCGGCCATGGGGTGCTTCCCGGTGCGGGCTGAGCAGGCCCGGATTGCGCGCGCTGCCCCCCGCTGCCCATGCGGTGCGAGCCAGGACCGTGCCGGGCTTGCGGGCCGCTGGCCGCGGCAGCCCCCGCGGGGCCGGGCTCGGCGCTGCGCACCGCCCGGTGTGCGCCCGTGCGTGGCGCGGGCGGCGCGCCGCCAGGTGCCTGGCCGCCGCCGGGTGCGTGGCCGCCGTCAAATCCCGGGCCGCCGTTGCCCTGCGCAGCATGGGCCTGCCGGTCCGCCGTGCCGTTGCCACGCCATGCCGCCTCGTCCGCACCCCGCCACGCGGCCTCGTCCGCGCCGCGATCGGCGCCGCGCCACGCGGCCTCATCCGTGCCAGAAACCGGCGTCGGACGGTACTCTGGTGCCTCCTCGCCGGGCATCTCCGCAGGAACAGGGCCGTCTGGCAGCTCGCCGCCCGCACTGGTGCGCGGGGGCCGGCCGTCCTGCAGATCCGCATAGCCCATGGCGCGAGCGTATTTCTTCTGGGCGCTCAGCATGGCGCGGTCAGGCATTTCTCCTGGCCCAGGCGCCGGGTTACCCGCCCCCGGGACGGTTGCCCTCACCTGGGGTGTTCGCCCGGATACCCTCATGGGTCACGGGGCGGCGCAACCTCCGGCCCGGGCCGGAGGCCAGCCCCGGGCGGCCGCCCCGCGAGACCAGGACGGGCCACGCCGGGGCGTATCGCACGCTTCGCTTTGCCGTCCCCGCCGCAGGCCGGTATCCTTACCTGACGTCCATGAGCATCAGCATGCCCACGGAGCCTCGCGCTACGCGAGGCCGTGTGGCGGCCGGTGCGGCGGACTCCCTCGCTGCCGGGCTCGCCCAGGGCGCGGGTCCGGAACAGGTCCCACAGATGAAGGCTTACGACTGTGCGCACTTTCAGCCCCAAGGCCGCTGACATCCAGCGTCAGTGGCACGTCATCGACGCCTCTGATGTCGTGCTCGGCCGCCTGGCCAGCCATGTGGCAATCCTGTTGCGGGGCAAGCACAAGCCCATCTACGCGCCGCACCTGGACACGGGTGACTTCGTCATCGTGGTCAACGCCGCGAAGGTCGCGCTGACCGGCAACAAGCTCGCCGACAAGCGGGCCTACCGGCACTCGGGCTACCCGGGCGGCATCAGCTCGGTCACCTATGGCGAGTTGCTCGCCAAGCGCCCCGAGCGGCTGGTGGAGAACGCCGTCAAGGGCATGCTGCCCAAGAACACGCTGGGCCGGAACATGCTGCGCAAGCTCAAGGTGTACGCCGGGCCTGACCACCCGCACCAGGCGCAGCAGCCGGTCCCCTTTACCATCACCCAGGTCGCACAGCCGGCCGGGACAAAGCCCGCGGCCGCCAAGTAGCGCCGCCGGGCACACAGGCAGTAGCGATAACGAGGCTTGCGACGAGCCGATGACTGAGCGCGAGGAAGGTACCGTGGCCGAGCCCACAAGCACCCAGGAACTCGATGAGGGCGCGGGCGCTGCGCCGGAGGAAGACGCCGAAGCGAACGTTTCGGAGTACACCACGGAGACGGCCCCTGACGCGGGCCGCAAGGCGGCGGCCAAGCCGGTGGTGACCGGCAAGGCGATCGGCACCGGCCGGCGCAAGGAGGCCATCGCGCGGGTCCGCATCGCGCCCGGCACCGGGCAGTGGCTGGTCAACGACCGGCCGCTGGAGAAGTTCTTCCCGAACAAGGTGCACCAGCAGCTCATCAGCGAGCCGCTGGTGACCCTCGGCGCCGAGGATCAGTTCGACGTGATCGCACGGGTCTCCGGGGGCGGAGTCACCGGGCAGGCTGGCGCGCTGCGGCTGGGGATCGCGCGCGCGCTCACGCTGGTGGATCCGGACAACCGCACCACGCTGAAGCGGGCCGGCTTCCTGACCCGTGACGCCCGGATCAAGGAGCGCAAGAAGTACGGGCTGAAGAAGGCCCGGAAGGCGCCGCAGTACTCCAAGCGCTAGCGCCGCCCGGAATCAGGGCATCAACATTTCCGGCGACAGCACGCCGACAACGGGGGAACGTTCCATGGGCCGGCTATTCGGCACGGACGGCGTTCGGGGGGTTGCGGGCGAGGACCTGACCAGTCAGCTGGCCATGGACCTCGCGACCGCTGCCGCCGGAATGCTGCAGGAGATGCGGGCCGCGACGGTCGGCAGGAGCAACGGCGGCCGCCTGGTGGCCGTGGTGGGCCGCGACCCGCGGGCCTCCGGTGAGTTTCTTGAGTCCGCCGTGGTGGCCGGCCTGGCCGGCGCCGGGGTGGACGTACTGCGCCTTGGCGTCATCCCGACGCCCGGCGTGGCCTACCTGACCGCCGCGCTCGGGGCCGACCTCGGGGTCATGCTGTCGGCCAGCCACAACCCGGCACCCGACAACGGGATCAAGCTGTTCGCCCGGGGCGGGTTCAAGCTGCCCGACGCCGCGGAAGACGAGATCGAGGCGCGGATGGCGCTCCCCGGCCGGACCGGGGGCGTGCCCGCTGGCGGCTTTGGCCGGGTCCGTGAGGCGGCCGGCGAGCGCGAGCGGTACCTCGCTCACCTGCTGGCCTCCCAGCCCGCCACGGGGCAGCTGAGCGCCGCGCACGTGGCATCTGCCGTGGGACGCGGCACCGCGACGCTGACCGGGATGCGCGTGGTGGTGGACTGTGCGCACGGTGCGGCCTCGGCGCTGGCACCCGAACTGCTGCGGCGGGCCGGGGCCGAGGTCATCGCGATCGGCGCCGAGCCCGACGGCCAGAACATCAACACCGACTGTGGCTCCACGCACCTGGAGGCGCTGTCGGCGGCGGTCACCAAGCACGCGGCGGACGCCGGGATCGCGCACGACGGTGACGCCGACCGCTGCCTGGCGGTGGACGCGGACGGCGAGATCATCGACGGGGACCAGATCCTTGCCGTCCTCGCCCTTGAGCTCAAGGCCCGCGGCCTGCTGGCCGGCGACACCGTGGTGGCCACGGTCATGTCCAACCTGGGTTTCCGCAAGGCCATGGCGAACGCAGGCATCACCGTGGTGGAGACCGCGGTGGGCGACCGTTACGTGCTCGAGGCGATGCGGGCCGGGCACTTCGTCCTCGGCGGCGAGCAGTCCGGGCACATCATCATGCTCGACCACGCGACCACCGGGGACGGCATGCTCACCGCGCTGCACCTGCTCGCGGCCGCCGCCCGGCAGCGGATCGCCCTGGCGGACCTGGCCCGGGTGATGACGCGGTACCCGCAGGTGCTCGTGAACGTCGCCGGGGTGGACAAGGAGCGCGCCGCCAGATCGCCGGAACTGGCTGCGGCGGTCGCCGCGGCGCAGACGGAACTGGGCGCGGCGGGGCGCGTGCTCGTCCGGCCGAGTGGCACCGAGCCCGCCGTCCGGGTCATGGTCGAGGCAACAGACCACGACCACGCGCAGCGCCTCGCCGACGGCCTCGCCGCCGCCATCCGGTCCCTGTCCTGACCGCAGGCCCCGCCCCGCCGGACAATGCCCGCCGAAAGGCAAACGGGTGTCAATGGCCCTTCCGGTATGACGGATATTCGCGGGTGCGGCAATATATCGGCACACGTGCGTAATGGCCGCGCTCTGCCACGGCGGGCGCCCATTACCCGCGGCGCCGGCATCACGCGGGCGGCCGGGAAGTACGCCGGGCGGCGTGGCAGGCTGGGGGAGTGATCGTTGGCATCGGCGTCGACCTGGTCGACATCGCCCGCCTGGAGCAGGCGCTGCGCCGCACCCCCGCCCTCGCGGAGCGGCTGTTCACCGAAGGCGAACGTGCCGCGCCGGCCGCCTCCTTGGCGGCCTGCTTCGCCGCCAAGGAGGCGGTGGCCAAGGCGCTCGGCGCTCCGGCCGGCCTGCGCTGGGCTGATGTCGAGGTCCGGCACGATCAGGCGGGGCGGCCTGCGCTGACCGTCCGGGGCACCGTGGCGGACGCCGCGGGCCGCCTGGGAGTGCGCCGGTGGCACGTATCCCTGACCCACGACGGAGGAGTCAGCGTGGCATTCGTGGTGGCCGAGGCATGAGGAACGCGCACGCCGTCGCCGACGTCAGGGCCGCGGAGCAGGCCCTCATGGCCGGCCTGCCGCCCGGGGCGCTGATGCAGCGCGCCGCGGCCGGGCTGGCGGCGGTCTGCGCCGGGCTGCTGCCGCGGGTCTACGGGGCACGCGTGGTGGTGCTGGCCGGCAGCGGGGACAACGGCGGCGACGCGCTGTACGCGGGGGCCCGGCTGGCCCGCCGCGGCGCCCAGGTGGTGGCGGTCGCCGCGGGCAGCCGGGTGCACGCCGGGGGCGCCGGCGCGCTGCAAGCCGCGGGCGGGCTCATCACCGGGCCCGATGAGCAGGGCCTGCCGGCCACGATGCACGCCGCGGACCTGGTCCTCGACGGCCTGCTCGGCATCGGCGGCCGGGGCGGGCTGCGGGAGCCGCAGGCGACGCTCGCCGCGCTGGCGGCGACGGCGCGCGATGGCGGCACCACGGTGGTCGCGGTAGACCTGCCCAGCGGGGTGGACGCGGACACGGGCGAAGTGACCGGAGCGGCGGTCAGCGCCGATGTCACGGTCACGTTCGGCACCTGGAAGACCGGGCTGCTGATCGACCCTGGCGCCGCCCACACCGGCCTGGCTCACCTGGTGGACATCGGCCTCGCGCCGCACCTGCCCGCGCCTGCCGCGACCGCCTACGGCGCCGCCGACGTGGCCGCGCTGCTGCCCAGGCCGGGACGCGAGTCGGACAAGTATCGCCGCGGGGTCCTCGGCATCGTCGCGGGCAGCGACCGGTTCACCGGGGCCGCGGCGCTCGCCGTGGGCGGGGCGCTGCGCGGCGGCGCGGGCATGGTGCGCCTGGTGACCGCCCCGGCGGCCGCGGCCGTCGTCCGGCAGCACTGGCCGGAGGCGGTGATCACGGTGACCGGGGAGGGCGGCGGCGCCGATGTCGGCGGCGCGGGCCGGGTGCAGGCGTGGCTGGCCGGCCCCGGCATGGGCACCGACGAGCAGGCCCGCAGCCGGCTCGTGGCGGTGCTCGCCACCGACCTGCCGGTGCTGGTGGACGCGGACGGCCTGACGCTTGTCGCCAGGGAGCCCGAACTGGTGGCCGGCCGCCGGGCGCCCACCCTGCTCACCCCGCACGCGGGCGAACTGGCCAGGCTGCTGCGCGACGACCCGGACACGGTCTCCGCGCGGCGCGCCGAGCACGCGCGGGCCGCGGCGGCCGCCTACGGCTGCTGCGTGTTGCTCAAGGGCTCCACCACGGTGATCGCGGCCGGCGAAGGCCCGCTGCTCGTCAACCCGACCGGTACGGGCTGGCTGGCCACCGCCGGCACGGGCGACGTGCTTGCCGGGCTGGCGGGCGCGCTGCTCGCCCAGGGGCTTGACGTCGGCGAGGCGGCGGCGGCAGCGGCGTACCTGCACGGTATTTCGGCCCGCTACGCAGCGGGCGGGGCCGGCGGGCACCCGGGCGGCGAAGCGCCGATCGGGGCGGGTGACGTGATCGCCGCCCTCCCCGACGCGATCCGCGCCGTCACCAGCGCCGCCTGACCCCTCGCCCCGCGGCCGCACCCGCACCGGGGGCGGGAGTCCACCGAACGGTGGACGGCGGATCCCGCCGGCCGGTCGTTGTGCCGGCCCTGCCGTGGCCCGAGGCTGGGGTCATGGACACCACTGCGAGTGTGCGCGTCAGGGGGCTGCGCAAGTCATACGGCGACACCGTGGCTGTCGACGGCGTCGACCTGGACATCCGGCACGGTGAGGTCTTCGCCCTGCTCGGCCCGAACGGCGCGGGCAAGACCACGACGGTCGAGATCCTTGAGGGGTACCGGCGGCGCGACAGCGGCGAGGTCACCGTCCTTGGCACCGACCCGGGCGAAGGCGGCCGGGAGTGGCGGTCGCGGATCGGCATCGTGCTGCAGAGCAACGCCGACGCCTCGGAACTTTCTGTCAAAGAAATGATCAGCCATTTCAGCGCCTACTACCCGCACCCGAGGGACCCGGATGAGGTCATCGAGGCCGTGGGGCTGACCGAGAAGGCGGGCGCCAAGCTGCGGCAGCTGTCCGGTGGGCAGCGCCGCCGCGTGGACGTGGCGCTCGGCATCATCGGCAGCCCGGAACTGCTGTTCCTCGACGAGCCGACCACCGGCTTCGACCCCGAGGCGCGCCGGCAGTTCTGGCACCTCATCCAGAACCTGGCCGGCAGCGGGACCACGATCCTGCTCACCACGCACTACCTGGACGAGGCGGAGGCGCTGGCGAACCGGGTCGGCGTCATCGCGGCCGGGCGCATCCGCGCCGTGGACGCCCCCGCCGAGCTTGGCGGCCGGGCCACGGCACAGGCGACGGTGAGCTGGCTGGCGCCCGACGGCCGCCAGAGCGTCCGCACCGACACCCCGACCCGGGTGGTCGCCGAACTCGCCAGCCGGTTCGGCGCCGAGATCCCCGAACTGACGGTCACCCGGCCGTCGCTGGAGGACGTCTACCTCGCGATGATCGGCCACGCCCAGGACGGCACCGCGGAAGGCCTGCCGGGGCGGTCTCCCGCAACGACGTTGGGCGGGGCGGCGGGGTCAGAAATCGGAGCAAACCAATGAGCACCGCAGTCGCGGCCCGGCCCGCCGTGGCCCTGCCGTCGGTCACCCGCCTTTCGCTGAACCGCACCGTCCTCGAGCTCAAGTCCTTCTTCCGGCGCCGCGAGGCGGTCGTCTTCACGTTCTCGCTGCCGGTGGTCCTGCTGATCATCTTCGGCTCGATCTTCCACGGCACGGTCGGTGCCACCGGGGTGAGCTACCGGCTGTACTTCACCGCCGGCATCATCGCCAGCGGCATCATGTCCACGACGTTCGTCAACCTGGGCATCAGCATCGTCCTCGAACGCGAGGACGGGACGCTCAAGCGGCTGGCGGGCACGCCGATGCCCAAGGGCGCCTATTTCGCGGGCAAGGCGCTGTCCTGTTTGGTCATCGCGGCGATCGAGGTCGCGATCCTGCTCGGCATCGGCATCGCGCTGTACGGGCTCGAGCTGCCCAACAGCGCCGCGCGCTGGGTGACCTTCACCTGGGTCTTCCTGCTCGGGGTGGCCACCTGCACGATGCTCGGCATCGCGGTGAGCAGCGTGCCCCGCTCCAGCCGGAGCGCGGCGGCCGTGCTGAACCTGCCGTACCTGGTGCTGCAGTTCATCTCCGGCGTGTACTTCCCGTTCAGCAGCCTGCCCAAGGGGATGCAGACGATCGCCGCGCTCTTCCCGCTCAAATGGCTCTGCCAGGGACTGCGGGCGGCGCTGCTGCCGGACTCGCTGCTGCCCGCCGAGCCGGCGCACAGCTGGGAACTCGGCAAGGTGGCACTGGTGCTCACCGCCTGGCTCATTGGAAGCTTGATTCTGTGCCTGAGAACGTTCCGCTGGCAGAGCGACCGGTGAGAAGGGCCCTCTGGCCCGCGCACCCGGCCAGCCAGCATGCCTGGAACCGCGGCGGAGTATGGGATGCCTACTTCGCCGTGGTCCTGGCGGCCACCCTGCTG
>Ga0207665_10002564_pt1 | contig 12203 bp, 12 predicted proteins | sample LARL112metaG_FD_184351 | JGI IMG/M metagenome (GOLD analysis project Ga0207665, IMG submission 184351) | Corn, switchgrass and miscanthus rhizosphere microbial communities from Kellogg Biological Station, Michigan, USA - LAR L11-2 metaG... | ecosystem: Host-associated > Plants > Roots >...
CCCCAATCGCGACTGCGGAAGCTACTCCGCCGGCGGCGCGCAAGACACACCCACTTACGAAGCATGGATCGATGCCGTAGCGGGCGCTATTGGCAACCAGAAAGTCGTGATCCTGCTCGAGCCCGACGGGCTGGCGTTGTTGCCTAGCGATTGCGGGTACACAGCTCAGAATACGGCCGATCGTTTTATCCAGATCAACTACGCCGTTGCCAAGCTCGAAGCCAATCCCGCGACGATCGTGTATCTGGATGCCGGTCACAGCGCCTGGCACTCCGTCGGCGACATGGCCGTCCGCCTGGTACAAGGTGGACTTCTACAAACTCAGGGCTTCTACTCCAATCCCTCGAACTACCGGGCCACTGACTACGAGACTAAGTTTGATACCTGGATTTCCAAATGCATTGCTTTCGCCAACGATCCGGAAGAAGGCGGCTGGCGCTTGGGCCATTATGACTGGTGTGCCAGCCAGTACTACTCCCCCTTTGGGCCCGTGAACCCGAATGATATCAGTACATGGAATTACACCGACCAGTGGTTTGACGCCAACCTTGGGACCGCGGTTCCGACGACTCACTTCTTGATCGATACCAGTCGCAACGGTCAAGGTCCATTGGACACCGCCTTGTATAAGTCGGCTCCGTACAACCAGCCAGATGCGGTTATTGCGACGCTGAACGCCGGCAGCTGGTGCAACCCGCCTGCGCGCGGGCTGGGATTGAGGGCAACCGCGAATACCGGAGTCCCACTTCTAGACGCCTATTTATGGATAAAGGTCCCAGGTGAGTCCGACGGCAGTTGCAATGCACAGGGTGGCGTTCGCGCCTGGGATTACAGCATCTATAGTCAGCCCGGATGGCCGACGGATGCGGCGAGCCAGGCGCTCTTCGATCCGCTCTGGGGTTTGGTGGATCCTGCGGCAGGCGCGTGGTTTCCCCAACAGGCTTTAGATCTGGCCAAGCGCGCAAATCCAGCCCTGTTGCCGTAAGCAGGCTGCAAATCGAAGATTGATTCTGTCGGTACGATGGTAGGCCCGAATGGATTCGAACCATCGACCTCTTCCGTGTCAAGGAAGCGCTCTAGACCAACTGAGCTACGGGCCTACATGAGGATGGCTGTTTCAATTCTAACGGGCGATCTGGATTAGGGCAATGCTTCCACTCTGGCTCCATTTCCAGATCGCTCCTTTGCATTCGCGCGACGCAATAACTCCGGAGCTCTCAGGCGCTCACACATGCGCTCGAATTCCGGACGAGGACCTTTCCACAAAAGATCATCCACGGAATTGAATACGGGCACATCAAGCCGCAAAGTAGCGAGCTTACGGAAGAGCAGGGCGTCGTCCCAGGCTGCAAACAGTGAGTCGGCGAGCCGATTCGCACGGCGAATGGACACATCCCACTGGCGCCAGTCTCTCGGGATCTCCTCCAGGTGCGGATATTTCGAAAAGACCAGGGCGGCGGCTTTGGGCCCCCAGCCAGAGATGCCGGGAAAGCCATCGGCAGAATCGCCAACGACAGCGAGATAATCTGGAATGGACTGCGGATTGACTCCGAACTTAGCCAGGACTCCGGCTTCGTCGCGCAATGTCTCGCGGCGCCGATCCAGTTGCAAGACGCGAGTGCCGACTACGCACTGACCAAGGTCTTTGTCCGGCGTACAAATAATCACTTGAGCGACGCGCTCATCTACAGCGGCCTTGGAGGCCGCGGAAGCGAGCGCATCATCCGCCTCGAACTCGATCATGGGCCAGACCAACACGCCCATCGCTCGCAGCGCTTCCTCGAGAATCGGGAACTGTGAGAGAAGTTCGGGTTCTACTCCTTCGCTGGTCTTGTATCCAAAGTAGAGCTCGTTGCGAAAGGACTCGACCACGTGATCAGTGGCGACACCGAGGTGTGTCGCTCCGGCTTCGATCATCCACAGCACAGACCCGAGGACACCGCGAACGGCACCAATCTCCTGCCCGTTTGTGTCCTTTGCGGACGGAACCGCGAAGAAGTATCGGAACAACTCGTAGGTGCCGTCGATGAGATGAACGTTCATCAAGTCAATTCCAAATGCTCACTGCTCCGGGCAGAGTACGGCGCCCGGAAGCAAGGTCAGGAAGCTGCAACTCCGGCCACCGGCAACCAGACTTGAAAGCAGGTATCACCCGGCTTGGATCGAACCTGGATTGTCCCATGATGTTTTCTGATGATCCTTTTCACGGTGTCCAGTCCGAGTCCAGTTCCCTCCCCGACTCCCTTGGTGGTGAAGAACGGTTCATAGATATGCGGCATAACTTCGGGTGAAATTCCCGGACCGTTGTCGGCGATCTCGACCACCACACAGTTGTCGTCGCGATAGGCGCGCACGTACAGCTCTCCCTGGCCGCCCATGGCATCGATGGCATTGTCGATCAGGTTGGTCCAGACCTGGCTCAATTCACTGCCGAACGAATTGACGGACAGAGATGTGTCCCGGTAATCGCGCCTGACCGTAACACCATGCTTCAGCTTGTGATTTAGGATGGTGAGGGTATTCTCCAGCGTCTTCACCACATCGACGTTCTGGAGCGGCGCCTGGTCCATGAAGGTGTATTCCTTGATGGCGCGCACGAGATCGGAAATCCTGGAAGCGCTGCTCTCAATCTCATTCAGTAATCCGGAAATTTCCAGCGAGGTAGAAATCCGCACCAGCGCGGCTCGTGCCGTATCAGCGTCTAGATTCAGGAAGAGTTGCTCTAGCGCTTCCGGCCGGAAATTTCTGCGCGCGAGGTCAGCAGCGAGTTGCCACATGTCGTTCTGTCCGTGGCTGCGGAGCAGAGAGTCAAGCTGATCTTCGAGATCACTGGCAGCAAGCGGATCGAGTGGCGAAGCGCCGGTTTGCGTAAGCGATGTCTCCAGTCTTTCGATCTCGGCTCTTTGAGCTGGAGTGAGATCGAATTTCCCAAGTTCGTGGCTGGCGTCTCGCACACGTTTCAACAAATCGCGAAGCTGGCTGCTGGCTCGTTTCGCCGCCGACGCGGGATTGTTCAACTCATGCGCCAGGCCCGCCGACAACTTACCCAAAGCCGCCAGGCGATCACGCTGCTGTTCGAAACGCGTGGTCTCGCGGATTCTGTCCGACATGAGGCCGACCAGACGGGTCGCCAGCTCCGGAGATTTCTGGACGAGTTCGGGGAAGAGCGACGCTGGAAAGCGCAGCAGGTGAGCGTCCGTGACGGCGCGCCCACCCAGGGTAAAGTTCTTCATGCGGGAGAACGGAAGAATTCCAGTCACGGAGCCCGCCGGGATGGGCAGAATGACTGTGTCGCCGGCCAGTTCTCCGCGTCCTTGCACTTCGCCTTCAAGGACAACAAACATGGCGTCCGCGGGAGCGCCCTGGCGGGCGTAGATATCTCCCGGTTTCATCTGCAATTCCTGCGAACGGCTCAGGAACCACTCCAGCTGATCTTCCGGCAGGCCTTCGAAGACCGGCACCTTCCGCAGTAGCTGCAGGGTTTCGGACATTTATACCTTGCTCAAGTATTGATGTATGAACTGCACTGCGACAGAGCCCTCGCCGACGCCTGAGGCGACTCGCTTCACGGAACCGTGCCTCACGTCGCCCACAGCAAATACTCCCGGCACACTCGTCTCGAGCAAAAAAGGATCACGCTCGAGCGTCCACCCTTTCGGCCGTTGCCCGCTGTGGATGAGGTCGGGCCCGGTAAGGATAAATCCCCGATCATCGCGCTGAATCGGATCGCCCACCCAATCGGTTCGCGGCAAAGCGCCAATGAAGATAAACATCGAACTCGCGGGCACGCGCTCCACCTTGTTCGTGTCGGAACAGAGCACAGAAACTTCTTCCAGATGGGTGTCGCCGTGAACTTCGGCGACGCTGGCGTGTGTCCAAAGCTGAATGTTAGCTGTCTCCTGGATTTGGTCGATCAGGTATTGCGACATGGTGCTGGAAAGCGACTCGCCGCGAACCAGAATCACTACCCGTTCTGCATACTTTGAGAAATTCAGGGCTGCCTGGCCGGCCGAATTCGCCCCTCCGACCACATATACGGTTTCACCTTTGCAGGAAAGAGCCTCGGTAGTTCCGCCGCCATAATAAACGCCCGCGCCTTGCAAACGATCGATCCCCGGAGCATCCAGCCGACGCCACTGGACCCCGGTCGCGATCATCAGAGCGTGACAGGAAATCTCGTTGCCATCCGCGACCTTAAGGATGCGGTACGAGTTCTCCGTGCGTAGGCCGACTGCTGATTGTGGCGCAAGAATCTCGACTCCAAAACGTTTGGCCTGCACGACTGCACGTCGAGCCAGGTCTCCTCCGCTGAGGCCGCTGGGAAACCCCAGATAATTCTCGATGCGCGAGCTCATGCCGGCCTGCCCGCCGGGCGCCTCGCGCTCGACGATCACGGTGTGCAAGCCTTCCGAGGCGCCGTAAACAGCAGCCGCCAGCCCAGCCGGACCACCTCCGACAATGGCGAGATCGTAGAAACTGGTTTCTGCGCGAGTGCGCAATCCGACCTTCTGAGCCAAGTCTGCGGGAACGCTGTTCAGCATCCTTGCGCCATCCGGGAAAAGGACCACCGGCAACTCGTTCTTGTCCGGGCCCAGTGCATCCAGCAGGGTCTTCGTCTCGGGGTCATTTGCAGATCCCTCGACGTCGATCCACTGGTAAGGCACGTGGCTGCGCGCCAGAAAGTCTCTCAGTTCGTAGCAGCGCGGCGACCAGCGAGTCCCCAGCACCCGAATTCCTTGAAAGGCGGGCCGATATGAGGCGTTCCAGTCCTCCAGCAGATCATCGAGCTGAGGATAAAGGTGTTCGCCCGGCGGATCCCACGGCTTCATGAAGAAGTAATCGATGTTCGCCTGATTGATGGCACTGATCGCGGCGTTGGTGTCGGCGTAGGCGGTAAGCAAGGCTCGTTTCGCGTCGGGATAGATTTCTCGCGCCGCCTGCAGAAACCCGACTCCATCCATGCGAGGCATTCGCTGATCTGCCAGCAGCAATGCGACCCCGTCATTGCGAACTTTCAGCCCCTTCAGCAGATCGAGCGCGCCTTGCGGCGACTCACTGCTGATGACGCGATACTCGGCGCCGTAATGAGAGCGTAGGTCACGTTCGATGGCGCGCAGAACATCTGCGTCATCATCCACTGTAAGCAATACCGGTTTAGCCATAATGCTCTCGAAGTCGGTAGCGAATGCCTGAATTAGCCTGATTAGATACGGACCGTTGCATTTGGTCGCACCGGCTACATCTCTTGGCTTGTAACATTCCGCTTTGAGGCGGATCTATAGCTCGCCGGCTTGCATCTGGTCCACATAGCACCAGACCCAGGACTCGCCGGGCTCAATGGAACGAATCAGCGGGTGTTTGGCCGAATGAAAATGTTTAGTGGCATGCTTGTTCTTGGAAGAATCGCAGCAGCCGACATGGCCGCACGAAAGACATAAACGAAGATGGACCCACCTATCTCCCATCTTCACGCATTCTCCGCAAACATGTGTGCTGGTTTCCCTAATCTTGATTTGATCCAGGTGCTGGCATTGATTTCGCATATCTTTGCTCCGAACTGCCCTGTTTACCGTCAAGTGACCTCAGTCATATAACGAAAGGCCACAATCACTGCCAAACATTGAAATTCATGCCCACAATGATGCTCGGAGGCACTCATTTGTGTTGCGGCTCGATTATGTTTCCTGCATTCTGACCATTTCGTCGACCATCTTGCTCGGACGCCGTTGCTGGGAAGGCTGGGCCCTATGTGCAATTAACAGCGTGATCATCTGCGTGATCGGATTGCGAACCGCGCAGACGGGATTCATCCCGGCGAATCTTTTTTGCCTGGTGGTGAGTGCAATGAACGTGTACTCCTGGCGCCGCGCCCGCAGTTAGAACAGGCTACTCGGCCACCAGAAGGTTCTCTGCAAACAGCCACTGCTGATCGATCCACTGCATGTCGCAGCGGAAACCACAGCGGCGCGCCATGTCGACAATTTCTTCCGCGGAGTACTTGTGGCTGCTTTCCGTCCAGATTGTTTCGCCCGCCTGAAACTCCGCAATCATTTCCGCGGTCGGGATGCTCACAGTCTGATGCCGCTTTGATCGCAGGTGCATCTCTACGCTTCGCTCGGCGGGGTTGATTTTCGCAACGTGCTCAAACTGGGTCAAATCAAAATTCGCCCCCAGTTCCCGATTGACGCGCCCCAGCAAATTCAGATTGAAGGCCGCCGTCACACCCAGTTCGTCATCATACGCCGCGAGCAGTCGGGCGCTGGATTTTTCCAGGTCCGTACCTAGCAGAAGACAGTCTCCCGGTTGCAGCAGACAGCGAACCTCGGAAAGAAAATCCAGCGCCGCAGGCCGATCGAAATTGCCGATCGTGCTTCCCAGAAAAAGAACCAGCAGCCGTTGCCCCTGCTTGCGGTAGGCGGCCACCTCCAGCAAACCGTCAAGGTATTCCCGCTCGAATCCGAGAATGCTGATGGAATCGATGTCGCGCAGCTCCTTCTCGCACATGACCAGAGCCGACTGAGAAATCTCGATGGGGTAATACGAAATCCGTTGCCGGCGCGCGAATGCCTCCAGCAGCCAACGAGTTTTGCGGCCGCTCCCACTGCCCAGTTCCGCCACCGCCACCGGACCACCGACGCGATCTACGATGTCACTCGCGTGCCGCCGCAGCAGCCGCTCATCCGCCCGGGTCAGACCATACTCGGGCAGGTGGCAGATCACTTCGAACAAAGCCGAGCCCACATCATCGTAGAGATATTTCGAGGGGAGTTCCTTCTGACCAGGGCGGGTCAGTCCAGCGCGAACATCGGCGGCGAACTCGTAAGAGGCATTCGCGGGAATGGCACGGACCAGCATTAGCATATTCACTCCTCCACTCAGGAATTCACGCAGCGAAATCCGGCGTACACATACTGGTAATGCGGCTGAAACCAGTTGCGGAAGCTCGCTCGCAGCATGCAAGCGGCCGTGCGCGCCGATCCGCCCTTCATCACGAAATGTTTGCCATCAAAGAAGTCGGCCGAGTAACCACGGTAGAAAGGAAATGGCTCGAAGCCGGCGAATGGACGAAAAATCGTGGACGTCCACTCCCAACCGTTGCCGAGAAGGCCATGCACTCCGAAAGCGCTCTGGCCGAGAGCATGCGCATTCACGGGAGTCGGATCCCAATGTGCGAAGTCGAAATTCCCCAGGCTCGAATCGGGAGCGTAGCGGCCCCAAGGATAGCCTCTCTCGGTCGTGTCCGGACTGGCATATGCCGCGCGCTGCCACTGCTCCTCGGTGGGCAGTCTCTTGCCCGCCCACTTCGCGTAGGCGCTCGCTTCCGCTTGACTGACGTAAACCGGCCAATTCGGACGAAGTGGAATTTCATCAAACATGGTCCGGTAGAACCATGTGTCGTTCCGTTTTGTCCAGAATACCGGTTGAGTAATCCCGGATTCCGCTTTCCACGTCCAGTCGTCATCGTTCCAGAGACTCCGGTTTTCGTATCCTCCGGCATTCACGAAATCGAGATACTGTGCGTTTGTGACCATGTATTTGTCGATTTCAAACGAAGGCACAGCGACGGTGTAGCGTTCGAATTCGTTGTCCCACCCGAATTCATCTGAATTGCGATTCAAGCCGAGAGTGGCGGTTCCGGCAGGAATGGAAACCATCTGGAATTCCGGCGCAGGGGCAAGCAAGGGAGCGGAAGACTCCTGGCGGATTTTGCGAGCGAGCGGCAACTGATGGAACATGTACGCCAAGGTTTCCAGGTGCATCAACCGGTGCTCGATGGCAACATTCAGCAGAGTGGCCAAAGAGAAACCATCAGGCGACGAACCGACGCCGGCCGGGCTGGCTGTAGAGAGTTTCTCGTCCAGAGCAGCCCGGATCTGGCGTACATACTCACCTACGACTTCGAGGGAAGGCCAGTCAGGCGGCTGATCGCTGGGCAGCCCGCCTCCCACCGGGTCGATGCCAAAGGCAAACAGCCGATCCAGTTCTGGTTGGAAGCTCTTCCCCCCGAACGCACGTTCATGCAGGAGATTCCAGTCGAAGGCCTCGAGATGGCCGACATAAAAGATGATGCGATGCCGCTCGGGAATGGGACGATCGTACATTGCATCCGTCTTTACCAGGGCGAACAGCGCGTCACTTCTGCGGCGCGCCTCGAGCATTCTCTGGATTAAGTGCTGCCCGACAGCAACATCCTTCTCAATGGTCGGCATGATGTCTCCTGAATGGCGATGGAGAATATCGAGAGCAGATTTACTATGTTGCGGAACCTATAGGTTCAGCGCGAGCGATTCCAGAGCCGCGAGCCCCACTGCCGTGTCATCTTCCGCCCTGTAGAATCATCCCCATGCGCATTCCCCTGTTTCACGTTGATGCATTCACCGACCGCGCATTCCGAGGCAACCCGGCGGCAGTCTGTTTTTTAGACTTTTGGTTAGATGACGCCCTGTTGCGCAAAGTCGCTATAGAAAATAATCTTCCGGCCACAGCATTTCTCGTACCTTCCCCCACGGGGTATGCATTGCGGTGGTTTTCGCCGGCTTGCGAACTGAAACTGTGCGGGCACGCCACCCTGGCCGCCGCCTTTGTTTTGTTTCGCTTCGTCAGCCCCCAACTCGGAGAAGTCCTCTTTTCAACCTCCCGTGGCGATTTGAGGGTACAAAATGGCACTGGCCTGCTCGTGATGGACTTCCCTGCCCTAACTGCAAAAGCTTGCGCACTCGCACCGAAGTTGGTGTCCGCCCTGGCACCAAGCTTGCGAGCGGGGGACATCCTGGAAACCTTCGCCGGAAACCAGACCTATGTCGCGCTGCTGGCGTCGCAGGCTCAGGTTCAGAGTTTTCGACCCGAGACTGCCCGTCTTGAAGCACTGCATCCGGACGTTGTCGTGATCACTGCGCCGGGAGATGAAGTGGACTTCGTTTCGCGTTATTTCGCACCTGGATATGGCCTCCCCGAGGATTGGGTCACCGGTTCATCCCACTGCCTCCTCTCGCCAATTTGGGCGGAGCGACTCGGAAAACCCACGCTGAAAGCTCGGCAACTTTCGGCGCGTGGAGGAGAATTGACCTGCGAATTGAGGGGCGATCGAGTGATGTTGCAAGGCAAGGCCGTAGCCACCCTGAAAGGCTCCTTGACCTTGTAGTTCAGGGATCTTCTCAGCGGGACTGGTTCTTCTTGCGCAGAAACTCCCGCACTACTTCCTCCGGGTCCCGATGCTGCCCGTCGACGGCATAGTTCATCTGTTGCATCTCGGAATCGGAGATGGTGTTGGCCAGTGCATCGAGAACCGGAAGGAGTTCCGGATGCGCTTTGACCAGTTGTGCGCCAATGACAGGCACGGCCTCGTACGGAGGAAAGTAGTGCCGATCATCCGCGAGAACGAATAAGTCCAGAGCCGGAATCAACCCGTCGGTCGCATTACCGCCGGCAAAATCGATCTGCCGTTCCTTCAACGCCCGGGCAAGCAGCCCAAGATCCATGATTCGCGGCCTCTCGGCAAAATGCAGTCCATAGGTCTTGATTAACCCCTCATAACCGTCGGGGCGCTCCATAAATTCGTATCCAAATCCGGCGCGCCAATGCGGGGCGTACGCGGCAGCTTCGGACAGCGTCTTCAAACCGAGGCGGCGCGCGTCTTCACCTCGGATTTCCATGGCGAACGTGTCATTGAAGCCGAACTCAGGGCCGAGTGTCAGTCCGAAGCGGCGTTCATACTCGCTCTTGACCCGCTGGTAAACATCTTTGCGGTCCCCACTCGCGCTTTCCTTCAAGACCGCCGTTAATGCAGTCCCGGTGTATTCGGGATATATATCGATGCGTCCGGACAGGACGGCTTGCTGGCAAATGTAGGTTCCCGCCAGATAAAAACGGCGTTCCACCTTGAGATTACTGTGTTGTTCAATCTGCTGCGCGATAAGTTCGCCCAGGATGAAAGACTCAGTGAAATTCTTCGATCCGACGACAACGCGGTTGGAATGCGACGGCGCGCAGGACACTGCCGAAACGAGGAAGAGCGATAATGCACCAGCGATGGCTGCGGCCCGCATCATCTTGCTCGCAGCCGCCTCTCCAGCCATCCGACACCTACGTCGGCCAGTAACGCGAGGATCGCTGCCGGGATCGCGCCGGCAAGAATCACCCGGTTATCAACCATAGCCAGGCCGCGGAAAATAAATTCGCCGAGGCCGCCGGCTCCAATCGCCGCTGCGATCGTGGCCAGCCCTACCGCGACCACGATAGCGATGCGGACTCCCGACAAAATCACGCTCACCGCCAGCGGTAATTCGACCTGAAATAGAAGTTGCGATTCCGTGAGGCCCATGCCGCGCCCCGCCTCCAGAACTGCAGCATCAACCCCGGTGATGCCGGTGTAAGTATTACGGATGATTGGCAGCAGAGCGTAAAGCGTCAGGGCGAGAATGGCCAATCTTTCCGATCTGTCGCCCAGCCATGGCACCGGAAGCAAAAATCCAAATAACGCAAGGCTTGGGATCGTCTGGATGATATTGGCGGCCGCAAGCACCGGCTTGTTCAGACGCTTGCGATGCGCGATCAGGATTCCCAGCGGTATTCCGATCAGCATGGCGAATACTGTGGATACGCCGACCAGCCACAAATGTTCGAGCGTCAGTTCGAGTACCTGACCGCGGTTGTGGAGCATGAAACGAAGAACGTTCACGAGGCGCCTCGATTCACCGCCGACTCCAGCCCATCTCCAAACGCCCGGACATAGGCCGCTACCCACGGATCGCTGGACTTTACAAATTCCTGGGGAGTCAAAACGGTTACCAGCTTCCCCGCTTCCATCAGCGCGATGCGAGAGGCCAGGCGCAACGCTTCCCGAAGATCGTGAGTGACGAAGACCACGGTTTTATGGAGCCGCTGCTGCAGCAGCAGGAATTCCCGTTGCAGATCGTCGCGGGTGAGCGGGTCCAGCGCAGCAAAAGGCTCGTCCATGGCGAGAATTTCCGGATCAGCAGCCAAGGCTCGCGCCACTCCAACGCGCTGCCGCTGGCCCCCCGACAACTGGTGCGGATACCGCGTCGCAATCTCGGGTGACAGTCCCAACAACTGCATGAGCTCTTGCGTTCTTGAGTGGATGCGTTCCTTGGGCCACCCCTCTATGCTAGGAACAAGCCCGATGTTTCGTTCGACCGTAAAATGCGGGAACAGCCCAGCATCCTGGATGACGTAACCGATCCCACGCCGCAACCGGGTGACGTTCACGTCCGTGTTCGGCCTCCCGTTGACATAAATTTCACCGGTCGTAGGCGCGACCAGACGATTAATGAGTTTCAGGGTCGTCGTCTTTCCCGAACCGCTGCGGCCCAGCAACACCAGGGTCTCTCCCTTGAAGACCAGGAGGCTGAAACTGCTGAGCACCTGCGTCTGCCCGACGCGGAACGAGACATCTCGGAACTCTATAACCGGGGTCGCCCCAGGCTCTGGCATATTCCGCCCAGCATACCGGAGTTCATAGCGCAGTCCCAAGCAACCTCATGACTCAGCGTACGAATTTGCAATGAACGCTGCTCCCAGCGACAATCAGTTGTTATGAGTAGGAACCCTGCAGGCAATCGCACTCCGCCAAGTGAAGTATTCGTGCCCGGAGCGCTGGTGATCGCGACGTTGTCCAATCCGCGCGAGAAGTTCTGGGGAATGATTCTGGCGCTCGCCAGCGAAGGCCTGAGTTTGAGCGGAGCCGAATTAGCTTCGTTCGAGGATCTAGCAGTAATGGTGAGAGATGGCGAGCCGTTCACTCCTGCCGTAGTGTTCTTTCCCATGCACCGCATCGAGCGAGTAGAACTCGATCTGCCGGACGGCAATTTGCCCTCACTTTCCCAACGATTTCTCACCAAGACAGGGCGGGAACCTGCTGAGGTACTCACACCGCAAAATCCCCAAGAGCCGAGCCCGGCCAAATCACACGCGCCTCAGGAGCGCGCGTGAAGCTTTCCCAAGTCTTTACCGCCCCCAACCAACTCACCTTGCTGCGGATGATCTTCGTCCCTTTCATCGTGATTGACCTGGCTGACGGGCACTACGGGCGGGCTCTAGCGGTGTTCATCATTGCTGGCTTCAGTGACGGTTTGGATGGCCTGCTTGCCCGCAGGCTTCATCAACAAACGCTACTCGGTCAGTATCTGGACCCGATTGCAGACAAACTTCTATTGAGCACCGTGTTCTTGATGCTCTCGATTCTT
>Ga0207665_10002567_pt1 | contig 12196 bp, 11 predicted proteins | sample LARL112metaG_FD_184351 | JGI IMG/M metagenome (GOLD analysis project Ga0207665, IMG submission 184351) | Corn, switchgrass and miscanthus rhizosphere microbial communities from Kellogg Biological Station, Michigan, USA - LAR L11-2 metaG... | ecosystem: Host-associated > Plants > Roots >...
GTCCTCGTGACCGAGCTGGGGTTCGGCGGCGGCCCGGCCGGCAACCTCTACGTGGACACGACCGACGAGCAGACCGCGGCCGCCATGGACCGCGCCTGGGCAGCGGGGATCCGCTATTTCGACACCGCCCCGCACTACGGTCTCGGGCTGTCGGAGCGAAGGCTGGGCGCGGCCGTGCGCGATCAGCCACGGGAGGTTTTCGTTCTGTCCACAAAAGTCGGCCGGGTGCTGGAGCCGAACCCGGCGCCAACCGGCTCCGACCTGGCGGCGGAGGGGTTTGCCGTCCCCGATGACCTGCTGCGCCGCTGGGACTTCAGCGCGGCCGGGGTGCGCCGCAGCCTGGAGGACAGCTTGCAGCGGCTGGGAGCCAGCCGGGTGGACGTCGTCTACGTGCACGACGCTGACGAGCACGTGGACGAGGCCATCAGCGGCGCGATCCCGGAGCTGATCCGGATGCGGGACGAGGGCACGATCGGGGCGGTCGGGGTGGGCATGAACCAGTGGCAGGCGCCGCTGCGGATGGTCCGGGAGACCGACCTGGACGTGGTGATGCTGGCCGGCCGGTGGACGCTGCTGGACCGGTCCGGGCAGCCGTTGCTGGACGAGTGTGCCGCCCGGGGGGTAGCGGTGGTAGCGGCCGCGCCGTACAACTCCGGCCTGCTGGCCCAGGCCGAGCCGCCGGACGACGCGTACTTCGACTATGCCCCGGCCGGGCCCGAACTGGTCGCCCGGGCGCGCACGCTGGCCGGGGTGTGTGCCCAGCACGGGGTCACGCTGCCGGATGCCGCGATCCAGTTCCCGCTGCGCCATCCGGCCGTGGTGTCAGTGGTCACCGGGATGCGCAGCGGCGAGGAGGTGGACGCCGCGCTGGCCCGGTTCGCGACCGCGGTGCCCACTGCGGCCTGGGCGGAGCTGGACGCGGGGTAGCCAGGGCCTGGATGCCGGCCGGGGGCAGGCGTGATCAGCAGTTCAGGTAGGCCAGCACGGCCAGCACCCGGCGGTTGTCGTCTTCCGACGGCGCCAGGCCAAGCTTGGTGAAGATGCTGGTGGTGTGCTTGCTGACCGCCTTCTCAGTAACGAACAGCCGCTGCGCGATGGCAGCGTTCGACCGGCCTTCGGCCATCAGCGCCAGCACATCCCGCTCCCGGCCGGACAGCCGGGCGATCGGCTCGTCGCGGGCCCGGCGGCCGAGCAGCTTGGACACGACCTCCGGGTCCATGACCGTGCCGCCCGCCGCCACGGTCCGGATCGCGTCCACGAACTGGTCATCGTTGAACACCCGGTCCTTGAGCAGGTAGCCCACCGCGCCGGCCTGGTCGGCGAGCATCTCCCGGGCATACAGCTGCTCGACATACTGGGACAGCAGCAGCACCGGCAGACCGGGCACCTGCTGCCGGGCAGCCAGCGCGGCCTGCAGCCCGTCGTCGGCGAACGAGGGCGGCAGCCGCACGTCCACCACCGCCACGTCGGGCCGCTTGTCCAGCAGGGCACAGAGCAGGTCAGGCGCGGAGTCGACCGCCGCGGCGATCTCGAAATCGTGCGCGGACAGCAGCCGGGTGAGCCCGTCCCTCAGCAGGAAAAGGTCTTCGGCGACGACAACGCGCACGGCACCTCCATGACGACCATGGTCGGCCCGCCAGCTGGGCTGCTCACGGCCAGGATGCCGTCAAAGGTACCCAGCCGGCGCTCCACTCCGCGCAGCCCGCTGCCCTGGGCCGGGTCGGCACCGCCCGCCCCGTCGTCAGCCACCTCGATGCGGAGCATGCCATCGGCGTGCCGGATCCGGATGTGCACCCGCCGCGCCCCGGCGTGCTTGACCGCGTTGGCCAGTGCCTCGGCGATGGCGAAGTAGCAGGCCGACTCGACCGGCGCGGTCAGCCGGCCGGGCAGGTCGATGTCGAGGTCGACGGGGAGCGGTGTGTCCAGGGCCAGCGCGCGCACCGCGTGGCCGAGGCCGCGGTCGGCCAGGACCGGCGGGTAGATGCCGCGGACCAGGCTGCGCAGGTCATTCAGGGCGCGCAGCGAGGTTTCCCGGGCCTCCGCGACCAGGGCCAGCGCGGCATCCGGGCGGCCCGGCAGCATCCGCTCGACCGCCCGCAGGTTCATGCCCAGCGCGACCAGCCGGGCCTGGGCCCCGTCGTGCAGGTCCCGCTCGATCCGGCGCAGTTCGGTGGTGGCGGCGTCCACCGCGTGATCGCGGGTCTCGGTCAGCCGCTGCACCCGGCCGGCCAGCTCAGGATCGGGCTGGGAAGCCAGCATCCCATGGGCGTGCGCGCCGATGGTGCGCGGCACCAGCCAGGCCGCGGCCGCCAGGAACAGGCATGCCTCGCCGCCGGCCAGCAGGGCCAGTTGCCTGCTGCTGACCAGGATCGCGCCGTAGAGCGTGCTCGGCAGGTGGACCGGTAGCGGCAGCGCCTGCCAATGGGCGGCGATGCCGAAGCCGCGGACCGCGAACGCGGTCAGCAGGACCGGTACCAGGTCGGCGGCCAGGGCCGGCCACCAGATCAGGACGACTGGCGCGGCGATAACCGCCGCCACCGTCCACAGGTGCACGCCGAACACGGACAGCCCGAGGACGGCGACCGGGATCAGGAGAATGCCCCAGCGATTCTCCAGCATCCGGCGGCGCAGCCACGGCAGCATGCCGGTCACGTGACCACGCAGCCCGGCCAGTACCTGCGGGGTGAGCAGCAGGCCCAGGGTGAGCAGCAGCAACGCCAGCGGGAGCAGCACCCCGCCGCGCGCACCGGGCCCCTGCCAGCTGACGAATCCCGGGAAACGGCTGCCGCCGTGGATGACGATCGCCGCGACCTGGCCGCGCGGGGGGTGGGCTGGGGACAGCACCTGCTTGGGTAGCGGAAGTGGTCGCGGGCGGACGGCGTTGATCGTTATCTGCGAGCGGGCGGCCCCGAAACCCTGCTTCAGCGCGGCGGCCGGGTGCGGCCCCGGCAGGAAGAACCTGGGGCCCCGCCCGACCACGACGACCCGGCCCGGCCCGCCGGTCATCCGCTGCACCAGCTTGCCCACCGCCACCTGCATATTGACCTGCTGGAAAGAACGCGGCAGCAGCCAGACCGCGGGGGCGGCCACCGCCCAGGTCGCGGTGGCCCCGCTGCCCGTCGCGACCAGCACAAGCCCGCAGATGCCCAGCGTGACCAGGGCCGCCGGCAGCAGGCTGGCCGCCATGACGGGCAGCCGGACCGCGACCACCACCGCACCGGCCACCGCGGCGACCGTCCATGGGTTGATGCCGAACAGCAGCATGCTCAGCGTGGCCACCGGCACCAGCCACGCGCCCCGGCCGAGCTGGTGCAGCAGCCGGGCCAGGAACCGGTACAGGACTTTCAGCATCATCCACATGGGTCAATCGTGGCCCCGCAAGGCCCGGTACCGCCATGGGGCGGCGCCTAGTTCCCAGGTGGGCCTGGACCTACCCCCCGGCTCACTGGGGCGGCCGGGCGGGCCGGGCCTGGCTGATCGCCGAGCCGGCCAGCAGCACCAGCACCCCGTACACGCCGAGCGGGGCGGCGGCCGCCGGGCCGGCCGCTGCCGCGGCGATCCCAGCCGCGACGGCGAAGTCCCGCAGGCCGACCGGCAGCCGCACGGCCGTAGCCTGGCCCGCGGGCAGCCGCGCCGACAGCAGCCAGCCCAGCAGCAGCGAGCCGGCCAGGAAAGCGGCCATCGCGGACAGCACCCGGAGGTAGGCCGTGTCCAGCCTGATCTGGCTGGCCACCTGCCAGAGCAGCACCAGCAGGGCGGCGACGGTGGCGATCCGGATGCCCGCTCCGGCCCGCGCCCCTGGCGGCCAGGCCGCACGCAGTCCCACCCCGGCGGCCAGCGGCAGCGCGACCACCAGCAGCAGGGCGCCGAGCAGCCCGGCCGCGGACAGCGTCAGCGGCGCGCCCAGCAGCGTCAGGACCGGGCCCGCCAGCACGACGGCCAGCAGGGTCGAGGCCACCAGGAGCACCGCGCACACGGCCGCGTCGCCGCCCGCGATCGTGCACAGCGCCACCGTGGCCACCTCGGCCGGGGCCACGCCCACCGCCTGCATCCCGGAGCGCAGCACCGGGTCACCGATGAGCTGGCTGGCCGACCAGGCCAGGCCGGGCAGCGCCACGGTGCTGACCAGCAGCACCACCGTGACCCGGCGCCAGGCGGTGCGGACCGCGGCGAGGTCGGCCGCACGCAGCGTCAGGCCGGTGGCGAAGACCAGCACGGCCAGTGCGGCGCCGATGCCGTCGTGCCGGGACAGTGCGCGGCCCGGTCCCGGCGCGGCGATCCCGGCCGCCGCGACCACCACGGCCAGCGGCAGCAGGAAACGCTCGGCCGCGTCCGCGGCCGAGCCGGCGTTCCACCCAGCCGCGGGCCTGGCCGGCGGCGGGCCGTCACCGCGCATCTGCCTCACCTTCCCGGCCGCCGCCTGGTCAGGTACCGGCCGCCAGCTGGCCCGTACCGGCTGCCTCGCGTGCTCAGCAGCCCAGGCCAAGGTAAGGCACGCCCCGCTAGGCGCGGGCCGCCGGCCTGATGAGCGGCAACCGGCCGAGCGCGTGCGGCACGTTCGTGCCGGTGGCCCAGGCGCCCATGGAGATGGCGTTGATGGTCACCACCGGCCGGTCAGGCCGAACGCGGGAAGGCCGCGCGTGGCGGCGAACTGGCCACGCACTGGCAGGTGAGGTAGACCATGCGCCCCATCGTCGGCGGCAGGCCGGCCCGCCGGGTGAGCCCGGATACTCAATCCGGGACCCAGGTGGGTACTCAGCCGCTCTGAGTACCGGCCGCGGCCGGGTCCATGGAGCAGCCCGGCCGGTGCCCCTCGCTGGTCACCGACCCGCACTCCGGGCAGACCAGGTGGGCGTTAGCAGGCCGGCTCGCCGCCGGTTCCGGGATCAGGGTCCGCGGCCTGCTCGCCAGGGCCGGGCTGCAGCGCTCCGGCCAGGACCGTGGCCTGGCTGTGCGCCACGTCCCGGGTCGCGGTCAGCAGCGTGACCGGGCCGGCGCTAGCCCGGTCACGCAGCCGGGCCAGGGCGGCAGCGGGCCCGGGCTGGGCCAGCTCGGCCTGGTAGCGGCGGCGGAACTCGCCGAACTTCGCCGGGTCGTGCCCGTACCAGGTGCGCAGCTCGGTGGACGGCGCCAGGTCCCGGGCCCACTCGTCCAGCCGGGCCGCGTCCTTGCGCAGGCCGCGCGGCCAGATCCGGTCGACCAGCACCCGCATGCCATCCCCCGGTGCTGGTTCTTCGTACACCCGGCGGACTCTGACCTCTGGCGGCATCCCGGCACCTCCCGGCCCGTCCCTCGGCGCCTACTGGCCATTGTCCACCCGCCCCCGGCCGCCGCGGGCCGGGGCCGGCGCAAGCCGGGGCCGGCGCAAGCCGGGGCGGGCAAGCCGGGCGCTCAAGCCGGGGCCGGCAGGGGCCGGGTAGCAGCGCCAGCCCGGCCCACCGCGTGGCTGCCGCGGCCGGTGCCCGGGCGGGCAAAATGGGGCCAGCGGCGCATCCGGCCAGCCCGGCCGATGGCCAAGGAGGATCCTATGACCGCGATGAAACCGGCCGAGCTCACCGAGCAGGTGCTGGCCGCCTATGCGGGGGCACCCGACCCGCGGCTGCGTGAGCTGATCGCCGCGCTCATCCGGCACGTGCACGGGTTCGTCACCGAGACCGGGCTGACCCCGCAGGAGTGGCTGGCCGCGGTGGAGTTTCTCACCGCGACCGGGCAGAAGTGCGACCACCGGCGGCAGGAGTTCGTCCTGCTGTCCGACGTGCTCGGGGTGTCGTCCCTGGTGGACATCGTCAACGCGGCCGGCGGAGCGACCGAGTCGACGGTGCTGGGCCCGTTTTACGTATCGGGCGCCCCGGCCCGCGAGATGGGCGACCAGATCGGCCGGCCGGAAGACGGCAGTCCCACATTCGTGCATGGCCGGGTCACCGACCTGGCCGGCCGGCCGCTGGACCGGGCCCGCCTGGACGTGTGGCAGACCGCGGGCAACGGCCTGTACGACACCCAGGACCCCAGCCAGCCCGAGTTCAACCTGCGCGGGGTGTTCGTCACCGGGCCAGACGGCAGCTACCAGTTCCGGACGGTGCGGCCGGTCAGCTACCCGATCCCCACCGACGGCCCGGTCGGCGGGCTGCTGCGCGGCGCGGGCCGGCACAACTGGCGGGCGGCGCACATCCACGCGATCGTCTCCGCCCCCGGAAGACGCTCGGTGACCACGCACATCTTCGACGCCGACAACCCTTACCTGGACAGCGACGCGGTATTCGGGGTCAAGGACTCGCTGGTCAGGCCGTTCCGGCCGGCTGGTCCCGGCGACCCGGCAGAGGTGGACTATGTGGTGGAAATGGACTTCCGCCTGGCGTAGGGGTTGGCACCGTCCGCGCTGGCCGGCGGGGTGGTGGCTTCGCCGCGCAGCCAGCGGATCGCGGCCTGGACCCCCTCCCCATACTGTGGCGGCGGGTAGCGGTCCGGGTCGACCGGCCGGCCGCCCGACCGGCCCTGCATGACCACGTCGTTGGCGGCCGCGTCCTCGTGGGTGAGCTCGTAGGTGGATGGCCGGCCGCCGGAGCGCTGGCACAGCGGGGCGGCCGGGCAATCGCCGAGCACCCAGCCGAGCAGGTCACGCACACCGCGCAGCCGGGCCGCCTGCATCCACGCCGGGTCCCAGCGCCAGGGGTGCCGGGCGTCGGCGGCGGACAGCGGCTCCGGCAGGTCGCGGGCGGATAGCCCGCGCATTGCGTGCCCGCGCGCCTCGCGGATCTCGGCGTCGGTGCGCGCGTAGTCACCCCGGGCACCGATGAAGCGGCCGCGGTTGTCGGTGTCCACCGGGATCAGGTCGCTGCCGCCGGCCAGCCAGGCCAGTACGCCGCGGGTCTGCCGGAGCTGGTCGCGGAAATCCGCGGGCACCCCGCGCGGGGCGGTGGAGCCCTCGATCTCTGCGGCGGCCTCGGCCAGGATCTCCGGGCGGGACGGCGGGCAGCCCGGGGCCAGGCCCAGGGTCACCGGGGAAGGCCTGGTGCCGGTCAGCGCCCAGGCCCAGGCCAGCGCCGTGCGGCCGTGCGGGCCGGTCTCCCGCAGGCTCTGCGCGAGCACCGCCTCCACGTGCGGGCGGGGCCGGACGATCGCCGGGCTCAGCGGCTCCGGGACACGCACCGCCGTCACCCGCTCGGTGGTCGCCGGGTCAATGGTGGTCACGGACTCCACGGTAGGCCGGGCCGCTGACATCGTCAGCCCGCCGCCGGGAATGCGTCGAACTGCCCGGGTGGCCGGCCCGTTCTCATGGGCACTGGCGAGACCGCCGCGGCGCTGGTGAGGTGGGCCATTGATCCGGCCGGCCTATGCCGGTCATAGGCTCAGAGCCATATCTGGTGACCAGGCCTAGGCCCCGGCCATGACGTGGTGCGGCGCCGGCCGCAAGCCGACCCGGCCCGCCTCCCGCGCGGAAAAGAGAGCCCATGACCCGGCGGCCACCGTTCCCGCCGTTCACCGAGGAGACCGCCCGGCAGAAGGTCCAGGCGGCCGAGGCTGCCTGGAACACGCGCGACCCGGAACGGGTGGCCGGTGCGTACACCGAGGACTCGGTGTGGCGCAACCGCGGCGAGTTCCTCTCCGGCCGGGCCGAGATCGTCGAGTTCCTGCGCCGGAAATGGGCCCGCGAGCTCGACTACGCGCTGCGCAAGGAGCTGTGGTCGTTCCACGGCGACCGGATCGCGGTCCGGGCCACCCGGCCGGGTGGCGGGCGCAACCGCCCACGGAACTGATCGCCCCTGGCGCGGCCAGGGTCGGTGGCCAGGACGGAACCGGCCCGCGGGCCACCCGCATCAGTGCGGTGCGTTTGGTCAGCGCGGTGCCCTGTGGGTGCCCCACCACACACGATGTACCGCACAGATGCGGCCGGAAGAGGTTGGGCGCCAGCGGGCCTGCTGGCTGGGGTGGGGTGGGGCGGGCTCTAAAAGTAGTTTTTGTTAGTGATAGAGTTCAGGGGTGATCCTGCCTCCGGACGACGCTGACCTGGCCTCGCTGAGCAGCCTGGACGACCCAGTACGGGGCAGCCTGTACGAGTTCGTGTCCGGCTGCGGCCGGCCGGTGGGCCGTGACGAGGCTGCGGCGGCGGTCGGCATCGGCCGGGCGCTGGCCGTGTACCACCTGGACAAGCTGGTCCAGGCGGGCCTGCTCAGCGTCACCTACCAGCGGCTGGCCGGCCGGTCCGGGCCGGGCGCCGGCCGCCCGGCCAAGCTCTACACCAGATCTGGCCGGGAGTTCGCGGTCAGCGTGCCGCCGCGGGAGTACGAGCTGGCCGCCCGGCTGCTGGTCCAGGCGGTCGGCGCCGACCAGACCGGGCAGACCCGGGCCGCCCTGGACAGCGCCGCCCGCCAGCTCGGCACCCAGCTCGCCGTGCGCCACCGGGCCGGCCCACCACCCGCGCCAGACACACCATCAGCGCCGGACGCACCGGACGCACCGCCCGCGCCAGATGCATCACTCACGCCCCACTCACCACTCACGCCCCAGGCACCGGGCGGACGGCCCGCGGCACCGGCTGGCCCGGGCACCCCTCGCGCCGGCGCCCGCCGCGACCTGGCGGCCATGCTCCAGCAGCACGGCTTCGAGCCGTTCGATGCCCCGGACGGCGCCATGCGGCTGCGCAACTGCCCGTTCCACCAGCTCGCCCAGCAGGACCGGAGCACCGTCTGCGGGATGAACCTCGCCCTGGTCGACGGAATGATCACCGGGCTGGGGACCTGCGGCCTGCATCCGGTACTCGACCCGCAGCCAGGCAACTGCTGCGTCGCTATCCGCCAGCAAACCTTGGAGGCCTAACGCCATGGCGCACGACCTGACCCTTGAGCATGCCGAGCCGCTGCTGCCCGTGCCGGACAGCGGCCTGCGGCGGCCCGTGCTGCGCATCGCAGGTGACGACGCCCCCGTCGACATGGCCGCGGCGGAGCAGGCGGCCGCGGACTTCCTGACCGCGCTGGGGATCGGGCTGGACCGGGAGGAACTGCGGGACACGCCGGGCCGGATGGCCCGCGCCTACGCCGAGCTGTTCGCCCCGAAACCATTCGAGCTGACCACGTTCCCGAACGACGAGGGCTACGACGAGCTGGTGCTGGCCCGGGACATCCCGTTCCGCACCGTGTGTGAGCATCACCTGCTGCCGTTCGCCGGGATCGCGCACGTGGGGTACCTGCCCGCGGACCGGATTCTCGGGCTGTCCAAGCTGGCCCGCCTGGTCGAGCATTTCGCCGCCCGCCCGCAGACCCAGGAGCGGCTGACCAAACAGGTGGCCGATGCGCTGGTCGAGCACCTGGGCCCGCGCGGGGCGGGGGTGGTGCTGGAGGCTGAGCACTCGTGCATGACCCAGCGCGGCGTGCGCGCCCTCGGCTCCAAGACCGTCACCTCGGCGCTGCTCGGGACGCTGCGCGACGACCCGCGCTCGCGGGCCGAATTCTTCGCACTAACCGGCGTCCGGGGCTGACCCGGGCACCGGGCGATCCAGGGAGGGAAAGCACCATGCACGACGATCCGCTGACCGAACTGACCCAGGCAGGCGTATCCATCTGGCTGGATGACCTGAGCCGGCTCCGGCTGACCGGAGGGAGCCTGGCCGACCTGGCCGCCCGCGACCACGTGACCGGGGTGACCACCAACCCCACCATTTTCGCCAAGGCCATCACCGGCAGCGACGCGTACCGCGCCCAGCTCAGCGACCTGGCCGACCGTCGTATCCCCGTGGGGGAGGCGTTGCGCGCGCTGACCACGTTCGACGTGCGCTGGGCGTGTGACGTGCTCCGCCCGGTCTACGACGCCACCGATGGGGTGGACGGCCGGGTGTCGATCGAGGTGGACCCGAGGCTCGCCTATGACACCGCCGCGACCATCGCCGAGGCCCGCGCGCTGTGGTGGCTGGTGGACCGGCCCAACCTGTTCATCAAGATCCCGGCGGCCCGGCAGGGCCTGCCCGCGATCGAGGCCTGCCTGGCCGAAGGGATCAGCATCAACATCACGCTGATCTTCTCGCTGGACCGGTATGACGCGGTCATGACCGCGTTCCTGGCCGGCCTGGAACGGGCCCGGCAGGCCGGGCACGACCTGGCCCGGATCGGCTCGGTCGCGTCGTTCTTCGTGTCCCGGGTGGACACCGAGGTGGACAGCAGGCTGGACAAGATTGGCACCGCCCGGGCGGGCGAGCTGCGTGGCCGGGCGGCGATCGCGAACGCCCAGCTCGCCTACGAGCGTTACGAGCGGGTGTTCGGCTCGCCGCGGTGGGCCGCGCTGGCCGCGGCCGGGGCCCGGCCGCAGCGCCCGCTGTGGGCCTCGACCTCGGCTAAGGACCCGGCCTACCCGGACACCAAGTACGTGACCGGGCTGGTCGCGCCGGGCGTGGTCAACACGATGCCGGAAGCCACCCTGCGCGCGGTCGCCGACCACGGCGTGATCCCCGCCGACCCGGTGCGCGGGCACTATGCCGAAGCGCACGAGGTGCTTGGCGGGCTGGGCGAGATCGGCATCGACTACGACGAGGTCGTCCAGGGCCTGGAAGATGACGCGGTCACCAAGTTCGACGCCAGCTGGCAGCAGCTGGGTGAGCAGCTCGCCGCTAGCCTGCGGCGGGAGTCTCCAGGACAGCAGGGGAGCTGAGATGAGCGAGAGCGAGTCGTATGTAATCGCCGGGGCCAGCCTGGCCGGGGCCAAGGCCGCCGAGGCGCTGCGCGACGGCGGGTTCGGCGGGCCGGTCATCCTGATCGGTGACGAGGACGAGCGGCCCTACGAACGGCCGCCGTTGTCCAAGGACTACCTGCTGGGCAAGGCCGAGCGGGACACGATCTACGTCCACCCAGCGGACTGGTACGCCGGGAACGACGTCAGCCTGCGGCTGCGGACCACCGTCACCGGCATCGACCGCGCCGCGCACCAGGTGGCCCTGGACGACGGCAGCCAGGTCGGCTACGCCAAGCTGCTGCTGACCACCGGCTCGTCGCCGCGCCGGCTGGACGTGCCGGGCGCCGGCCTGGACGGCGTGCACTACCTGCGCCGGGCCAGCGACAGCGACCAGATCAAGAAGGCCTTCCAGTCCGCCGCCCGGGTCGCGGTCATCGGGGCCGGCTGGATCGGCCTGGAGACCGCGGCCGCCGCCCGCACCGCGGGCGCCGAGGTGACAGTGCTGGAATACGCGGAGCTACCGCTGCTGCGGGTGCTCGGCCGGGAAACCGCTCAGGTGTTCGCCACGCTGCACACCGAGCACGGCGTGGATCTGCGGTGCGGTGTCCAGGTGGCCGAGATCACCGGCAGTGGCGGCCAGGCCAGCGGGGTACGGCTCAGTGACGGCAGCCACGTCCCAGCGGATGTGGTCATCGTCGGCGTGGGCATCGCGCCCAATACCCAGCTGGCCGAGGCGGCCGGCCTGGAGGTCAGCAACGGCGTCCGGGTCGACGCGCAACTGCGCACTACGGACCCGGACATCTACGCGGCCGGCGACGTGGCCAACGCGTTCCACCCGCTGCTCGGCACGCATATCAGGATCGAGCACTGGGCCAACGCGCTGCACCAGCCGCAGGCCGCGGCCCGGGCCATGCTGGGCCAGGCGGTCAGCTACGACCGGCTGCCGTATTTCTTCACCGACCAGTACGACCTGGGCATGGAGTACTCCGGGTACGTGGCGCCCGGCGGCTACGACGAGGTGGTGCTGCGCGGCGACGCGCCCGGGCGGGAGTTCATCGCGTTCTGGCTGGCCGGCGGACGGGTACTGGCCGGGATGAACGTCAACGTCTGGGGCGTCACCGACGCGATCCAGGCGCTGGTGCGCTCCGGCCAGCCGGTGGATACCGCCCGGCTGGCCGACCCGGAGGTAGCGCTGGCCGAGCTGACCGCAGGCTGAGGAAACCGCCCAAGAGCCGACCGCCGGCCAGCAGGCGGCCGGTCAGCAGGCGGCCGGTCAGCAGGCGGCCGGGTCGAGCGGCCAGCAGCTAACCAGCCGGAGCCTGGGCGTGCAGCCATCACCACGGGCCGCACGCCCGGGCACCTACGTGCGGGCGGCGGCCAGCCGGGCCACGGCGCAGCCGACTGCGCTGGGTGGCGATTTTCCGGTGCGCTGGACGCCGGACCGCGGCACGGTAGGGATATGACGACCCAGGTGCCCTTCTGCTTGGTGGACGTGTTCGCCAGCCAGCCGCTGACCGGCAACCCGCTGGCGCTGGTCACC
>Ga0207665_10002568_pt1 | contig 12196 bp, 10 predicted proteins | sample LARL112metaG_FD_184351 | JGI IMG/M metagenome (GOLD analysis project Ga0207665, IMG submission 184351) | Corn, switchgrass and miscanthus rhizosphere microbial communities from Kellogg Biological Station, Michigan, USA - LAR L11-2 metaG... | ecosystem: Host-associated > Plants > Roots >...
GTCTTGAGGCTCCTGCCGGCCGGGTTCTACGCCACCTCTATGGTGCCCACCATCTGCGGATGGATGGAGCACACGAAGCGATAGCTCCCCGGCTTATCGAACTTGAACGAAAAGTGGTCGTCGGTATCCAGGGCGCCGGAGCGAAACAGCCCATCTACGCTGACGACCGTATGGGGCTCGCCATCCTTGTTGACCCAGGTCATGTGAACACGATAGGTGACGGTGACATGGTCGCCGCTCGCCTGCGCGGCGAGGCGTTGCAGATCATACGACTTGAGGGTTTCACCTGTGCTGGTATGTGCAGTTATCCAGTCGGTGATGCGCTCCTTGCGAACGGGCTCAGGGCTGCTCAATGGCCAGCCGAGAAAGTCCGCGTGCCACAGAGTCCGGTACCGATCGAGATCATTGGCCTGAACATATCGCCAGTAAGAGTCTTCCAGCGACCAGACCTCCTTTTCGTCGGCAGAAGGCTGGCTGGCAAAGAGCGGAAAGGCGAGCAGCACAGCCCCGATAGCGGGACAGGCGATTCGGTTCATGTTGGCTCCCGGTAACGCGCATCCTCGATAGGATTCCGCGCCGCAGCGCATTATATGGGAGGCGCGTCGCGCCAAAAACGCCTCGATCCGTCACGTCGAAGGATCTCCAGGTGCTTGCCACTTCTGGCCGGCTGCCCGCTCGCATGACGGGCCACAGGCCCGCGCGGATACCTCCCGAGCAGCGAACGGTGAGCGGGATCACAGTGGCCTGCGTGCATCTGCAGTACATAAGTAATCCCGAGCGATCTGCGCCATCGGAAGCTCGCTGCTTCTCGAGTGAGCTGTCGCTTTACGACTGCGGTAGGGATTTGCGCCATGAACGGTTTCCTGAAAGCAACTATTACCCGTGAAAAATTCCAGGGACTCTTCGTCAATACTGCTCTGGGTAATTTTGCCGGTTATGTTGCCGGCTCGATGGTGACGCTCGCATCTACCCGGCACGTCGTCGAACGACGCGGTCTCAGCAATCTCTTCGGCGTCTTACCGAGGAAGAAATTGGTCGTTCACGTGCTGCCGCACTGGCTCGAGTGGCTGCTCGCGCTCATGGTGGGCTTTCTCGTCATGGAAGCCGTGCGTTACTGGTTCAATCACCGTAAATACACCGCGCTGCTGAGCGCGTTGCATCCGCAACCAGTGACCGAGAGCAGCAGTCAAGCCAGCGATCAACTCGGGGCGACAGAGCGCCGCGCCGAGGGCGGCACAGCACAACAGCTGCCGCCCACGAGCGGGTAAGCTAATCCGTTCGAACCTGCCCAAGCAAACCGTCAGCCGCGGCGCGCCGACGCATCGACAGATACCGGAGCAGCACGGCGAGGAGGCTGCACGCGGCGAGACCTGCGCCAGCGTCGATGAGGAGACTGCCATCGACCCCGCGCCACGCGTAGCCCCAGCCGTCGACCACGACCATATAGGTGTTGGGGATGTTGAGCACCGACACGATCACGCTGAACGTTGTCGCCGCGAGCGGATTGCGCTGACCGATCGTTTCGAACGCGATCGCGATCGAGGTGGTGATGGCCGCGGACTGGAACACGTTCTCGCCGATCAGCGCCGTGGCGAAAGCCAGCGGTGTACGGGGCAGCAGTACGAGCCCGAGCGTGAATACGGCGCCGACCACGCCGATTGCCAGATACAGATATCGAAGCGGCAGTAGCCGGTCGATCAACGGGAAGACGAGGCAGCCCGCGATGCCGGCGAACAGCACTCCCGCGCCACCCACCGCGCCGACGAAGTGGGGGGACGCGCGGAAGTCGCTGCCGAGGCCTCCAAGCAGGTTGGTGAGCGCGAATGACGAGGCGGGCGTGACGAACATTGCGATCGCCAGCAGCACCTGCGGCCGGCGAACGACGCCGACTACCTCGGCGAAGAACTGGCGAAAGCTCTCGCTCGCGAGGCGCCGGTCCGGTCCCGGGGCCGGCATCCACGGGAACACGGCGATCGGTAGCGCGAGTAGCACGGCTCCCAGTGTCATGACTGCCGCGACGGGCGAATAGCGCTGCATCACCTCGCCCGCGATGATTGCCATGGCGCCGCCGCCACTGATGTTGGCGATGGTGACCCAGACGCTCAGCGCGCTGCGCTCTTCCGGCGCGATGATGCTGGAGAGCCAGCCACCGAGAGCGCTTTGATAGAGATTTGCCGCGAAGAAGTCCGTTACCAGCAGAGTTTCCGCAAGCACGACGTCGTCCAGGCAGAGCAACCCGAGTGACAGCAACACAGTGGCGAACATCACGGTGACCGTCGAGTACCAGCGGCGACTGAAGCGCACATCCAGCATGGGGCTCGCCACGATGGACCAGAAACCGGGCGAGATTGTGATCGCCGTCATCGCCGAGATCGTCGCCTCGGGCACATGGCGGGCGTTCAGAAGTTCCGGGACCGAGATCACCAGAATGCCGCCGTACATGCCGAAGGGCGCATTGGTCATGCCCATCAGCCACAGCGGCACAGCGCGTCGGCGCTCGGCCGGTACCGTGGAGTTGCTCCCACAGTCGGGGTTCACGGCGACTCCCAACGGCCGGAGATGGCGGACCGGTACAGTGCATCGATGACTCGCATGTTCGCAATAGCGTCCTCGATGGGAAACTCCTGTGCCGATTCGTTACGGAATGCGGCGGCTGCGAGGTCGCATTGCAGCTGGTACTGGTCGACCGGTGCGAACTCCTCTACGACGGCCGAACTACCATCGAGACTCGCGCCAGAGTCGATGACGATCCGGCAGGCGTGTTCCTTTGGCGGCGTGAACGGCACCGCTACCTCGATCCGCCCGTGCGTTCCGAGCACCACGACCCGCTGGTAGAGGGCGAGTTGCAGCGCGCTGGTGAGCAGCAGCTGTTCGCCACCGGGAAAGGCCACGAGCCCGCTCGTCACCCGGTCGACCCCGAGCGCCGGATCGCGGTCGACGAGAGCGATCGCACGCTCTGGTTCGGTGCCGAGGAGGTAGCGCGTCGTGACGATCGGGTAGCAACCGACATCATAGAGCGCGCCACCGCCATACTCGATTCGATTACGCACATTGTCCGGGCTGGCGACTGGAAACGTGAACGCCGACAGCAGCGCCCGGACCTTGCCGATCCGGCCCTCGCGCACCAGGGAGCGCACCCGATGCCATTGTGGATGGAAGCGCACCATGAAGGCCTCGATGACGCGCCTGCCGCTGCGGTCGCGGGCCGCAACGATGGCCTGTGCTTCCACCGCATTGAGCGCGATCGGCTTCTCGCAGAGCACGTGCTTGCCGGCCTCGAGGGCCTTCACCGTCCACTCAACGTGCAGATGATTGGGTAAGGGATTGTAGATCGCCTCGACCCGCGCATCATCGAGCAGCGCCTGATAGCTGCCGTAGCTGCGAGCAATGCCAAAGCGTGCGGCAACCTCGCGGCCCCGTTGCGCATCGCGCGACGCGATCGCTGCGATAACGCCACGCTGCCCGGAGAGAATGGCCGGGATCACGCGCTTGATGCCGATGTTAGCGGTACTGAGAATTCCCCAGACGACCTTGCTCATGTGCTCACATCTACTGGTACATGTGCCGTCTCGCCCCGGAAAACCGGACGTGCCCGGTTATCGGGCGGCGGTCGCGCCGCGTTCCTGCTTGATCGCCGACGATTCACCGACCATATCCGCCGTGATCAGCGAGAATGGAATGATCCCGGATGCGTTCAGCTCGCGGAAAAACTCCGACAAATTGAATTTCCTGCCGGTCTGCTCCTGCTGCAGGGAATACTCGCTGATCAGACGGTCGAGTTCGAGTTTACCGGTGATGTAGCTCGTCCCATAACCGGGCTGGCGCAGATATAAGAGCTGCTCGAAAGCCACGAGATCACTTTTCGGATCGGACCATCCGCGCGCGGTCCAGACCGCGTGAAACCTGCCGGCTTCCTCCAGAGTCATTTCATTAGCCTGCACATAGAGCGAGGCGAGCCCGCGCGCGGCACGGTTCGCCAGCATCGCCCAGACGATTTCCCGCCCACGCGGGCTCTTGTCGTAGAGCCCGGCATCCATCAGCAATTCCTCCATTGCGGTTGCGAGGCCCTCCGAGCGGCTGTCATACATATCGTAGAGCGGCGTCGCGGCGCGGATCGGGCTTTTGTTCGGCTCGTGCTTGCGGCGCGCGAGCTCGATCCAATGGTACTCGTGTGAGTAGAGGGCTGATGGGTCGCGCGCTGCGCCATGCGTGAAGAAGTTGCGCTCACCCGGTGGCGTGTACGCGCCGAGTTGCGCGGCCATGGCGGCGCGGAAATATGGCTGGTCGTCGACGAAGCGATTATCGATGAGGAAATCGACCAGGATCTGCATTTTAGCCGCTGCCATCGCTCGCCAGGCCTGCGGATCGTTCACCGGTTCGAGCGGCGGCAAATTCCGGTTGCGGAATTCCTCGAGCGCCAGAGATGCCCGCGCGCGGCTGAGCTCGCTGCGCAGCAGCGTTACCTGCTCATCCCACGCATAGGGCACGAGGTGGGCGTGCCTGGCGTACCAGTCGTAGTTCTCCTTGCCGACGCCGGAGGGCCCGGTTCTCTTCGGCGCCTCCACTTCGATCCATGCGCGAAAAGCGTCGGTCGCCGCGCGCGCCTTGCCGATCGAATCGATGAGAGTTGGATCTACCCCGGTCATATCGGCGTGTTTGGTCCCAGCGAGCGTGCGCATCTCGAGCGTGCCCGCGGCGTACGCTGCCAGCGTGCTGCTTTGCTCACGAAAGGCTCGGCCACCATAAAGCCACAGGTCTCGGGCGTTCGAGTCCCGGAGATTGACCTTCGCCTGCTCGAGCAAGGCCGGGATCGCCCCTATGAGGCAGATGAGTTTCTTCTGGTCGGCCTTCGATAGTGGATATTCATAGCCCTGCAGGTCGATGGCGGGACTAATCGACGGTCCCTCGTGCTCGGGCACGTCGCTGTCCTCGCCATAGACATTTGCGTAAAAGGTGGGATCGCGCGCCCATGGCTTCAGGACGCGCAAATCGAAATCCATGCCGTTCATTTCCGCAGCGACGAGCTTTTTGTCGCCGAGCTGCGCGACGGACCACTGCGATGTGCCGATTGCCGCCAGCTGCTGTTGGAATGCAGCCAGGCGCGGCGCTTTTTCCGCCATCGCCGCGCCGCTGTAATCGGGGACACAGTTCTTGATCACCGGCGGCTCGAATTGGCGCCATTGTGTCCAGAGCTCGACCAAGGACGGGTAGCCGGCCGCCGGCGTGGTTGACATGACGCTGTGAGGGAAAAGCCAGACGGCCACGAGGAGTAGTAGCCGCGACGATGATGAGCATAACCTCGCCATTGCAAAAATCCTTTCCATCGGTTTCGTCTCGTGCAGCGAATGCTTCTGCATCTGAGCCCACAGCTTGGGCGCAGACTATGCACGAGCCAGCCGCTGGCTGCACTGAACCCACCTTCGACGAGAGGCGGCGATCTTCTGCCGGTTCCGCGGGAGGCTCTCAACCTGCGCGTCAGAACCGACGATGTTCCTACAGATCGCGGCCGGCGTGGATGAGGACACCTGGCTCTCTAATCCGCGGCGCGGCGACTACTCGCTGGGTTTCGCGCCGCATAGCTGCCCGGAATTTCCCGGACCTCCGCTTCGGATATCATCGGCCAGAATTCCTGCACCTGCCTCACGCAGGCCGCCCCGGCCGTCGCAGCATGAAGAAACCCACGCGTGTAAATCATCCGCCCGCCGTAGAGCTGCTACCCGACAACCACGCGGTGGTGGCGCCGATCTACCAGTCGGTCAAATTCGAGTTCGACACCGTGGAGGAGACCGAGCGCTATCTGCGTGGGGAGCGTCCCGGCTTCTATTATTCGCGCAGCTCGAACCCGACCATGCGTCAGCTCGAACTGTTGCTCGCGGAGTTGCAGGGGCGCGAGGACTGCCTGGTCGCCGCGTCCGGGGTGGGGGTGATCGCGCAGACTCTGCTCGCCCTCACCCGCCAGGGCGACCACGTCATTTGTTTCGTCGAGAGCTATAACCCCACCCGCTATCTCATCCGGCGGGTCCTCGGGCGCTTCGGGGTCACCCATACGCTGCTATCGATCGAGGATCTGGCGGGGGTGGAGCGCACGCTCGCCGAGCGGCCGACGCGGCTGGTGATATTCGAGAGTCCGACCAATCCGGTCACCAAGATCGCCGATATCGCGGCTCTCACACGCCTCGCTCGCGCCGCGGGCGCCCTCAGCATGCTGGACAACACCTTTGCCGGCTTCCACCAGCACGGGGAGTACGAGGTAGACTACTACCTCCACAGTCTCACCAAGTATGCTTCCGGCACTGGCGATGTCATGGGCGGGGCGGTCATCGCGCGTGGCGACCTGATCCGCGCCCTGCGCACCGACTTCGGCGCGCTCGGGGGCCTGCTCGATCCCCATGCCGCATTTCTCATCCTGCGGGGATTGAAGACCTATTTCGTGCGTTATCGCGCGCAGTGCGCCAGTGCGCTGCGCATCGCGCAGCGGCTTGGCGAGCATCCTGCGGTGGCCCGCGTGCACTATCCCGGGCTGCCGGCACATCCCCAGCATGCGCTCGCTGCCCGGCAGATGCAGGATTTCGGCACCATCGTGAGCTTCGATCTCCGCGGCGGCGCGAAAGCGGCACGGCGTTTCGCCAACGCACTGGAGCTCTTTGCGCTCGCCGCGAGTCTCGGGTCCACCGAGTCACTGGTCGTGACCGCGCAAATGCTGGGCGGCCGCGAGCCCGAGGCCGAACTGCAGCGGCTCGCCGCCATCACCGAGGGGACTATCCGGCTCTCGATCGGACTCGAGGAGCCGGGTGATCTGCTCGCGGATCTCGAGCGCGCACTTGCCGCAGCGGACGCGGCGCCGGGCGCTTGAAATCAGAACGAGAACAGCTGCGCCCGCAGAGAACGGCTCACCGATAAGTCCGAGCTCGTGTGCACGGCAATATTTCGTTTCGCGCACACCGGCCAACGGGTCCCGCGCGCGCTCACCGCACGTGTGCGCGGACATGCGGCGTTGTCCTCTTGCGCATTGCCGGCGGGGAGCGTATTCAGTCGCTGACGAGACTCCAGCGAGACTGCACCAATGGAACCGGTGCGGCGCTCGCGGGGTCTTAGTGAGTCGAGTTCGATTGTGAATTGCAGGAAGGACGCCGCATGAACATCGAGTCGCCCGCGATGCCTTACAACTTCGCCGATCTCGAGCCGGCGATCTCGCGGGACACCCTGGTGTTTCACTTCCTGCGCCATCAGCGCGTGTGCTTTGACCGGATGCTGGCGATGATTCGCGGCACGGAGCTCGAGCCGCTGAGCCTCGTCGATCTGATCCGGGTTACCGAGCGCAATCCGGCGCAGCACGTCCTGTATCGCCACGCCGCGGAGGTCTACAACCACGCTCTGTACTGGAACTCGATGAGTCCGAACGGCGGCGGCCCGGCCACCGGCCTCGTGGGCGAGCGCCTGCGCGAGCGCTTCGGCTCGCATGAGCGCTTCCTGCGCGAATTCGCGGACGCCGCGCACGCCCACTTCGGCAGCGGCTGGCTGTGGCTGGTATCGCGGGCTGGCACCCTGGAAATCATCACGACCAGCAACGCCGGGACCCCCCTGGTGCGCGGCGATGTGCCGCTGCTCGCGCTCGATCTCTGGGAGCACGCTTACTACCTCGACCACCAGAATCGCCGCAGCGCTTACGTCAACGCTTTTCTCGAGGAACTGGTCAACTGGGATACCGCGAGTCGCACGCTCGCCGAGCTTGGTGCCGAAAGCGAGCAGCGGGTGGCGGCACGGCCGCGCGTGACGGCCGAGGCAAGTGTGAGTGCCGGGGGTCTGCGGATGCCGTGAACAGGGTATGCGGCGCCCTGGCTCACAGGCTTCCGGCGACCCGCACGCGGTGCGGATGGTAGGGCAGCACTTCCATCACCTCGCCCTCCCTCAGCCGCTGCTGCACTCCGCGCCAGAAGCCCGCGGTCAGTATCTCTCCGTGCACGCGCAGCAGGGCTGCGCGCTGCTCGTCGCTGAAGCCGAGGAAGTTGAGAAACGTTTCCGGGAAGACATCGTTCTCGGCCACGTAGAACCACGCCTCCCCAAGCATCTCGTCCTCCTCGTGGGTCGCCGCCGGTATTTCGCGGAAATTGCAGTCGGTGACCTGGCAGAGCTCGTCGTAGTCGTAGAAGATCACCCGTCCGTGGCGCGTGACGCCGAAGTTCTTCAGTAGCAGGTCGCCGGGAAAGATGTTGGTGTAGGCGAGATCGCGGATGCATTGGCCGTAATCGAGCACGGCGCGCTCGGCCTCTGCAGCGGAGCTGCTACGCAGGTAGAGGTTCAGCGGGGCCATGCGCCGCTCGATGTAAAGATGGTCGAACACCAGGTCATCACCATCTTCGTGAACGGTCCCGGTGGTCTCGCGCCGCAGCTCCTCGAGCAGCTCGGGTGCGAAACGCGCACGCGGAAATCGCAGGCGGCGAAACTCCTGTGCGTCCACCAGCCGGCCCGCGCGGTCGTGGATGAACACCAGGCGGTACTTCTCCATGACCTCCTCGCGCAGCACGGTTTTGGGATAGGCAAAGCGGTCGCGGATCACCTTGAACACCACATCGAAAGAGGGCAGCGTGAAGCACACCATTACGAGACCGCGCTCCCCGGCGGCGTGCACGAAACGATCGTCGGTGTGCTCGAGGTTACGCATCAGCTCGCGGTAGCGCTCGGTCTTGCCCTGGCGCGCCCGCCCGAGCACCGTGAACAGCTCGCTGACCGGCTTGCGGGGCATGAGCGAGCGCAGAAACACCACCGCTTCCGCGACGCGCTCGAGGTCGACGTGATAATAGGAGCGCGTGAAGCTGAATATGATGCTCACATCGGCCTCGGCCAGCATCACCGCATCCACCAGCACGCCGCCGTCGGTGTTCTTCAGCGCGATGACCAGCGGTACGAGATAGCCCCGGCCGAGAATGCGCCCGACGATGAAGGCGCGCGAGATCTGGTAGAAGACCGCGCGGATCACCTCGACGCGGTCGACCGCACGCCGCTCATCGCGTGAGCGCAGGTAGCTGCGCACCTCGCTGGTGACGTGCGCGATGCTGGTATCGAGGTCGCGCCACGGGGACCGGAACCGCACATCGCCGAGCAGGTCCTCGATGAGCAGTGCGAGCGAGCCGTGATTCACATAGCTGTTGGTGCCGACCGCCGAGTGGATGTCGGCGAGCGGATCGAGATCGGTCGCCACGAACTCGATATCCGGCGCCACCCCCACGGTGCCAAACAGTCGGCGACTGATGGAGCTGAAGAAAGTCTTGGTGAACTCGGGATCGGACAGGGCGATGATCTGCGCGGCGAATTCACTGCGAAGCTCCTGCCACAGGCTGCGGTCGATCGCCCGTGCGCCGAGCGCGAGGCGCAGCCCCGCGACGGTCTCTTTGACGTACCGGTCGTAGAGCTCGATGCGCTCGACCGCATCGCGCTGGCTCGCTTTCCAGTCGCGTGCATCGAAGCGCTGCGGCGCGCGGCGCGTGATCGCGCGAAACTCCGCGTTGTAGCGCGCAAACGCATCGACGATCTGCCGGGCGCAATCGTGCGGGGTGGGGACGGCGGGCAGGTCCATCGAGCAGCTGGGACTCAGTCGAAGTCGGTGGGGAGCGAGGCATCGAGCCGATGCTGGTAGAGGCGCTCGATCTGCGCGGCGAGTACCCGTCCGGTGGAAAGCGGCGGCAAAGCGTACACCGGGAAGAAATCCACGGCGTCGGTCTCGTTGCTCGCCCGTGGTTCGCCGCCAAGGAGCTCGCAGACGAAAAACAACTTGTAGATGTGATGCACGCCAGGGGGGTGCGGGTGACGGTTCTTGTCGATGAGTCCGGCGAGCTTCACCGCGCGCGCCCGGTACCCGGACTCCTCGTAGATTTCGCGCGCCACCGCCTCCGATGGCGCGTCATTCACATCCACCCATCCCCCCGGCAGTGTCCAGCAGCCATCGGCGCGCTCGCGCACGAGCAGCACCCGCTCATCGAGGAACACCCCGCCGCGCACGTCCACCTTCGGTGTGGCATAGCCGTGCTCGCCCGCCCATAGCGCCCGCACCGCGCCGAGCGGCATTCCGAGCTCGCGGGACAGGAGCAGCGCCACGAGCTCGCTGAGCTGCGTGTAGCGCTCGCGGTCGAAGGGGTCGGTCGTGAAGGCGAGCCCGTTCTGCGCGATCGCCTGCACCTTGCGTGCCCACTCGAGAAGATCGCGGGGAGTGTCCGAGCTCACGTCGGGCCGGCGCTGCGGTGCGTCTCGACGGGTCGATATCCGCAGCAGCTCCGCACGCTACAGGTTGCGGATCAGCGCATCGGCGAAGGCGCTGGTCGAGACTTCCTGCGCACCCTCCATCAGACGGGCGAAGTCGTACGTGACGGTCTTCTGTCCGATGGTGCGGTCCATGGCGGTAATGATCGCATCCGCGGCCTCCACCCAACCCATGTACCGGAACATCATCTCGCCGGAGAGCACCACCGAGCCCGGATTGACCTTGTCGAGGTTCGCGTACTTCGGTGCGGTGCCGTGGGTCGCCTCGAATACTGCGTGCCCGCTGAGGTAATTGATGTTGCCGCCCGGTGCGATGCCGATGCCGCCGACCTGGGCGGCGAGCGCATCGGAAAGATAGTCACCGTTGAGGTTCGTCGTGGCGATCACATCGAACTCATCCGGCCGGGTGAGCACCTGCTGCAGCGTGATATCAGCAATCGCATCCTTGACGATGACGCGGCCGGAGTTGCGCGCCGCAGCCATCTCGGCATTGGCCTGCGCCTCACCACTTGCGGCCTTGGTGCGCTCCCACTGCTCCCAGGTGTAGGTGCTGGCAGCGAACTCGCGCTCGGCGAGCTGATACCCCCAGTTGCGGAACGCACCCTCGGTGTATTTCTGGATGTTGCCCTTGTGGACGAGTGTCACGCTGCGGCGCTTGTTGGTGCTCGCATAGGCGAGGGCCGCGCGGATGAGCCGCTCCGAGCCCTCCTTGGACACCGGCTTGATGCCGATGCCGGAGGTCTCGGGGAAGCGGATCCGCGCATACGCCTTGGGGAAGGCCTGGCGGAGCAGCTCGAGAAACTTCTGATCATCGGCGGTGCCGTATTCGAACTCGATGCCCGCGTAGATGTCCTCGGTGTTCTCGCGGAAGATCACCATGTCGACCCTCTCCGGATGCCGCACGGGCGAGGGCACGCCCTTGAACCAGCGCACCGGGCGCAGACACACGTAGAGATCGAGCATCTGCCGCAGCGCGACGTTGAGCGAGCGGATGCCGCCACCTACCGGCGTGGTGAGCGGTCCCTTGATCGACACCAGGTACTCGCGGCACGCCGCGACGGTCTCGTCGGGCAGCCAGGTGTTGAAGAGCCTGTTGGATTTCTCCCCCGCGAACACTTCCATCCAGTGGATGCGGCGCTTGCCGCCATACGCCTTGGCGACCGCAGCGTCCATTACCCGCACGCTCGCGCGCCAGATATCGGGCCCCGTGCCGTCGCCCTCGATGAAGGGGATGATCGGGTTTTCCGGGACGCGCAGCGTGCCGTCCTGTATGGTGATCTTCGCGCCCTGCGGCGGCGGCGTGATCTTCAAGTTGGCGGCCGTGGACATGAGGGGTGCACTCCTGGAGGGGAATTTGCCGGGCGCTTCGCGGGACCATGGCGCACCGGGCGCGAAATGCTAGCACAGCGGCTGCCAGGGCCGCCGGCACGTACCCGAGTGCAGCCGCGTATGAGAGACTGGCGCGCGGCCGACACCCCGGGGGCGAGCATGAAACGAGCAGTGGATGTCCGACGCCACCGATATTAATAAGAGTGGGGGCGTGCCCGCTGCGCAGCGCTCGGTGCTGCGCCAGCTGCTGGCAGTGCGGTCGATCGACCCCAGCCCGGAAGCGAAATCACGCCTGAAACAGGTGCTGAGCGCCCGCGCGCTCATTGCCATCGGCCTGGGCGCCACCATCGGCTCGGGCATTTTCGTGCTCACTGGCACGGTCGCCGCCAACCACTCGGGACCTGCGATCACGCTCTCGCTGCTGATCGCGGCATTCGGCGGTGGGCTCGCGGCGCTGTGTTACTCGGAGTTCGCCGCGTTCCTGCCGGTGCCCGGCAGCGCCTATAGCTACACCTACGCGACACTCGGCGAGGCGCTCGCCTGGTTCATCGGCTGGAACCTGCTGCTCGAGTACGCGATCTCCGCATCTGCGGTGGCGGTCAGCTGGTCGGCG
>Ga0207665_10002570_pt1 | contig 12192 bp, 19 predicted proteins | sample LARL112metaG_FD_184351 | JGI IMG/M metagenome (GOLD analysis project Ga0207665, IMG submission 184351) | Corn, switchgrass and miscanthus rhizosphere microbial communities from Kellogg Biological Station, Michigan, USA - LAR L11-2 metaG... | ecosystem: Host-associated > Plants > Roots >...
CTCAATTACTATGACCTTTAAGGTTTTCGCTGTCCTTACTGATTTGATATTCGAATATCCTCCCTTGGTTATAAGATCCCTGCTGATAGTTTCACCCTCGGGATCATTGATGTATGGCTTGTTTTCTATTGTAACAACAACGAGAAACTTTGACATGGTATTCGACATATCAAATAACAAAGATGAAGTTAACGGGATAGGATTTAAACACATATGAGCAAACCTTGAAATCTACCGAAAGTGTTAATTATCTTCAGCTGTCGAATTGTGACTGAGTTAAGCGGTATCGGTCATGTAGCTCAGCCTGGCCAGAGCGAAGGTTTTGTAAACCTTAGGTCGTGGGTCCAAATCCCACCATGACCTTTACTTTTAGGATTGTGGCTCAATAAATCATCGAAGACAATACCTTTTGTAAGTGATCTGTTTCCAAACGTCCAGTCGAAACGGGATTATCTGAGATCGCAAAGACATTTTATGCCATCCAGGTAATATTTCAGTATGAAGTTACTACGTAGGGGAAAAGTAAAAGACATCTATGATTTGGAAAACGGGAATATTTTATTACACTTTTCTGACCGTATTTCTGCGTTTGATATCAAAATGACTACGCCTATCCCAAAGAAAGGTGAAGTCCTTTGTAAATTTGGAGAATTCTGGTTTAACAGTCTTGATACAAGTCATCACATGATCGAGCTACAAGACAAAGACAAAATGATAGCAAAAAATATGGATATGATACCCATAGAATGTATTGTAAGAGGATACTTTTATGGCAGTTTACTAGAACGTTATAACAAGGAAACAATTCATTGCATATTTCCAAATACTGTTGAACCGGTAACGGCTGCTAAATTAATTGAGCCTATCTTTGATCCAACTACAAAGTCAGAAGAACATGATAAGCCTATAACCGAGAGCGAAGTAGTATCCTCCCGACTTTTGTCAAAAAAGGAGTTTGATTATCTGAAAGAAACCTCTATTACTCTATACAAAAAAATGAGTATTATCGCAGATAGGGCTGGTTTCATAATAGCGGATGTCAAATTCGAGTTTGGTCGAGAACCCAAAACGGGGGAGATATTGTTAGGGGATTCCCTGGGCCCCGACGAATATCGCCTGTGGCTGAGGAGTGATTACTTGCCAGGAAATATTCAGGAAAGTTATGATAAACAACTATTAAGAGATTGGCTTATAAAGATTGGATTCAAAAATAAAATAGATCGCTTTGCAGAGGAAGGAAAAAAACCTGATCCACCAATACTATCTCCGGAACTTGTGGATAAGTTGAGTAATAGATATGTAGTTGCATACGAGAAAATTACTGGAAGAAAATTGTGATGCAAGTTTTATCCGATGTTTTAAGGAAAGCTATTCTACAGTTATCCTAAAAATGCCCTTCGTTTCCGGATTCTGCAGGGAAAGGATCATATCCCTAGGAATATCTGAAGAGGCTCTGTCACAACCAATTGACATAGTCCTGGGACAGATAAAATTCGATTTTCGTATCACGATATCATTACTATTGGAAAGTAAAAGTCCTCTGTTACCATGACCGCTAACCTTGAACGAAGTGTTTCCAGCCATAATTTCAATGTTCGCAATTGAACTGTCAGCCTTCAGAAGCCGTCGTAATATCTGACTTAAATCACTACATGACTTATTTGCGCTGATTCCAACTATGCAATCTCCTCTTAAAGTGAGGTTCGGATCTTTCGTTATTTCTATCGTGCGGGGATGAACTGACCTTATATTTGCGTGTCCGTAAAAAATCACTTCATCTTGTGCCATGTTATTATATTCGTCAATAGAAATTGAAGGTAAATTTAAATTAAACATTGCAAAGTAGAAAAAATGTATTGTTACCAGCAGCAGCAGGTTATGACCGAGCTATTACTGTTTTCTCTCCAGATGGTAGACTCTATCAAGTGGAATATGCGATTGAAACAGTTAGAAGAGGAACATTAGCCATAGGAATAAAAAGCAAGACAGGCGTTATTCTGGCAGTAGAAGAAAAAGCTAGGAAGCTTCAGATCTCCAATGTAACACAGAAAATCTTTCAAGTTGACGATCACATAGGGGTGGCAGCAGCCGGATATATTCCGGACGCTAGAACACAAGTTGATCATGCAAGATTCTTTGCGCAGAGTAACCGATTAATTTATGACGAACCCGTAGATGTAGAAGGCGTGGCAAAAAACATAGCAGACATGGCCCAGCAATTTACTCAATATGCAGGGGTAAGACCTTTTGGTGTTGCTTTAATTCTTGCAGGAGTAGATAAAAGCGGGGGAGCTCTTTATCTGACTGACCCTAGCGGCACCTATATTGGGTACGATGCAGTAGCCATTGGCGCGGGAAGCGATCAAGTAACCGAGTTCCTAGAAAAGAGTTACAATGATGACATCAACATGGATGAGGCAAGTGCTCTTGCAATAGAATCAATTTATCTAGTAAGTGAGGACAAAACCGGAACCAGGCACATAAAAATGGCTATTATAGATAACGAAACAAAGACAATGCACAAAGTGGAAGAGGCAGATATTGAAAGGTATGCGGCAATGGCCAGACGAAGAACTAGCAAATGAGAATAACAATAGTCCTGTATTCCTTTAGATAATGTTATTTTGAAAGCTTATTATGGGCGTGGAAATTGTGTAGGAGCGCCTGACCTCGCAGGCTAAATGGTTTAATGGCGAGAAGTGATCAAATGATAGGATTGAGAGTAAATGGTAAAATTTGTTAATCTTTGGATCGCTATTCCTGACTCTTCCATTTCAGATGAACAAACAAAAAGGGACAAAAGTATCAAAGTCTCACAGTTTGCCAGAGCCTGTTCGATTTTTAGAGTTAATAGAATTTATATCTACCATGACAAAACATCCAGAATTGGAAAAGAAGACACTGATGTCATAAAGACAATTTTGCGTTATTTGGATACTCCACAGTATCTGAGGAGAATCTTATATCCTCATACACCTCAACTCCATTATGCCGGAATTCTCCATCCGATAAAAGCACCGCACCATAAAAAATTTGAAGATATCAAGCGTGTTAAAGTCGGTGATGTTCGTGTGGGTGTTGTGGTAAGATCTAAAGGTATCAGATGTGTAGATATTGGTTTAGGCACCCTTGTACCTTATGTGGGCAATGTCAGAACGGAAGGAGAAAAAGTCAACGTTACGATTGTTTCGTCGTACCCTAATCTAAAGGCCAGAGAAGCCACAGCGGGCGATATCAAAGATCATTACTGGGGATATGAGGTGAGAGATGTTCCAAACCTTAGTGAGTTATTGCAAGAGACTGAAAAAACGAAAATTATAATCACATCCAGAAATGGATCATATTTCCAAGCTAAAGAGGACAGGCTTATTACATGCTTAACTAGCATCCAGAATTTATTGGTAATATTTGGTGCACCCAAAAGAGGAGCTGACGAGATATTGGAAAGTGAAGGTCGAAGTATAAAGCCGTTTGATTTGGTAGTAAATATGTTTCCGTTCCAAGGAACTGAAACTGTCAGATTAGAGGAAGCAATATTGGGAACACTCGCGATTCTCAATTATGTTTTCTTTAAATAAATGACACAACAGCGGATTTATTAACATCAACTTGGTGCCTGTTCAGGCAAAAATCAGAACCATAACAAAAGATCTTTTTAAAGCAACAACCCAAAAAAATTTGCATTACAAACGACGAGACTTAAAAGAATGAGCAATATAGTCGTGATTAGGTCTAGCCGGCACAATCACCGTTTCGTAAATCCAATATACATGAGAAGATACCTATTGAGAATTGTAAACTCCAGGAGATCTGGTCTATTACCCAGAAAATCTGCTCAATTTAGTTTCTTTGCCTGGTAAAGGGGTTGCCAATATAAGGATGAATCATCGAGTGTTGGTGCCTATGTCTGAGAAATATATAGAACATCGATTGATGAAGGAAAAACGCCCTGCAAAAATGTGAAAATTAGCAGTAACGAGTTAATAGATTTTGTAGGGCGAATTATAGGGCGGAGAGAATTGATAAATCTTGTCGATAAGTGCGAGATTATAAATTTATTAAAGGGCAGGTAAATTGCTGATTATCTATGGGTCATCGCAAGTATAGCGCTCCTAGGAGGGGTAGCGTTGCATTTAGACCACGCGCGAGAGCTAAAAGTTTGGAGCCACGGATAAGAACTTGGCCAAAGTTCAGGACAGAAAAGGCAGCCTTACTTGGTTTTGCAGGCTTTAAAGCTGGTGAAATTCATGTCCTGACAATAGATGATCGTGAAAAGACTCCAAATTTTGGAAAGCATTTTCTAAATGCAGGGACTGTTGTTGTAACACCTCCATTAAGAGTCATTGGTATTCGTGGTTATACTCATGACTACGAGGGGAAGCATGCGCTCTTCGACATCTACGCAAAGGATTTACCAAAAGAATTAGAGAGGAAGTTTCATGCTCATTTTACTCAGGAAGAATTTTCCAAAGCAGAACTGGCTTTAAATAAGCTTAGTTCAATCATGGCAATAGTTGCAGTCTCACCACATGAAGTAAATCTTTCACAAAAGAAGCCGTTTGTTTTTGAGGTGGGCGTTTCGGGTGGAGATATCAAGGTACAGTATGATTACCTGCTGGGTCTCCTTGGTAAACAGGTTCGAGCTAGTGATATTTTGAAAACAGGGCAATATGTTGATGTCTTCGGAATCACTAGAGGCAAAGGTGTAGAAGGTCCAGTAACAAGGTTTGGCGTTAAGAGGAAGCAACATAAATCAAGGAAAAGTGTCCGTGCTGTGGGTACATTAGGTCCGATATCCCCTGCAGTAGTAATGTATACCGTTGCAAGACAAGGACAAAGAGGTTTCCATCAAAGAACAGAATATAATAAAAGGATCTTAATAATGTCAAACACTGAATCAGATGGGCAAAATTTGATCAATCCTTCCGGAGGCTTCAAACATTTTGGGCGCGTAAAAGGTGACTACATGGTAATCAAAGGTTCGGTTCCCGGTGTTCCAAAAAGACTTGTCAAGCTAAGACACGCAATCAGGGAAATTAATACCAAAATAATAGAACCTAAGGTTTTAGAGGTCGTGCTTCAGTGACTAACAAGGCAAAAGCTCTCCAAATTGATGGCACGGAATTACATACTGTAGCGCTACCTCCTGTTTTTGAAACGCCTTTCAGACCGGATATTATTCGCAGAGCATACACAAATCTGCTATCTCATTCATTTCAAAAACAGGGACGTTATCCGATGGCTGGCGAGATGGTCAGTGCTGAATCTCGCAATACTGGTCAAGGAATCGCAAGACTGGCAAGGGCTCGAGGGGAAGGATTTGCAAGGGCAGGACAAGCAGCAGAAGTTGCTGGAGTAAGACACGGAAGGGTCCCACATCCACCAGAATCATGGAAAAAGATTTACAAAAAAATTAACAAGAAGGAGAAAAGAGTGGCACTATGCTCTGCTATAGCAGCGACCGCTAGGAGAGATTTAATTGAAAACCGTGGTCATAAGGTAGAAAATATATCAGGTTTTCCGATCATAGTTTCTGACGATATTGAATCCATTAGAAAGACTAAAGATCTCCGGAAGACGCTTACCGCTTTAGGTCTTGCAGAAGAATTAGTTAGAGCAGATTTCTCCCAAAAATCAAGATCCGGAGTTGCAAGACGAAGGCATAGGCAGGCTCGGTCAGCCGTAAGCGTTTTGATAGTAGTCGGTAACGACGAAATTATTGGCCGATTATCTAGATCCATTCCAGGTATAGACGTTAAGCAAGTAAAAAAATTAAGTGTATTGGATTTAAGTCCTGGATCAAAGCCTGTGAGGTTGACGATTTTTTCAGAAAACGCAATTAAACAATTAAATGACATCAAGACACCTTTGCAGACAGTAACAGAGATGATCCATCATACATGAGTAGGAATAAGGTCGTTTCATTGACTTTGGATCAAGCTGAAAAAATAATTATTGAACCCTATATAACGGAGAAAACATTTAATTTAATCGAAAAGGAGAATAAATTGACATTTATAGTCACCGAAAAAGCAACAAAGAAGCAAATTGCAGAAGCATTATTGGTATTGTATGAATCCGAAGCAACCGAAGTCAACACGTTGAGGACTATACGAGGTAAGAAAGCTGTTGTTAAATTTATGGCAGCAGAGGGTGCACGAGACCTCGCTACAAGGTTGGGCCTTGTGTGACCCTTATTACTAGGGAATCTAATTATTCAATACACGGTAGATTTAAAAGTGGTATCATGGGTTCAGAGTGTGATATAATTGGTTCGTGAGTTCAAATTCAAAGGTTATTCAGCTGAACAATTACAAACCTTATCGATAGAAATGCTGTTACCACTTTTAAATGCCAGACAGAGAAGATCCCTGGATAAAAGGGTTGCCCATTATATGAATGATGGAAAGAGAAAATTGCGGGAAGAGATAAAACTGGCAATAGAAGGCAAACTTAATGGTCAATTAAGAACCCATATCAGAGACATGATAATCCTCCCGGACATGATAGGACTTAATATTAATGTTCATAATGGCAAGGATTTTTTTAGCATTAATATTAGAAAAGAAATGATTGGACATTACCTAGGAGAATATGCTATAACAAACAAACGAGTTCAGCATGGTGCTCCGGGTGTTGGTGCATCAAGATCCAGTTTATACGTCCCGTTGAAGTGATTCGTAGATGCCTAATTATTCTTACTCCTTCACTAACTTCGACAAAACAAAGCATGTTAGATCTGCTCTTCGAGAAAAAGATATTTCGCATAAACATGCTCGTGAAGTTGCCCTTGCCATAAGGGGGATGTCCATTGAAAATGCGAGAGAATTTTTGGAGAGTGTTATTGCAAAACAAATTGCGGTTCCTTACAGGCGATATAATAATGAGGTAGCACATAGATCAAATATCCGAGACGGTTTTTTTGCAGGAAGATTTCCCAAGAAAACAGCAAGGGAATTTTTGAAACTCCTCGATAATCTAGAATCGAATGGTGAGTATAAAGGAATGGATCTTGATAGATTGAAAATAGTTAGCGCAGTTACTCACAAAGGAACAAAATTAGAACGCTTTACTCCCCGGGCTATGGGGAGGTCAAGTCCCAAGATTGACACTTTGGTGCATGTAGAACTCGTTGCACAGGAGGTAGCATCAGAATAATGAGTGCCGTAAAGAATGTAATGAAAAGCAATTATCGTAACATGGAACTTGATGAGTATTTGGCAGCAAGTTTAAAGGATGCAGGCTATGGCGGTGTAGATGTTCAAAAAACGCCAATTGGGACGAGGATAACACTTTATGTCACACGCCCTGGTCTAGTCATTGGAAGAAAAGGGATTGGGATTAAGGATATTACGTCTAAATTAGAAGAAAAATTCGGTTTGACAAATCCCCAAATATCGGTTATGGAAGTTGCTGTCCCTGAATTGAATCCGAAGATAATGTGCAACCGAATTGCCCAGTTGATTGAACGAGGGACCGCTTTTAGAAGAGCTTGTCTTTGGACTATAAATACAATCAGCAACGCTGGTGCATTAGGGGTGGAAGTAACAGTTGCCGGTAAACTTAGAAGCGAACGCGCTCATTTTGAAAAACATTCCTCAGGCGTTCTACCAAAAAGCGGAGATATAGCAGGGAAGGTTGTGAAAGTGGGAGTAACACATGTTCGAACCAAGATGGGTCTAATGGGCATACAATTGAGAATTGCCTTGAAGAACGAAATGCCACAAGACTTTGAATATTCTGATGCGTCTTTGTTAGATGCACAAACGACGGAATCTCAAACAACAATAGAAAAACAACCAACACAACAACCAGTGGCTGAACATGCAATTACGAGTAGTTTGCCCGAAGAACAGAGGGTTGTGCCAGCTGGGGGAAATGCTGATGGCAAGGGCTAAGCTAAAGACACTTAGAGAAATGAGTAACGATGATCTGTCAGGAAAATTAACGGATCTCAGGACAGAGCTCTCAAAGATTAGATCGGAAGGAGCAAAAGGAACCTTGAAGAAACAAACGGGAAGCGTCAAATATGTTCGTAGAGATGTGGCAAGAATTTTGACTATTCTTAATGAGAGGAAGATCAACCTATGATTAACAACGAAAATATTTTCGCACACGAGCTCGTCGGTCTTCAAGCCAGGATAGAAGAAAGTTCAGATAGATCGCTTACAGGCTTGTCTGGGATGATAGTCCGTGAAACGAAAAATATGGTTAGTATAAAGACTGGTACAGGCGTAAAACATATATCTAAATTGGTAGCAAGAAAAATTCAATTATGTCTTCCCTTAGGCAGTTGTTTTATAAATGGTTCGTCGTTAATCGGAAGACCAGAGGATCGTGTTACAACACTTTAGAGTTGAATAAAATTGGTTAGAAATATCGGTATCTCCGTTACGCCACCCCGAAAGTCATGCGAGGATAAACTCTGTCCTTTCCATGGAGTCCTTTCAGTACGAGGAAAAATGTATAATGGGACAATTATTAGTACGAAAGCAAAAAATATGGCAGTTGTAGCTCGGGAGTATCCACATCCGGTACCAAAATACAAGAGATATGAGAGAAGTAAATCCAAGTTGCATGCATATATCCCAGGGTGCGTTGACGTTGAAGAAGGTACGGATGTAAAAATCGCTGAATGCAGGCCTTTATCAAAAACCGTATCATTCGTTATAATTGAGGTAACTAACAAAAATGGCAGCAAAGACTAGGGCCGTCTCGGCCAAAGGAGTCGAAGAATTTCGACCATATGTTACAAGAGCTCTTCCAATTACAGCTGAATTGACGTGCGCGGACAACACCGGTGCAAAGGTTGTGCGTATAGCTCAGGTTACTAGATACAAGGGTAGACATTCTAGGCTGCCTTCTGCTGCGGTCGGAGATTTTGTAACGGTAACAGTTAAAAAAGGTCCAGCAGAACTTCGGAGACAAATATTCGGGGCAGTAATAATAAGGCAAAAATATCCGATCAAAAGACTGAATGGCGTTCGGGTCACATTTGAAGACAACGCAGCAGTCCTTGTAACTCCGGAAGGGGAGATTAAAGGAACTGATATAAAGGGCCCTGTTGCTGCAGAGGCAGCAGAAAAATGGCCCAGGATAGCGAACTTAGCATCGTTGATAATCTAGAGATGTATATTATAAAATGTCAAATTTGAATCCCACGTTAAAACATGTTCCAAAACATCTTCACGACGCAAGAATTTGCTCTACGTTAATCGAGGATCTACGTCGACAATATCATAGACGGAACGTACGAGTAATAAAGGGTGATACTGTGAAGGTGATGCGGGGTGAATATACTGGAATCGAAGGAAAGGTTGAAAAGGTTAATACCGAAAGGGGAACCTTGGCAATCGAAGGTGTTCAGAGAGAGAAGATTAAAGGCGGAAATGTCAAAGTTCAGATACATGCTTCAAACGTAACAATCGTAGGTTTGAACTTACAGGACAAGTATAGGCAAGGCAAACTTCAGAATTTGGATCGTGAAACAAAAGGTGAACAACGAGATGTCGAAGATAACAAACGTAAAAAGACTTCAAAAAATAAGAAGGGTGAAAAGGAAGAGGATAAGGGTTAATGGCAAAGATCGGCGGCGACACTAGAGTAAAAAGACAGATGGCTCCAACATTCTGGAGTATTAGAAGAAAGAAAGGCCGATTTGTACTTCGAGTAAAGCCAGGAGCCCATTCAAAGAGAAGAGCGTATCCTCTAGGAATTATCCTTAGAGATGTACTCAAGATAGCAAACACAATGCACGAGGCGGAAAGAATTGTAAATGGCGGTAAAATAAAAGTAGATGGTATAATAAGAAGAGATGTCAACTTTGGGGTAGGACTAATGGATATAGTCGAGCTTGCTTCTATCGGACAAGCATATCGATTTGTCCCCAAAGACTCCAGATTGCTGGTCCCTGTGAGTGTTAAAGACGATGAGAAATTCAAGAAACTTCTCAAGATCACAAGCAAAGTAGCAATTAAAGGAAACAAAGTTCAATATGGTTTTCATGACGGAAAAACTGTCATTAGCGATCAAAAAATGAGGGTCGGTGATACATGTGTTGTGCAACTTCCAGAGTCAACAATCAACGAACACATCGAATTCGAAAGGGGTTCGGTAGTACTGGTAACAAGCGGAGAGAACGCCGGCGGCGTAGGTAAAGTAGAAGATATTAGAGATGGCGTTTTTTCTCTACCGAAGCGTGCGCTCGTGTCTTTCGCAGAAAGATCAGTCGAACTTCCTGTGGAAATCATTATGACTGTCGGTTCAGAGAGACCGCTTATAAAGGTGAACTAGCCCGATGAATCAGGAACAAATTCAAGAGTCCCAACCTATGAAAAAAATCGGTGTAGGCAAGGTTGTGATAAATATCGGTGTTGGAAAATCTGGCGAGCCCTTGGAAAAGGCAAAACGAGCATTAGAGGAATTAACCTCTAGACGGCCAAGTGTACGGGGAGCAAAAAATAGCGTGCGAGATTTTAATATCCATAAGGGAGAACCTATTGGTGCAATGATAACGCTTAGAAGGGAACCAGCTGTTACGTTTTTAAGAAGTGTACTTGCATCAACTAGAAATATTTTGAAAGCTTCATCTTTTGATAGCAATGGAAATATCTCAATTGGAATTCATGAGCACATTGATATACCGGGAACAAAATACAACCCTGAGATCGGTATTTTCGGGATGGACGTTAGTATTTCATTAACAAGGCCAGGTTACCGCATAGCAAAGAAAAGAGAAAGAGGGAGGATTGGTAAAGGCCATAGGATAACAAAAGAAGAGGCAATAGAGTTCTTTAAACAACGATTCGGAGCTGAAATAGCATAATGCCTAAACCACGAGAGTATACTATAACTGGAAGAAAGCAACTTAGGCATGGAAAAGGAAACAGATGGTGTAAAAGGTGCGGATCCTATGTCGGTCTTATCCAAAAATATGATATTATGCTATGCAGGCAGTGCTTCAGGGAAGTAGCTAGCAGTTTGGGTTTCATAAAATACGCATAGCGAGGATGGGTGAGAGTTAGAATATGCCAGCTTTAAATGTATTATCAAATTTGTTTACAACATTATATAATAATGAATCTCGTAGGAAGAAGGAATGTATTGTGATACCTGCATCAAAATTTGCAAGTGAGGTATTACGCGTGATGCAAAAACACCGCTTTATTGGTGAATTTGAACAAGTTGATGACGGCAGATCTGGTAAGTTCAGAATCCAGTTGTTGGCAAAAATTAACAAATGTGGAATAGTTACACCAAGGTTCAGTGTAAAGAAAGGTGGATATCTGGACTGGGAAAGACAATTTTTACCGGCATACAATATGGGAATACTTCTTGTATCGACAAGTCAAGGGATTATGTCTCACCATGATGCCCAAAATAAACGCTTGGGGGGGGCCTTAATAGGCTATGTATACTAAGGAAGAAATTTTTGCTGCAATAGACTTACCCTCTGCTGTAACAGTTACGAAGGAAGAAAATACCATTACCGTAAAGGGTAAGCTAGGAACCTTAAAGAAAGATCTTACAAGATTGCCTGCAACGGTCAGTATCGAAGACAAAAAGTTAATTATCAAACCATATGGCACACGTAAAAAAGATCTTGCTATAACGAATACTGCCAGAAGCATTATTGAGAGTATGATTAAAGGTGTGGAAAACGGCTTTACTTATAAGCTAAAGATAGTTTATGCACATTTTCCTATTTCCGTAAAAGCGAGAGGAAAGGAGATATATATCGAGAATTATTTCGGTGAAAGATCACCTAGGGTTTCTAAGGTCGTTGGTGATGACACAAAAGTGAATATCATCGGAGAAGATGTAGTAGTACAGGGACCAAGTTTAGAGCACGTCTCGCAAACGGCCGCCAATATAGAATTTTCCACAAAAGTAAAAGGCAAGGATCAGCGAGTATTCCTAGATGGTCTATATATTTACTCAAGAGAAGATGGCATGAGTTAGAAATAAGCTTCTGTCAGATTCGTTTGTGTGTCTACATGCGTATGGATATAGGAAGCATCTTTCTAAACTCGACTAGGAATATGAAAAGGTTTCCAATAACTCCGATCGTTACTATGGGAGATCTTTTTGTATATTTATTGTTTTGTTTCTATTGTTCGAAGTCTGTTATCTAAACATTTATTTTGTGCTTAATTTGGTTCTATACTGCGCCGCTGTAGCTCAGCATGGTAG
>Ga0207665_10002572_pt1 | contig 12190 bp, 10 predicted proteins | sample LARL112metaG_FD_184351 | JGI IMG/M metagenome (GOLD analysis project Ga0207665, IMG submission 184351) | Corn, switchgrass and miscanthus rhizosphere microbial communities from Kellogg Biological Station, Michigan, USA - LAR L11-2 metaG... | ecosystem: Host-associated > Plants > Roots >...
GGTGCTGCACCACCTTGCTCCAGGTGGTGCCCCACTCGTCGTCACCGCACAGCGCGGCCAGCGCCATCCGCAGGTCGCCGGGCGGCAGGACGCCGAGGTCGCGGCGCAGCCGGCCGCTGGAACCGCCGTTGTCCGCGACCGTGACGATCGCGGTGAGACTCTCCGTCACTTGTCGCAGCGCTGCTAGTGAGGCAGCCAGGCCGTGCCCGCCGCCGAGCGCTACCGCTCTTGGGCCAGCCACCAGATGCTCACTCCCGCCCTAGATCCCGGTGCACCACCTGCACGTCTGCCCCCGTGCCGAAGGCTCCGGCGACGCGCGCCGCGAGTTCGTCGGCAATCGCGACGCTGCGGTGCTTGCCGCCGGTACAGCCCACCGCGAGGGTGACGAACCGCTTGCCCTCTCGTTCATAGCCGGGAATCACCACATGAAGCAACTCGGCGTAGTGGCGCAGGAACTCTTTGGCGCCAGGCTGGGCGAGGACGTAGTCGCGGACCGGCGCGTCGAGACCGGTCATCGGGGCGAGCTCGGGGATCCAGTGCGGGTTGGGCAGGAAGCGGCAGTCGGCCACCAGGTCGGCGTCCACCGGCAGGCCGTATTTATAGCCGAACGAGACGACGCTGAGCCGCAGTCCTGCCGCCGTGCCCCCGCCGAAGAAGTCGCGCATCCTGGCCCGCAGCTCGTGCACGTTGAGCCGGGTCGTGTCGAGCACCAGGTCGGCGTCGCCGCGCGCCGCGCGGAGCAGTTCGCGCTCGGCCGCGATGCCGTCGGTGACCCGTCCGTTGCCCTGGAGCGGGTGCGGCCGCCGCTCGCTGTCGAACCGGCGCACCAGCGTGTCTTCGGCCGCCTCGAGGTACACCACCCGGGCGGTCGCGCCGCGCGCGCCGAGGTCGCTGATGGCGGACTTCAGGTCGGTGCTGAACGCGCGGCTGCGCACGTCGACCACCGCCGCCATCCGGCTGACCGCGCCGTTGGACCGGGCCGCGAGGTCGACCATCGTGGGCAGCAGGCCGGGCGGCAGGTTGTCCACCACGAACCAGCCCAGGTCCTCCAGGGACTTGGCCGCGGTCGACCGGCCCGCGCCGGACAGGCCGGTGATAATGACGATGTCCGCGGTGTCGTCAGCTGTTCTCATCGTGTTCCCCCGCTTGGTTGGTGCCTAGTGCCGCCGAGACCGTCGCGGCCAGCCGCGGGCCGATGCCGGGCACGGCCGCGATCTCCTCGGGGCTCGCCGCGGTGAGCTTGCGGACCGAGCCGAAGTGCTTGAGCAGCGCCTTGCGCCGGGCCGGGCCGAGCCCGGGCACGTCGTCGAGCGCGCTGCTGGTGGCGGCCTTGCCGCGCTTCTGCCGGTGGTAGGTGATGGCGAACCGGTGGGCCTCGTCCCTGACCCGCTGGAGCAGGTAGAGCCCTTCGCTGCTGCGCGGCAGGATGATCGGGTACTCCTCGCCCGGCGGCCAGACTTCCTCCAGGCGCTTGGCCAGGCCGCAGACGGCGACGTCGTCGATGCCGAGCTCGGCCAGGGCCCGCGCGGCGGCGTCGGCCTGGAGCGGGCCGCCGTCCACGACGACCAGGTTCGGCGGGTAGGCGAACTTCTTCTTGGTGTCGAGCCCACCCCGTTCGTTCGAAAGATCTTGATCTTGATCTTCCTCCGGGCTCTCGGGTTCCGGGTCGCCGAGCATGTCGAGCTCGCCCGTCTTCTCCCGTTCGGCGAGGTAGCGGCGGAACCGCCGGGTGATCACCTCGTAGATCGAGGAGATGTCGTCGGTGCCGTCGGTGCCCTTGATCGCGAACCGGCGGTACTCGCTCTTGCGCGCCAGGCCGTCCTCGAACACGACCATCGACGCGACCACGTGCGTGCCCTGGAGGTTCGACACGTCGTAGCACTCGATCCGCAGCGGCGCGTCGTCCAGGCCCAGCGCCTCCTGGATCTCGCTGAGCGCCTTGCTCCGGGTGGTGAGGTCGCTGGCCCGCCTGGTCTTGTGCAGCGCGAGCGACTGGCCGGCGTTCCTGGCCACGGTCTCCAGCAGGGCCTTCTTGTCACCGCGGCGCGGCACCCGCAGGCTGACCGGGCCGCCGCGGCGGCTGGCCAGCCACTCGGTCATCGTGTCCGGGTCCGGCGGCAGGTCGGGCACCAGGATCTCGCGCGGGATGCCGGCGTTGACCGCCTCGGCCCCGGCCGGGGCGTCCGCGTAGACCTGGCCGAGGAACTGCTCCACCAGCCCCGCCGGGGTGACCTCCTCGATCTTGTCCAGGACCCAGCCGCGCTGCCCGCGGACCCGGCCGCCGCGCACGTAGAAGACCTGGACAGCCGCCTCGAGCTGGTCCTCGGCCAGCGCGATCACGTCGCAGTCGGTGCCGTCGCCGAGCACCACCGCCTGCTTCTCGATCGCGCGCTCCAGGGCCCGCAGGTCGTCGCGGAGCCGGGCGGCGCGCTCGAACTCCTCCTCCCGCGCGGCCTCCCTCATCTCGGCCTCGAGCCGGCCGGCGAACCGGCTGGTCTGCCCGGCCATGAAGTCGCAGAAGTCCTCGGCCAGCCGCCGGTGCTCCTCGGCGCTGATCCGCTTCACGCACGGCGCCGAGCACTTGCCGATGTAGCCGAGCAGGCACGGGCGGCCGATCTGGCCTGACCGCTTGAACACTCCCGCCGAGCAGGTGCGCACCGGGAAGACGCGGAGCAGCGTGTCGACCGTGTCGCGGATGGCCCAGGCGTGGCTGTAGGGGCCGAAGTACCTGGTGCCCTTGCGCTTGGCGCCGCGCATCACCATGACCCGCGGGAACTCGTCGCCCATGGTCACGGCCAGGTAGGGATAGCTCTTGTCGTCCCGGTACTTGATGTTGAACCGGGGGTCGTACTCCTTGATCCAGGAGTACTCGAGCTGCAGCGCCTCGACCTCGGTGCCGACGACCGTCCACTCCACGCCCGCCGCCGTGGTGAGCATCATCTGGGTGCGCGGGTGCAGGCTGGCGAAGTCGGCGAAGTACTGGTTGAGCCGCTGCCTGAGCGACTTCGCCTTGCCGACGTAGATCACCCGGCCGCGCTGGTCGCGGAACTTGTAGACCCCGGGAGACTCAGGAATCTCGCCCGGTGCCGGCCGGAAGGCGAGCGGATCTGCCACGAAGGCAATCTTAGGCTCCCGCGAGCGGCCCGCGGCCGGCCACGATGGCGTTCGTGGGTACCTTCTTCGCGGCGGCCGGGCGGCTGTCCGTCCGCTTCCGCTGGGCCATCGTGCTGGCCTGGGTCGCCGGCGCGGCTGCCGCCATGGCGCTGCTGCCGTCGCTGTCGAGCGTGACGCAGAGCGACAGCACCTCGTTCCTGCCGGCCAGCGCGCCTAGCGAGCGGGCGGCCCGGCTGGCCTCGCCGCTCCAGGGGGCCACGCTGACCTCGGTGACCGTGGTGGTGGCCCGTACTGGCGGACCGGCCGGCGGGCCGCTGTCCGCCGCGGATGAGACGTTCGTCGCGCGGCTGGCGCGCTCGCTGTCCCGGGTGGACCGGGTAGCCGCGGTGCGGGACGCCGGCCAGTCGGCCGACGGGCACGCCGAGCAGCTCACCGTGCTGGCCGCGCTGGCCCAGTCCGGCGGCCTGGCCACCTCCGATCAGGCCACGCTGGTGTCCCGGGTCCGCGACGCCATCCGCGCGGCCGCTCCGCCGGCCGGCCTGGCGGTTCACACGGCGGGCACCGTCGCCACCCGGGTGGACACCAACGCCACCTCGGGCAAGACCGGCGGGCAGGTCCAGTGGTTCTCCATCGCGTTCGTCATCGCGCTGCTCGTCGCGGTCTTCAGGTCCGCGCTGGCGCCGCTGATCGCGGTGCTGCCCGCCATCGTGGTGGTCCTGGTGGCCGAGCGGCTCACGGCCGAGGCCGCGGTGCACGGCCTGGGCGTGTCGCAGATCGCCTCGCTGCTGCTGATCGTGCTGGTGCTGGGGGCGGGCACGGACTACGCGCTGTTCCTCATGTTCCGGGTGCGGGAGGAGATGCGGGGTGGGCTGGCCTGCCGGGAGGCGATCACGTATTCGGTGGCCCGGGTGGGCGAGACGATCACGTTCTCGGCCGGCGTCCTCATCGCCGCGCTGCTGTCGCTGGCCACCGCCTCCTTCAGCCTGTACTCCGGGCTGGCCGCGCCGCTGGCCATCGCGATCGGGCTGATGCTGGTGGCGGGGCTCACCCTGCTGCCCGCGCTGCTGGCGATCTGCGGGCCGGCGGCGTTCTGGCCGTCCTCGGTGCGGCCCGGCGCCGGGTCTGCGGGCCGCGCCGGCTGGTGGGGACCGGCCTGCGCGCGGATCGTGCGGCGGCCGGTAGCGACGCTGGTGATCGGCCTGGTCGTGTTCAGCGCGCTCGCGGTCGCCTCGGCCGGCTACCTGGCCGCCGGGTTCGGCGGCGCCGCGACCGGCCCGGCCGGGAGCGACTCGGCCGCCGGTGACACCCTGCTGGCCCGGCACTTTCCGCGGACGGCGGCCAACCCGACGGTCGTCGTGCTGCGCCTGCGGCAGCCCGCCTGGACCGCCGCGGGCGCCGTGGCCGCGGCGGAGCGGCAGCTCGCCGCTGACCCCGTGTTCACCTCGGTGTCCGGGCCGCTGAACGCGAACGGCACGGCGCTGACCGCGGCCCAGTACGCCGCGCTGTACGCCGCCTACGGGCCGCCGCGGGCCATTCCGGCCTCGGTCCGCGTCCCGGCTGCCCGGCTGGCCGCGTTCGAGTCCTACCGGGCCAGCGGCTCGTTCGTGAGCGCCGACGGGCACACCATCTCGTTCGCCACCTCGCTGGCGGCGGGCAGCGCGACCACCACGGCGGCGGCGCAGGCGGTACCCGCCGTCCGCGCCGCGGCCGCCCGCGCCGCGCGGACCGCCGGCGCCTCGGCCTCCGGGGTCACCGGCCAGGCGGCGTTCACCAACGACGTCGCCCGCCTGTCCAACGGTGACCTGCGCACGGTCATCCCGATCGCCATCGCGGTCATCGCCGTGCTGCTCGCGCTGGTGCTGCGCTCGCTGATCGCGCCGCTGTACCTGATCGCGTCGGTGGTGCTCTCCTACTTCGCGGCCCTGGGGCTGACCGTGCTCGTGTTCGTCGGGATCGCCGGGCAGCCCGGTCTTACCTTCATCCTGCCGTTCCTGCTGTTCGTCTTCCTGCTGGCGCTGGGCGAGGACTACAACATCCTGGTCATGACGCGGATCAGGGAGGAAGCCCACCGCCTCCCGCTGCGCGAGGCGGTGGGCCGGGCGCTCAGCGTGACCGGGACCACGGTGACCTCGGCCGGGCTGGTGCTGGCGGGGACGTTCGGGGTGCTGGCGATCGTGGGTTCCGGCAGCGCGGGCGCGCAGAACGTCAGGACCATCGTGAACGTCGGCGTCGGCCTCGCGCTCGGCGTGCTGATGGACACCTTCCTGGTCAGGACGCTGCTGGTGCCGGCGGCGGTCGTGCTGATCGGGCGGTGGAACTGGTGGCCGTCGGCGCTGGGCCGGACGCGGCCCGCCGGAGCCGCGGACGCCGCGGAGGGCGGCCCGGCTACTCCGTTGCGCGATCTTGCGTTATTACTTAAGCTGGCGAGCAGGGGAGCTCGCTGAGCAGCAACGAGGGGCAGGCATGACCGCGCGGGAACTGGCCACCGAGCGTCTCGACGCCGGCTACTACTCCGATCCTTATTCCGCGCACGCCCGGCTGCGGGCGCGCTGCCCGGTCGCGCCGGTGGTGCTGCCGGGCGGCGATGCGCCGGCCTGGCTGATCACCGGGTACGCGGAGGCGCGGGCCGCGCTGGCCGACCCGCGGCTGCACAAGAGCATGCCGGGCTGGGCACCCGAGCCCGGCTCGGTCTTCGCCGTCCTCGAGCAGCACATGCTCAACAGCGATCCCCCGGATCACGGGCGGCTGCGCCGGCTGGTGAACAAGGCCTTCACCGCGCGGCACATCGAACGACTCCGGCCCCGGATCAGCGCGATCACCGCCGGGCTGCTCGATGCCCTCCCGGCGCGGTCCGAGGTCGACCTGCTCGCCTCCTTCGCGTTCCCGCTGCCGATCACGGTGATCTGCGAGCTTCTCGGCATCCCGACCAGCGAACGCGATGATTTCCGCGAGTGGTCCACCACGGTCGTGTCGAACACGGCGGCCCCGGACGTGATGTACGCGCACGCTACCGCGATGGTCGGCTACTTCCGGGCGCTGATGGCGGCCAAGCGGCGCGAGCCGACCGACGACCTGCTGTCGGCGCTGATCACGGCGCGGGACTCCGACGACAGCCTCAGCGAGGACGAACTGGTCTCGATGGCGTTCCTCCTGCTGGTGGCCGGGCACGAGACCACGGTCAACCTGATCGCGAGCGGCGTGCTGGCACTGCTGCTGAACCCGCGCGAGCTTGACCGGCTGCGCGCCGACCCGTCGCTGATCGGCGGCGCGGTCGAGGAACTGCTGCGGTACACGGCGCCGGTCAGCCATGCGACGTTCCGGTGCGCCGCCGAGCCGGTCGAGATCGGCGGCGTGCGGATAAACCAGGGCGACGCGGTGTTCGTGGCGCTGAGCGGGGCGAACCGGGACCCGGCTAGGTTCGGCGCCCCGGAGGAGCTGAACCTGGGCCGGGACAGCTCCGGGCACCTGGCGTTCGGTCACGGCATCCACTACTGCGTCGGCGCGCCGCTGGCCCGGCTCGAGGCCGAGATCGCCTTCGCCGCCCTGCTGGACCGGTTCGCCGGCATCCGGCTCGCGGTGCCGGCCGAGTCGCTGCGCTGGCGGTCGAGCACGCTTATCCACGGCCTGGAGGCCCTCCCCGTGCGGCTGGACCCTGCTGGGGCGGCAGAGCCGGCCGGTGGTATACCGGTCCGATGGGACGCCTGACCGAAATCGCTCCTGGAGTGCTGGTCACGACCAGCACGTTCGCCATGACCACCAGCACGGTGGTCGTCGGCTCGTCCGGCGGCTGCCTGCTGGTCGACCCGGGCGTGACCGTGGCCGACCTGGCCGCGCTGGCGGCTGAGCTGGCTGACCGAGGGCTGCGGCCGGCGGTGGCCTGGTCGACCCATCCGCACTGGGACCACGTGCTGTGGAGCGCCGGGCTAGGGGACGTGCCCCGCTACATCGCTCCGGCCGCCATCCCGATCCTGGAGACCGAACGCGACGGCATGGTCGAGAACACGCTCCGGTCCGCGCCCGGTTCTGACCTCGAGCTGCTGGGGAAAGTCCAGGCCCTGAGCGGCCCGGTCATTCCGTGGGACGGACCCGAGGCCAGGCTGATCGTGCACGACGGCCACGCGCCCGGCCACGGGGCGGTCTTCCTGCCGGACAGCGGCGTCCTGCTCGCCGGGGACATGTGCTCGGACATCGAGATCCCGCTGCTCGACACGGTCGCGAAGCACCCGCTGGCCGACTACCGCACCGGGGTGGAGCGGCTGGCGGCCGTGCCCGGCGTACGTCAGGTAGTGCCCGGGCACGGCCACGTCGGGGACGCCGCGGAGCTGCGCAGGCGGCTCGCGCTCGACACCGCCTACCTGGACGCGGTATCGGCCGGCCAGCCGCACCAGGACCCGAGGCTGACCGCGGACAGCCCGGCGTGGATGCGGGCCATGCACGACGAGCAGGTGCGCTACTTCATGCCCTGAGCAGGCGCAGCCTGGTGGGCACTGTCCTGGTGGGCACTGTCCTGCTCGCCGCCGGCGTCGGGCGGCTCGGCGTCGGCGTCGGGCGGCTCGGCGCTGAGGTGCTCGTGCTGCGCCGTGGTGCGGTCGTCGTCAGCCAGCGGGACCGGGCCGGGCGCCGTGTCCGGGGCGGCCGCGGCCGCCATGACCGGGCCGGGCGCGGCCGCCGGCGGCGGCGTGAAGAGCATCCAGGCGCAGCAGACGAGCAGCACGACTCCGAACGCGCAGTAGATCCAGAAAGCCGGCGTGAGGCCGGAGTCGATGGTGAGCCCGAGCGCGGAGGCCTGCGCGTTCGAGACCCCGAACTGGGCGGGCGAGGCGGGCTGGCCGGCCTGCACGAGAGCCGAGATGGCCTGGGCCGCCATCGGGATGGCCGCCCCGGCGAGCAGGACGCCGCCGTGCCGGACCGGACGCCAGAACGCGGCCACGATGACGGTCGCGGCGACCGCGATCATCACCAGCACGTCCCCGGTGATCACCAGGCCGGGGTTGGTGCTGGCGAAGGCGTCTCCCACCGTCAGCGACTGTGTCTGCCCGGCCGCGGTGTGCAGCGTGAAGCTGTCCCACGCGGGGGCGAACGAGGCCGCCACCCCGAGGCCGGCCAGGATCAGCATCACGACGGGGCCGACCGCGGCCCCGCTCGGCCGGCCCAGCGAGCCGGTCTCGCCGTCCGGTCCCTGGCGGCTGGCCGGGCGGATCAGGAACGCGAGGACCGAGCCGACCGCGCAGGCGAACCAGCCGACGAGGGTCAGGATGAGGCCGGTGCCGCCTGGCGTCCCGTTCCCGCCGATGGCCAGGCCCGCGTCCGAGAACAACAGGCCGAACGTGACGGCGCTCAAGCCCAGGCTCAGCAGCGCGCCGAGCCGCGCGCGGACGCCGCCGAGCAGGATGAGCACCGCGCTTACGGTCCAGACGGCCAGGTAGATGGCGTGCGGGAGGACCTGGTCGGTACGGTCGGCGAGGCTGACGCTGCCGAGGTACCCGGGGAAAAGCCCGGCTACTCCCAGGGCGACGCCGACGCCGAGGAGCCCGGCCGCGACGATGGCGCCGGCCCGCATCCCGGCCGCTGCCGCGGCGGCGGCTCGGTCATGGGCGGCGTACTGGCCGGGCGAGGCGGGATTCCCGGCCGCGTGGCTTCCGTCCGGGCTCAGCGGGGGGTTGTTCCGCCCCACCGGGACGATCGTGCCCGGCGACTCCATGCTCGCGAACCGGGTCCACGCGGCGGACCAGCCGTCGGGGGTCTCCGCCCAGCGCTGGAGCGGCTCATCCCGCGACGCGCCCACGGCCCACACGCCGTAGAAGCCGCGGCCCTGGCCGATCTCGTACCCGGCTCCCCGGTACGCAATGGTGACCTTGTCAAACACGACTCAAGCCCTTCCTGACTCCTGTCACAGCCCGCCTCGTCATGTCGCCGAACATTACCGAAACCTACGAAGCCGGCCTGGAGGCGGGCTGAGCAGTCCCTCAAGCGTTCCTGACTTTCTCATCCGCGGCCGCCGCCAGTGCCGGGGCACGCTGACGCGGTTGGATGGTCCGCATGGACATACTGATTCTCGGCGGGACCGCCTGGCTGGGCCGTGAGCTGACCGGGCAGGCGGTCGGCCGCGGGCACGCGGTGACCTGCCTGGCCCGGGGTGAAAGCGGGCCGGTCGCCGACGGGGCCGTCCTCGTGGCGGCCGATCGGCGCCGGGACGGCGCCTACGACCAGGTGCGCGGCCGCGACTGGGACGCGGTGCTTGAGGTTTCCTGGCAGCCCGGCCTCGTCCGCGGCGCGCTGGCGGCGCTCGGCGGGCGGGCGGCGCACTGGACCTACGTCTCCTCGGTCAGCGTCTACGCGTCGAACGCGCAGGTCGGGGCCGACGAGTCCACCGTCCTGCTACCCGCGGACGACAGCGACGAGGCGACCGTCGAGCGGTACGGCGAGGCCAAGGTGGCGTGCGAGCAGGCGTCGGCGGCGGCCGCCGGCGGCCGGCTGCTGATCGCGCGGGCCGGGCTGATCGGCGGTCCCGGCGACCACAGTGACCGGACCGGCTACTGGGTGGCCCGGGCCGCCCGCGACCCGCTCGGCCCGATGCTGGTGCCGGATGTCCCCGACATGGCGACGCAGGTCGTCGACGCCCGCGACATGGCCGCCTGGCTGCTGGACTGCGCGCAGGCCGGGACCACGGGGACGTACGACACGGTCGGCCCGGTCGTCCCGTTCGGCCGCTGGATCGAGCAGGCCAGGCAGATCGCGGGGCACACCGGCCCGGTCGTCGGGGCGGACCAGGCCTGGCTGCGGGGCCAGGGCGTGGCCGAGTTCATGGGCCCGGAGTCGCTGCCGCTGTGGGTCGCCGAACCGGGCTGGGAGGGCTTCGCCGCGCGCAGCGGGCGGGCCGCCGCGGCCGCCGGCCTGCGGCACCGCCCGCGGTCCGCGGTGCAGGCCGACGTGCTCGCCTGGGAACGGGAACGGGGCCTGGACCGGACGCGCCGGGCCGGGCTGAGCGCGGAGCGTGAGCGCGAGCTGCTGGCCGCCCTCGGGCGGGCCTGAGACCGGCCGTCCCCGGCGCCTGGCCGGCTTCGCAGGCGTCAGCATATGTTGACGCCGGATCACTGTCAGCATATGCTGACGAGCTATGGAACCGGTACTCGAAATCGCCGAGGGCGCCACCAGCAGCGACCCGGATGTCGGGCTCCGCGCGGTGGCGGCCCTGCGGGCCCTGTCGGAGCGGCTCGAGGTGCTCCAGGTGCAGGCCGCCCGCGATCTCGGCTGGTCCTGGCAGGACATCGCGGAGCGCCTGGGCGTGACCAAGCAGACCGTGCACCGCAAGTACGGCCGGCGTCTCGGGAGGCGATGATGTTCGAGCGCTTCACCGATGAGGCTCGCGATGTCGTCCGGCTGGCCAGCGAGCACGCCCGCAGGCTCGGGCACCGCTACATCGGCGGGGAGCACATCCTGCTCGCCGTCACCACCGCCGGCCAGCCGGCCAGCGCGGTCCTGAGCACGCACGGCGTGACACCGGAACTGGTGGAGGAGGAGATCGTCCGCCGGATCGGGCTGGGCGCCGGGGTTCAGGGTTCCGGCCTGTTCGCCGGGCTCGACCGGGACGCGCTGGCCACCATCGGGATCGACCTGGACGCGGTGCGGGCCAGGATCGAGGCGTCGTTCGGGCCGCAGGCGCTCACCAGCGCCGCCCAGGCGGCGCACCAGGGCCGCCACGGGCACCCGGGCCCCCGGCCGCCCCGGATCGTGCGTGACTGGCGCCGGAGGCGCCGGGCCCGGCGGGCCATGGCCCATGTGCCCGGATCCCGGCCTCCCGCCGCCGGCCGTTACCGCGCCCCGGGGCCGGCTCCGAGCGGGCACATCCCGTTCACCCCGGCGTCCAAGAAGATCCTCGAGCTCACCGTGCGCGAAGCGGCCGCCATGGACGATGCGCGCATCGGGGTGGAGCACATCGCGCTCGCCCTGACCACCGTGGAGAGCGGGCTGATCCCGCCCATCCTGGCCGCCGCGGGCACGCGGGCGCCCGTCCTGCGGACGGCCATCCTGGACCGGTACCGGCAGGCGAGCTGACCTGCACGAGCTGGCCGACAGGCGAGCTGGCCGGCGCATGAGCTGGCCGGCGCGAACTGGCCGGCGCCCGGGTCACGAGCCCCGGTACAGGGCGGTGAGCAGCCCGACGGCCGCCGTGGTGGCCGGGTGCGCGTCGTCGCGCCACCACACCAGGCGGACCGGGACCGGCGGGGCGTCGCGCAGCGGCCGGTAGATCACGCCCGGCCGGGGATACTGCGTCACCGTGGATTCGGGCGTGACGCCGATGTAGCGGCCGGTGGTGATCGCGGTCAGCCAGTCGTCGACGTCGCCGATGTACTCGATCGCCGGGCACTGCCCGGGCGGCCAGAGGTCAGGGCCGGTCGTGCCGGTGCGCCGGTTGATGACCACGACGCGCCCGCTGAGCTCGGCCAGCCGCAGCGAGCGCCGCGCCGCCCACGGGTCGTCGGCGGCCATCGCGCAGTAGCGGCGCTCGAGCCCGACGATGGCGTCGCCGAAGCGCCGCTGGTCGGGCTCGGTGCGGATGACCGCGAGATCGCAGGCACCCTCGGCCAGGCCGGCCGTGACGGAGTTGGTCCTGATCAGCTGGAGCTCGGTATCCGGCTGCTCGGCTGCCCAGCGGCGCTGGAACACCGTCGTGTGCCGCCCCATCGCCGACCAGGCGTAGCCGATGCGCAGCCGGGTGTGCCCGGCGGCCGCCTCCCTGGTCACGTCATCGGCCGCGGCCAGGGCGCGCCGCGCGGGCGCGAGCACCCGGTGGCCGGCCGCGGTGAGGGCGACCTCCCTGGTCGTGCGGCGCAGCAGCCTGACGCCGAGCGCGGATTCGAGCGACGCCAGCGTGCGCGACGCCGCTGCCTGGGAGATGCCCAGGTCGATCGCGGCATCGGTGAAGCTGCCCGCGTCCGCGATGGCGACCAGGCAGCGCAGCTGGCGCAGCTCCACATTCATAACCAGAGTGTATAGATGTCGCGTGTCATGCATTTTACGCAATGGCAGGAGAAGGCCACCCTGGCAGCATGACCTCTGCGACTGACGTTCGGCC
>Ga0207665_10002583_pt1 | contig 12168 bp, 11 predicted proteins | sample LARL112metaG_FD_184351 | JGI IMG/M metagenome (GOLD analysis project Ga0207665, IMG submission 184351) | Corn, switchgrass and miscanthus rhizosphere microbial communities from Kellogg Biological Station, Michigan, USA - LAR L11-2 metaG... | ecosystem: Host-associated > Plants > Roots >...
ACGGGTATTCCCGGTTCCTGAGGACATCGACGCCAGCGGCGCCATCTTCATGGACGCGCACTTCAAGATCGCCAGGAAGGGCCTGATCTCGCCCCGGATCCACTACCACGACGACGCCAGCCGCAGCGGCCTGATCTACGTCGGCTACATCGGCAAGCACCTCCCGAACGCGCATACGAATTAACGGTCAGGGCCGCTGAGGTAACGATTCAGGCCGTTCGGGATTTCCGCCTGAGCGCGGTCGGCTCGTCCTGTTATCGTCGGCGTGGCCTATCTTGCCCTGACTGTCGGAAGGGTCCCCCGATGCGCTTGTTCCGAGTGAAGTCTGCCCGCCTGGCGGTCGCCTGTGCTGCCGTGCTGACCGCCGTCGCGGGCGGTGCCGTCGCTGGCGGCGGCGCCGCGCTCGGCGCCACCGCGGGCAGCGGCAGCAGCGCCGGCGCCGCGAGCGACCCGGGCGCGCTGATCGTGCACCCGGCCGCGAGCAACGTCCACCGCGTGTCGATGGCGCCGGTCCCGTTCAGTAACGCGCAGTGCGAGGCCACCTTCCAGGTCAGCTGCTACGTTCCCGACCAGGTCGAGGCGGCCTACAACCTGCCCGCCCTCTACCGTCAGGGCATCAAGGGCAAGGGCCGGACCATCGTGATCGTCGATGCGTTCGGGTCGCCGACGATCTCCGATGACCTGCTGCAGTTCGACCAGTACCTGGGCCTGGGCACGCCGCCGCTGCGCATCGTCAAGGTCGGGCACGTGCCGGCCTTCAACCCCGGCAACGGCGACATGATCGGCTGGGCCGACGAGACCACGCTGGACGTGGAGTACGCGCACGCGGGCGCGCCGTCCGCGAAGATCGTGCTGGTGGAGGTGGCCAGGGAAACCGTCCAGTCGCTCGCACTCGGGGTCAAGTACGCGGTCCAGCACAAGCTCGGCGACGTGATCAGCCTGAGCTGGGGGTTGCCCGAGCAGGCTCTGGGGCGGCAGTTCGTCAGCGCCTACAGCTCCATCTTCAGCCAGGCCGCGAAGAGCCACATCTCGGTCGTCGTCTCCTCCGGTGACAGCGGCGTGTCCGGTCAGGACGACAACGGCAACTACTACCGCCACCCGGTCGCGAGCTGGCCCGCTACCAGCCCGTACGTGACGGCCGTCGGCGGCACCAGGCTCAACCTGAACGCGAGCGGCGCCCGCAACGGCCTCGACACCGCCTGGAACGACACCTACAGCGCCGACGTGAACAACTTCTTCTTCGGCGACGCGGGCCCGAACCCGCTCGCCACCGGCGGCGCGAAGTCCGTGGACTACGGCAGGCCGAGCTACCAGAAGGCCGTGCGCGGCGTCACCGGCGGCCAGCGGGGCATTCCGGACATCTCGATGAGCGCGTCGTGCAGCGTCGCGGTGAACGTCTTCGAGACCTTCACCGGCGGCCAGGGCGGCTGGACCGCGTCGTGCGGCACCAGCGAGTCGGCGCCGATGTTCGCGGCCGTCGTCGCGCTCGCCGACCAGGTGGCCGGCCGGCCACTCGGGCTGGTCAACCCGGCGCTGTACGCGCTCGCCGGGAAGCACGCACCGGGCATCGTCCCGGTCGCGTCCGGCAACAACACCGTCTCGTTCTCCGGCGTCACGGTGCACGGCTACTCGGTCCGGCACGGCTACAACCTGGTCACCGGCCTCGGCTCCGTCAACGGGAAGTACCTCGTCCCGGAACTGGCCCACTCCGCATAGCCGGACTGACTCACCCCGCAGGCCACCCGGACGCGGGGATGGGCGGTGCCCAGCCCGGCCGCTTGATGAGGCAGAACGGGTGGCCGGCCGGGTCGGCGTAGACGCCTTCGCCGCCGAGCTTCCGTGCGCCGAGGGCAAGCACGCGGGGCCCGGCCGCGGCCACGTCCTCGACCATCACGTCCAGGTGGACCTGCTGGGACACGGCCGGATCTGGCCAGGTGGGCGGGCGGTGATCAGGGGCGAGCTGAAAGGCCAGCCCCGACGAGGTGTCGCTGGCGGCGACGACCACCCAGTCGTCGCTGCGGTACGTGACGGGCTGCCCGAGCAACTCGGAGTAGAACGCCGCCAGGGCGGCCGGGTCAGGGCAGTCGAGCACGACGTGGTGCAGTCGTCCGAGCATGCCGTAAGCATGACACGCGGCCTCGATCAGATAATGCCGAGTTCCGGGCGGGGCATCGACGCGGCGAACCGGTCCGCGCTCAGCCTGCCCACGTCGATGACCGGCGGCCGTCTCAGGTAGAGGTCACGCAGGACCTCCCCGACCGCCGGGCCCATCAGGAACCCGTGCCCGGAGAAGCCCGTGGCGTAGAGGAACCGGCTGACCGTGGCGGACTCGCCGATCAGCGCGTTGTGGTCGGGCGTCACCTCGTAGAGCCCGGCCCATCCGGTCCTGATGCCCGTGTTCATGAGCGCGGGCGCCCGCCGCTGCATGGCCCGGCCCAGGCCGGGCAGCCACGCGTCGGACCGGTTCAGCTTGAAGCCGGGCGTCTCCTCCGGGTCGGACATCCCCATCAGCAGGCCAGGGCCCTCGCGGTGGAAGTAGAAGCTGGTGCCGAAGTCGATCGTGAACGGCATGAGCGGGTCAAGCCCGTCGACCCGTTCGGTAATGACAACCTGTCGCCGCAACGGGGTCACCGGCAGATCGACCCCGGCCCACTCACCTACCTGGCGTGACCACGGCCCGGCCGCGCAGATGACGGTGCCGGTGCTGACCTCGCCGGCCGCGGTCACGACCGCGGTGATGCGGCCGTCCCGGGTCCGGATCCCGGTGACCTGGCAGTGCGGGATGAGCCGCGCGCCGAGGCGGCGCGCGGAGGTGGCGTACCCGAGCACCACCGACTCAGGCGTGCAGTAGCCGTCGGTCGGGCAGAAGGTCGCGGCGAGCAGCCCTTCGGTGCTGACCAGCGGCGACCGCTGCGCCGCCTCCTCGACCGAGATCATCCGGCTGGGCACGCCCAGCTCGTTCTGGGACTTCACGGCCGCCTCGAACGAGCTGACGTCCGCCGCGGAATCGAGCAGGAAGAGATAGCCCACCTGGTGGAAGTCGATTTCCTGGCCGAACTGCTCACCGAACGTCTCGAAGGTCCGCAGGCTCCGCAGCGCCAGCCTGATGTTGATCGTGTCGGAGAACTGGGCCCGGACCCCGCCAGCCGCCTTGGAGGTGGACCCCGCCCCCAGGCTGTCCGCGTCCACCAGCACCACGTCGGTGACGCCCGCGGCGGCCAGCTGGTAGGCGGTGCTGACGCCCATGATCCCGCCGCCGATGATGACCACGGACGCCCGCCGCGGCAGCTCCCGCTCAGTGCTGACCACTGCGCTGACCACTGCGCTGACCACTGGACTCACCACCAGGTCTGCCTCCTCCCTGGCCACCAGTCCTTGGCATGCAAACTTGCATCACTTACGGTATACAGAGCGGAGGTAGCTGGCCATGGCGGATCTCTTCGACCTCAGGGGCAAGGTCGCGGTCGTCACTGGTTCCGGGCGCGGGCTTGGATCCGCGATGGCCCGTGGCCTCGGCGAGGCAGGCGCGGCCGTCGTCACCTGCTCCCGGACCCTGGCCGAGGCCGAGCGCACCGCCGCCCAGATCCGCGAGGCAGGCGGCCGCGCTATCGCGGTACACGCCGACACCTCGGATCGCGCCAGCGCCGAGGCCCTGGTGGCGTCGGCCGTCGGCGAATTCGGTCGCCTGGACGTGCTCGTCAACAACGCCGGGATCGACCGGATCGAGGCGGCCGAGGACGTCAGCGGCGAGAACCTGGACGCGGTGCTCCAGATCAACCTGCTCGGGTACTTCCACTGCGCCCAGGCAGCAGGCCGCCACATGCTCGAGAACGGCGGCGGGTCGATCATCAACATCTCCTCGATCGCCGGCCAGGCCGGGATCGCCGGGCTGACGTCGTACTCGATGTCCAAAGGCGGCGTCGATCAGATGACCAGGGTGATGGCGGTCGAGTGGGCCACCCGCGGGGTGCGGGTCAATGCGATCTCGCCGGGATACTTCGAGAACATCATGGTCGGCGCGGGCACCGAGCACGACCGGCCGGACAAGCAGCGCCAGGTCATCACCTTCACCCCCATGGCCAGGCGCGGGCGCCCGGACGAGCTCATCGGGCCGGTCGTGTTCCTCGCCTCCGACGCGTCCAGCTATGTCACCGGCGCGGTGCTGTACGTCGACGGCGGCTACACGGCGGCCTGACCATGGCCCTCGACCCGCTGTCCTACATGTCCCAGTGGGGCCACAAGAAGGTCGTGCTGTGCCACGACGAGGACACCGGCTTGCGGGCCGTCATCGCCATCCACTCCACGGCGCTCGGCCCCGCCACCGGCGGGACCCGCATGTGGCCGTATGAGTCCGATGACCAGGCCATGCTCGACGCGCTGCGGCTGGCCCGCGGGATGACCTACAAGTACGCCGCGGCCGGGGTGGATCTCGGCGGCGGGAAGGGCGTGATCATCGGCGACCCCCGGACGGCCAAGACCGAGGCGCTGCTGCGCGCCTACGGCCGGTTCGTCGACTCGCTGCACGGCGAGTACATCACCGGCGAGGACGTCGGGACCACGCTCGGGGACATGGAGACCATCTACGCCGAGACCGGCCACGTCGTAACCCTGCCCGAGCACTGCGGGGGAGCGGGGGACATCTCCCCGGCCACGGCCCTCGGCGCGGTGATGGCCACCAAGGCCTGCGCCGAACGGGTGTGGGGCACGCCGAGCCTGGCCGGGCGCCGGGTCGCGCTGCAAGGTCTTGGTGTCGTGGGCAGCAAGGCGCTCGCCCTGCTGCTGGCCGAGGGGGCGGAGGTGGTCGTCGCCGACCCCGACGAGCAGAAGGTGGCCTGGGCCAGGGACACGCACGCGGTGACCGCGGTCGGACCGGAGGAGATCTACCGGCAGGACGCGGACATCTTCGCTCCCTACGCCCTGGGCGGGATCCTCAACGACGCGACGATCCCCCAGCTGCGCTGCCGGATCGTGGCCGGCTCGGCGAACAACATCCTCGCCGAGGAGCGGCACGGCGACGAGCTCGAGCGCCGCGGCGTGGTGTACGCGGTGGACTACGTCGCCAACTCCGGCGGCACGATCTTCGACACCGACCGGCTGCGCAAGGGCGGTTTCCAGCGTGACCGGGCCATGGCCAGCGTCCGCCGCATCTTCGAGCGCACCCACGAGATCTTCGACATCGCGGCGGCCAGGCAGGTGCCGCTGTACCGGGCCGCCGACCTGCTGGCCGAGCAGCGCATCGCGGCCCTGAAGGGCCTGCCCCTGCTCGGCCCGCCACCCCCGAAGACCTGAGCAGCCAAGACCTAGAGAAAGCTCGCCGATGACCGATATCCCGGGGCTGGCGGCCAGGCGCGCCGCGGCATCGGCCGGCCTCGCCGATGGCGTGTACCAGCGCCTGCGCTCGGCCATCGTGCGGGGTGACCTGCGTCCCAACGAGCGCCTGGTGGAAGCGGATCTCGCCGTCTGGCTGGAGGTCAGCCGGACGCCGGTAAGGGAAAGCCTCCAGCGGCTGGCCGCGGAACGCCTCGTCGTGAACCGGCGCCGGGGATGGATCGTCCAGGAGCACACCGTCGAGGACATCCGCGAGATCTACGGCGTGCGCGCCGCCCTGGAAGGGTACGCCGCCCAGCTGGCCGCCCGGCAGGCCTCGTACGACCAGGTCGAGCAGATCATGGCGCAGGCGAGCGTCGATCCTGGCATTTACGCCGACCCGCCGCGCCGCGGCTTCGTCGAGTACAACCAGCAGTTCCACGACACGGTGGTCGAGTCGTGCGGGAACTCCCGGCTGGCGGAGGCCATCAGGCGGAGCCGGGAGTACTACTTCAACTACCGGATCGCCGCGGTCTACACTGCGGCCGAGGTGGCCGAGGCCATCGGCGAGCATCAGGCTATCGGGCAGGCCATCCAGCGCCGGGACCCAGAAGCGGCCGAGCGGCTCACCCGCTCCCATGTGCACCAGGCGCTCGAGACCGCCGTGATGAAGCTGTGATTCGTATGCAATTGAGTCATTCGAGCAGCCGCCGGGCGGCCTTCTCGATGTCCGCCTCCGACAGCAGGACGTGGGCGGCGGCGTCGCCGAGCGGGATGTAGCTGTCGGCCGAGGTGACCCTGGCCACCGAACCGCGGTACCCGGCGTCGGCGAGCACGGCGATCACGCCCTCGGAGACGCCGCCCGACTGCCGTGTCTCGTCCACCACCAGCACGCGGCCGGTCGCCTCGGCCGCGGCAAGCAGCTGCTCGGCCGGCAGGGGAGCGAGCCAGCGCAGGTCAAGGACGCGGACCCCGGCGCCGGTTCCGGCCAGCCGCCGCGCTACCCGCAGCGACATCGGCACCCCGTTCCCGAACGTGACCAGGGTGAGGTCGGTCCCGCTGCCGTAGCCGCGGGCGTGCCCGACCGGCACGTGCTCCCGCTCCCAGTGCGGCGGGCCGGCGTACGGCGACAGCCAGGCCTCGTCTCCTGGCTGGTAGAGATCCCGGGTGTGGTAGAGCGCGATCGGCTCGAGGAACACGCAGACGGTCCCGTCCACCGCCGCCGCGGCCAGGCAGGTGCGCAGCATGGGCGCCGCGTCCTGCGCCCGGGCCGGCACCGCGACCACCAGGCCGGGAATGTCGCGCAGCACGCCGACCGCGTTGTCGTTGTGGAAGTGGCCGCCGAAGCCCTTCTGGTAGGCCAGCCCCGCGACGCGCACGACCATCGGGTTGCGGTACTGGCCCGCGGAGAAGAACTGCAGGCTGGCCGCCTCGCCGCGGAGCTGGTCCTCGGCGTTGTGCAGGTAGGCGAGGTACTGGATCTCCGGTACGGGCAGCAGGCCCGAGATCCCGGCGCCGAGCCCGAGCCCGAGGATCGCCTGCTCGTCCAGCAAGGTGTCGAAGACCCGGCCGCTGCCGAACCGCCTGGCCAGCCCGCGCGTCACGCCGTAGACGCCGCCCTTGCGGCCGACGTCCTCGCCGAACACCAGCAGCCCGGGGCAGGCCGCCAGGGCGTCGGCCAGGCTGCGGTTGATGGTGTCGGCCAGGGTCAGCGGCCCGGCGTCCTCGGGCAGCCGGGATCCGAAGGCGGCCTCGCGCGCGGCTTGCGACGCGGCCGTCGCGGCCCGGCCCGCGACCCGGTCGGGGTGGCGCGGCGCGAGCGGGGCGGTCACCTCGGCCCGGCTGGCCAGGCCGCGGTGCGTCAGCGCCTCGTCGGCGATCCTCCTGACCTGGTCGCGCAGGGCCTCGTAGCGGCCGGTGATCTCCTCGGGGGTGAGGAGCCCGGCGGCCGCGATCAGCCGCGCGGTGGCGAGCAGCGGGTCGCGGGCGTAGTCATCCGCTATCTCGGCGCGGCTCCGGTAGCTGACTTCCGCGTCGCTGCCGGCATGGCCGAGGAAGCGCACTACGGTCAGGTGCAGGAACGCGGGCGAGCGGCTGGCGCGCACGTAGTCGGCCGCCTCCGCGGCGGCGTCGAAGCAGGCCGCCGGGTCGGCGCCGTCCGCGCTGAAGTAGCGCAGCGCGGGCCGCCCGGAGTGCGCGGCCGCCACCCAGCCGCCGGGGGTGCGGACGCTGATCCCCAGGCCGTTGTCCTCGCACACGAGCAGCAGCGGTACCGGCAGGCCCTGGTAGGCCGTGCGGCAGGCGGCCCCGATGGCGCCCGCCGCCGTGGAGTGACTCGCGGAGGCATCCCCGAAGCTCGCCACCGTGATGGCGTCCGCGGGCCAGGGCGAACTGACGCCCAGCTTCGCGGCCCGCCCGATCGAGAACGCGACCCCGACGGCTCTCGGCAGGTGCGACGCGATCGTCGACGTCTGCGGGATGACGGCCAGCCGGTGGTTCCCGAAGACCTTGTGACGGCCTCCGGCGATCGGCTCGTCGCTGGCGCCGGTCAGCCCGAGCAGGACGTCCCGCAGCGGCTGCGAGCCGGGCACCTGCGCGGCGCGGGCCAGGTAGAAACCACCGGAGCGGTAGTGCAGCAAGGCGGGGTCCGAGGGGCGCAGGGCCGCTCCGACCGCCGCGTTGGCCTCGTGGCCTGCCGACCCGATGGTGTAGAAGCCGCGGCCCTCGGCGCGCAGGTAGCGTGCCGCCAGGTCCAGGTGCCTGCTGCCCGCCTGGGCGTCGAACAGGGCGATCGCCTGCTCCCCGGTCAGCCTGGTCCCGGCCGTGACGGGCGCGGCCCGGTCCGCCGCGCCCGCCGTGCCGCCGTACGGCAGGCCGCGCACCTCGTTCAGGAACCGCAGGTCGAGTTCTGCTTCCGCAGTGGTATCCGGCACCTTCCTATTTTCCGTACGGCCAGCCCGGGCCGTGACGTGGGCCGTCACCTCCGCGGACGCGCGCGGCGAGCGAGTGGCAGCGCCCAGGCGCAGGTGCGACACTTGGCCTCTATAGCGCGCTCCGGGAGATTATGTGTCGGTAATTCGTGCTTCTCGTCACCCCTGCTGCGGTAAGACGGCGGCTGGCGACTGATGCCCGGCGATCCCTCGTGGGACATCATGCCGGTGGCCAACCCGGCCCTGCACGAGCGCAGGCGGCGGCGGCTGATCCGCAGCGGCTGCGCACATGACCCGGTTGGCCTGGCCGAGCCGCTGTACCAGCTCCGTCACCGCGACCAGGTCGTGCTGCCCTCCGCCCTGGACCGGGTGAGCCGCGGTTTGCTGATCCGCGCCCAGACCGCCATCAGCTCCGCACTCGATTCGGTCACTGACGATGCGGTGGAGTCCCCTGACATCGTGACGGAGCTTACGCTGCGGCGGCACGAGTGGCAGATCGCGACCGCCTTGCGCGACATCACGGACCTGCGGGCCGAGCACGAGTTCAATGCGGCTGCGAGCGCTGGCCCCATGACCGACTCGGTGCTCGCCCCCCAGCAACGTGCCCTGCGGCTGGCTCAGGAGGCGATCGAGTCCACGGTCACCGCGCTGGAGCGCTACGCCGCTGAGGTCCTCGCGGCCAGGTCCGCGTTCCAGGACTGGCAGGACGCTCTGCGGATATCGGACCTGAACGACGATTACCTTGAGCTCGTCGCCCGTACCGCCGCCGACGAGCATGCCGTCATCGAGATCGGCGGCCTTACCGACCAGGCCGCTGCGGCGGCGCAGGCCGTCCGCGAGTCGATGCGGCAGGTGAGCCTGGCCGCCGCCGCGCTGGCGCTGCCCGAGCCGACGGCCGGATAAGGCCGCACTAATCGCGGCGAGGGCGCCCGGCCACCAGCCACACGACGAGGAAGACAGCCAGCGCGATCACCCCGATGACGAGGAATACCTTGAAAGTTGCCAGGATCCCGCCTGCCGTCGTGACGACGAACCAGATGGCGAGGATCGCGCCGATGATTGTCCCAATGATCCGGCCCATGCCCCCAGTATGCGCCCGGGAACGACGATGCCGCGCCAGCCAGGGCGAGAATCGCGGGCGTTAGGGTGGCGGGGTGACCGGGGAGGCGCGCTGCGGCGTGGGAGTGCCGAACGTGGGCGCGTTCGGTGACCCGCTGCTGCTGGTGAAGCTGGCGCTGGCGGCTGAGGAGCACGGCTGGGACGGGTTCTTCGTCTGGGATCATCTGCTGTATCACGATCAGGCCTGGGATGTCGCCGACCCGGTGGCGGTGATCGCCGCGGTCGCGGCGCGCACAGCCCGGATCAGGATCGGGGTCCTGGTGAATATCCTGGCCCGCCGCCGGATCGGCGAGGTGGCGCGGGAAACAGTGACCGTGGACCGGCTGTCAGGGGGACGGCTGGTGGTGGGGGCCGGGCTGGGATCGCTGGCGGCTGAGTTCACCGCGTTCGGCGACTCCGCCGAGCCCAGGCAGCGGGCGGCACGGCTGGACGAGTCGCTGAGCCTGCTCGACGCCCTGTGGACCGGAGAGCCGGTGACGGTCCGCGGGGAGTACCTGACCGCCGTGGACGTGCGGATGCTGCCACGCCCGGTGCAGCGGCCGCGGATCCCGGTCTGGTGCGGCGGCCGGTGGCCGAGCAAGGCGCCGTTCCGGCGCGCGGCCCGCTGGGACGGGGTGATGCCCACCCATGCCCGCTACGGCCTGGGCCAGACCATGCCGCCGGATGAGCTCCGGGCGGTGGTGCACTACATCAGCGAGCACCGTACCAGCGACGGACCTTTCGACGTGGTCCTGGAGGGACGTACCGACGGCGCATCGCCCGGCCGCGGTGCGGACCAGGTGGCCCCGTACCTGGCGGCCGGGCTGACCTGGTGGATCGAAGCCCTGGGCTGGTGGCGCGGCAGCCCGCAGGACGCGCTGACCCGCATCCGCCAGGGCCCGCCGATGCGTTAAGCTCAAAACTAGAACGTGTTTCAATCTGACCACCGGCCCGAGGAGCGTCGCCATGGCCATCGTGGAAACCTTGCCTCCCTCCTCGGACGGGCACCGCCGGCTTGGCCTGGCCAGTCCGGCGACCGGGGAGCCGGTCGGCGAGATCACCGTGAGCACGCCGGCCGAGGTCGACGCCGCGATCGCGCGGGCCCGCGCGGCCCAGCCCGCCTGGGCGGCGCGGCCGCCAGCCGAACGGGCCGCGGTCATCGCCAGGGCGCTGGACGTGCTGCTGGCCCGCAAGGACGAGATCTGCGCGACGGTTCAGGGAGAAACCGGCAAGCCGCTGGTCGAGGCGCTGGCCATCGAGATCGTGCCGTCCTGCGACTTCATCAACTACTGGGCTGGCCGCGCCGCCAAGGACCTCGCCGACGAGCGGGTCGGCCTGCACGGCTACATGAAGCCGCTGAAGAAGCTCTACATTCACTACCAGCCGCTCGGCGTCGTCGGCGTGATCACGCCCTGGAATGGCCCGTTCGTCCTGTCGCTGAACCCGGCCGTGCAGGCGCTGCTGGCGGGAAACGCGGTGGTACTCAAGCCATCGGAAGTCACCCCGCACTCCGGCGGCTGGGCCGCGAAGGTGCTGTGGGAAGCAGGTGTGCCCGAGGACGTGCTGCAGCTGGTCCAGGGCGACGGCGAGTCGGGCGCGGCGCTGGTCAACGGCGACATCGACAAGATCTCGTTTACCGGCAGCGTCGGCACCGGCAAGAAGGTCGCCGCCGCCTGCGCCGAGCGCCTGGTTCCGTGCTCGCTGGAGCTGGGCGGCAAGGACGCGATGATCGTGTGCGCGGACGCCGACCTGGAACGCGCGGCCAACGGAGCGGTGTACCTGTCGATGTTCAACAGCGGGCAGGTCTGCATCGGCGTCGAGCGCATCTACGTGGTGGACAGCGTCGCCGACGAGTTCATCAAGCGGGTCAGGGAAAAGGCCGCGACGGTGACCTATGGCCAGGGTAACGACGTCGGCCCGCTGTTCTGGGACCGGCAGCTCGAGATCGTCAGCCGCCACGTCGAGGACGCCAGGGCCAAGGGCGCGACCATCCTCGTCGGCGGCGGGGCCGACACCGGCAAGGGCCTGTTCTACCGGCCCACCGTCGTCGTCGACCTGACCCACGACATGGACCTGATGAGCGAAGAGACCTTCGGCCCGGTGGTCGCCATCATGCGCGTCGCGGACGAGGACGAGGCCGTGCGGCTGGCCAACGACTCCAGGTACGGCCTGAGCGGCAGCGTCTTCACCAAGGACCCTCAGCGGGTCCTGCGGATCGGCAAGCAGCTCAAGACCGGATCGGTGGTGCACAACGACGCGGCGGTGATCTACGGCGTCGCCGAGGCGCCGTTCGGCGGACGCAAGGACAGCGGGATCGGGCAGGTCAACGGCCGTCACGCGATTCGCGGCTACACGCACCCGCTGCCGATCCTCATCGACCGCTGGGGCCGGAAGCAGGAAAACATCTGGTACCCCTATGCCGATAAGACCGTGAAGACCCTCGAATCCACCATCAAGTTCGTCTTCGGCAACCACCTCGTCCGGCGCTTCATGCGCTAACTCGGCCGCGCCGGATGCAGCCCAGCCGGTGACGCGGACGATGCGCAGCACCAGTACCCGGGCGAAGGGCTGGCCCTGGTACTGCGGGTAGCGCCCCGCCAGCCGGGCGGCCAGGGCCGCCGCCCGCTCAACGGCGGTGTCTCCCTGCCAGCGCAGCTCCGCTCGTACCCACCACAGCCGTGACCAGTCGCCGCGGTCCCAGTGCTCGACCAGCAGCGTGGCCCGCGGGTCCGCCTCCAGGTTCCGCTCCCGCTGCAGCCGTAGCGAGGCCTTCGGCTTCACCTGGTCGACGGGCACGCCCACGTAGCCGTCGTCATCCAGCGCGTACGCGACG
>Ga0207665_10002586_pt1 | contig 12161 bp, 9 predicted proteins | sample LARL112metaG_FD_184351 | JGI IMG/M metagenome (GOLD analysis project Ga0207665, IMG submission 184351) | Corn, switchgrass and miscanthus rhizosphere microbial communities from Kellogg Biological Station, Michigan, USA - LAR L11-2 metaG... | ecosystem: Host-associated > Plants > Roots >...
ACCGACGGCGGCAGCGCCGGGAAGGTGTGGAAGTGGAGCGGCAGGTTCACGTCGTTGACCGCCTTCCACAGCGGCTCCCACGTCGGATGCCACATCGGCTCCATGTCCCACGAGCAGGAGAGCTCCATACCGCGCAGGCCGAGCTTGGCCACCCGGTAGACCTCCTGCACCGCGGCGTCGATGTCGCCGTAGGGCAGGCAGGCCAGGCCGATGAAGCGGTCGGGGTCGTGGCGGCAGAACTCCACCAGCCAGTCGTTGTAGATGTGGAACATCTCGGCGGCCGCCTCGTGATCGTTGAGCCGGGTGGCCGCGCCGAGGATGCCGTAGATGACCTCCGCCTGCACGCCGTCGCGCTCCATGTCTCTGGCCCGCAGCGTCGGATCCGTCGGCCGGGCGATACCCTTCCGGCCATCATCATAAAGACCGGTAGATGCCATGACGTCCACGCGGTGGTGCTTGCCGGCCTCGTACTTGGACCCGGCCGGCCCCACGCCGCCCCAGAGGCCGAAGTTGGTGCCGTTCTTCGCGGTCCAGAACCGGCCGTCGGGGCCGTCCTTCACGAAGGGCATGCGGTCCTTGAGCGCCGCCGACGCGTTCGCGGTGAACAGATCGGGTGGGATCCAGGGCAGGTCGATGTGGCAGTCGGCGGAGATCCGTTGGTAGCGCATGACGCCCCCCTTGGTCGGTGAGCTGCTCGCCTCTCGCGTGTGCACAGAGCGTAGCCAGCGGCGGAGGCCTCGTCAAGCCGCCTTGACTCGGGCCCGCCGGCGCGGCACCATGCCCGGGCCGCCATGCTCCAGGGCATCCGCGTCCTCGATCTCTCCCGCGTGATCGCGGGGCCCTACTCGGCGGCCCTCCTGGGCGACCTGGGCGCCGATGTAATCAAGGTGGAGCGGCCCGGCCGCGGCGACGACATGCGCTCCTTCCGGGGCGACGGCCAGATGAGTGCCGCCTTCGCGGCGGTGAACCGCAACAAGCGCGGGATCGCGGTCGATCTGCAGCGGCCCGAGGGCGCGCGGCTCGTCTTCGAGCTGGCCCGGCGCGCCGACGTGGTCGTCGAGAACTTCCTGCCCGGGGTGGCGGAGCGGCTCGGCCTCGGCTACCCGGCGATCCGCGCGGTGAACCCCGCGGTGGTCTACGCCTCGGTCACCGGCTTCGGCCAGACCGGCCCGCTCGCGCGCAAGCCCGGCTACAACACCATCGCGCAGGGCATGAGCGGGCTCATGGCGCTCACCGGCATGCCCGGCCATCCGCCGACGCGGGTGGGCGGCTCGGTCTCCGACGTGGCCGCGTCCTACATGGCGTTCGGCATGGTCAACGCGGCGCTGGTCCATCGCTTCCGCACCGGCGAGGGCCAGCACGTCGACGTGAGCCTGGTCTCGGCGAGCCTCGGGCTCCTGCCCGATCCGGTCGCGGTCTACTTCGACACCGGCGAGCGGCCGGTGCGCGTGGGCAACCGCAACCTGAATCTCTCGCCCGCGGAGGCGTTCCAGGCCGGCGACGGCTTCGTCAACGTGGTGCTGATGAATCCCGACCAGTGGGGCCGCTTCTGCGGCGCGCTCGGTGATGCCGCGATGGAGACCGACCCGCGCTTCGCCACCAACCCCGCGCGGCTCGAGAACCATCCCGCCTTCAAGGCGCGGGTGGAGGCCATCCTCGGCACCGGCTCCGCCAAGGAGTGGGTGGCGCGCCTGGAAGCGGCCGGCATCGCAGCGGGGCCGATCTACGAGTTCGACGAGGTCTTCGAGGATCCGCAGGTGCGTTACCTCGGGCTCGTCGCCGAGGTGGAGCAGCCCGGCGCGGGCAAGGTGAAGATGCTGACCTTCCCGGGCCGCGCCTCCGCCACCCCGCCGCGCATCGACCGGCCCGCGCCGCTGCTCGGCCAGCACACCGCGGAGGTGCTCGGCGAGCTCGGAGTCTCGCGCGAAGAGATCGACCGGCTCGCGGCCGCCGGCGTGGTCGTGCTGGGGGAGCAACCGACCTAGCCGCTCTCCGTTGGACGCAGTCGCCCCGCCCGGCGTTTACGCCTCCGGGAGGGAATATTCGCCGCCGCCTCGCCCGTCTCATGTGGAGAGGAGGACAATCATGCGACTGCTACTCTGGATTCCGCTGGCCGCGCTGCTGCTGGCCGGCTGCGTCATCGTTCCCGCCGGGCCCTACGCGTACGCGCCGCCGCGCCCGCGCATCTCCTACGTCTACCCGGTGTATCCGTACGGCTGGTACGCGCCCCGCTACTACGGTCACTGGTAGTATTCTCGGCGGGTGCGCCGCCCGCCGCCCGGCTTCCGCTGGCTGCTTCCGCTGATCGGATGCCTGGTCGTGCTGGTGGCGCCCACGCCCGCCGGGCTCAGCCCCGAGGGCCAGCGCGTGCTCGCGGTGATCGTGCTGGCCATCGGGCTCTGGGGGCTCGAGGCCCTGCCCCCGGGCGTGACCGCGATCGTCGCGATCGTGGCCCTCGTCGCCACCCACGCGGTCGCGGGCATCCGCGAGGGGCTCGCCGGCTTCGCGGATCCCGTCGCGTTCTTCCTGCTCGGCGTGCTGACCATGGGCGCGGCGGTGGCCCGGAGCGGCCTCGCCGAGCGCCTCGCGCACCGCCTCCTCGCCCACGGGCGCGGCCGCGCGGGCGCGCTCTACCTCCACCTGCTCCTGGCGATGCCGCCGCTCACCCTGCTGCTGCCGTCGGCGAGCGCCCGCACCGGCATCCTCGTGCACGTGTACGACCAGGCGCTCGAGCTGGGCCGGATTCCGCGCGGCGCCCCGCTCGCGCGCGCGGTCATGATGCTGCTCAACTCGGTGAACCGGCTCTCCTCCACGATTCTATTGACCGGCGGCATCACGCCAATCGTGGCCGCCGGCCTCATCGGCACCATCTCGTGGACACGGTGGTTCGTCCTCATGAGCGTGCCCTACGCGGTGCTGCTCGCCCTCGCCGCGGTCGCGATCTACCTGCGCTACCGGAGCGGTTTCCGCGCGCGCATCACGGTGCCCGACCGGCCCGCGCCCCGCCCGTTCTCGGACGTGGAGTGGCGGACCCTGCTCATCACCGGCGGCGCGGGGCTGCTCTGGCTCACCGACGCGGTCCACCACCTGCACCCGACGCTGCCCGCGCTGGCCGCGTGGATCTGCTTCCTGGCCCCCGGCATCGGCGTGCTCACCTGGCGTCAGTTCGAGCAGGAGGTGGGCTGGACGAACTTCTTCGTCATCGCGGCCTCGCTTTCGCTCGCCCAGGGTCTCGCGCGCTCCGGGGCGAGCGACTGGTTGGCCGGCGTGGTGGTGGGGGCGGCGCACGGGGTGGTGGAGTCGGCGTGGCTGGTGGTGGCGGTGCTGCTGGTGGCCTCGTCGGTGGTGCGGCTGCTGATCCCGAACATCACCGGCTTCCTGGCCACCACCATCCCGGTGGCGATGTCGGTGGGCACCGCGGCGGGGCTCAACCCGGTGCTGTGCGGGCTCATCGTGACGATCGCGGGCGACGCGGTCCTCTACTATCCGGCCCAGAGCGCCTCCTCGCTGGTGGTCTACGAGCGCGGGCACCTCGGGGCGGGGGAGATCTTCCGCTTCGGCCTGCTCATGACCGCGCTGGCCGCCCTCGTGGTGCTGGCGGTGGCGGTGCCGTACTGGAGGCTGATCGGGGAGCCGCTGATCCGCTAGCCCGCGGGCTCAGCGGTCGAGGACTTCGCGGACCTTCGCGAGCAGATCGGCGGGCGCGAACGGCTTGCCGAGCAGCACCGTGCTCGCGTCGCGCACCCCGTGGCGGAGGATGGCGTCCTCGGTGTAGCCGGACATGTACAGCACGCGCATGTCGGGCCGCAGGGCGCGGACGCGATCGACGAGCTCGCGCCCGCTCATCCGGGGCATCACCACGTCGGAGAGGATGAGATCGATCTGGTCGCCCTCGGTCTCGTAGCGGTCGAGGGCCTGCCGCCCGTCGCTCGCCTCGAGCACCTGGTAGCCCTGCCGCTCCAGGAGCTCGCGGGCGAGCGCGCGCACGTCGTCCTCGTCCTCGACCAGCAGGATCGTCTCGCGCCCCAGGGTGTCGCGGCTCACCGTCTCGTCCACCCGGGCCGGCGCGGCCGGCGCGTCGACCTGGGGGAGGTAGATCTCGAAGGTGGTGCCGCCGCCCACCACGCTCCGCACCTGGACGGCGCCCCCGTGCTGCCGTACCACCCCGTGCACCATCGAGAGCCCGAGGCCGGTGCCCTTGCCCGGCTCCTTGGTGGTGAAGAAGGGTTCGAAGATGCGGGCCTGGGTCGCCGCGTCCATCCCCACGCCGGTGTCCATCACGCGGAGGACGGCGTACGCGCCGGGCGGAAGTGCGTCCGGCCGATCGGGCGGGGCGGCCTCGATCTGCACGCAGTCGGTCTCGACGCCGAGGGTGCCGCCGCGCGGCATCGCGTCGCGCGAGTTGACCGCCAGGTTCATGAGGGCCTGCTCGAGCTGTCCCGGATCGGCGTTGACGTGCCCGGCGCGGGGCCCCAGGGTCAGGAGCAGCTCCACGTCCTCGCCGATGAGCCGGCGCAGCATGGCGCTGACCTCCTCGACCATCGCGTTGAGGTCGAGGACCTTTCGCTGCAGGACCTGCTTGCGGCTGAAGGCCAGGAGCTGGCGGGTGAGGCCGGCCGCGCGATCGGCGGTCTTCTGGATCTGCTCGACGCTGCGGCGGAGCGGGTCGTCGGCCTTGAGCCGGCCCAGCAGCATCGCGCTGCGCCCGGTGATGACGGTGAGGAGGTTGTTGAAGTCGTGGGCCACCCCGCCCGCGAGGCGCCCCACCGCCTCCATCTTCTGGGCCTGCCGCAGCTCGTCCTCGAGCTGCTTGCGCTGGGTGACGTCCATCATGGCCCCGATCATGCGGGTGCCGCGGCCCTCGGCGTCGCGGAGCACGTAGCCCCGATCGTAGACCTGCGCGTACGAGCCGTCGGCGCGCCGGCAGCGGTACTCCGCGCTCCAGCTCGCGTCGCCGCGCTCGACCGCCGCGCGGATGTCGGTCACCACCCGCTCCCGATCCTCCGGGTGGATCAGCTCGTACCACCACGTGATGTCGGGGCCGATCTCCGTCTCGGTGTAGCCGAAGAGGGTCTGGATCCCCTCGTTCCACCACCGCGCGTCGCTCACCAGGTCCCAGTCCCACACCGCGTCGTTGGTGGCGCGGGCCACGAACTGGAACCGCTCCTGGCTCTCGCGGAGGGCCCGCACCAGTCGCTCCGCGGTCCCGCGCGCGAGCTGTTCGTCGGCGAAGAGCTGGGCGTTGCGGATGGCGAGCGCGGCCTGGGCCGCGAGGCGGGCCAGGATGGCCTCGTCCTGATCGGTGAAGGCGCGCGCGGCGCGGTTGTCGACGTAGAGAAGGCCCTCCACCCGGCCCTCGATGAGCACCGGCACCGCCATCTGGGCGTGGATGCCGAGCTGCTGGATGCGCTGGCGGTAGCGATCGCCGATCCGCGCATCGCGGAGGTAGTCGCTCGTGCGCATCGGGCGCCGCTCCGCCAGGACGAGGCCGCCCAGGCCGCGGCCCGGCTCGATGCAGGTGTCGCCCAGCGCGTCGTACCACGGAGCGGTCCAGTAGCGCAGGCGCACCGCGTCCCGGTCCGGGACCCGCAGGCCGATCACCGCCCCGTCGCTGCGGCAGAGCTCGCGGGCCGCCTCGGTCACGCGGCGGAGCACGGTCTCCAGATCGAGCGTGCCTCCGATGGTGCGGGCGAGGTCGGCGAGGACCTCCGCCTCCCGCCGGCGGTGCTCCTCGTCCGCGAAGAGACGCGCGTGCTCCAGGGTGAGCGCGGCCTGGTCGGCGAGCGCCTCCGCCATCTGCACCGCGCGGGTGTCGAAGACGTGGCCGGTGGCGTTGCGCACCGCGAGGACGCCGATGAGGCGGTCCTGGGTCAGCAGGGGCACCGCGAGGATCGCCCGGTCGGGGGCCTGCTCCAGGTGGCGGCGGAGCCCCACGGTCGTCTCGATGCGCGGATCGGCGAGCACGTCGGGCGTGGTGATGGTGCGCCGCTCGCGGATGGCGAGCCCGAGAGTGCCCGCGCCCAGCTCCCGTACCGGGCGCCAGCCGCGGGCCGGATCGCTCGCGTGCGCCACCGCGAGCGCCTGCAGGCTCTGCGACTCCGCGTCGAGGCGGTAGACCACCGCGGAGCCGCCGGCCAGGAGCGAGCGCAGGCTCTCCGCGATGCGCAGGCCGACCACGTCGGGCTCGAGCCGCTCGGAGAGCAGCCGGCCGATGCCGGCGAGCGCCCGCGTCTCCTCGAGGCGCGTGCGCTCCCGATCGAGGAGCCGTGCGTTGTCCTGCTCGAGCCGCCGCAGTCGCTCGAGCAGGGTGTCGCCGTCCTGCAGGTCCGGGGTGTCGAGTGGTCGCAGCGGTCCCATCGCGGCTCGATGGAGGAGCAAGGACCACGCCATGGGTAAGTGACTGGATTCACTGGCCGTTACCGAGGCTCGCCGCGCGCAAAGTGTCAGCCCTCGTCGCAAAATGGAGCACTCGGCCGGTCCCGGTGCGCGGGGCCGCCGCGAGGATGCTACCATGCCCCTCGACGACGCGAGCCGCTCACCCGTTACCGGGATCTTCTCGGGAGATTTCGTCCATGACCACCGACCCGCAGGCCATCCGCCACCTCTGGACCCACAAGACCCAGGATCACCCGTTCCTGTCCGACCAGGAGCTGGTCGTCGACCGCGGAGAAGGGGTGTGGATCTGGACCGAGCAGGGCAAGAAGCTGCTCGACGGCTTCGCGGGCCTCGCGGTGGTCAACGTGGGCCACGGCCGGCGCGAGATCGCGGAGGCCATCGCGGAGCAGACGGTGCGGCTCGCCTACTACCCGACCACGCGGCAGTTCTCCAACCGGCCGGCCGCCGACCTGGCCGCGAAGCTCGCGTCGCTGACGCCGGGCGATCTGGGCTACACCATGTTCGCGGTGAGCGGGTCGGAGGCCAACGAGCGCTCGATGCAGATCGCGCGGCAGTACTGGCTGGCCGCGGGCAAGACCGGCAAGCACAAGGTGATCTCGCTCCAGGGCGGCTACCACGGCGCGACGATGGGCACGTTCGCGGTGTGCGGGCTGCCCCACCTGGCCCAGCCCTACCAGCCCCTCGAGGTGCCGGGCTTCGCCAAGGTGGCGCCGCCCCATCCCTTCCGCGATTTGGGCCGCGGCACCGAGGCCGAGCTCATCGCGCGCCGCATCGGCGAGCTCCGCGAGGCCATCGTGCGCGAGGGGCCGGACACGGTGTCCGCGGTGATCATGGAGCCGGTGCTCTCCTCGGGCGGCTTCATCATGCCGCCCATCGGCTGGCTACGCGCGGTGCGCGCGCTCTGCGACGAGCTCGACGTGCTGATGATCGCGGACGAGGTCATCACCGGCTTCGGGCGCACCGGCCGGTGGTTCGCGGTCGAGCACGACCAGGTGGTGCCCGACCTCATGTCGGTGGCCAAGGGCATCACCTCGGGTTACATCCCGCTCTCGGCCAGCATCGCGCGCGGGCGGCTCGCCGACGCCTTCTCCGACACCACCACCCAGGAGAACGTGCACCCCAACACCTACGCCGCGCACCCGGTGGCGTGCGCGGCCGCGCTCGCGAATCTGAAGATCATGGAGCAGGACCGGCTGGTGGAGAACGCGGCGAAGATGGGGACGCGCCTGCTCGAGGGGCTTCGCAACGCGGTGGGCAAGCACCCCATCGTGGGCGAGGTGCGCGGGCGCGGCCTGCTGGTCTGCGTGGACTTCGTGCAGCCCGACGGCTCCGGCCGGCCGCTCGACGCCAACCTGGTGGCCGAGCTCGACCGCAAGGCGTGGGACCGCGGCGCGATCATCTACGCGCGCGGCACGGTGCTCCGTCTCGCCCCGCCCCTCTGCATCACCCCCGCCGAGGTCGACGAGCTGGTGGCGGTGGTGGCCGACTGCGTCGACTCGCTGCAGCGCGACGTGACGCGCTAGCCGAGGAACTCCCGGGCGAGGCTCTCCCACATCATCGTCGAGAGCTTGAGGCTCTCGGTGTCCACCCGCTCGTTGTGGCCGTGGAACATGAGCGGGTACTCGGTGTAGGGGATGCGGAGCGACAGCAGCCCGAAGCCGTAGGCGGGGACGCCCAGCCAGCGCCAGAACTTAGCGTCGGTGCCGCCGGTGGTCATCTTGGGCACCACCCGGCTCCCCGGCATCAGCCGCGAGGTCACCCGCTCCATCGCGGCGACCAGCGGGGTGTCGTGACTGCTCAGCGAGCCCTGCTGCCCGCGTCCGTGCTTGACGGTCACGCGCGGGGCGAGGTCGCCGAGCGCCTCCGCCAGCATCGCGTCCACTTCCTCGGTGGTGACGCCGGGCAGCGCGCGGATGTCGACGTCGATCTCCACGCGGTCGGGGATCACGTTGGTCTTCACCCCGCCGTGGATGATGTTGGGCGAGAAGGTGGTGTGGGTGCAGGCGTGCGCCTCGCGGGCGAGAGCGAGGTTCTCCATGCCCGACACCGTCTCCAGCACCCGCGCCGGATCGGTGAGCCCCTTCGTGAGCTCGGAGCCCAGGTCCATCGCCTTCACGTACTCGCGCCACACGTCGAGGATGCGCGTCTTCGGCTGGTAGGCCGCGATGCGCCGCACCACCTCCGCCGCGGTCACCAGCGCGTTGTCGGTGCGGAAGGGCCGCGAGCCGTGGCCCGGCGTGCCGGCCACCGTGAGGTGGCGCCAGTTGGCGCCCTTCTCGCCGACGGTGACGCCGAGGACGTGGCCGTCGCGCGTGGGGATCGGCACCCCGCCGCTCTCGGTGATGACGTAGTCCGCCTTCACCATCTCGGGCCGCCGGTCGACGAGATAGCCCGCGCCCAGGTTGCCCCCCGCCTCCTCGTCGGCCACCGCGAGGTAGATGAGGGTGCCGCGCGGGCGGAAGCCGTCCTTGGCGAGGCGCCGGGTGGCGACCGCCATGGTGGAGGTGAGGTTCAGCATGTCGATGGCGCCGCGGCCCCACACCACCCCGTCCACCAGCTCGCCCCCGAAGGGATCGCGCTTCCAGCCGTCCGGGCTCACCGGCACCACGTCGGTGTGGCCCATCAGCAGCAGGCGCGGGGCCTTGGGATCCGACCCCTCGATGCGGGCGATGAGGCTCTCGCGCCCGGGCTCCGAGGTGTAGCGCTCGCAGGCCACGCCCGCCCCGTTGAAGTACGCCTCGAGCGCGGCCACGCTGCGCGTCTCCTGGCCGGAGGCCACCGTGCCGTCGTTGACGCAGCGGTTCCGGATCAGGGTGCGCAGCAGGTCGGCGGCTTCCGCTTCGATGGTCTGCTCGTCTCGCATGTGCTCCCTCTTACATGCCGCCGTTGGCGGCGAAGTTGCGGATGATCCAGCCCGCGATCGAGTGCCGGGCGGGGCCGACCGGCATCGCGTCGCTCGGGAACCAGCGCGCGTCCTCGAGCTCCTCGCGGTCGATGGTGATCTCGCCGCCCGCGTAGCTCGCCACGAAGCCGATCATGATCTGGCTCGGGAACGGCCAGTTCTGGCTCCCCACGTACTGGATGTCCTTGACGTCGACGCCCACTTCCTCCTTCACCTCGCGGGCCACGCATCCCTCGAGCGACTCGCCGTTGTCGACGAAGCCGGCCACCAGCGCGTAGCGGCCCGGGGCCCAGATCGCCTTGCGCGCGAGCAGCACCCGATTGCCGTCGCGCACCAGCACGATGACCGCGGGGTGCAGGTGCGGGTAGTGCTCGTAGTGGCAGCCTCCGCAGCGCTTGCCCCACTCGCCCTCGAGCCGGCCGGTGGGCGCCCCGCAGCGCGGGCAGTGGCCGCTCGTCGATTCCCAGTAGAGGAGCTGCATGGCCATGCCGCCCACCGTGAGCAGCTCGTCGGGCAGCTTGGTGCCCTGCATCGGCACGAGCGTCTCGGCGGCGAGCCCCTCCGGCACCGGCGCGTCCTTCGGGCGCGCGGCCACCCAGCACGGCTCGCCGCCCCACGTGCCGAGCCAGTGCCGCGGGCCCAGGCCCTCGAGCCCGCGCGGCGGCGCCTCCGGGCTCTCCCCGCTCGGCACGCGAAAGCCCTCGCCCTCGCGCGCCACGAGGAGCTTCTGGTCCTGCACCACGAGCCACCGGCCCACTCCCGCGGGTGGCCCCCCGCCCCGCTTGGCGGGGGTGAACTCGCCGCGCAGGCAGTCGACGTTGAAGGGCAGGTAGACGGACAGCGGTGTCATCAGCCTGCCGAGTCTACCACGGAGAAAACGCGGCCGCGCCCCGGCCCGCGTGCGCGTGTTATCCTCCCCGCCGTGCCCGACCTCCTCGCTTCCCTCGCCGCTTCGGTCGCCGCGCGCCTGGTGGCGCGTCGCGAGACGGTGGCGGTCTCGGAGTCCTCCACCGGCGGTCTCATCTCGGCCGCCCTGCTGTCGATCCCGGGGGCCTCCGCGTACTTCGTGGGCGGCGGCGTCATCTACACCCAGACCGCGCGGCGCGGGCTCCTGCAGGTGCCGGACGACGCGATGCGCGGCATCCGCTCCAGCACCGAGGCGGCCGCGCGCCTGATGGCGCGGACGGTGCGCGAGCGGCTCGGCACCACCTGGGCGCTGGCCGAGACCGGCGCGGCGGGTCCGACCGGCAACCGCTACGGCGACGCGGCGGGGCACTCCTGCTTCGCGGTGGCGGGCGCGGTGGAGACGGCCCGCACCCTCGAGACCGGGCGGAGCGACCGCGAGGCCAACATGTGGGCCTTCACCCGCGCCGCCCTCGAGCTCCTCGACGCCTGCCTCGAGCAGGCCGGAGACCAATCATGAGCGACAAGCCCATCCGCGTCGGCTTCGTGGGAGCCGGCGCCAACACTCGCAAGCACCATCTCCCGAAGCTCAAGGCCCAGCCCGGCGTGGAGCTGGTCGCGGTGGCGAACCGGTCGAAGGAGTCGGGCGATCGGGTCGCCCGCGAGTTCGGCATCGGCCGCGTGCACGACGACTGGCAGGAGATCGTGGAGGCCTCCGACATCGACGCGGTGTGCATCGGCACCTGGCCCTACATGCACAGCGTGATGAGCATCGCGGCGCTGGAGCGGGGCAAGCACGTGCTCTGCGAGGCGCGCATGGCCATGAACGCGCCGGAGGGCCGCCGCATGCTCGAGGCCTCGCGCAAGGCGCCGCACCTGATCGCCCAGCTCGTGCCCGCGCCCCACACCCTCGAGGTCGACGCGACCATCCAGACCTTGCTCGGCGAGGGGTTCGTGGGCGAGGTGCTGGCCGTCGAACTGAACGCCTCCGGCGGCCGCTTCGTCGAGCCGGACGCGCCGATGCACTGGCGGCAGGACATCAGCCTGAGCGGCCACAACATCCTCAACATGGGGATCTGGTACGAGGCGATGATGCGCTGGCTCGGCCCGGCCCAGCGGGTGACCGCGATGAGCAAGGTCGCGGTCCCGCACCGCAAGGACGCGGCGGGCGCCTCGCACGAGGTGCGCGTGCCCGATCACGTGGACATCCTCGCCCAGTTCCGCGGCGGGGCGGTCGCCCACCTGCGCTTCAGCTCGGTCACCGGGCTCGCCCCCGCCTCCGAGGCCTGGATCTTCGGGCGCGAGGGCACGCTTCGGCTCGAGGCCGACACCCTGCGGCTCACCGGCGGCCGCCGCGGCGAGTCGGCCCTGCGCGAGATTCCGGTCCCGCCGAAGACCCGCATCGGGTGGCGGGTGGAGGAGGAGTTCGTCAACGCCATCCGGGGGCGCGAGAAGATCGCGCGCACCTCGTTCGAGGACGGCGTGCGCTACATGGAGTTCACCGACGCGGTCACCCGGAGCGCCGAATCGGGACAGTCCGTCGACGTCGCCGACCTATGACGCCGGCGCGGGTGCCGTCGAAGCAGATTCGCCAGCAGCTCGTGTCCGTCCTTCGGGCCTGGGGTATGTCGGACGCGCACGCCGACACCACGGCCGACATGATGCTCGAGACGGATCTCCGCGGCGTCGACTCGCACGGTATTTCGATGCTGCCCACGTACGACCGCGAGTTCCGCGCGGGCCGGCTCAACATGCGCCCCGCCTTCAAGACGGTTCGCGAAGGCCCCGCCATGGCCCTGATCGACGCCGACGCCTCGCTCGGGCATCCCGTCTCGGTTCACGCCATGCACATGGCCTGCGACAAGGCGCGCGAGACCGGCGTGGCCGTGGTCTCGGTGGTCAATTCGCACCACTTCGGCGCGGCCGGCTGCTACTCGAGGATCGCGGCGGACCGGGGCAT
>Ga0207665_10002588_pt1 | contig 12160 bp, 11 predicted proteins | sample LARL112metaG_FD_184351 | JGI IMG/M metagenome (GOLD analysis project Ga0207665, IMG submission 184351) | Corn, switchgrass and miscanthus rhizosphere microbial communities from Kellogg Biological Station, Michigan, USA - LAR L11-2 metaG... | ecosystem: Host-associated > Plants > Roots >...
CAGGCCGGTATCCTGTGCCCCCACCACACCTGGCGGCTGATGCACCAATCGCGAATGTTCTCCAGCCATTGTGCGTAAACTTTCTCCCAATGCGGGGGGAAGAATCGGATCAGGTGATCACGCACCACGGCCAGGGCGTCTTTTGTTTTCGGGTAACGCAAAAACCATTGTTCGCTGATGCGGGGCTCGATCGGCACATCGCTGCGATCGCTGAATCCGACATTGTTTTCGTACGCCTCCGTCTTCGCCAGCGCTCCCATCGCCTGCAATAACTCCGCTGCTTTTTCCCGCGCTTTGAATCGATCGAGTCCGTCCAACTCTGGAACCGCTGGACAATTAATCCGACCATCAGCATGTAGCACATCGACAATCGGCAGGTGATGGCGTTGACCAATCTCGAAATCCAGCGCGTCGTGCGCGGGCGTGACTTTCAAGACGCCGGTGCCGAATTCCGGATCGATTGCTTCGTCGGCGATAATCGGAATTTTCTCACGCGCCAGGGGACGCCACGCGTGTTTACCAAGGAGATCGGCGTATCGCTTATCACCTGGATGAAAAGCCATCGCAGTGTCAGCCATGATGGTTTCGGGGCGCGTAGTTGCGACTTCAAGGAAACGCCCCGGCTCCTCCACAATCTCGTAGCGGACGAAGTAGAGGTTTCCCTTTTGTGGCTTGGAAATCACTTCTTCATCCGACACCGCAGTCTGGGCAGCTGGATCCCAGTTGATCATGCGGCGACCGCGATAAATCAGCCCTTTCCGATAAAGATCGACAAAAACGTTTTGGACAGCCGCAACGTAAGCGTCATCGAGCGTATAGCGCTCGCGCGACCAATCGCAGGAACAGCCTAACCGCTTAAGCTGTTCGATGATGATGCCACCATGCTTATCCTGCCATTCGAGGACGCGACGCAAGAATTCTTCGCGGCCGAGATCGTGCCGCGTTTTATTTTCTGTTCGCCGCAGATGTTTCTCGACTGCCGTTTGTGTACCGATTCCCGCGTGATCCACAGGAACGCCGAAATTGCGGCCGTGCGCTTGGGAATCCGACGGGGCAAGGGTCCGCTTTTCTTTCAGGTGAAGGTCAACGCCGACGCACTGCCGCTCGTTCTGCCGCCGCGGGACGGTGCCCATCTGAAGCATCGATTCCGCGAAGCGCTGCTCGGAGCGCAGTAGCGGTATTTCACTGCTCCATCGCGCTCGCGGCAAAAACCTCCTCGAGCGCCACCGGGCGGGAAGTCAGCCCCTGTTCGTGCGAATAGCTCGCGGCGGTTTCGAGCACCTTGCGATTGGCTTTGATGCCGTGTTCGACGAGCGGCGCACGCAGCGCCTCTTTCGCCTCGCCCGACACCAGGCCCGCGGCACAGTGGTATTCGGCGTGCTCCAGGCGTTCCCGGTTCGCGATTTCGTTCGAACGCTGGAACGCTTTATACAGATTGAGGACGACCCAGGGGTGTTTCTCGACGATTTCCCTGCGGATGACCATTCCGTGGTTGATGGGAAAGATGCCGGTCTTGCGGTAGTAGCGGATACCTTCGGCGAGCGGATCGGGAAAAAGCGGCTTGACGGCCGGGTGGTTCCACAGGTCGGCGGTGCTGCGATCGACGAGATTGGGATTCACGATGTAATGGATCGCCGCCTCGAGCTCTCCCGAGACCATCATCGACCCGATGTTTTTCTCCGGTGGAATCTGGTTGATAGTCACCCCGCGCGGCGGCGAGAAGCCGATCGCGCCGCGGTGGCTGTGCGAAGGGGTGCGCTCCATCCAGAACTGCATGTCCTCCGGCGCCACGCCGAACTCGTGCTCGAGCACGCCCCGTGTCCACAACGCCGCGGTCTGCTGGTATTCGGGAACCCCGACACGCCGCCCCTTCAGGTCAGCGGGCCGATCGATCCCGGAATCCCTTCTCACCAGGATCTCGGCATGGAAAAACTTTCTCGTCGTAAAAATCGGAAGGCCGACCCAGCGGTCGTCGCCCTTCGACTTTGCCATGATCAGCGAGGAAAACGACATTTCGGAGACGTCGAAATCGGCAAAGCGCAGCTGCCGCCAGAAGAGTTCCGACGGATGCACGGCGCTCGGTATGAGCGCGATCCCGTCCGGCTTGACCCTCCCGTCGAAAATCGGCCAGGTCCTTGGATTCGAAGCCATCGCGATGCTGATGGGAATGTTCATGGCCGTTGTCGACGAGGAGAGTGTACCGGGAAAATTATCGCGCTGGAGCTGACACGAAGCCGGGCTCTGCCATAGAATGACGGGCGAGATTTCGCGGGAAATCCCATGGCGGACCTGAGTAACTGGGCGTTTCCGCCCGAGATGCAGCCCAATGCCGAGGAGTTGCGCTTCGACCTGGAGGCGGCGCTCGACTCGATGGTGCTTTTGCGCTCCGAGGTCCCGGAGGACGCCTTTACCGCCGGGATCCTCGGTACGGAGCGCGTCGGCAACGGCGTCGTCATTCGCGACGATGGACTCGTGCTGACCATCGGCTATCTGATCACCGAAGCGACCACCATTTGGCTGAACACGAACAAGGGCGCCGCGGTGGCGGGTCATCCGCTTGCCTATGATCAGGCGACCGGCTTCGGACTGGTGCAGCCGCTCGGCAAGCTGGCCGCGCCGGCGCTTCCACGGGGCACTGCAGCTTCCTGCCGCGTCGGCGACGATGTCGTCGTCGCCGGTCACGGCGGCCGCAAGCATGCGCTCAAGGCCAAGCTCATCGCGAGGCGCGAGTTTGCCGGCTACTGGGAGTATGTATTGGATGAGGCGCTCTTCACCACCCCGGCGCATCCCCATTGGAGCGGCGCCGCGCTGATCAGCGTAGGCGGGCGGCTCCTCGGGATAGGCTCGCTGATGGTTCAGGAAGAATTGGGCGGCCGCACCGTGCAAGGCAACATGATCGTACCGATCGACTTGCTCGAGCCGATCCTCGAAGACTTGCTGAAACTCGGCCGAGCACGGCGGCCCGCCCGTCCCTGGCTCGGCCTTTATGCGACGGAAGTCAAAGGACATGTCGTCGTTTCGGGGCTCGCGGGCGGCGGGCCCGCAGAGCGCGCCGGCGTACAGGTGGGCGACATCGTGATCGAAGTCGCGAGCGGACGGGTCAGCGGGCTTGCCGACCTGTTCCGGAAGATCTGGAGCACCGGCGCCGCGGGGGTCGAAGTCCCGATGACTCTGGTGCGCGAGGGCTCCGTATCCCGCGTTCGCGTGCCCTCGGCCGACCGTCAGGATCTTCTCAAGAAGCCCTCCTTACACTGACTTCAGCAACCTCCATCCTTCGAATCGGTCCAAACATCGAAGCGAGGTTCGACCCAGCAAAATCGCGTGCAGGCAATGGAGCATCGTGCGATGGAGAACCGACAGCATGATCTGATGCGCCAGCAGATGATCGCCGAGATCGTGGCCGATGCGGTATTCCTCACGGCCCAGCTCGGCAAGTCCGCTTTCGCCCCCCGAGTGATCGAGGCGATGGGCAAGATCCCCCGCCACGAATTCGTGCCTTTGGAGCTGCAATCCTATGCCTATGTGAACTCGCCGCTGCCGGTCGGCTACGGCAAGACCATCTCGCAGCCCTTCATCGTCGCGCTGATGACCGATCTGCTCGAGCTGCAGCCGGGCGACGTGACGCTGGAGGTCGGCGCCGGCGTCGGCTATCAGGCCGCGATCCTCTCGGAGCTGGTGAATCAGGTCTACAGCATCGAGCTCATCGAGGAACTCGCTCTGGATACCCGGCGCAGGTTGCAGCGTCTCGGCTACAACAACATCGAGGTCGGCGTCGGTAACGGCTACTACGGCTGGACCCAGTACGCGCCTTTCGACAAGATCGTGGTCACGGCCGCGCCCGACTTGATTCCGCCGCCGCTGCTCGCGCAGCTCAAGCCCGGCGGCAAGATGGTGATCCCCACCGGGATTCCCGACAAGCAACAGCTGGTGCTGGTGGAGAAGTCCGAGGAGGGCAAGCTCGCGACCCGGGAGGTGCTGCCGGTGCGCTTTTCCGAGCTCGACGAAGGCGACGACTTCGCCGGCGCGGCCTGAACCTCGCGCCTCCTTGCGCTACTTCCTGCGCGGCGCGAGGCCGTTGTAGACGATCTCGACGAAGGCCTCGGGTTTTCTGAACTTGCCCCATTGCTCGTCGAATTCGCGCGTGGGTTTGGCGTCGATCACCTGCTGCAGCGTCTTGCGCGATCTGACCATGGGCTCGACCTTCGAGATGACCGTCGCGATCATCTTGCGGTAGGCGAGCACGTCCTTCTTCCCGGAGAGCCCGCCGTGGCCCGGAATCACCTTGGTGTTGTCGTCGATCATGGGCAGCACCTGGTCGACCGCGCGCAGAATGCCTTTCACCGAGCCGCCGCTCTCGACGTCGATGAAGGGATAGCGATAGGCGGCGAAGACATCGCCGGTATGGATCACGTTCGCCTTGGTGAAGCGAACGAACGAGTCGCCGTCGGTGTGCGCGGGCTGCAGGTGGATCGACGTGACATCGTCGCCGTTCAGATGGAAGGTGGCCGACTGGCTGAAGCTGAGGGCAGGCAAAGCCGCCTTCGGGTAGGGCGCGTAATTCTGCTTGAGCAACTCGATCGCGCCGCCGACCGACATGCGCTTGTAGACATTGTCGTGCGCGATGATGACGACGCCGGCATTGCCCAGGTTCTCGTTGCCGCCGACGTGATCTCCGTGCCAGTGCGTGTTCATCAGAAAGCGGACCGGCTTGTCGGAGATCGCCTTCACCGCGGCCAGGATCTTGGGCGTGAGCGGCGCGAACTGGTCGTCGATCAGGAACACGCCGTCCTCGCCCGCCGAAACGCCGATGTTGCCGCCTTCGCCTTCCAGCATGTAGATGCCCTCGGCCACCTGGGTGGTCTTGATCTGTACGGCGTCGAAATTGCGCTGCTGCGCAAAGGCGCCGGAACCGAGCGCCGCAACCGCCAGTGCAACGAGTATTTTTTTCACGCCGCCTCCTTTTCGTCGTCCCAAGCCTTGTCCGGAAGCGGCAGCCCGACGAGGTCCGCCGCGCTGAGCCTTCGATCCGGCTCGATATCCAATGTGTCGAGAATCAGCATCAGCTGGCGCGTGTGCTGCGCCGGATGCCAGGCGGTGCGCTCCAGCACCACGTGCAGGGGGTGCTTGCCGAAGTAGGTGTCCATCATGCGCGAGCAGCTGCGGTCCGGGTAGGTTTTCCACCACGCCTGCAGCCGCGCGAGGACGCTCTCGCCGAAGCGCGCAATGTCCTCGCCCGTGCGCAGCGCCGGCGCTTCCTGCATGATGCGCTCGTAAGTCAGCTCGCGGCCGTCGTGCATCGATTCGAGAAATCCCTCGACGATCCGGAACACGTGGTGGCACAGCACGCGGATCGGCCGGTTGCGATTGCGAAAGGGCTTGTCGAGCCACTGCGCCGGGATCTGCCGGATGTAGCGGCACGCGGCGGGCAGCACGAGCTCGAGCTTGCTCACCAGCTCGTCCGGGCTCAGCCGTTCCTGCATCTGCACCTTCAGGTCGAGGAACTTGATGACGTCGCCGAGCGCCTGCGCGAACACGAACTTGTCGCCGCGCGCGACGACCGGGACGCTGCGCGCGCCGAGCTTGCGCAGCTCCTCCATCCCGGCCGGATTGCCGTGCACGTTGATCGACTCGTAGTCCACGCCGCTCTTGGTGAGGAACTCCTTGGTCCTCAAGCAGCTCGTGCACCCGGGCTGCCAGAAGACTTTGACCTTTTCGCTTGCAAGCATGTTGGAACTCTCCGATCGGACCCGCGGGATTGACGCCCGCTCCCGCAGTAAACAATAGAATAACCCGCATATTCCGACAAATCCACGGCGACGACGGAGGAGGGCGAATGATGCAACGATGGATTCTCGTCTTGGCGATGGTCGCATCGGCGGCCGTGTCAGCGGACCCGGCTACGGTCCGCGTCAACAGCTTCCCGAACGCCAAGGCGCTCCCCCTGCACGCGGGCATCGCCAAGGGCATCTTCGCGAGGCACGGCCTAGTCCTCCGGCTTTCCTTTACCGAAAACTCCACGCGGCAGCGCGAAGGGCTCGCGGCCGGCGAATTCGACCTCGTACATGCCGCCGTGGACAACGCCGTCGCCATGGTCGAAACGGCGAAGAAGGACGTCCTCATCGTCACCGGCGGCGACAGCGGCATGAACGAGTTTTTCGTCCAGGCCTACGTCCGCTCGTTCGCCGACCTGCGCGGACGCAAGCTCGTGGTCGATGCGCCCAACACGGCGTACGCCATCCAGGCGAAGAAGATCCTGCAGAAGCACGGCTTGAGGGAGGGCGCGGACTACACGGTGGTGCCGGTGGGGCGCGGCGAGCTGCGCCTGAAAGCCATGGCCGAGAACGGGGACTACGCCGCTGCGATACTCAATCTTCCGTTTACCATCCAGGCCGAGCAGCTGGGTATGAAAAGTCTGGGAAATACCGTGGACATCCTCGGGCCCTATCAAGCGAACGGCGCCTTTGCGCTGCGCGCCTGGGTCGAATCGAACGGCGCGCTGCTCGAGCGCTACATCGCCGCCTACGTCGAGTCGCTGCGCTGGGTCAGGCGGCCCGAGAACCGGGCGGAGTGCACGGCGCTTCTCATGGACAATCTGAAAGTTTCACGCGAGGTCGCGAAGCGCACCTACCGGCTGCTCGTCGATCCGGCTCGCGGGTTCACGCCGGACGCAGCTTTCGACATGGAAGGCTTCCGCAACCTCCTCGCTCTGCGCGCCGAGATCGAGGGCGGAGCTGCCGCGCCGCAAGCGGAAAAGTATCTCGATCTTTCCTACTACCGCCGGGCGATCGGCACGCTGGGCAATCGGTGACTCGCGTGGCGCAAGTGCTGTGGGTGCTCGCTTTGTTTGCGGCGGTCGCCGCGGCGCAGGATCCGGGTCGGGCCTACCCGAGCGGGCCGCTGCGCATCGTGGTGCCGTTTCAGGCCGGCGGCTCCACGGATATGGTCGCGCGCACCCTGGCGCAGAAGCTCAAGGACCGTTTCAATCAGCCGGTGGTGGTGGAAAACCGCGCCGGAGCGAACGGCACCATCGGCGCCGCGCTCGTGGCGAAGTCGCCCCCGGACGGGCACACGATGCTGCTCGTCCAATCGGGCTTCGTGTCGAACCCGATCCTGATGAGGAACCTGCCTTACGATCAGGCGCGCGACCTCGCGCCGGTTTCCAGCCTCGCCTCGGGGCCCATGGTGCTGGTCGTGCATCCGTCGCTGCCCGCGAAATCGGTCAGGGAGCTGATCGCATTCGCCAGGTCGCGTCCGGGAGAGCTCAACTTCGGTTCGCCCGGCAACGGCTCGCTTTCGGACCTTTGCGCGGAGCTGTTCGATGCGATGGCGGGCGTCAAGATGTCCCACGTTCCCTATAAAGGGTCAGGCGGCGCCCTCGCCGACGTGCTCGCCGGGCGCGTGCCGGTGTATTACATGAACCTGGTGCTCGCGCTGCCGTACCTGAAGGACGAGAGGCTGCGCGCGCTGGGCGTGACGACCCTGCGGCGCTCGCCGGTCGCGCCGGAGCTCCCTACGATCGACGAGGCGGGACTGCCGGGCTACGAGATGAGCACCTGGTACGGACTGTTCGTGCAGGGAGCGACGCCGCGCGGCGTGATCGCGAAGCTCCAGGAGGAAACGGCGCAGATCCTCGATCAGCCCGCCATGAAGGAACGCATCGCGGCCGACGGCATGACGGTGGTCGCGAGCACGCCCGGGGAGTTCGCCGCGTTTCTCAAGCGCGAAACCGAGAAATACGCGCGCATCATCGAGGCCGCCGGAATCAAGGCGATCGATTAACGGTCGTTCATTCCATCGGCAGGTTTTTTGCCTTCCACTCCGGAAACCCGCCGCGGAACCAGTACACGTTCCGGTAGCCCTGGCGTTGCGCCCAGACCGAAGCCTTGTAGCTCTTCCAGCATTCGCCGCCGTTGCAGGCGAAGATCAGCGGCGCGTTCTTGTCCTTGACCGCTTCGGCCAGCTTGAAGTGGTCCTGGGCGGCGTCGTAGCCGACTTCCTTCTTGCTCTTCTCGGCGTAGGTCAGCGGGAGGGCGCCCTTGATGTGCTTCTCCTTGTACTCCTGCTCGATGCGCACGTCGTACAAAGGCACCCCTTTCGCCATCAGGTCCTGCACCTCCTCGGCGGTGACGATCTTGATGCCCGGCAGCACCGTCGGCGTGAAGTAGCCCAGCGTCGAAACGTAGTGGTAGTCCTCGCCCGTCGCCGCTTTGATCTCCACGATGCCGACGCTTGCGAGCTGCGCGACCGGCATGCGCTTGGGGTTGGGCGAGAGCAGCGCGTCGCGGATCTTCTGCCGCACCGCCTTGTCGAGCGATGCGTTCAGCGCGATGCCGATGCTCGGGACGGCCTTGGTTTCCAGAATGACTCGGCCCTTGTTCGCGGCCAGCCACTTCTCCGCGACGCGGAACTCCGCGACCGCGACGTCGACCGCGCCCATGCCGAGGGCGTACAGCGCCACGTCGTGGGAGCTGTAGTTCCTGATCTCCTGGAAGTAGCTCTTGAGCTGGAGCCCCCGGGAATTGAACTCGCCCAGCGCGAGGTAGGCCGCGAGCGAATCGGCGCTGGGGAGTCCGAGGCGCTTGCCTTTGGCGTCCTGCACCACCTTGATCTCGCTCCCCGCGGGCACCACGAACATCATCCTCTCGCTTCCGGAAAATGTCGCGAGCGGCTCGTAGCCGTAGCGAAGCGCGCTGCCGATGATGTGCGCCGGCCCGACGAGGATGCCGACGCTGGCGGTGCGGGTGCGTTGCAATTCCGCGCTCATGTTGCGCGAGTACCCGATCTTGATCTGGGTTCCGGTTACGGACGACAAATAAGCCGCGAGCGGCGCATACCTCTCCAGGACATCCGCGATGCGCTGTTCCTCGCTCGCTTCCTGAGTGACGCTCATCGCGAGCGGCGCCGCGCCGGTCGCCGTCTTGGTGGCCGAGTAAGCCGGCCCGCTCCAGAAAAGCCCGCCCAACACGACCCAACTGCTGACAGCAATCAATCCACGCATGATCAAATCCCCTTTGCGCCAATGCGGAACTGCCGCCTCGGTCGATGTTGGGAGCGCGTCGGCGGCGACGGTGGCCCGTCGGATCCGCATCGCACAAATCCCTGGAAGTCGAAGGATCGGGCAGCTTCGCTCCTCAAACAGCAAGACAAGTGCCAGGGGGCGCTAGCCTTTCAGATCAATCGGCCTGACGCGAATTGCGGCTCAAACTGACGCTATTGGGCAGTCGTACGCCCGCGAGCAGCCAGGCGAGCGCGTAGAAGGAGGCGAACGGGTCGACCAGATAATCCCAGAGGTTGCGCGATTCATACGCGCCCGCGAGAAAAGCCAGCGCCGCGACAACGACGACGAGCACAACGAGGTTCAGCCTTGCACTCCAGGCGGCGAGGGTTACCAGCAGCAAGGCCGTAACGAATTCGACCGACCCGAAGCCGAGCGCGTACGGATCGAACGGCGTCCACCCCAGCGCGAACGGATACAGGAACGCTGCGGCGAGCGCGAGGAGCCGGCACAACGCCCGCTTGTCCCGATTCCCGATCAATGCCCTCCCGGTGACTTGCGCGATGCACGCCGCGCCGGCGAGGACGAGCGTCGCCGCGCTCAAGTCTCCGGTGACGCCCCGCACCCAGGCGGCGATGGAAAGATCGCCGATCGGGACGAACACCGCGAGCGCCGCGGCGAGCATGACTGCATAGCGGGCGCGCAGCGGCAGCCGCCGCAAGCGAATCACGGTCGCGAGCCCGGCAAGGCCGAGCAGCCCGCAGCCCAGGAGACCGAGGATCGCGTTCGCGGACATCAAGGCCTGCCCTCCAGCCAGGCCCGATTGAAACGTACGTGCTTGATGCGGGAACGGCCCCAGGTGTAGAGCACGTGGACATCGCCGTCACGGTCCTGCATGACCCACGGGTAGGAATATTCCGGGACCGGCGCCGGCGCCGGTCCGGAGCCGCCTTCGAGCCGGCGCGCGGTTCGCCAGGTGTTTCCGAAGTCCGTCGAGAGCGCGAGCGAAAGGTCCTCGCGATCTTCCTCGGCGTTGTTGAGCGCGAGGAGCAACGCCCCGTCGGAAAGCAACACGCTTGCGATCGCCGCGTTCGGGTTCGGCAGCGCCGTCTTCTCGGGCCGGCTCCAGTGAACGCCGCCATCCCCGCTTCGCACGATCAGGATCCGATTCGGAGGATCGCCGGAATAACGCATGAAGCCCACCGCTTCCTTTTCCGATCGCGGCACGATCACCGGCTGCAGCGACGACTGCCCCCAGGACAGACGGGTTTTCCCGATCGCGTGACCCTCCGCGTCCAGGCGCAGCAGCTCGCCGAACTTGCCGATCAGCTCGTGGTACACGGGCAGGCCGACGCCGCCGTCGGAAAAAAGCAGCGGCGCGCCTTTCACCAGCGTGCTGATGTTGAAAAACGGCGATGCGATCAGGCGCCGCGGCGGACTCCAGGTCTCGCCTTCGTCTTCCGAGACCATCAGGTTCACGGCGCTGCCCGCCCAGCCGCCGACGGACACGCTGACGAAATACAGGCACAGGCGTCCCTTCGAGTCGCGGCCGGCCACGGGGTTGCCCAGTTTGCGCACGCTGCGTCGCAGATGCCTTTGCACGAATTCGCGGGTGACGACGGCGCGCTCCGGGCTCCAGTCTTTTTGCCGGAGAGAGTAGACGGAGGTGTAGATGGCGACATCGGACGCGCCTTCGCGGCTGCCCCCGTACCAGAACGCCCGCAGCCTCCCGCCCGAGATTTCCGCGGCGGTAGCGCTGTGCACCGATGCCGCAGTGCTGTTCGGCAGGAGCTGAGCTTCATAGCGCGGCGCCGCTCTCGACTCCGCGCGTGCGGCGGTTTGCGGCGGCGCAAACCCGCCAAGCGGGGGCGCTGTGAGTACGCGAGCGTAGAGACCCGCAAATGCCAGAGCCAAAGCGACCAGCGACGCCCATCTCTGCCCTCGCGCAGTCACTCCCGACCGACCTCCATCGGAGCATGAGGCCGGGGAGGATTGTGGTACAGCATGTATTTCGCCGTCTCGTAGAGCGCCTCGTGCAGGCGGCGCAGCTCGGCGACCTTTTCCGGATAGCGGTCGTGCACGTCCTCGGCGCCTTTTTCCGAGCGGTAGCGGAATAGACGAGGCCCGCCCGGATCGAGCCGGAAATAGAACTCGTCGTCGAGCACGCCGTTCAGCCCGATCAGCGAAAAATGCCGATCGCCGTGGCCGGGATCGAGCAGATCGCGCCCGAGCGCGGTATTGAGATAGGGAACGCCGATCAGGCCGAGGGATGTCGGCAGCGCGTCGGGCAGGCTCGCGGTGAAATCGATGCGCCCTTTGACCAGCCCGGGCGCGTAGATCACGAAAGGCACGTGATAGCCCGTGAGCAACAGCTCCTGCCAGGGCGTCTGCACCGTCGAGGGGTTGCCGTGATCTCCGTACATCACGAACACCGTGTTCGCGAAGTACGGGTCCTTCCTCGCCTTCTCGAAGAAGGACCCCAGCGCGAAGTCGAGATAGCGCAAGCCGTTAAAGGCGGCGAGGCTGTCGAAGCCGTTCTCCGCGAGCAGCTTCGCATCGACCTTCGCGAGCTCGAAGCCGGGGTGATCGTCGAGGATACCGTAGGGCCGGTGGTTTCCTGCGGTCTGGATGAACGCGAAGAAGGGCCGCTTCTCCTCGCGCAGTGTCTTGTGCGCCTTGTCGAACAGCACTACGTCGGACACGCCCCAGCCGTCCACTTGCGGCGCGTCGTAGTCGCCTTCTTCGAATACGTGCAGGCCCGGGATATTCTGGGTGAACAGGCCGCGGATGTTCCCCCAGGTCGCGCTGCCGCCGAGGAAATAGTATTTCTCGTAGCCCTCGAGCGCGTTCACCAGGGTGTGCTGATTCACCACCAGCGGATTGCGCGAAGCGGTGGTGGCGCCGTTCACGTCCGGGATGCCGGTGAGCATCTCGAACACCGATCGCGGCGTCGGAACCTCCGGGACGAAGAAATTCGTAAACAGCAGCCCCTCTTTCGCGATCGCGTCGAAGTGCGGCGTGCCGTTCATGCGGTTGCCGAAAGTCCCCGACTTGAACGCGGCGAAGGACTCGAGGTGGATCACGACCAGGTTGTATGGAATCGCGGACTTCGCCGGTGCGACGTAGCGGGCGAAGTCGAGCTTCTGCGGATCCGGCGAGGCGATT
>Ga0207665_10002593_pt1 | contig 12154 bp, 10 predicted proteins | sample LARL112metaG_FD_184351 | JGI IMG/M metagenome (GOLD analysis project Ga0207665, IMG submission 184351) | Corn, switchgrass and miscanthus rhizosphere microbial communities from Kellogg Biological Station, Michigan, USA - LAR L11-2 metaG... | ecosystem: Host-associated > Plants > Roots >...
GTCAACTGCGTCTGCCGCGACGGATGGCCAAGATTCGGCTGGACTGTCCAGGCGGTCCCAGTCCTGATGCATCTCTAGCCATGATCCGACAAAGTGGGTACCGCCTTTCGGAACAAGATCAGGCGCAAGTGGTTTGTTCGACTCGTCATTTTGCTCCAACTTCTTGACGATCCGCTTGCCTGTCGTGAAGCTCACCGGTCCCGCGTTCGGGCGACGAAGCGGTTCATACCGACGTCTGACTTCCACATCTGCCGGTGCGCCTCCGCCATGTAGGGCAGGGCGCGCTTGCGCGATTTGACCACCGCCTCATATTCCGGAATGAAAAACTTCATCAGGTCCGCGACTTCCGCGCGGAGGGCGTCCTCGTCGATCGTGGTGACCTTGCGGTCCCGGACCACGATCTTGCCATCGACCAGCACCATGTCCACGCCGCGCCCCGTTTCGGTGTAGACGAGCTGCCGCGCTGCGCTGTTATACGGCAAATAGGCGGGATCCTTCAGATCGATCAGGATCAAATCCGCCTTATATCCCTGCTTGATTGCGCCCAGGCATCCGGCGAGACCGGCGGTGCGCGCATTACCGAGCGTGGCGTGGCGCAGCACCTCGTGTGCCAGCGCCGGGCCGGGCTCCGGCTCACTCACGGCCGCGAACAGGCAGAACAGCTTCATGGCCTGGAACACGCTCTGCACGTCGCTGCCGCTGCAATTGTCGCAACCGAGGCCCAGCCGCACCCCTGCCTCGCGCAGGTCACAGACCGGCGCGATCCCGCTTTTCAACTTCATGTTGCTGAGGTGGTTGAGCACGATGCCGGCGTCGGCTGCCGCAATGCGATCCATCTCGCGCCGGGTGATCCAGACGCTATGGACGATGTTCAGCCGCGGGCCGAGCAGCCCGTTGTGTTTCAGGTAGCTGATCAACGAACCATCGTGGTCGGCGAACTGCTCGCGCGCGATCAGCACCTGGCCGCGGGTCTCATAGACGTGAGTGTAGACGGCAAGATCGCGCTTTTCGGCGAGCTCTGCGCAGCCCTGCAGCATCTTCGGCGTGCAGCGTTGCGGCGCAAAAGGCGCCACCGCCCAATGCAGTGTGCCAGCCGCGGGGTGCTTGTTGAACTGCTGTTCGAGATAGTCGAGCTGGTCGCGCACGGGGCGCCCCACCGTCCCCAACATGTCCCGGACATCGGCCGGCAGATCGTCCCCATTGCGGACCATCGCAATCGGAGGGATATCCCAGACCATTGGCGAGAACACCACGCGGATGCCGACATCGCGATAGGCCTGGATCACCACGTCGGTGCCGGCGTCGTCCAGCGGGACGAGGCCCAGCATGTCCTGCACCGTGGTGATGCCGCAGCGGAGCGACTCGACGGCGCCCACCAGGGTACGCGCGCGCAGCTCCTCCTTGCTGCGATTGGCACCCATCGGCAGCGTGTAGAGCAGCCACATTTCCAGCGGCAGCTCCTCGAACATGCCGCGGCACAGGGTGTCGTGCGAATGATAGTGCGCGTTGATCAGGCCTGGCACGATCAGTCGGTCGCGGGCGTCGAGGATTGCCTGCACGCCTTCGCTTGGGAGGTCGCGGCCGACCGCGACGATGTTACTGCCTTCGATGAGAATGTCGGCGAGCGGTGGCTTATGAGCGTCGCCGTCGTGATCGTAGACCTGTCCGCCTCGGATCAGAAGCCGTTGGGGATTGCCTGCCATTCGCGCCCTCACTAGCAAGCTTCATTGCGATCAGATGGTCATGCCATGAACCTGAAAGACTGACTTCGCAATGTCGAGGCCCATTGTCGTGATCTCAAGCCAACCGCTGAAGCCCGTCGGCCGCCGCCTTGGGCTCGCTGGTCGGCCACGCAGCCTCAATTTCGAGCATCCTTGGATTCTCGACATTGCAGCAAAACTGCGGTTAGGTATTTCCCTCGGATCGTGACGCAGACGGCATTGCGCCAGCCTGATCTTGTTTTGTTGAGGACTTGAGATGCGCACAAGCTTTCTTCTGAGGGTACTCGCCTTGAGCACGGTCGTCGCCACCGCGTTCGGCTCCCCCGCCGCTGCCCAGGACGTCATCAAGACCGGCGCGCCCCTGCCATTGACGGGTCCGCTCGCGCCCGAGGGACTGAAGCAGAAGCGCGGCTATGATCTCTGGGCCGAGACCGCCAATGCTAATGGCGGCATCAAGGTCGACGGCAAGACCTACAAGGTCGAGATCGTCTATACCGACTACGCCTCGAACACGCCGCGCGCGGTGCAGGCCGCCGAGCGGTTGATCACCGAGGACAAGGTCAACTTCCTGTTCGCACCATTCGGCTCGGGTGCCACCAAAGCGGCGAGCGCAATCTCGGAGAAATACCAGATTCCGATGCTGGCAGCGTCCGCCTCCTCGGCCGAGATCTTCAACCAGGGCTTCAAGTACATCTTCTCGACGCTGACCGGCAACGAGACCGTCTCTGTGCCAATCGCCAAGCTAGTCGCGGCGAAGAACAAGGACATCAAACGCGTCGCCGTGCTCGCCCGCAACGACCTATTCCCGCTGGCGGTCGCGCAGGAATTCGAAAAGGCCGTGAAGGCTGAGGGCATGGAAGTAGTCGCCTCCGAGCGCTACGCCATTGGCACGATGGACCATTCCGCCGCAATCACGCAGATGCGCGCCGCGCGTCCCGATTGGTTCTACGCTTCCGGCTACATCAACGACCTGATCCTGATCCGCAAGCAGATGGCCGATCTCGGGCTCAGGGCGCCGATCATCACCCTGATCGCCGGCCCGGCCTATTCGGAGTTCGCCAAGACCGTCGGCCCGCTTGCCGACAACATCACCAGTATGTCGTGGTGGCATCCGGCCGTGCGCTACAAGGGCAAGGACGTATTCGGATCGACCGAAGCCTTCAATGCCGCCTGGGAGAAGAAGTACGGCGGCGAGGCCGACTACATCGACGCCTCCGCGGCCGCCGATGGCGCCGTGCTGCAATTGGCGATCGAGGCCGCCGGCACTATCGATCCGGTGAAGGTCCGCGATGCGCTGGCGGCGCTCGATGTCGAGACCTTCTATGGTCGCGTCAAATTCTCATCCGGCGGTCAGATCCAGACCTTGCAACCACCGATATTTCAACTAGTTGACGGCAAGCCCGTCTTGCTCTGGCCGGACGCCCTCAAGGCGGGCGATATCAAATTCATGCCCAAGTAACAGTGGCTTCGCGCGCTAACATCGTGGCGCAGGTTTATTCAGCCGGACCTGTGCAGCGGGACCAGCACCACTCGCCGTCATGATCTATCTGCAGATCGCAGCGAATGGCCTCGTGCTCGGCGGGCTATACGCGTGCATCGCCGTGGGTTTTTCGCTGGTCTGGGGCGTGCTTAACGTGATCAATATCCTGCACGGCTCGTTCATCGTGTTGGGCTCCTACGTTGCCTATTTCGCCTACGTCCATCTGGGCATCCATCCGTTCATCTCCATCTTCATCGCCGGCGGCGTGCTCTATGCGCTCGGCTACGTGGTGCAAGCCGGCATCATCAACCGCGTCGTCAGCGCTCCGGTGTTGATCACGCTGACGCTGACCTTCGGCCTCGATCTAATCCTCAACAACACGATGCTGGTGGCGTTCACCGCCGATTACAGAGGCATTGCGCTCGCGCATCCGCTCGGCTCGCTCGAGATCGGCACGGTGTTCCTGCCGGGCGATCGCGTCGCCGCCATGGCGCTCGCGATCCTGCTCACGATTCTTCTCTACCGGCTGTTGCGCGACAGCACCATCGGCCGCGCCATCATTGCGGTGCGGATGGACCGGGAGGCCGCGGCGCTGATGGGCGTCGACGTCAAGCGCATCAACGCCATCACCTTCGCCATTGGTGCGTTCATGGCGGGCGCCGCCGGCGCCCTCCTCAGCATCATCTTTCCGATATCACCGCTAAACGGCCCCGTGTTCCTCGGCAAGGCCTTCGTGGTGTGCGTGCTGGGCGGCCTCGGCAGCGTCCCCGGCGCGCTGGCCGGCGGCCTCCTGCTCGGCGTGATCGAGAGCTTCACCTCCTATTGGCTCGGCCCGGAACGGGCGGTCACGGTATCGTTCGCGCTTCTCCTCGTTCTTCTGTTTGTTCGCCCGAGCGGGCTCATGGGCCGGCGGGGCTACGAATGAGGAGCTGGCTCGCCCTCGTTGTCATCGCCGCCCTGGTCGCGGCGTTGCCACTCGCCGGCAACAACTACGCGCTGCGCCTGGCCACCACGGTCTGCATGTACTCTGTTATGGCGCAATCCTGGAACTTCATCGGCGGGCTCGCCGGTTATCCGTCGTTCGCCACAGCGGCGTTCTTCGGTCTCGGCGCCTATGCGTCCGCCATCCTCCAAAACCGCGGCGTACCAATGGTGCCGGCCTGGGCCGGCGCCGGACTCGCGGCGTTGCTCTTCGCCGCATTTCTGGGTGGTGCGATTCTGCACCTGCGCGGCCACTATTTCGCGATCGCCAGCCTGATCGTCGCCGAGATGCTGCGCGAGATCGTCAACACGCTGCCGGACTTCACCGGCGGCGGCAAGGGGGTGAACCTACCGCTCCTGAAGCTGTCGGTCACGGGGCAGGCGCAGTTCTTCTTCTACGCCATGCTGGCGCTTGCGGTGCTGACGGTGGCGACCACCATCGTCATCCATCGCAGCAAGCTCGGCTTCGGACTGCGCTGCATCCAGCAGAACGAGAGCGCCGCGGATATCATCGGCATCAACACTTATGCCTACAAGACCGCGGGCTTCTCGCTCTCCGCGGTGTTCGTCGGCGTGGCCGGGGCGATCTACGCCTCGTGGGTGAACTACATCGACCCGCCGGACGTTTTCGACGTGCTGATCTCGGTCAAGCCGATGGTGATGGTGCTGCTGGGCGGGCTCGGCACCATTTTCGGCCCGTCGATCGGCGCCGTCATACTGCTGCTCTTGGAGGAGGCGGTCTGGCGCAATTTCCTCACCATACATGTCGCGGCTCTTGGTGCCATCATCGTCGTGCTCGTGCTGTTTCTGCCGAACGGCCTGCTGGCGCTGATCCGTGAGCGCTCCCCGACGAAGGCAATGGCGAAGTGACGGCGCTTCTAACCTTGGATGGCGTCTCGCGCCGGTTCGGCGGGCTCAAGGCCGTCGACGACGTCAGCTTTGACGTCAACGAGAGCGAGATCGTCGGCCTCATTGGGCCGAACGGCTCCGGCAAGACCACGCTGATCAACTTGATCACCGGCGTGCATCCGGCGACGGCGGGCCATGTGCATTTCGACGGCCATGATATCACGCGCCAACGGCCCTACCGGATCGCGCGGCTCGGCCTCGCCCGAACCTTCCAGATCGTGCAGCCGTTCCCGCGGATGACGGTGGTGGAGAACGTCGCCGCCGGCGCGCTGTTTTGCGGTCATGCCAGCGACGTGCGCGAGGCACGGGCGATCGCCCGCGAGCATCTCGAATTCACGGGCCTTGCCGACATGGCGGATCGTCCGGCGGCCACCCTCACCCTCGCCCGGCGCAAGCGGCTCGAGCTCGCGAAAAGCCTCGCCATGCGCCCGCGCCTTCTGATGCTGGACGAGGTCAACGCCGGGCTCAACCCCACCGAGATCGAGGAGGCGCTGGCCATCATCCGCAAGATCGCCGAGCAGGGCGTCACCATCATCGTGATCGAGCACCTGATGAAGGTCGTGCTCTCGATCTCGCACCGCCTTGTCGTGCTGCACCACGGCCAGTTGATCGCGCAGGGCACCCCGCGGAAGGTAGTCGCCGATAAACGCGTGATCGAGGCCTACCTGGGCGCTAAATACGCGGCCGGCAATCCGGGAGTCTCGAATTGAGCACCACGCCGATATTGTCGGTCATGAGCCTGCAAGCCGGCTATGGCGAGGTGCGGGTGCTGTGGGACGTCAGCCTCGAGGTCGCGGCCGGCGAGCTCGTCTGCATCATAGGCTCGAACGGCGCCGGCAAGACCACGCTGATGCGCTGCCTCTCCGGTCTGTTGCAGCCAAGCGCCGGAAGCATCGTCATCGACGGAAGACCGATGGCGCAGGCGACGCCGGCAGACTTCGTCCGCGCCGGCATCGCCCATGTCCCGGAGGGCCGCCGCCTGTTCTCGGCCATGAGCATCCGCGACAACCTGCTGATGGGCGCGTACCTGCGCACCGACAAGGTTGGAATCGCCGCCGATCTCGAGCGGATCTACGCCATGTTCCCGATTCTCGCGGAACGGCAGCGGCAGGACGCCGGCACGCTCTCCGGTGGTGAGCAGCAGATGTGCGCGATCGGCCGCGGCCTGATGGCGGCGCCGCGCGTGCTGCTGATCGACGAGCTGTCGCTCGGGCTGGCGCCGCGCGCGGTCGAACTCCTCTCCGAGACGCTGCGCAAGGTCAACGCCACCGGCGTCGCGATCCTGCTGGTCGAGCAGGACGTCATGAACGCGCTGGAGCTTGCGAACCGCGCCTACGTGATCGATCATGGCCGCGTGACGAAATCGGGCCCCGCCATGGGCCTCGCCAGCGATCCCGCGATCTGCGAAGCCTACATGGGATTGTCTAAGGCCGAGCTGCAATAGGATGTTGCAATCCACGTTCGGCATGGACGAGCACATCGCATGAAAGCGCGCAACTTCCGCTATGTTCGGCCGGCCTCGCTACAGGAAGCTTATCGCATGCTGGCGGAGGCCGGGGGCGAAGCCGTGCCAATCGCCGGTGGCCAGAGCCTGCTCGCCGGTCTCAACATGCGGCTGTCGTCGCCCAAGGTTCTCATCGACATCGGCAACCTGGCAGAGCTGACGGGTCACTCCTACGCCGACGGTATGGTCCGGCTCGGCGCGCTCACGCGTCACCGCGATCTTTTATCGTCCGCGATCGTCCGCGCGCACCTGCCGCTACTGGTAGAGGCCGCGCCGCATATCGGACACATCGCGATCCGCAACCGCGGCACCATCGGCGGCAGCCTTGCCTATGCCGACCCGGCGGCGGAACTGCCGGCCTGTGCGGTCGCGCTCGGCGCCACGCTGGTGCTGGGCAGCGCCAAGGGCGAGCGTCAGGTGAAGGCGGAGGATTTCTTCAAGGGCCTGTTCGAGACCGACTTGCGCGCAGGCGAGCTGATCGTCGAGGTGAAGTTCCCGGAGGTGCCCACTGGTACGTCCACCGGCTTCGCCGAGTTGTCGCGCCGCCACGGCGATTTCGCCCTCGTCGGAGTAGCCGCGCTGGCCATCCTGCGAGCCGATGAGATCGAAAGCGCGCGCATCGTCTATTTCGGCTGCGTCGACCGCGCCAGGGTCGCGGCCTCGGTGTCGGCGGCGCTGTCCGGCGCCGCGGTGCCGCTTGAGGATGCGTCGCCCTACGTGGCAGCGATCCGAAACGACCTCGAGCCCGACGACACGCCCGGGCTTCGCGCCGACACCAAGCTGCACATGGCGACGGTGCTCACGCGCCGCGCGCTCAACTCCATGGTGGAGCAGAGGACCGCATGGGCGATGTCGAGCTGATCGGCGATGAAGAGGTCGAGGTTGTGGCGACCCTTAACGGGAAGCCGCTGAAACGGCGCGCCAAGGCGCGGCAGCACCTCGCCGATTTCCTGCGCCAGGAGCTGGAGCTGACCGGGACGCATCTGGGCTGCGAGCATGGAATCTGCGGCGCCTGCACGGTGCTCATAGACGGTCGCACCGCGCGCGGCTGCCTGACGCTGACCGCGCAAATCTCCGGCAAGTCCGTTGAGACCATTGAAGGTCTCTCCGACAACGGCAGACTCGCCGAGTTGCAGCAGGAGTTCATCGCGCGCAACGCCGCGCAATGCGGCTTCTGCTCGTCAGGCATGCTGCTGACCGCGTATGAGCTGGTTCAGGGCGGCCAGAAGCTGTCGCGTAGCGAGATCCGCGAGCACATCTCCGGCAACATGTGTCGCTGCACCGGCTATCACGCCATCGTCGATGCGATCGAAGCCGTGCTCGCGAAGGGCTCACGCTGATGGCATCACCGGCCGCCTCGACCACCGGAATCGGCGCGCGCATCCCGCGCCGCGAGCTCAAGCGCCTGCTCGCCGGCCACGGCCGCTACATCGACGACATCCGGCTATCGCGCATGCTGCACGCCTACTTCGTGCGCAGCCCGCATCCGCACGCGAAGCTAGTCTCCATCGACGTCCAGGGGGCGAGCCGAGCGCCGGGCGTCGCCGGCGTCCTGACGGCGGTGGAGATCAATCCGCGCTGCGAACCCTTTGTCGGCGTCGCGCTCCACCGAGCGGGTCACCGGTCCGCCCCGCAGCGACTATTCGCCGCCGAGCGCGCTGTTTGGCAGGGCCAGCCGGCGGCGATCGTCCTCGCCGACAGCCGTGCGGAGGCCGAGGACGCCGCGGAACTCGTCGAGATCGAATGGCAGCCGCTGCCAGTCGTCGCCGATCAGTTCCAGGCCATTGCGCCCGGTGCGCCGGTGATCCACCACGGAATGCCCGACAACGTGGCGTTCGATTTCACCCTGGAGCAGGGCGAGCCGGCAAAGGCCTTCGCCGAGGCTGACGTGGTGATCGAGGAGGAATTGCGCTTCGAGCGCCAGATGGCGATGACCCTCGAGCCGCGCGGGCTGATCGCCGATTTCAACCCGAGCGACGGCTCGCTGACCGTCATCCACTCCCACCAGTCTCCATTCCAGATGCAGGAGATTTTCGCGAATCATCTCGGGATCCCCGAGCACAAGGTCCGCGTGGTCGCGCCCGACGTCGGCGGCGGCTTCGGCTTGAAGCTCAACGTTCATTGCGACGAGATCGCGACGGTGGTAGCGAGCGTGATTTTCGGCCGGCCCGTGAAGTTCTGCGTCGATCGGTTGGAGTCGTTCGTTTCCGACGCGCAGGCGCGCGATCACCGCATCAAGTGCCGCATCGGCTGCAAGAGAACGGGCGAGATCACCGCCATGGAGATCGACGATATCGGGGCGGTCGGCGCCTACGGCATGCCGATGCGCTTCAACGTCGCCGAAGGCATGATGGCCGTGGTGATGACCGGCGCGCCCTACTTGTTCGACAGCTACAGGGCGCGCACGCGCAGCGTCTACGTCAACAAGAACCTGATCGGCATGTATCGCGGCGTCGGCATGCCGTTTGCCTGCATCGTCGGCGAACTGCTCACCGATCTTGCCGCGCACGAGCTCGGCATCGACACGGTCGAGTTCAAACGTCGCAATTATCGACCGAAATCCACGCTACCTTGCGTGACGCCGGGTGGCCAGCGACTCGAGACCGTGTCGTTCCACGAATGCCTGGAGAGGCTCGTGGAGCTGATGGACTACGACAAGCTGCGCCGGGAGCAGCGCGAGCTGCGCGGGCGCGGCATCCATCGCGGCATCGGCATCGGCACGTTCTGCGAGCAGACCGCCTACGGCCCGCCCTATTACGGCCCCTCCGGTGCGGCGATTTCGACCCAGGACGGCTGCACGTTGCGGCTCGAGCCGTCGGGCTCGGTGCGCTGCCTGACCAGTCTGACCGACCAGGGTCAGGGCACGCTGACCGCCGTGGCACAGATCGTCGCCGAGACGCTCGGCATCCCGGTCGACGACGTCAGCGTCGCTGGCAACGACAGTGCGATCTCGACCTACGGCGGCGGGGCCTGGGCCTCGCGTGGCACCGCGGTCGGCGGGGAGGCGGCGCTGCGCGCCAGCACCATGCTTAAGGAGAATATCCTGTCGCTCGCTTCCGCCATCACGCAGACACCGGCCAACGAATTGAGCCTCGCGAACGGGCAGGTGATTAACAGCAAGACCGGATTGAGCGTCATCAGCCTGGCCGAGGTCGGCCGGATCGGCTATTTCCGCCAGGACACGCTGCCGAAGGATTTCGACGTGCAGCTGTCGGTGAACGCGAGCTTCGTCGCCAACGACAAGCCCTACTACATGGCGAACGGCGTGCAGGGGAGCTATGTCGAGGTCGACGCCGAGACCGGCTTCATTAGGCTGCTCGGGCAATGGGCAGTCGACGACTGCGGCCGCGTGGTCAATCCGCTGCTGGTGGACGAACAGGTGCGCGGCGGCACGGTGCAGGGCATCGGCGCGGTGCTGTTTGAGGAATGCATTTACAGCGAGGACGCCAATCTCCTGAACGGCACGATGGCCGACTACCTCGTGCCCATGGCCTACGAGATGCCGGACATCGTTGTCGCCCATGTCGAGACGCCGGAGACGTCCACGAGGCTCGGCGCCAAGGGTATCGGGGAGGCCGGGCTGATCGGCGCGATGGGCGCGGTCTGGGTCGCGGTCAACGATGCGCTTCGACCCCTCGGCGCCAGGATTACGCACCAGCCGTTCACGCCCGAGCGCGTGCTCGACGCTCTGGCACGGGCCAAACTCCGCTGAACCTCCGGTACGGCCATGACCTGCGTCAAAATCACGGGGACATTGGTTTCAACACCGCAGAAGCCGGAGATGCAGTCCCAAATCGCGGATTTGGTCATCTTGCCAACCTGGCCGCGACCCGCAGAAGTTTCAGCTCCAACTGCGGCCCAAGCTATCGCCTTTCCGCCGACGGCGAAAACCGGATTCGAACCGTTGCGCGGCCCTGATCGCATCGGATCCATTCTCAATGATGGCGCGGAGGAATCGATGGACGGATGCAAGGTCGCGAAATGACAATCCCGAAAACAGCGGGCGGTTGACGTCGCCCAGGATCCGCTCTAGCCGTGTAAGCAAATCTCGCGCCCTTTTCGTCAGACCAACGCTCACGGCGCGGCGGTCGAGCTTGTCACGCGTCTTGGTCAAGAGACCTTTTGCAACCAGCCTCGATACTTCAGACGTAACATATGCCGCGGCCACATGCAGATGGTCCGCGATCGCACGCACCGTTATTTCCTTCTTGCGTTCCAAGTACCACACGGCAAGCAGCACCGAGTGCTCCGCCGAAGTCAGCGACAACGTCGACGCGATCTCTTGCCTGAGTATTCGCATCATCGATATGGCAGCGTAAAAATCAGCGACAAACTCGCGCAGCCGCGTATCGCCGGGAGGAATCTCGCTCGCTCGTAGATTGGTATCGAAATCTCGATACGCTCCCTCGCCGTCAAAACGCCGGCGCGAAGCGCCTGGCAGTTTGAACTGCGCGCGAGCTAGGCGTTTTCTCTCTCTCATCGCCAAATGCCGATCCCGACCTCCAAAGCTGCAGGGAAAAGATGCTATCGCGGAGAGCCCCCCGCGGAGCGCAATGGCTTCTCTTCCGAGACGCCGGGGACTTCCATGCTGGACATCAAATCTTCGACGTGTCGCTTGTGCTCGTCCCACGGACAGTTGTTGAAGTTGTAGAACGCATGCACGAACTGCGGTCCGGCATAGAAGCGCTCGTATTGGGTATGCCGTGCGGCAAAATCCGAACCAAGGTAGTCCCAGGCAAGCTTCATCAATTTCAGGCGGTCGATCGCGCTCGCTTCGCCCGCCGCCCAATAGCGTTCGAATGTCTGGCGCAGGGCCGGGTCAGTCAATGCGCTGACGTCCGCCGGCATGAGAAAAGGTCCGGCACCCAGCATCTCGCGAACGCTTTCCGTGATCTGGTAGTAGTTGTTCGTGCACCAGTTCAGCGCGGCATAGAGCTGGCGTCGATTGACGTGAAGGTAGGGGCTGAACGTCTCGGCATCCTCGATCTGGCCCGCGATCCACCCCCGCAACCCGGCTTCAGCCACCGCAAGCTTGGAAAGCGCTTCGCGGACGGCGGGAACCTGCAGCACATTGTTCATCTCGGCCGCCTTATAGGCAAAGCCAAGGATGATCTTCAACTTTTCGTGGTAACGCACTATCGATTGATGATTGCCCATCACGTGCGACGGCGTTCGGAAGTACATTTCGCGAGATTGCTGCACGTCATCGAGCAGGAAGACGCGCTCCCAAGGCACCTTTACCTCATCGAAAATCGCCACGGCGTCGGATTCATCGAAACGCGAGGAGAAGGGGCTGTCGAAGGGCGTCACAGCGTATTTTTCGAACGGTTTTCGCACCCACAAACTGACGCCATTCGCGGCCGTCGGCACCGCACAAGTGACCGCCTGTGCTTTTTGATCAGGAGACAACGGTAGAAGATTTCCGACCCATATCTCATCGGAGAATGCCGCGCCCGTCCCCAACAGCTTCATTCCGTTGAGAATGATTCCGTCGTCCTTTTCCGCTGTAACCTGCAGTCCGTGTGCGGTGCTCGTCTTGCGTGCGTACATCTCGGGATT
>Ga0207665_10002594_pt1 | contig 12151 bp, 14 predicted proteins | sample LARL112metaG_FD_184351 | JGI IMG/M metagenome (GOLD analysis project Ga0207665, IMG submission 184351) | Corn, switchgrass and miscanthus rhizosphere microbial communities from Kellogg Biological Station, Michigan, USA - LAR L11-2 metaG... | ecosystem: Host-associated > Plants > Roots >...
GAACCGGGCCGAGACGTACTCGACGAGTTTCTCCCGATCGGCGTTCGCGTCCTCGGCGAGCATGGCGGCGGCGTGCACCAGGTTGCCGATGCCCTGCGCGGGCCCGGGAGGCGCGCCCCCGCCGTGCCGTTCCAGCAGCCAACGCAGGCTGCACCGCAGGGCACTCTCCATCGCGGACGGGGTGACCTTCACCGGCTGCCCCTCGTCGAGGGCCCGCTGCGCCGCCCGGGTGCCGATCTCGGTGAGCTCGACCTTGCGGCGGGCGCGGTAGCCGCCGATGTCGAGCATGAGGCGGCTGCGGACGCCGGTCTGCTGGATGACCGCCAGGCGGGTGAGCTCCTGCAGCGCCTCGAGCACCTCGCCGTTGCGACCGACGAGCTGGCTCGCGTCACCGCCGACGATGCTCACCGACGCCCGGTCGCCCTCGACGTCCATGTCCAGGTCCCCGTCGAGGTCGGAGATGTCCACGAAGCTGGTCTCGACCCCGAACCGGGACAGCACGTTGCGTAGCAGGCTGTAGGTCCCGCCGTACACTGCCGCCGACGACACGACGTGCGCTCCTGCCCGCGCGAACGTCCAGAACACTCCTGAGATAGCCGCCATCCCCGACGCGTACGCCTGGGCGGCAGGCCAGCGCGGCAGGTTCGCGCCCTCGAGGGCCGCGACCGCGCGCGCGAACGCGTCCACGGTCGGGTTGTCGATCCGGCTGTAGCTGTACCCGGGCACCCGGTCGTTCAGCACCGCCGCGTACTCCTCGGCACCGGAAAAGGCGAACGCCGCCGTCCGGTACACGGGCGTGCCGAGCGGCCGCTGGGCGGATTCCGGCGGCGGCGGCAGGTGCACAGCCCTGGTGTTCTCGCCGAGCTGTCTTCTGGCTATCTCCACGCGTTTAGGCTCCGTACCACTCCGGTTTGGCTGACCGTGACGCTAGCACCGCGGCGGCCTCCATGACCGGCAGGTGGCCGGCGATCAGCGCCGCGACCGCCTCGCTGATCGGCATCTCCGCGCCGTGCTTGCGGGCGAGCTCGAGCACCGGCTCGCAGGAGGTGATGCCCTCCACCGTCTGGCTGGTGACGGTCCGCGCCTGCACCGCGGTCATGCCCTGCCCGAGGTGCTGGCCGAACGTCCTGTTCCGCGACAGTGGCGAGCTGCAGGTCGCGACCAGGTCGCCCATCCCGGCCAGTCCGGCGAACGTCCGCGGGTCCGCGCCCACGGCCTCGCCGAGCCTGGCCATCTCGGCTAGCCCGCGGGTGATCAGCGTGGCTTTCGTGTTGTCGCCGAGGCCGAGCCCCACCGCGATCCCGACCGCGATCGCGATGATGTTCTTCACCGTGCCGCCGAGCTCGCAGCCGGTCACGTCGGTATTCGAATACGCCCGGAAGTACCCGGTGTGGCAGGCGCGCTGCAGCAGCCGGGCTCCTGACTCATCAGAGCAGGCGACCACGCTCGCCGCGATCTGGCGCTCGGCGATCTCCCTGGCCAGGTTGGGCCCGGAGACCACGGCGACCTGGGACTGCGGGACGCCGAGTACCTCCATGATCACTTCGCTCATCCGCTTGGCGCTGCCGAGCTCGATCCCCTTCAGCAGGCTGACCTGGAGCGCGCCGGGCGGGATCAGCGGCGCCCACGACGCCAGGGACGCCCGCAGCGTCTGCGCGGGGACTGCGAAGACCACAAGGTCCGCGCCGTCGAGAGCCGCCGCGGGGTCGGTCGTCGCGGTCAGCGCTGGAGGCAGCGAGATCTCCGGCAGGTACCGGGGGTTCTCGTGGCTGGCGTTGATCGCGTCAACGATGACCGCATCGCGCGCCCACAGCACCGTCGGGGTGCCGGCGTCCCAGAGGACCTGCGCGAACGTGGTGCCCCACGATCCGGCGCCGAGCACCGTGGCCTTCACGTGCTGTCAGCTCCGGCTTCGGTCGCTGGTGCCGCGGCGGAGCCGGCGGCGGTGGTACCGGAGTCGGCCGGGATCGTTCTGGCTGCGCTATCCCGGGGGGACGACCCACCAGAACTCCCCGCAACTGGGGACGGATCGTAGAGGACAGCCGGCGGCTCTTCGTCTCGCAGCTTCGCGACCAGCGCCGTCACGTCCGCCATGATCGCAGCGGTGGCGGCGCGCAGCGCCTTCGCCGATGTCTGCTGGCCGGCCCACTGCGAGAGGTCGACCGGCGGGCCGGCGATCGTGCGCACGGTCTTGCGCGGGAACAGTTTGGGCTTCTTGCTGCCGTACGGGAGGATTTCGTAGGTGCCCCAGTGCGCCACGGGGATGACCGGCGCGCCCGTGGCCAGGGCGAGCCTTGCCGCGCCGGTCTTGGACACCATCGGCCACAGGTTGGGGTCGCGCGTCGCGGTCGACTCCGGGTAGATGACCACGGCGGCGCCCTCGGCGAGCTTCTTCTCCGCGTCCTTGAGCACTAGGGCCGCGTCGGCCCGGCCGCGGTGCACGGGGAGCTGTCCCGCCTTGCGCAGGAACGGGCCGATGAATTTGACCTTGAAAGCCGAATCCTTGATCAGGAACGTCGGGTACCGTCCGGACACGTGAAGGAACAGCGCGTCGGTCCCCCAGTCCACGTAGGACAAGTGATTGGGGGCGATGATTACGGGCCCTTTCCTGGGAATGTTCTCCCGGCCAGCCCACTTGTTCCTGATCAGCAGTGTCAGCAGTGGTCGCAGCACGATGACGGAGATCAGCCGCCACGTGGGCGAGTAAGACTTGCTCATCGGGGAGGCCTTCCCATGGTCCGGTTCCGCACGTCATGCACGTCATGGTTCACATTCTGCCGGTGGTCACCTGCATGACCGAAGATGCCCTGTTCACCTGGACAGTGGTGCTGCCTGTCAAGGTACTAGCCCGCGCCAAGTCCAGGCTCGCGCTCCTCGCCGGTTCACGCCGCGCGGACCTAGCTCTCGCCCTGGCGTCGGACACCGTTTCCGCGGTTGTCGCCTGCCCTGACGTCACGCGCGTGCTGGTCGTCACGTCCGACGCCAAGGCAGGCTCACGGCTCGCGGCACTGGGCGCGATCGTCGTGCCCGACGAGCCGGACGGCGGCCTCAACGCCGCGTTGCGCCACGGGGCCGCGGAAGCGTCGGACCGCTGGCCGGACAGCGGCGTGGCCGCGCTCGCCGCCGACCTGCCCGCGCTGCGGCCCGGCGAGCTCAGCCGGGCGCTGCGGGCGGCGGCCGTCGCGGCAGGCGGTGCCGCGTTCGTGCCTGACGCCGCCGGGATCGGGACGACGATGTACGCGGTCGCGCCAGGGGTGGCGTTCCGGCCGATGTTCGGCGGCGCGTCGCGGGCGCGGCACGCCTCGGCCGGCGCCGTCGAGCTGTCTCTCGACGACGTGCCAGGGCTGCGCCGGGACGTGGACACGCCGGAAGACCTGCGGGCGGCGGTAGCGCTCGGGGCCGGGTTCCGCACCGCCGCGGTCGCGGGCCAGTTGCTGGCCGGGACGTGAGCCGGGCGGCGGCTCAGAAATGCACGACCGGGCAGGTCAGCGTCCTGGTAATGCCTTCCACGGCCTGAATCTGTGTCGCGACTAGCTTGCCTAGCTCGTCCACGTTCTCGGCGCTGGCGCGCACGATGACGTCGTAGGGGCCGGTGACATCCTCCGCTTGCATGACTCCGGCGATCTCCGCTATCTGCCGTGCCACGCCGGCGGCTTTGCCGACCTCTGTCTGGACGAGGATGTATGCCTGCACCATGACGTCCTCCTGGGGGCAGCGTAGGGCACCTGCCCGTAATGTGTCACGGTACCGTAGTGGTCCAGACCTGTATCACCGCGTGCGACTGTTTTTTTCGGCCATCAGTACGCGGGACCGTACCGGAACGTGGAGGCGGCGATCACTGAATCCGGCGGTGCCCCCCGCTCGGTTGCCGACCTGGGCGAATGGGGCGTGATCGCGGAGCTGGCGGCCCGGATGCCCGCCGGGCCGCTGACCTCGGTGGGCATCGGCGATGACGCCGCCGTGGTGGCCGCGCCGTCGGGCAGCGTCGTCGCGGCCGTCGACCTGCTGCTCGAAGGGCGGCACTTCCTGCGCTCCTGGTCGTCGGCCTACGACGTGGGCGTGAAGGCGGCGGCGCGCAGCCTGGCCGACATCGCGGCGATGGGCGCGGTCCCGACGGCGCTGCTCGTCGCGCTCGCCGCTCCTGGCACGCTGCCAGCCAGCTGGGCGCTGGAGCTGGCCGACGGGCTGGCCTTCGAGGCCGCCCGGGCGGGGGCTGGCGTCGTGGGCGGCGACACAGCGCGCGCCGATTCCGTGCTGCTGTCGGTGACCGCGCTCGGCGACCTGGCCGGCCGTCCGCCGGTGCGCCGGTCGGGCGCCGCGCCAGGGGACGTGGTGGCGGTGGCAGGCCCGCTCGGCCACTCCGCGGCCGGGTACTCGCTGCTGCAGGCCGGCGTGACAGCACTTCCCGAACTGGCCGCAGCGCATCGCCGGCCAGCGCCGCCCTACGATGCGGGCCCCGAGGCGGCGGTGCTCGGCGCCACGGCGATGATCGACGTCAGCGACGGCCTGCTCGCCGACCTCGGCCACGTGGCGGCGGCAAGCGGCGTCCTGGTCAACGTGGAAAGTCCGGGGCTCGCGCTTGGTGACCCGCTAGCCGAAGCCGCGGCCCTGGTCCTGGCTGCCGGTCCCTCGTCATCCAGAACGTCCTCGGCTGACTCTCCCGCCTCACTCGCCCTGAACTGGGCGCTGACCGGCGGGGAGGACCACTCCCTCGTCGCCACATTCCGGCCGTCGGTGGCGCTCCCGCCACGATGGCGCGCGATCGGCGCCGTGCACGAGGGCCACGGGGTCACAGTCGACGGCAACCCCTACGAGGGCCCCGCCGGCTGGGAACACTTCCGCTAATACAAGATCGTGCGGGATCCGCCCCGGAATCCGGGGGCAAATCCCGCACGATAGTCCGCGTTAGCGGGAGACCTTGCCTGCCTTGATGCAGGAGGTGCAGACGTTCAGGCGCTTGGGCGTGCCAGACACGATAGCGCGAACGGTCTGGATGTTGGGGTTCCAGCGGCGGCGGGTGCGGCGGTGCGAGTGCGAGACGTTGTTGCCGAAGCCCGGCCTCTTGCCGCATACGTCGCAGACGGAAGCCACGGTTCGCTCCATTGATCGTTGGAAGGTCTGTCGGGTGCCGCACCGCGCCGGGACGTTAACGCCGACACGAACTTAGGCAGCCTGGGAAGCATACCCGACAGCCCGCCCCTCGCGCGAACCGTCGGCGGACCTGCGTTCCGTCACCGGAATGTCGGCGGGTGCTTCTATGCTGCCAGGTGTGGCCACGCTGCACGATCCGCTTCCGCTGGGCGGGAAGAAGACCAGCGAGGCGTTCGAGAAGGTCTTCGGCATCAGGACGGTCGGAGACCTGTTGCGGCATTACCCGCGCCGGTACTACACCCGCGGTGAGCTGACGCCGCTCGCCGAACTGCGCGAAGGGGATCACGTCACCGTGCTCGCCCGGGTGGAGAGTGCGGTCCTGGCCCCGTATTCGAGGAATCGTTTCCCGAACGGCGGCCGTAAGACCACCGACCGTGCCGAGGTGACCGTCACCGACGGCACGGCCAGCCTTACGCTGACCTTCTTCGGCGGGGTGCACCGCCACATCGGGCAGCTCAAGCGCGGCAAGGTCGGGCTGTTCGCCGGTACGGTGTCCACGTTCCGCGGCCACCGCCAGCTCGTGCACCCGGAGTACGAGCTGCTGCCAGCCGACGTGGTTGACGCTGAGAGCACCGCGGAGGCGGCCGCCGAGTACGCGGCGGAGCTGATCCCGGTCTACCCGGCGAGCGCCAAACTGAGCTCCTGGCACATCTCCAGGGCGGTCAAGGTCGTGCTGAACACCCTGGACATCGGCGAGGACCCGCTGCCAGAAGAGGTACGGCAGCAGCATGACCTGTGGCCGCAGGAGATGGCGATCCGCGCCATCCACGCCCCGCAGGACCGGTCGGACCTGCAACGCGCGCGCAAGCGGCTGAAATGGGACGAGGCCTTCGTCATGCAGGCCGCGCTGGCCCAGCGACGGATGGCCGCCGCCGCGATGCCCGCGATGCCGCGGCCGCCGGAGCCGGACGGGATCGCGGCAGAGTTCGACCGCCGCCTGCCGTTCACGCTGACCGAGGGGCAGCGGTTCGTCGGCGAGGTCATCGCCCGCGACCTGTCGTGCGCGTACCCGATGAACCGGCTGCTGCAGGGCGAGGTCGGCTCGGGGAAGACCGTTGTCGCCGTGCGGGCCATGCTCCAGGTGGTGGACGCCGGAGGGCAGGCCGCGCTGCTCGCCCCGACCGAGGTGCTCGCCCAGCAGCACTACCGGTCGATCACCGCGCTGCTCGGGCCGCTCGCCGCCAGCGGGCAGCTCGGCGGCGCCGAGCAGGCCACTCGGGTGGCGCTGCTGACCGGCTCGACCGGCGTCAGGGCGCGGCGCTCCGCGCTGTCGGACGCCTTCACCGGTGACGCCGGCATCCTCATCGGCACGCACGCCCTGCTCGAGGACCGGGTGCAGTTCGCCGACCTCGGCCTGGTGGTCATCGACGAACAGCACAGGTTTGGCGTGGAGCAGCGCGACGCGCTGCGGGACAAGGCCGTCGGCTCCCGCCCGCACGTGCTTGTGATGACCGCGACGCCGATCCCGCGGACGGTGGCGATGACCGTGTTCGGCGATCTTGAGGTCTCCACCCTCGCCGAGCTGCCCGCCGGCCGTTCCCCGATCGCTACCCACGTCGTGCCGGCCGCCGAGCGGCCGCGCTACCTGGAGCGGGCCTGGCAGCGGGTCCGCGAGGAGATCGCGGCAGGTGGGCAGGCGTACGTGGTGTGCCCGCGCATAGGCGACGAGGCGCCGGGCGAGGCGGGCGGGGACGACGGCGGTGGCGCGCCCGACGACGCGGACGCGGATTTCGCCGCGCGCCGGCCGCCGCTGGCGGTCCTCGATGTCGCCCCGGCGCTGGAGGGCGGGCCGCTAGCTGGGCTGCGGCTCGGCATCCTGCACGGGCGGTTGAACCCGGACGAGAAAGACCGGGTGATGACCGCGTTCGCGGCAGGGGAGATCGACGTGCTGGTCGCCACCACGGTGATCGAGGTCGGCGTCGACGTGCCCAACGCGACGGCCATGGTCGTGATGGACGCCGAGCGCTTCGGCGTGTCTCAGCTGCACCAGCTGCGCGGCCGGGTGGGCCGGGGCGTGGCGGCCGGGCTGTGCCTGCTGGTGACCGACGCCCCCGAGGACAGCCCGTCAAGGGAGCGGCTGGACGCCGTGGCGGCGACGTCCGACGGGTTCCGGCTGTCCAGGCTCGACCTGGAGCAGCGCAGGGAGGGCGACGTGCTCGGCGCCGCGCAGGCGGGCCGGCGCAGCAGCCTGAAGATGCTGCGGCTGCTGGCCGACGAGGAGCTGATCGCGTTCGCCAGGCAGGAGGCGTCGGCGGTCGTCGAGGCCGACCCGCAGCTGGCGGGTCATCCCGCACTCAGGGAGGCGATCGACGACCTGCTCGGCCCGCAGCGCGTCGAGTTCCTCGACAAGGCCTGACCTGGGACAGACTGGAAGCATGACACGGGTCATCGGCGGCACGGCCGGCGGGCGAAGGCTAGCCGTCCCGCGCGGCACGTCGACCAGGCCCACCAGCGACCGGGCCAGGGAGGGGCTGTTCTCCTCGGTCCAGTCCGAACTCGGCTCCCTGACCGGAAAGCGGGTGCTCGACCTGTACGCCGGTTCCGGCGCGGTAGGTCTCGAGGCGCTGTCCCGGGGGGCCGGGCACGTGCTGCTCGTGGAGTCCGACGCAAGGACGGCCGCGGTGATTAAGGCGAACGTGGCGGCGATCGGCATCGACGGCGCGACGGTGGTCACCGACCGCGCCGAACGCATGCTCGGCCGGCCGCCAGGGTCGGCCGACCGCTACGACCTGGTCTTCGCCGACCCGCCGTACGCCGTGACCGCGGACACGGTGACGCGGGTGCTGACACTGCTCGCCGGCGGCTGGCTGGCCGACGGCGCGCTGGTCGTGGTAGAGCGCGCCACCCGGTCAGGAGCGCTGGAGTGGCCCCCCGGCTACCAGCCAGGAAAGTCGCGAAGATACGGTGAGGCCACCTTTTGGTATGGCTGGCACGGCGATGGCGCTTGAGGAGTGAGGACCGAGTGCAGCGAGTGGTATGTCCTGGTTCGTTCGATCCGGTCACGAACGGTCACCTGGACATCGTCAGCAGAGCCGCGGGCCTGTACGACGAGGTCATCGTCGCCGTGCTCATCAACGTCACCAAGCACAGCCTCTTCAGCGTGGACGAGCGGGTCGACATGCTGACCGAGGTCACCAAGGGCTACGGCAACGTGCGGATCGAGCGCTTCCACGGTCTGCTGGTCGACTTCTGCGCGGCGAACGGCATCACGGCAGTGGTGAAGGGGCTCCGCGCGGTCAGCGACTTCGAGTACGAGATGCAGATGGCGCAGATGAACTACCGGCTGGCGAAGGTCGAGACGCTGTTCATGACCACTAACCCGCTGTACTCGTTCCTGAGCTCCAGCCTGGTCAAGGAGATCGCCAAGTACGGCGGCGACGTCAGCGGCCTGGTCCCGGAGATCGTGCTGGACCGGCTGCAGGCCAGGCTCGCCGAGGAGTAGCGGGTGGCCGGCCCGCCGCCGTGCAGCCGAGTTGGGAATAGAGCGGGCCGCCGGTAGGCTAAACGGTCGGTTCACCCATTGCCTACACGGTAAACTGCGATGTCCAATACAAAAGGAAAATCCGTCGCGCGCGGAGTGCCCGGTGCGCACGGCCAGGGCTCAGACTCGGGAATGCGAGTCCCAGCCGGCCATGGCCGTGGCAGCGGTGACTTCGTGTTCGACATGCGGCCGCTCGGCCGGCAACCTGGTTCTGTCCGGGACGAGACACGGACGGCGCACGCGCCTGACGGTCTCGGATCGGGCCTGGCTTCGGTGCCTGCCGATGCGGAAGTTGCTCTTGACCTGCGGTTCGAGGCGGTAACCGAGGGGGTGCTCGTCACCGGCTCGGCGGTCGTCCCGCTGACAGGCGAGTGCGCGCGGTGCCTGGACCCGCTGACCGCCAGCATGGAGGTCAGCTTCCAGGAGCTGTACCGCTACCTGCCGGACCCGGGTGAAGACGAGGCCGACGAGGAGCGCTTCCTCGACGGTGACTGGCTTGACCTGGAACCGGCGTTCCGTGACGCAGTGGTGCTCGCGTTGCCGCTTTCGCCGCTGTGCCGGGAAGACTGCCCAGGGCTGTGCGCCGAATGCGGCGCGCGGCTCGCTGACGCGGGCCCGCAGCACGGGCACGCGGCGGACGTGGACCCCCGCTGGGGTCCGCTTCGCCAGCTTGACATTACTGACCGAGTAGAAGACTGACAGGAGAGCAGAAGTGGCTGTTCCCAAGCGGCGGATGTCGCGCAGCAACACCCGTTCGCGGCGCTCGCAGTGGAAGACGTCCGCGCCGACACTGGTGGCCTGCCCGCAATGCCACAGCCAGAAGCTGCCGCACGCCGCCTGCCCGACCTGCGGCACTTACCGGCGGCGGCAGGTCATCGAGCCGGCCTGAGCCTGCATTGGGGAATGCAGGTGAGCGGCAGACGTAACGACGGGGACGGTACGGAGGCAAGAGATCCTGCCGAGCTGACATCGGTGATCGGCGTGCCCATCACACCAGACACGCTGGAGCGTGCGCTCACTCACCGTTCGTACGCTTACGAGAACGGCGGCCTGCCGACCAACGAGCGGCTCGAGTTCCTTGGCGACTCGGTGCTCGGGCTCGTAGTGACGGACACGCTATTCAGGGGGCACCCAACCCTGCCGGAAGGGCACCTGGCGAAGCTGCGCGCCGCCGTGGTGCAGATGGGCGCGCTCGCTGAGGTGGCGCGGGAACTCCATCTCGGCGGGTACATCAGGCTAGGCCGCGGCGAAGAGGGCACCGGCGGCAGGGACAAGCCGTCCATCCTCGCCGACACGCTTGAAGCGGTGATCGGCGCGACGTACATCGACTGCGGTCTTGACGCGGCGAGCGCGCTGGTGCACCGGCTCTTCGACCCGGTGATCGAGCGTTCGGCGCTGCTCGGCGCGGGCCTTGACTGGAAGACCTCACTGCAGGAGCTGACCGCCGTGCGGGGCCTTGGGGTGCCCGAGTACGTGGTCAAGGACAGCGGTCCCGACCACCAGAAGCTGTTCCGCGCAGTGGTGCGAGTGGGCAGCAGGGAGCTCGGCTCGGGCGAAGGCCGCTCGAAGAAGGCCGCGGAGCAGCTCGCCGCCGAGGCAGCGTGGCGGGCGATCACCGCAGAAAGCGGACCCCCCGCGACGCCAGGATCCGCCGGGTAACGTCGGCGAACAGCACAGGACCAGTAACGCATGCCAGAACTACCCGAGGTCGAGACCGTCCGCGCCGGCCTTGAACGTCACGTCGTCGGCCGGACGGTCGCCGACGTCCAGGTGCTGCATCCGCGCGTGGTTCGCCGCGACCTCGCCGGGCCCGCGGGCTTCGCCGCGGCCATGGCCGGCCGGACCGTCAAGCGCGCCGAACGCCGCGGCAAGTACCTCTGGCTCGCGCTCGACGACGAGGAAGCGCTGCTCGCGCACCTGGGGATGAGCGGGCAGCTGCTGGTCGGTGATCCGGATCGCCCGCTGTCACCACACGTGCGGGCGCGGTTCACGTTCACCGACGGCGGCCCCGACCTGCGCTTCACCGACCAGCGCACGTTCGGCCACCTCATGCTGGTCCCGTTCGCCCACGCCGACGTGGATGACGCGCGGGAGCTGCCCGCACCGATCGCGCACATCGCGCCTGACCCGCTGGAAGCGGCGTTCGATCCGGACGATTTCGCCGCCAGGCTGACCCGCCGACACACGGGCGTCAAGCGTGCGCTGCTTGACCAGTCGCTGATCAGCGGCGTCGGCAACATCTACGCCGACGAAGCGCTGTGGCGCGCCAGGCTGCACTGGGCAAGGCCGACGGAGACGCTGCGGCGCGGCGAGGTCTCCCGGCTGCTGGAAGCCGTCAGCGAAGTGCTGTCTGAGGCTCTGCGGGCAGGCGGGACGTCCTTCGACGCGCTCTACGTGAACGTCAACGGCGAGAGCGGCTACTTCGACCGGTCACTGCAGGCCTACGGCAGGGAAGGCGAGCCCTGCGGCCGCTGCGGCACCCCGATCCGCCGCGACGCGTTCATGAACCGCTCGTCCTACAGCTGCCCGCACTGCCAGCCGCGCCCCCGCCGCGCGCACCTGTGACGCGTCAGCCGCTCATGCGCACGCGCGCGGCAGGCCCAAGATGTGGTGGTTTGGATTGTCTGGGCACAGCATCTTTGGTATGATACCGACATAACGGGTACCAGGGTGTGCCTCGGCTTGACCACAAAAGGCCAGGGTGAGACCCTATAACTGTTTGGTTGCACGCATAGGCGTGCGCATTGCACGTGTACCCACTCTGGTCACTCAGTGTGGAGGACCTTTAACCATGGCGAAGGCTCTATTCGGCCACGTCGGCGGTGCAGATCCGCGCATGATCTCTGAGATGCGCCGTCTCCAGCAGCGTGTTCGCGACCTGGAAGCCGAGCTTATGCGGCTCCAGGAAGAAAACGACGCGCTTGCAGCTGGCGGCGGTCACGAGGATGACGTGCTCGTTCTGGATCGCGAGCCGGCGCTCACCTGACGATCTCAGGGAGCTCCGCTTAGCCCGCACGACACCGCGGGTGCGACACGGCACAACCGTACAACAACGAACCAGGGACGCCCTCCCGGCGTCCCTCTTCGTTGTTCCTGTTGTTCTCATGTCCGTTTCGCGGTCTGTGGCAAGAAACACACTCCCAGCATTAAACGCGTGTGACGCGGTGTGGTCCTTTTACCCTGGTGTTCGGCGGTTGACGCCTGTTGTTCAAGAGAATTTCCCGTTGCCGCGTCGTTCCCCGCGGCTAATCCCGGACACGCGGTAGTGTTCGCGATGGCAGCCGTTCGACAGGCGGATTCCGGGGGAGGAGAGGGCTCGTGTACCTGAAGTCCCTCACCCTGCGCGGCTTCAAGTCGTTCGCCTCGGCAACCACCCTGCGCTTCGAGCCGGGGATCACCTGTGTCGTCGGCCCCAACGGCTCGGGCAAGTCCAACATCGTCGACGCGCTCTCCTGGGTGATGGGCGAACAGGGGGTCAAGAGCCTGCGCGGCGGCAAGATGGAAGACGTCGTCTTCGCC